>Ga0307988_1000111_pt1 | contig 64624 bp, 47 predicted proteins | sample EllFjometagen183_FD_203166 | JGI IMG/M metagenome (GOLD analysis project Ga0307988, IMG submission 203166) | Marine microbial communities from Ellis Fjord, Antarctic Ocean - #183 | ecosystem: Environmental > Aquatic > Marine > Unclassified | place: Southern Ocean | collected 2014-10-08 | reverse complement strand
TGTAAATCGATTCCTACAAAATGGTCCATGGTTCACCTCCTGAATAATGATTAATGTTACTTATTTATTACCATTATTTTATTTATGAGAGGTGTTTGCCAGGGACCTTTTATATGATTATCACGAAAGTTGAATTTTGTGTTTTGTTAAAGATACTGATGGTTATTTAATTTATCATTCATCCTCGGTTTCTTCAGAATAAAGCTTTTTTACACATTCAGGACAAATCCCGTGAGTGAACTTTGCGTCTGAATGCTCATCTATATATATCTCTATCTGATTCCAGTATCCTTTGTCATCCCTGATTTTTTTACATGATGCGCATATGGGTAATAGCCCGTGAAGTGTTTTAACATTAGCAATTGCTTCCTGTAATTTCTTTAGAAGCTTTTCACGTTCTTCTTCATTTATCTTACGCTCAGTAATATCTTGGATGTTAGAGAAAGCCGCAATAATTTCTTTTTGCTCATTATAGATTAGAACATTATTTTCTTCTGTGAAAATTAACTTTCCATCTTTTCGCAGGGCATAGCCTTCATATTTTTGAACTTTGCCCTGTTCCAATAAATTTTCAACCATTTTCCGTGAAGAATTTAAAAAGTCCTCCCCTACCTGTATTTTTTCCCCAGTACTTGACTCATATAAGCCGGCTTCCCTTGGACTCAGCTCAATAGTATGTTTCCCGACAATCTCTCCTGATTCATAACCAAGCATATTTAAATAAGCATCATTTGCCCTGGAAATATTTCCTAAGGAGTCGGTTACAATAATGCCGGTAAGAGAAGTTTCAATTAAGTTTTCCAAATAATTAGTTATTTTTTTCCGTTCATCGACTTCTTTAATTAATCGTTCTTCACTTTGCCTTAGCGTATTTTCACGGTCTGAAAGTTGTTGAGACATATCATTAAAGGCGCTGGCAAGTTTTCCGATTTCATCATCGCTTTTGACCTTGACCTTTTCAGTGAAGTTTCCTCCGGAAATTCCTCTAGTTCTTTCGACAAGCACTTTAAGACCATCAGAGATTAAATTGGAAATATGTAATGCCGAAAACAACACAAGGAAAATTGCGAAGATAGTTGCCACAATAGTTGTTATGATCGTGTTTGAGACTGCATTTTTAGATTCCAGTTCTCGGGTTTCCAGCAAACTGGTTTCAACCTTAATGAATGTATCGAGTTTCACTCTAAGCCTGTCAATTATATTTTTTCCCATTTTGGAATTGACCATATAAATCACGTTATTCATTGCAGCTCCATCTTTGTTACTCTCAATTCGAGCAGCAATTTCTGGTCGGGCTACGGCTTTGACCCACTGCCTCACTAGGCCATCAATCATTTCTAGCCGTACTATTTGTTCTGAATTGTCACTAACACTTTTTTTCAGTTTTGTTATCTTTTTATCCCAAACCTTTTGAGCTTCTTTAAATGGATCAAGAAATATTTCATTGTCTGTAATGAGAAAGCCCCTTACGCCTGTCTCCATGTCCACGATCAATTTTTCCAATTCCCTTGCATCGACTATGACCGCATGCGTGTGTTTGACCCAGTCTGCAGTATCGATTAATCCTACAATATTGATATAGACAATACCGGCCACAATCAACATCAGAAGCATGGGAATACTAAATCCCGATAGAATCTTATACTTAATTTTTAGGTTCCTAAACATAAATCAAATTTTCCTTTACTTTACGAATTAAAAAACGGATAAATCATGCCGAGGTCAACATTTCTCACGAGACTGTCGAAAAACCACGTAATGGCACAAAACCAGAAAATATTCAAGAAGCAGACACCCCCAGGATATTTTTTATTTTATACTTACTTTTGTTCCAGTACTCTTTGAATCGTCTCAAACATTTGTCTTTTATCCAGCGGCTTCATAATAAATTCCTGAATACCAACCTCCCGGGCCCTTGCGCTGTCTGTTTCATCTTTGAATCCTGTGCACATGATTATGGGTATGTCTGAGCAAATGCTTTTGATCTGCCGAGCCAAATCAAATCCTGTCATATGGGGCATAGTTTTATCTGTGATAATAAGATCAAACCTGTCTTTTGCCCCCCTAAAGGTAGCGAGTGCTTCTTCAGGGCTTCTTAGTGCAACAACCTTATACCCTTTCCGCTCAATTATTTTTTTCGCAATTTTAACCAAGTACTCTTCATCATCTACAAAAAGGATTGTTTCGGTTCCAATTGATAAATCAGTTCCCGTCTGCAGTTTCTCTGTTTTCTGATTATTAACCGCCAGCGGTATCAAAACATGAAATGTGGTCCCTTTTTCAATTTCACTGCAAACATTAATTGTGCCTCCATGACTTTTAACAATTCCATGCACTACGGACAACCCAAGACCTGTCCCCTCTCCTACCTTTTTAGTTGTATAGTACGGGTCAAAGATACGATCCAAATTTTCTTTTTTAATCCCATATCCCGTATCACTAATGGTCAACCGTAGATATGAGCCGATTTTTAAATACGGGTACTTATCTAAATCATCTCTTTCAAGAGTAATCTCATCCAAGCCAACATCAAGCTTGCCGCCTTCATTCTTCATGGCATGAGAAGCATTGGTACACAAATTCATAAGCACCTGATGGAACTGTGTTGGATCGGCAAAAATAAGATCGGAATCAAGTGTAAAACTTTCAAGAATCTCAATTGTAGCCGGTAACGACGACCGGAGAAATATACACGCTTCTTTAACAATTGAGACAGCATGAATCAGTTTTTTCTCCTGCTCAGTCTGGCGACTGAAGGCAAGTATTTGCTTCACCAAATCTTTTGCCCGCCGTGAAGCATTAAGCGCCAGACTCAATGTCTGGTGCGTTTCGGTGCTGTCTAGCAAATCCTCCAACGACAGCTCGACACTGCCCATAATTACACCTAGGATGTTATTAAAATCATGGGCAATACCCCCGGCCAGGGTGCCAATGGCTTCCATTTTATGTGCCTGCTGAAGTTGTTCCTGCATTTGTTTGCGTTCGGTGATGTCTTCAAAGATCACACAGAACCGGTCTCTTGTTTCCCAGGGACGGTATGCATTACAATAATAGAGTTTTTGGGTCGGTTCATGGAACATTTCAAAAGTCTGCGTTATGCCTGTTACTGCCGCAGCACCGTATTTCTCTATCCAGCTCTGCTCGGTTCCTGGCCATACTTCATGAACCGTTTTACCGCGCACCTCTTCTTTTTTTACACCGGTTATACGCTCATAAGCATCGTTGATATAAACAAACCTGTAACTGACAAATGTACCACGCTCATCAAATACCGAATCGAAAAGCACAAAAGCGTTGATCATGCTTTTGAACAACGAATTGAGCTCATTCGCATTTTTCTGTAATTTTTGTTCAATATCTTTTTGTTCTGTAATGTCAATGATCGTCCCGATCAAGCCGCACACAATACCTTTACTGTCAGTAAAAACAGCTTTATCAAATATAACGTTGCGCAATTCGCCACAAAAGTTTTTCACCTGAGATTCATATCGTTGTACCCCTCCGTTTTTTATCAGTACAAGATCTTTTTCATTATAGACTTTTGCCAGGTCTGGCGGATTTATATCAAATGTAGTTTTGCCGACCAGATTCTCTTTCGTTGTAGCAAAAAAAATCTCAAACGCATTGTTAAACCCCAGATAGTGCCCATTTGTATCTTTGTAAAAAATCGGAATCGGGATTGCATCCATCAGTGAATCCAGAAATGCTTTGCTTTCAATTATCGTTTCATCTGCCTGTTTGCTTAAGGTTATGTCGTGTGCAATTCCCTCCACAGACTCAACTTTTCCTTCACCACAAAAAATCGGGGATTCAGTCACCTCCAGCCAACGTTTTTCTCCCGATTTATGGAAAATCTCAACCTGGTATGGAGGTTGCTTTACCCCATTGACGCTTGCTGCTATTTTTTCCGCAACCTCTTTGTTCGCTTGAGTGTCAGTTAGGTATTTCGAAACGTGGGTTTTGAACTCATCTACTCCATAGCCCAGCATTTCCGTAACTGATGGACTCACATATATGAAAACTCCGTCGGTGTTATGCACGTAGAAGAAATATTCCCGGCCCAGATTTTCAATTAGCCGACGGTGTTTCTCCTCACTCTTACGCAGAACCTGATCCGCCCACTTGCGATCACAAGCATATCTTATAGCGCGTCCCAGCAGGTTAGCTTCTATCTGGCCCTTCACAAGATAATCCTGGGCGCCTTCCCGTAGTGCCTGAACCGTATTTTCTTCATCATCATGCCCTGTCATTACAATAATAGGCAAATCAGGGACCTGGTCATAGACCTTGGTAAACGTCTCCGTACCTGAACTGTCCGGCAATTCCAGATCAAGCAAAACTATGTCAACGCCTTTATTAGTCAGATGTTCCAGCCCTGTTGAGAGGGTGTCACAGCATGTCAGTTCTGACTGAACATATGTTGTTTCAGCAAGCATCTCCCTTACCAGTCGGGCATCTCCCGGATTATCTTCTATCAATAATACTTTTAAGATGTTTTCACGCATGAGTTATTTCTCAGGAATCTTAGGAAGTTTTACAACGTTAAACCAGAAATTGTCTATGGATTTTACAACCTTGACAAACTGATCAAGATTAACCGGTTTTGAGATATAACAATTAGCTTTAAGTTTATAGACTTTTAGTATGTCCTCCTCCGACTGCGAGGTAGTTAGAACGACCACTGGTATCTGTAGAAGCCTGTCATCAGATTTAATTTCCGCCAGCACCTCGCGGCCATCTTTTTTAGGCAGGTTCAGGTCAAGCAATATCAAATCAGGGCGGGGAGCATCGACAAAATCACCTTTATTGCGTAGAAAATCCATGGCCTCCTGGCCGTCCATCACCACATGCAGGTTAGCTTGAAGCTTATCCTCCTTTAGTGCCTCTTTAGTGAGGCGCACATCTCCAGGGTTATCCTCTATCAATAATATTTCAACGGGTCTGGCTATTTCTTGATTGTTCATATTATTCAGCTCCTTTCACTGAAATAGTAAAATAAAATATTGATCCTTTCCCTAATTGTGATTCCACCCATATGCGTCCCCCGTGACGCTCTGTAATTTTATTACTGATGGCCAGCCCAATACCTGTGCCCGGATACTGCCCCCTTCCATGCAGACGCTGAAAAATAATAAATATACGATCATTATGCTCAGGGTCAATGCCGATTCCGTTATCGCTGACTGAAAATACCCACGCTTCCCCTTTTTGTGCTGCGCTGACATGAATTTGCGGCGGATTTTTTCCTCTAAACTTAATGGCATTTCCTATCAGATTTTGAAACAGCTGACCGAGTTGCAGGTTATCTGCCATAAGTGTTGGCAGAGAATCATGCGTCACTTCTGCGCCACTCTCATCAATTGCTTTATGAAGATTTATGAGAGTTATATCAAGAACAGAATTACAATCCGTCAGCTGAAATTCCTTACCCCGCATACCAACCCTGGAGAAAGTCAGCAGGTCATTGATCAGGATTTGCATGCGAGTCGCACCATCAACTGCAAAGGCTATAAATTCATCCGCCTCCTCATCAAGTTTGCCTATATAACGCTTTTCCAGCAACTGCACATAACTTGCAACCATCCGCAAAGGTTCCTGAAGGTCATGTGAAGCCACGTAAGCAAATTGTTCCAGCTCCTTATTTGAGCGATACAAATCTGTAGTCTGCTTTTTCAGTTTTTTCTCACTAACGATAAGTTCCTGTTCTCTGGCCTTCAAAGTCATATAGGCAACCCTGATGTTTTCTTCAGCTTGCCTCCGCCTTATAATATTAAAAAAAAGAACAGTAATAAACATAATAAGTACTATAAAGACTGAGGCCACACTCCAGATCAATCTCTTATATAGCTGATAAAAAGAAAACGGTTTGTTAATAAGTATAGTTCCCTCAGGCAAGTCAGAGCCAGCGAGTCCCCAGCGTTCGAGTTGTGCGTAATCAAACATGTAGGGATTATTACTTTCGGTAAGGACTGGTATTTGACATGGTTTTTCACCTTTTATAATACGAACTGCCAATTCAGCAGCAGTCCGGCCATGGGTAGCACTGTTCAAGAGTTTTCCACCAACAATACCTTGTCCGTAATACATATCTATAACACCATATACTGGGACTGTTGAATTAGCTGCGATAAGTTCCCCCCCCATAACAGAAGACAGATATTCATTGTTTTTGTCACGCAACCACACTGCTAATAAGCATATGCTGTCTTTAGGCAACCAACGAAGTTTTTCAAAAAGTTCATCATTTGTTAAATCTTTGCCTTCAAGGTATTCAAACTCCAAATTTTTATATTGACCTGCCACTTCAGTAATAGCCTTTAGTTGCCCAAGACCCGTTGGTGTGCTGTCTACAACAACTATCACTTCCCGTGTACCTGCATTCAATTTTAAAGCCAGATCTATTGTCGGCTTTATGTCCAGAACTTCAATTAGACCGGTAAATTGTACCCTGCCATTCAGAAAAGAGTCATTATAATCATTGATTCCGCAAAACGAAACAGGGGCTTCGCCAAAAATATCTTTATGATACCGCATAACAAAACGCAATGCATTGTCGTCAGTAGTGATTATTGCATCAAGTTTTACGCTGGCGTATTTTAAACGAAAGATATATGAAAGGTATTCGAGATATTCTTCAGTATATATTCTTTTTGTGTCCATATATTCTACATGGATTTCAAGATCATCAAAAGCTTTCTCAAGCACCTCTTTTGCAGCAGAAACCTGGTTGTCTGTCCATGTGAATTCTTTATGGTATGAGTTGAGGATAAGGATATTCTTCGATGAAGTAATTGCAGATGCTTGCTTTGAATCAAAATTTATGAAAAAGGGAATAATAACAAAAACAGTAAATAATAACACCACAAAGCGATACGAAGTGCATTCGATATTAGATGTCTTATCAAGCAGCTTTTTCAATTTATATTTCCTTTTGTTTAATGCACAAATTTAAGTGCTTTTATAAATCTCATAGCACATCAACATCTCTGAGTATATTTTTTAGTACTGGATATCAGATTTGTTATAACGATCAGAACTGCGCCACAAATCTGAAATATTTTATACAAATTTATGATATATAAAAACAGAATATACAAACTGTACATAATAGATGAGGAGTTAGTATTCTCCCAGCCAAACTGCTTCCTCATATAAAGTTTATCATAGCCAACATTATTTCAGAAAACTTCGCCATTTCAACACACTTCATGAGTAAGCATAAGCAATAATAATATTAAAGATCTTACTTCATAGTTGTGAGAGTTCTATTCAAGTGCTTAAGAATCAAGATAATGTCACATATTGTTAACTTTGCAATCAGTTAAGATTTCGTTTGATTATTTAAAGCCTTGTATCATAGCAGCTTAGCTAATTAATCCTTTTTGTCCAACACCTCACGAACTGTTCTGATAAGTATATTTTTAGAAAAAGGTTTGTACATTAATTTCATAACACCTGCAGTAACTAGTCTTTCCTGTGTAAACGCTTCAGAGTAGTAACCCGTGCAAATAATAATCTTTATAGAAGGCTTAATTTTTAATATTCGTTTTGAAAGATTGTATCCTGTGATATTCGGCATGGCCTGGTCTGTGATAACCATGTCAAAACTATCAGGTGCCTGCCGAAAGGCTTCAAGAGCCTCAATACTGCTGTCCATGGCAGTTACCTTATAGCCCTTCGATGCCAACATTTTTTCTCCTAAGTTCATAAGTTTTTTTTCATCGTCAACTAAAAGAATATGTTCTTTTCCTCCATGAGCTGTTTTTTGATTTTTTTCTTCCTTAACCGGCTTTGCAACATCCTGAGGTAAAAGAACCTTGATCGTCGTTCCTTTTCCCAACTGGCTATCTACTATAATATCACCACCATGGTTTTTTACAATTCCATGAACCAGAGCAAGTCCCATGCCCGTTCCCTTTTCTTTTCCTTTTGTTGTGAAAAAGGGCTCAAAAATTCTATGGATAATTTTAGGTTCAATTCCTCTACCCGTATCAGAAATTTTCAGCTCCAGAAACGAACCCGGGGGCACATTATGATATTTACCCATAGATTCCTGCGTTATTGCAACCCTGGACAAAACAATTCCAAGCACGCCTCCACTCTCATCCATTGCATGGGCGGCATTTGTACACAGGTTCATCACAACCTGGTGTATTTGAGTTGAATTTCCATTTACCATACCGACTTTATCGTCGATGTTTTGTCTAATTTCTATGGTTGTGGGTATTATCGAACGAAGCAAATTTACTGCTTCATTAACAATAGAATATAGCAATATTGGTTTTTTATCTTCCTGCTCTTTTCTGCTAAAAGTTAGGATTTGTCTGACAAGATTTTTTGCACGTGTTGTTGAAATAAGAATTTCACTAAAATATTCCTGTACAGGACTATTTTGTGATATCTCATCCTGAGCTAATTCAGTATATCCGAGAATACCTCCTAATATATTATTAAAATCATGGGCAATGCCGCCAGCAAGAGTTCCGACAGCTTCCATTTTTTGTCCCTGCCGCAAATTATCCTCAAGCTGTTTGCGCTCGGTGATATCCATAAAGTAGCCGACAACTTTGATGATCCTGTCGCCTACCAGCATAGGACTGGCGATAGTTCGAATCCATTTCCGGCACCCCTTTGTTGTTGTGAATGGGAATTCAAGATCGTATGGCTGTCCTTTCTCTGCACATTTATTGAAGGCATCCATAATCACCGGTAAATCTTTGGAATCATAACATCTCAAACTAACTTTGACGGCTTTATCTGTTGATGTGAATTCTTTCGGCTCTAAATCGTGGATTCGATAAACTTCATCTGTCCAAAAAGTTCGATCTTTCTCCAGATCTATTTCCCAACCACCAATTCTGGCCAATTGCTGGGTAGTATTTAAAAGTTTTTCGTTTCGTTTCAGCTGCATCTCAACCTGCTTGCGCTCGGAGATATCACGGCCAACGGCAATGACTTCAAGTATGTTTCCAACATTATCAACGCCAGCTCTGAGAGACCAGCTAAACCATCGCAAGCCGTCAATAGTCTTTGTGCGCTCTTCGTGCGAGGAGATATGAGGAGGTTTTTTCAGCGAGTCAATTGAAGCTTCAACGATTCCCAAATCATCTTTATGAATCAGCGGAGAAAATGATTTCCCAATTAGATCCTCTTCTTTCGCTCCAAAAGTTTGGCAATAGGTAGGACTAACATACAATATTTTTTGGTTTGCATCGAACTTTAAGACCAGGTCATTCTGGTTTTCTACCAAAAGTCGATACCGTTCTTCGCTTTCATGAATCCTTTTCTCCGTTCGCTTACGAGCAGTGATATCCCGAATGATGGAGCTGATAAAAACACATTCGTTGACTTTCCAACTCGAAAGTGATATTTCGACGGGAAATTCGGTACCGTCCTTTTTTACAGCAATGCTTTCAAAAGGCTCTTTAAAAAATGGCCCGTTTTTTGCTTCATTAAATTTACGGCGCTCCTTTTGCTCCAGGCGGGCATTGTCGCTTGTCATCAGTGTAGACGCAGACTGTCCTAGAATCTCCTGTGCTTCGTAGCCATATATATCAGAAGCTGCTTTGTTCCAGTATATAATTTTCCTATCGTCATCAGCTGCTATAATGGCATCTAATGACGATTCGGCAATGGCCCGAAAGCGTTCTTCGCTTTCCTGTAGATTTATTTTTGCCTGTCGTTTTTCGATTCTACGCTGTTTGCTGCGGTATGAAACAAATCCAATAACAAAAAGTCCGATCAAGAAAATGGTACTGTTCGTCAAAAGATAATTGTTTATATTATCTTGTTGTACAACAAAATATGGTTCCATCGGTATGGAAACACCAATGCCCCCATGTACGTCACCGACTTTATATCCTTGATGCTCATGGCACTTCAAACAAGCTTCTTCAGTTATCACTGAATGCATTAAACTCATGAATTTATTGCCATCAACTTCAACTATTTCTGAAATTTCTTCTACGCCACGTTCAAATTCAATAAGAGCCTTGTGCTCCCAATCGTTCGGGGTGTTGACAGGGTTCAGAACTTTCAGACTCGCAATGTGTCCTTTAACACCAAAGAGTTTTTCATACTCTCCCATTGCCTGACGCAGTATATAGGCAGGGTTCATAAGTGTAAGTTTTTTGCCCGATGTTGTTATAACATCACGGCCGGGAATATGACTGAGATAGGGGTTCGGAGGTGTTTTTTCATCAGGAGAGACATATACTCCACCATGGGATGCTGCCCACAACCGCAGTGCCAAATCTTTGTTATAGGCTGAGCGAGCTTCAATCCTTGCCATTTCAATTGTATGGTTGCGTTCACTATAAATGTTCCATCGAATGGTGCCTGCAATAAACAATACCCAGATTATAACAGCGGCAGTCGTATATTTATATAAAACTGAAAAGTTATTTTTACTTCTTTTATGAGAATAATTAGAAATTTTTTTATACATGAAGTTATCTCCGCCCGAAAATGTGAAAACTATTTCCAAAATATCTTAAAAAATTGTCAAGAATATTCTGGTTATACTTCATTACCTATATAACGATTTCCAAAACATACCCTCCAACACCTACCAGAACCACCCAATGAAAAAATAATGCTGTCATAATCAGTATTTTAAAAGTCAATTAAATTTTTATTTTCATACTTTTTATTTCATCTATTTGTAAAAACTTTAAGCTTAGTACTCTGAATTATTCTATACCCTATGGCTGATTTCTTACTACAAAATGCTTAATAAGCTCTCACTATTAAAAACGCCCCTTAGAAAACCTTTTATAATATTAATATAAGACAGTCATACGCTTGTGCCCGCAGCAGAGCTGACTTTTAATAGATCGCTCTTGCTGAGAAGCTTTTCTGCATCAAGCCGGATTTTAACCTCGCTAAATATTTTATTATTTTCATGTTTAACCATTGTTTTAATCTTTTATTAGCTGGGCAGGTTTATGTAAGGCGTTATATAATAATAATTGTTTTATTTTAAAAATCGAGCTGTGCGCGTACTCCAAGTATCCATACTGAGTCTATGCCTTCAACTCCTGCTATGTCATTAGCGTACTGAACGTCAGGAGAAAGGCTGATATTGTCATTAACCTTAAAATTGTAGTATGCCTCAATGGTTCCTTCTGCTGCTGCGGTGCGCATACCTCCAATACGGAGACTGTCACGGTAACCCTCACCGGTTTCAGAGCGGGCATAACCAAGACCGATTATGTCATCATCCCGTCCCCAGAAACTACCTGCGATCTGAAATCCAAGACTCCATGCGTATTCCACAGCATAGACATTATCATCCTGCCAGCCGATACGGGCAAAAGCGGTTATGGCATCTGTAATTGCCTGATCCATGCTCATACCGAAACCATAACCGTTCTCTCTCATTTCGGATAAGTCATCGATTTCTGTTTTGTCACTTGAATTGTGCCAGCCGTAGATCCGGTAGTTACCCTGCCTCTCGTTTATTACCGGCTTTACTCCGATTTCAGCAATTAAGAAATTTTCATCAAAAATATCTTCAAAATCACTATCAGCATCAAGGGCAGCCAGGCTGATGTCAAACAGATTATTTGGGGATATAGTTACCCGGGAGCCGTAGGCGTAATCCGGAAATTCAACAGCGATGTTATTAACAAAAACATCGGCTAAAAACTGGGAACACTCATCATTTGCAACCTCATTTGCGTCAAACCAGCGGGTAACATCCATTTTTCCGAAGGTTGCCACAATCATATTATTTTTAAAATTATGCTCATACCATATTTCAGAAATCTGAAGGTCGGCATCGTCGCCTGTTGCATCTGCATTGTAACCGTTAAACCCTGAAAGCTCGTCAGTAATACCCGAACCCTCACCACCTTCAAGATAAAGAAGTGCTGTGCCGTTTTTACCGATCTTTGAAGTGATCTCTATGTCGACAGAATAGCTTGCATCAGTACTATCTTTACCCACATTGTCGTCATTCCCTGTGGTTCCCTGAATAACGCTGGTTGCGCCAATGCCGATCTCAAGGCCTGAAAAAACATCCTTTATACCTTCAAGTTCCTTAAAACTACTGTCATGTTCAGCGATCACGGTTTCCTGCTTTTCAATTTTCTGATCCTGCTCTGAAAGCTTTTGTTCAAGCTGATCAATTCTTGTTTTCAAAGCTTTTAATTCATCTCTTACACTGTCTGCCAACACAGGATAGGGAAGCAGGCTAATAATGAACAGTGAGATAAGTGTAATTATGCCCATTTTTATCATTTTATTTACCTCCTTTTTTGTTTCGTCTTTGAAAAAGTATTTAAGTCTTAAACTTTATTTGCTACAACCTATTACCTAAAGTTATGTTCTTAAGCATTCGTGTCCGCAGCAGAGCTTACTTTTGATAGATCGTTCTTGCTGAGAAGCTTTTCCGCATCAAGCAGGATTTTCACATCATCTTCAATTTTACCCAGCCCGCGTATGAAAAACTGGCGGTTCCCTTCTGCAATTTCAGGCGGTGGCTGTATGTCCTTTTCAGGGATGTCTGAGACTTCTTTGACTGTATCCACTACAAGCCCTAAAGAGGTATCGTTTATGTTTACAACAATAATACAGGTCCTGTCGTCATATGCCCGCTCTTCAAATTTAAAACGTTTACGTACATCCATAATGGGTATTACTTTGCCGCGAAGATTAATCACCCCTTTAACATAGTCCGGCATGTCAGGTACCTCTGTGATTTTCTGTATTCCGATGATCTCGGTGACGTGATATATCTCCAGGCCGTAGTCTTCCTTCCCCACAGTAAAGGTCAGGAATTTGTCCTTTTGGGTGTCCTCATCATCCTCATCATCATCTAAATTTTCTTCGCCAGCTGACCGGCCTTTATTTTCAGTCATTGTTTTCTCCTTTTGATTATTTTTTAGAACAGATGGTCAGTGGTTCACAGCAATGAAGCCTTGAGCCACTGACACCTGTTCTATTTATGCGACAAAAACTTAGTATTTACCAAACTCCTTATCATCAAGATTTATAGTCGGTTCCGGGCCTGCGTTTATCAGGTCTTCTGTTTTAGCCGTTTCCCGAACTCCTCCCCAGTTGCTGTCTGCACTGCTACCACTCCCTGAATTTTTTTCCGGGACTGTTCCTGCAAGCATCTTTTTCTTCTGCACCTGTGAGTTAGTCCTCATTCCAGGCTGACGCCCAGCACTACCTGCAGATGACAACGTAAATGTATTTACCAACTCCTGCAGAAGCTGCGCCTGGCTGGAGAGTTCTTCTGCTGCTGAAGCACTTCCTCGGCATGGGCCGTATTCTGCTGGGTTACTTGATCAATCTGGCCTAACCCCTGAGTGATCTGACTGATTCCCTGTGCCTGCTCATTGGATGCTGCTGCGATCTCGCCTACAATATCTGTTACCTTGGTAACGGAGCCTACGATCTCACCTAAAGCTTCAGCTGTTTTGTTTGCGATCTCGGTTCCGCCTTCAACTTTTTTAACCGAGCCTTCGATCATGTCTGCTGTCTCCTTAGCAGCTTTTGCGCTTCTTGCTGCCAAGTTTCTAACCTCTTCTGCCACAACCGCAAAGCCTTTACGCTGTTTACCTGCCCGGGCAGCTTCCACCGCTGCATTAAGTGCCAAGAGATTGGTCTGAAAGGCTATTTCATCGATTGTTTTAATGATCTTTGATATTTCCTGGCTTGATATATTTATCTCTGTCATGGCTTCAACCATTTCCTTCATCTGGCTGTTGCCGCTTTCTGCTGCATTTTTTGTTTCGTTTGCAAGCTGACTCGCCTGACTGGCATTTTCTGCGTTCTGTTTGATCTGTGAACCGATCTCGTTCATTGAGCTTGAGATCTCCTCCAGAGAACTTGCCTGCTCAGTAGCACCCTGACTCATGGACTGGCTGGTTGAGCTCATCTGTTCAGATCCAGCAGCCACATTGCTTGAAGAGGTGTTGATCTCATCCATGACCGATCCAAGCTTGTTTACCATGTTTTGCAGTGCATGACCCAGCGCATCCTTGCCAGAAAGAGTTTGGACCTTAACAGTAAGATCACCGTCTGCGATCCGTTCTGCAGCCTGAACCGTTTTTTTGAGATTTTTCACCATGTCATTTTTAGGTTATTCATATTTTATAATCCGTTTTATTAAGCCGCTCATATTTTCGGCAGCTGCTGACAACTGACAAGTTTCACCCTGTTTCCCGTGTGGGTATATCCATGTGGCAACAATACTGTTGTTCGAGCAGTCAAAGGAAACATTGGCGTACCGCGCCTGCGGATTGTAAAGGAAGGTTATTTGTGAGAGGTGAATACCGTATGACATCAGCTTCTCCAGTATTGTGTTCAGGCTGTTTAAATGGTTGGCAATAATGACGAAACGCAGATCGCGCATTTCATTCAGGTGGATCTCATAGTATTGAATGTTTCTGACCATATCTTTGAGCAGGTGGGTCAGATTATCCTTTCCGTATATTTTATCCCGGGGACTGATATGTGCCATGTAACCGAATTTTCCGGGATAGCATATGGTAACAGCGGTACAGGATGAAACGCCCCGGGTGGTCAGTATCTTGCCCGGAAGCGCCCGGAAAAACTCATCCATGTCGATTTTAATCAATTTTCCTGTGTGTGCCCTGCACTGATCCGAATCCAAGGGTTCGGTATTAAGTGACTGCGACAGGATTTCTGTATAATATTTCCGGTTATTCCTGTAATGCATGGTGATTATTTCATCTTCCTCTATTGAGGCAACAATCACCCAGCGGCTGTCCCAGAGATCAAAGTTTTCATAGACAGTAAAAACCTTGACTCCCCGGTATCCTGTAATGAGTTTAGATCCAGAGCCTTTTTGAAATGCATCCCGAACGGCTTCCGTATCAATGCGTTTATTCAGGGGAGTTCGCTCAGCTGTAAAGCGGGAATCCGTGAGCATGAGAAGGTCGTGATTGACGATATATACTTCTCCTGTATCGCCGAGATCACTGTAGTCAACAAGAAGCGAGTTAAGCATGTTGAGGGCGAACTGCATGACAATCCATCCCTGATGCTCGCCGTCCTTATAGACCCGGTTCAAGAAAAAAGCAGCAGGCTCTTCAGCCGGAGAATAATACTGGAAGTCGACAAAAAATTCTTCATTCGGGGTGCGCATGTATTCGGCCAGCCTGGTTTCCGAAAGTTCGCCGGTAAGGATGTTGGTGCGGTAGTCCGATTCTTTACGCATGCTGTAAAAGATAAAGCCCTGTTTGTCGACAAACAGGATGTCATAAAAATCAAGATAGGTATTTAGATAATATTCATTTATGGAGCGCAGGTATTTTTCTATTCCTAAGCGGAGTTCGGCTGGTATCCGGGCGGAGGGAGCGAGCAAATCTTTGTCCCGGTTCAAAGTATGGTGAAAGGCAATCAGGATGGGGTCGGTTTTAGCGCTTTCTGCTGATTTTTCAATGCGTCTGAAAAGCTTAAGAAGCTGCTGCTTTTTTTGAGCTTTGACTGTCTCAAGACGGTCAAAAACATATGCTTTCAGGTTGTCTCCGGGCTTTGAATGGTTAAACCCTGAAAGTAGAAGAAATAATATTAGACAAAAAAGAAGTTTTTTCATAGTATTTATAAATAAATTGCACCGCAGTCGGCTGCAAAATATCCTGGATATGATATTTTTTTAAGAAAAGCAGGCTTCGGCGTATTTACCCCTGAGAGATAAAAATCAATTCATTAGATTCGGGTATCCAGAATGATTTCTATTATTTCTTTACATGCGGGACATGGAAAGGATGTTTTCGTCCCGAATTTGCTAAGATTTTCATCCGGTATATTATAACTTTTATTGCAATTGGCACATTTGATTTTCATGGTGTTTCAATACCTCCAGAATTGATATATAGGTCAGCAGCTTATATTTTCCAACTACCTCTGCCTGCCGAGCTTATGGTTACTTTCCCGGTATCAACTTCTACTTCAACGTTTCTGCTGATGTTTTCGCCTGTGTCTTCAGATACGGCACCAGTTCCCAGTGACCAGAGAAGATTTTTTGCCACGATAAGGTTGTTTTTGCCTATATTAAATACATTATTGGGATCCAGAACAGATGCGCCGCCGGCGATTTTTATTCTGAAACTTTTAATGTTGTTGTCGCATCCGTTTTCCTGCATTATCTTGATTAGCGCGGGGATTCCGGTGTCAACAAAGCTGCCGGGTTTTGATTGTGATTTTTTTATATTGGTGCTTGAGTTAGGAAGGGCGATATGAACCATTCCTACTGTTCTTGTGCGTGGATGAAGCAGCACTACTGCTATGCACGAACCCAGGGCTAGGGTCCTTATAGAATCTCCCGGAGTGTTTGTAGCCGCAAGGCCTCCTATACCGACTATTGTTTTTGTCATTTATATATCCACGAATAAGACTTATTAATTAATGGGTTCGTTAATGAAATTTGTGTAATGTTTAAATGATGATACACAAAACAATCAATTTCAGCTTTTAGAATGCTCTTCGATTTTAATCAGGATAGACATATCTTTGAATATCTTTAATTGGTGTTAATTAATTGCTGATGCTTGAATCATTTAAGGGCTTTGGTCCCTCTTGTTACACCCACGGTTGTATAACTAATTCCTTTTATATCACTCACTAAAAGTATTGTCTCATTGCCGTATGAAACTGAATTAATCTTAATTTACCGGGTTGGCAGCTCATTTGAAAATAGCATTAATTTTTTGTTCCATGGTCTCAACAGTAAAAGGTTTAACAATATAGTTGCTGACACCAGCCTGGGCTGCTTGAATAATATTTTCTTTTTCAGCTTCGGCAGTTACCAGCAAAATTGGAAGGTCTTGCAAGGTCTTGGTTGCTCTGACCGATTTAATGAGTTCCAGACCGGTCATATTTGGCATGTTCCAGTCCGTTACCAGGAAGTCGAAGCTGCTTTCTTTAAGTTTTTCAAGGGCATCACAGCCATCTTCCGCTTCTGCAACGTTTTTATAGCCTAGATTTTTTAACAGTCCACGGATTATTCTCCGCATGGTGGGAAAATCATCAGCCACCAGTATTTTTATATCCTTACTAATCATGTTATTGTTCCTTTATATGAAAATTAATAATTTTTATTATTGTTATGCGAGTCTCAGATTTTACTTTCATGTTTTAATTTTACAGGCTTAAAGCCTGCTTTCAATAATAATAATAATTGTACCAAGCTTCTTGGGTTTGCTTAACCTTACAGAGAAATTTTCAAAAGTTTTACCGGTTACTTAAGTCAGCAGTCTCAGCTTAGCGGTTCAGCGTCTTCAATGACCTTTTTTACGCTTTCCTTCATAAGGGTTGTTGACGGAACCTTATAGCCCGTTGCCATAAGGCCCTTTTTTTCCACGGTAACATCTTTGATTGGAGCTGTTTTAGGCTCAATTTTCTTAAGTAGAGAAAGAACTTCTCTGTAACGGTGTTTTTCCGTCAAAATATAAACGGTCTTACCAACAGTATCCATCTTGTCTATTTTCATATCGATATCCTATCCATTACCAGGCCATAAGAAGATTTTGATCGGAAACGTGCCGCGGACAAACCGCTTTATCCCGAATAAACATAGGGATCTCCGTTTACCGGTGAGCATCCATTGCCGAAATACCCCGTTCCCTTTTATCAGGACTGCGGGGACCATATCCAAACATTTATAAATTATATATCATAATTTTCAACTGAAACAAATCCGTGACAAGCCCTTTTTTTTGACAGAAAAAACAACTTGTCCTATTATATTCTCACCTGTTTCTGAAGTTAAATATAAACGAGCTCTTCTTTAGAAAGAATCCAGATGGAAAACAGAAAAAAAGTCAGTTTTTTCCTTAGCCCGACACTTTTCCTCATTATTCTACTTCTTCCTGTTCCCGAAGGAATGAAGCCTGCGGCAATGAAGGTCGGCGCCATTGCCATTTGATGGCGATCCTGTAATACATAATTATATTCTTTTGACGAAGTCTCAGTAACCTCCGACAGAAAATCAACTTTTGTTTCTTCAGAATGATCTTTAAACATGTTAAGTACTGCTGTGGCAAGAGAGTTTATTTTAAAAACAATTCAGTTTAACCAGAAGTGTCTTTAAATCATTTAAAAAAACTGTGTTAAGCATCTGGCACGTATCTATGACTTTAGGTTTTGTTAAAGATACTCATGGTTATGTTAAAAGGAAGGGCTTTGAATCTAAATATAATTTAAGTTTCATTGCCTTTCAAAGCTTCACAGACAGTCGCAAGGAGGTCGTCACGTTCAACAGGTTTACTGAAAACATAATTTGCCCCAAGCTGTTTGGCGGATTTCAGATAAAAGAGCGGGCCAAGCTTTTGCCCTCCAGAAACAGCAATTATGGGTATCTCAGGTAAAAGTTTTTTTAACTCAATAATGATTTCAAAACCATCTTTTTCCGGCATAATCATATCTGTGACCACAAGGTCAACCTGTTTATCTTTTAAAAGTGCTATTCCTTTATTGCCGTCACCGGCCGTTAACACATTAAAACCCTCTTGTTTAAACATAATCCCCAGTGAATCGCAAAGGGATTCTTCATCATCAATAATAAGAATCGTTTTCATTGGCTACTTCTCCTTTAAGTTTAAAACATCAAAAATAACTTTAGAAAGCTCTGCTTTTAAAATCGGCTTCCTAACAACTTTACGGATACCAGCATCTTTAATGCTTTGATCCGTGACATTCTCTTTATTTCCGCTGCATAATATTACCGGTATTTCAGGACGGAGTTCCTGCAGTCTTTTTGAAAGATCAATCCCGTTCATTTCGGGCATGGACAGGTCAGTAATAACCAAATCAAATTGTTCAGGATTTTTTTTAAAGATCTCAATTGCTTCAGAAGCAGAGCACGCAACCGTAATTGTATATCCCAGCGATGAAAGAGATCTTTGCGCTATATTCGTGAGAACCTCTTCATCATCAACAAACATGATGTTTGCGTTTCCGTGTATGGCCTGTGGCGATACAGCATCAGTCTCAATGGCTTCCATTTCTGTTTTTGGAAGAAAAATATTAAACGTGCTTCCTTCATTCAGCACGCTATTGACTTTAATCAGTCCGCCATGGGCGGTAACAATCCCGTGCACAACCGAAAGACCCAAACCGGTGCCTTTCCCAACATCTTTGGTCGTATAAAAAGGATCAAAAATGTGGGTAAGGACTGAAGGATCGATGCCGCTGCCATTATCCTGAACAGAAAGTTTTACAAAAATGCCGGGGTTTGCGTTACTGTTTCCAGACAGATCCTTTTCATCCAGCCTTTCCGAAGTAAGCGTTATCTTAATTATGCCTTTATCTTCCTTCATTGATTGTACAGCATTGGTAATCAGGTTCATCATTATCTGCTGAATGCTGGACTGATCACCGATAACTACGGCTGATGATTCGTCAATGTGTTTTTCAATCTCAATAGTTCTCGGCAATGTTGAATGAAGAAGTTTTAAAGCCTCTTTTAAAACAGGGGCAATATCTATGGGATACTCTTTATCAAGGTCTATTCGGCTAAAGGTAAGGATCTGGGCAACAAGATCACTAGCCCGCCTTGTTAACTTTAGAACATTATTAAGATAATCATCAACAGGGCTGTTGAGGGGGGTATCGTCTTTGGACAGCTCGGTATACCCAATAATGCCTCCCAGAATATTGTTAAAGTCATGGGCAATGCCACCTGCCAGTGTTCCAATAGCTTCCATTTTTTGAGATTGCCGCAAATTATCCTCAAGCTGTTTGCGGTCGGTAATATCTTGTATGTTAGATACAGCCGCAATAATTTCTTTTTGCTGGTTATAGATTAATACATTATTTTCTTCAGTGAAGATAATCTTTCCATCTTTTCGCAGGGCATAGCCCTCATATTTTTGAACTTTGCCCTGTTCCAATAAATTTTCAACCATTTCCCGTGAAGAATTTAAAAAGGCCTCCCCTACCTGTATTTTTTCCCCAGTACTTGACTCATATAAGCCGGCTTCCCTTGGACTCAGCTCAATAGTATGTTTCCCGATAATCTCTCCTGTTTCATAACCAATCATATTTAAATAAGCATCATTAGCCCTAGAAATGTTTCCTTTGGAGTTGGTTACAAGAATGCCGGAAAGAGAAGTTTCTATTATGGTTTCCAAGTAATCCGTTGTTTTTTTCCGTTCATCGACTTCTTTAATTAATCGCTCTTTACTCTGCCTTAGAGTATTTTCACGGTCTGAAAGTTGTTGAGACATATCATTAAAGGCGCTGGCAAGTTTTCCGATTTCATCATCATCTTTGATCCTTATCTTACTAGTGAGGTTTCCACTGGAAATTTCTCTAGTTCTTTCGACAAGCACTTTAAGACCACCAGAGATTAAATTGGAAACATGTAATGCCGAAAACAACACAAGAAAAATTGCGAGCATAGTTGCCGCGATAATTATTAAGGTCGTCTTTGTGGCTGCATTTTTAGATTCCAGTTCTCGGATTTCCAGCAAACTAGTTTCAACCTTAATGAATGTATCGAGTTTCACTCTAAGCCTGTCAATTATATTTTTTCCCATTTTAGAATTGACCATATAAATCACGTTATTCATTGCAACTCCATTTTTGTTACTCTCAATTCGAGCAGCAATTTCTGGTCGGGCTACGGATTTGACCCACTGCCTCACAATGCCATCAATCGTTTCTAGCCGCACTATTTGTTCTGAATTGTCACTAACACTTTTTTTCAGTTTTATTATCTTTTTATCCAAAACCTTTTGAGCTTCTTTAAATGGATCAAGAAATATTTCATTGTCTGTAATGAGAAAGCCCCTTACGCCTGTCTCCATGTCCACGATCAATTTCTCCAATTCCCTTGCATCGGCTATGACCGCATGCGTGTGTTTGACCCAGTCTGCAGTCTCGATTAATCCTACAATATTGATATACACAATACCGGATACAATCAACATCAGAAGCATGGGAACACTAAATCCTAATAGAATCTTATACTTAATTTTTAGGTTCCTAAACATAAATCCCTTTTTACTTTACGTACTGTTGACTTTGCGGTTTGTTAAAGATACTAATGATTATGTGAAATGTCAGTATTTCAAACTCGGCCTTAAAACTTCAAGCCGTTTTCTTATCCAGCACCTTTCGGACGGCAAAAGCTATCTCCTGTTTGTTGATTGGTTTCGTGATGATAGCGTTTATGCGTAAATCTTTGAATTTCTCTTCGTCCTCTTTTTCTTTAAATCCAGTACAGAGAAGAATGGGTATGTCAGGACTGATTGATCTTATTTTCCTTGCAAAACCGAAGCCTGTCATTTTTGGCATGTTTTTATCCGTTATCACAATATCATAGGATTCTTTTGAACTCCTAAAAAATTCAAGTGCTTTCTCAACATTTGTAACGCCGGTGACCGTATAACCAAGCCCTTCAAGCGTAAGTTTTCCAATGTTAACCAAATCTTCTTCATCGTCAAGAAACAGAATCGTTTCAGATCCAGTTGGAGGTGGTTCAGTACTTTCCCTGTGAACAGGAGGTTCTATTTCTTCCCTAAGGGGTAAAAAAACATAAAACGCGGTTCCTTTACCAACTTCACTGTATGCTTTGATATCTCCTTCGTGCTCTTTAATGATTCCGTGGACAACGGCAAGACCAAGTCCGGTGCCTTCACCTTTTCCTTTGGTTGTAAAATAAGGCTCGAATATACGTTCAATATTTTCTCGGAGTATTCCCGTTCCCGTATCCTTAACGGTCAATTTTAAATATGCCCCGACTTTCAAGTCCGGATACGAAATCAAATCATCTCTTTGCAGAAAAACCTCATCCAGGGCCACATCAAGGACACCGCCCTCTCTTTTCATAGCGTGTCCAGCATTGGTGCACAGATTCATGAGGATTTGGTGAAACTGTGTAGGGTCCGCTAAAATATGGTCACGTTCTGTTGTTATATTCTGCCTGATCTCAATTGTTGTTGGCAGCGATGACCTGAGAAATTTACATGCCTCTTTCACAATGGGAATGGTTTTAATTATCTTCTTTTCGATGTCTGTGGAACGGCTGAAGGTGAGTATCTGACTCACCATATCTTTTGCACGATTTGTAGCCTTTAATACTTCCTGAAGAGAGCTGTATGTTTCCGGTCTGTCTTCGACATCATCAAGACTTAGCTCAGTGTATCCCAAGATAACGCCCAGAATATTATTGAAGTCATGTGCGATGCCGCCGGCAAGGGTGCCTATGGACTCCATTTTCTGGGCCTGGCGCAGTTGCTCCTGAATTTTGAGGTCATTTGTCACATCACGTCCAATATTTACAAATCCAGTGATTTCACCGTCAGGATTTTTAATAGGCGAAATTGTTGTGGCATTATCAAACAGGTTTCCGTCCTTTTTTTGTTTTTTAAATAGCCCTTCCATGTTTGGCCCTTCGATATAGTCTTCCAAATTTGCTCATAAAACGATTCGTCATGTTTGCTGCTTTTAATAAAGTTTATGTTTTGTCCGATACTTTCCTCGGCAGTGTAACCGAATATACGCTCAAATGCAGGATTCGTGTAAATTATTTCCCCCAGCTTAGCGGTAATTACTACTGTTTCATCAGTTTGCTCAATAGCGATCGTCAACTGTATGCGTTCTTTCTCGGCCCGCTTGCGGTCGGTGATATTCACGGATGAACCGATCAGATACTTGACTCGACCATCACCATCAAATACTGGAACAAAAGTGTGTACAAACCACAATTCATTACCTTCCGTGTCATGAGTAATACATTCAATCTCAGAAGTTTTACCTGTAAAAGCTATTCTTAATTTTTCAGTTATAGCAATTCGTGTTTCTTCACAAAAGAATTCAGGAGGATAATCCTGTCCATAGAATGAATTGATATCGGTAATTTTGAGCAGTTCTACACCCGCAGAACTCATGTATTGTAACTTAAAATCCAGATCAATAATCTTGTTGCAAACTGGTGTACCCTCAAGCAAGGAGCGATTTATCATCTCAGATTCTCGTAGCGCATCCTCAGCCTGTTTGCGCTCGGTGATATCACGCCAAATCGATCTGCTATAAAGAATGTTGCCCTGTTTATCTCTGACAGACGAGGCATTTAAACAGACTTCAATTTTACTACCATCTTTTCTTCTAAGTTGAAGATCCACATTATTAATCTCACCAGTCGTCAAAAATGATCGAAACGTTTTATTTGCTTCCTCCATACAATCAGGGTGGTACATCTCTAAAATTGGCCGCCCGATGATTTCTTCTTTTGTGTAGCCTGTTTGATGTGCCAAAGTCTGGTTGCACTGGACAATTTTTTTCGTCCTGGCATCAACAGAGCAAAACATATCCGGAGCATTGTCGTAGAGGTCCTGATACTTTGTCTCTGAATCATTCAATTGCGTGGTTCTTACTTGTACCGTTTCAGCCAGCAAATCTTTTTCCCGGCGCAACTGATCTTCAGCTTTTTTGATGCGCAGCATTGCCCTGACCTGGGCCGTAAATTCTGACTCATCAATAGGCTTGGTAAAAAAAGCGTCGGCTCCAAGTTCAAGCCCCTTAACAAGACTTTCTGTCTCCCTCCTGACGGCAGTCAGCATAATAATGGGTATGTGTTTTGTTGCTTTATCGGATTTAAGTATTTTACAGGCTTCAAAGCCATCCATACCAGGCATGTGAATATCAAGCAGTATGGTATCAACTGATTCGGTATTTGCTTTTTCAATGCCCTCTGGTCCTGATTGGGCAGTCAGCACCATGCAGTCAGAAATAAGATTTTTAAGCAAAGATGATATGCTTAAAAGGTTATCCTGTTTGTCGTCAATTACCAGAATAGTACTCATCTTATTACTCTCCCTGATAGAGTGTAGCTATTATTGAGATATGGTTTATTTTTTAAAAAACTCCTCTAACTTGTTAAGTATTTCTGCTGGATTAATCGGCTTAGAAATATAATCATTGCACCCGGCCGCAATGATTCGTTCGCGATCACCTGTCATTGCATGGGCGGTCAGTGCAATGACAGGTATATGGCTTGCTTTTTTATCTGATTTTATTTGTTTGACCACTGCGTAGCCATCCATACCGGGCAGGGATATGTCTAGCAAAATCAAATTTGGCAACTCATGGAGTGCTCTTTTAAGGCCTTCCTCCCCATTCGACGCTTCTAGGATTGTATATTTGTCTTTTAACACAGCTCTCATGGTAATCATGTTGTCAGGATTATCTTCTATAATCAGCACGGTTGGCATGGATGTAGTGAATATCTTTGTTTTGGGTTTGGATACTTCATCATGATGGTTTGTTTTATTTTTTTCAATCTTTTCAGCGTTATTTACAACACACACCGTGGTTTCAGGCTTTTCACCAAGCATTGTTTTGACTTTCAGCAAAAGACCCTCTCGTACCACATCTCCTTTTTGAACAAGCTGTTGAATATTATTGGCACTCAGCCTTTTAAAATCATCAGGTGTTAAATCCTTAGCGGTGAGAACCAGAACCGGAATTTCAGCGGTTTCTTTTGTGCCGCGCAACTTTTCTAAAACATCAAAGCCGTCAACATCCGGCATCATTAAATCCAAGATAATACCGTCCGGGATTGTATGCTGTATAAATTCCTGTGCTTCTTTTCCGCCTGGGGCCATATCCACCTGGTAGCCTTCCTGTTCAAGAATCATATTAATCTGGACAATTGCAGCCTTATTGTCTTCAACCACCAGGATTCTTTTCTTGGGGTGCTTCAAAAGAATGGGGCCAGGTATTAAAGGCTTTTTAATTTTTTTAAGGTAGTTGCCAATTTCATCCAGAAGGCTTTGTGACGTTAACCCGCTTTTGGAAAGAACAGAGACTACGTATTGATTAAGTCTGTTTTTATCTTCAAGGGTCAGATCTTTTGCTGTTACAATGATAACCGGCAGGGACATGGTCAAGGTATCGCTTCGTAATATTTCCAAGACTTCAAACCCGTCCAGCTCCGGCATCATCATATCAAGCACAAGTACATCTGGTACGGTCTTTCTGATCTTTTCAATACAGACTTTTCCATCTTCCGCTGTAATCACCTGCATGTTTTCCCGGGTAACCATCTCCATAATGTTATTTCGATCAAATTCACTGTCATCAGCCACCATAATAGTAACAGGATTGGCGCAGGCCTTGTTTATCTCTTTTATTAACTCATTTCTGATCACAGGCTTTGTCACATGCCCGACAGCTCCCAGGGTCAACCCGGTTTTTCCATCATGGGACACAGACACTATAATGACGGGAATACCCGATGTCTCAGGGTCTTTTTTCAAATGTTGAAGCGTCTCAAATCCATCCATTTCCGGCATGATCAGATCCAGGGTTATGGCAAAAGGGTTGTGAGTTTTAGCAAGCCTTAAAGCTTCAGCTCCGGATGCAGCTTTAAGAGTGTTATAACCCTCTTTGGAAAGGTAATCCGCAATCAGATTCATTGCCTCAGGTTCATCATCCACCACAAGAATAGTTTTATGACTCTCAATTATTTCAGTGGGTTGTATTGAATGCAAATCTTCTGTCTGTAAAGATCCACCCTGCCATGTAAGGGGTAGGTTCAGTGAAAAGGTCGTACCCATTTCTGGTGTACTTTCAACGGACAGGTCACCCCCAAGATTTATCGTTGCTTTATAAGCAATAGCAAGGCCAAGACCCGTGCCTTCATGACGTCGGGATGTGGAACCATCCACTTGTCTGAATTCTTCAAAAATAGAGGAAAGATCTTTTTGAGAAATACCAATTCCGGTATCGGTAACTTTAATGCAAATTTTATCATTATTAATATCAACCTGAACAGCAACTTCTCCTTTTTCCGTGAATTTAACAGCATTACCAATAAGGTTCAAAAGGATTTGGTGTACTCTTTTTTCATCACTTTGAATCTTCGGCAGATCCGGGGTTATTTCCATTCGAAAAGAAAGTTCCTTTTCTGTGGCCAAGGGCCGAAGGCTGTCAAGAAGGTCTTCGATTGTGGTTCTAAGATTGAAGAATGACAGTGTCACATCCATATGTCCTGCTTCAATTTTAGACAGGTCAAGGATGTCATTAATAAGGTCAAGGAGATTCTTGCCATTGCGATTTATTACGTCAAGATATTCCAGTTCCTCTGTATCTAGCTTTTCAGCAGCATTCATTTTTAGCACACTGGAAAGGGCCATGACAGAGTTAAGGGGGGTACGAAGCTCGTGACTCATATTAGACAAAAACTCGCTTTTTAACCTGCTGGCTTCCTCAAGTTTTTGGCCCTGGAGATCCAGTTCTATATTTTGATGTTTTAGATCATCGGTCATGGCTTGTAATTCCTGGGTCTGGGCTTCAAGTACCATGTTTTTGCCTGTAAGTTCCTGGGCCAGGGAGGATGTCTTTTCACCTGATATTATATTGGATAGAGCAATACCGGTTCCGAATTGAAGCTGCTCCAATATTTCTAATGAAGTTTTAGAGTAATCGGCAAAACTGCCTAAGGCAAGCATAGCTATAACCTGATCTTTATTTAGTATTGGAATGGTGGCCAGGACCTTAGGAAGGGCTGTGCCGGCGATTGTGTGGACGGTAAAAATCGTATCCCGGGGAATTTCATGGGCGTACGTTATTTTACGGGTCGTGAATGCCCTGTCAAATGCACCTTTTATACTACTTTCATCCAGGGAATTCATACGTTCCATATCAAAACCTGAGGAGAATACATGTTCAAATCTCTTTTTATCCGGATGGAACAGGTAAAAAGCACCAAAATTTGATTTGGTATTTTCAATTATTCTTTTGATAAATTTTTCACCAAAATCATTCACAGTTGTCGATGTTACTAATATTTTATCCAGATTGCTCAAGGCATTTTGTACGGTTTTATAGTTTTCCATGGATTCAGCCATGTTATTGAATGTCCGGGAAAGGACTCCGTACTCATCTTCATTTATAATCGTGGATCGGGCGGATAGATTTCCTCTCTGGATTTGTTTAGCTACATCGGTGAATTCTATAATTGGTTTTGAAAAATTTACGGCCAGCAGATGCGCCAGCACATAGGCAAGCACTATGGAAATCAGGAGAATAATTGCTATATTGATCATCATCTTTTTGATGGGGGCATAAATTTCTGAAACATCCTGTTTAGCAACAAAACCCCACTGTGTCTCTGGCAGGTAGGTATATGAAGCCAAGACCTTTACTTCCCTGTAATCAGTCGTTTCTATTACACCAACATTTCCCTGGGAAGCTAATACAGCAGGTTTTGCTCCGATTTTTAACTTTAAAGGAGCATTTTCATACCATCTCAATTCATTTAGGACCATCAGATCTTTGTTGACAATAAGGGTTTCTCCTGTTTTTCCCATACCGCTTCTTTCCTGAAGCAGATCATATAATGAATGTTCCAGATCAATTCGAGCCACAAGAATCGCAGATTGTTTTTTCCCATTTGTATTCAAGCTTTTAATTGGAATGGCGAAACACATTGCCGGACTTTTTAATTGCTTTGAATAATATATATCCCGGATAAAAAGGTTTCCTGTTTTTAAAGGCTCGATAAAATAAGGTTCTTGAGACACATTCAGGCCTTCCGAGGACCGATTAGAAGAAATTTCCACTCTGCCGGTGAAAGCATTGATGATAAAGATCTCATGGTAGGCATTATAATTTTCGACAAAAGAACCCAGAATATTTTTTGCAGATATAATGATGTTTTTATTATTTTGTGTAAGCTTTTTTTTGGCAAACGTGCCGGCAAGCTGCCGTATTTCCGTATCCCTGGAAATAGAATTAAAATCTCCTTTTCTTTCCACAAACCAGCTATTTAATTGTGCCACCTTGAGATCCCGGATAGCAGTGAGTTTAGTATATGCCTCGGTTTTAATTTCAGTGACACGCTGAAAGTATATCGTACTACAGACAATAATCACTGGAAGCAGAACCGCAGTGAAAATCCAGAATAACATTCGGGGTTTAATTTTATTAAATTTCATTATCCCTGACATTACCGATTCTCCTTAAAAAAGAGGCGATTGAATACTATCGTCATTATTGATATATTTGAATTCATCGAGCCGGAATTTATCCCTGTCTGACCATATTTTATTCAGGATACCCGGTTGAAATTTTTTGCGTGCTTGCGCCCATGAAGCCGAAGCAGGTGCTTTTTCTATAGAGATTAAAAATCTTAACTCCTGATCCAGGGGGCCATTTACGTTAAGTGTATCTTCATTAATACCCAGATTTGAGGTTTGCCCCAAAATATCTTTCATTGCAATAGCTGCGATGTCATCTACTGAAAGATTTGTTTTTATTCCAAATGCCTTGTTGATTGCTGCAATGTTCCATTCACAGGCACGAGACAGGTTTTGTCTTTTTTCCTGCAACCACCTTAGTGCCCGGATCTCTGCGGCCAAAATGTGAAAAACAGCTTCAGGGTGTTTTTGATACAAAGTTTTTAAAAAATAGAGAAATCCCAATGAAAGCCGTTGATGAATAATAGTACTGTCGGCATATTTTGTTAATGCAATTGTAGGAGTAGGCTCCCACGCTGAAAAAGCTGTAATCTTTCCTGCATCCAGAGCTTCAGGCATTTCTGCGACTTCCATGGGTATCAGCTTTACATCATTTTCATTTAAGCCTGCGGTTGCAAGCGTTTTCAACAGAGCATAATGGGCGTTAGAGCCAAATGCATAACCAATCCTTTTTCCTTTCAGTTGTTCGACCAACATCTGACGGTTTGAAACAATAGAAATAAAACCCCGCTGAATCATGACCGGGATCACAATATCGAGATTGGCGGCTGCGGTAAGTGTGGGCATATCACCGCCGATGCCTGCATCAATATCGCCTCTGCCCAAAAAGAAATTCACGTCATCCCCTTTTAGAAAATCAAAAAAAAGAATCTCCAAACCCAAATTAGAAAGTTCTTCTCTTAAAATGGTATCCCTTTTGAGGGTTTCCATTATCAAACTGCCTGGCAGATACAGAGGCTGCACCCCGATACGGATCACATGATCTTTAGGGTTAAACACATATTTTGAATAGATCGGATATTCGGTAAGATTCGGGGTTGAAACAAGCGGTTTTGCCTTGTCCGGTTTTGTAGAAAATATAAGAACAACTCCCAAAATTACAAAACAACCGACTATAATAATTTTCCAGTTTATAAGTTTCATTATGCCACCATTGAATTTTTCATATATATCTTACAACAATCGGTTACTTTTTTGAAACTATCATGAAACCGTCGGGTGGGAACCTCAGTTTCTCCAAGCACCAGATACCCGTTGTCATTGAGAGATCGGAACAGTTTGGTGAGAATCCTATTTTGATATTCAGCATTGTAGTAAATTAAAACATTTCTGCATAAGATTATATCAAATCCACCATACAAGCTTTCTGGCGGAGAAAAAGTATTTTTATCCAGGAGGTCATAGTTTGAAAAATCTACAAACTGTTTGATGTCATGTTTAAGGGAAAAGGTATCTGCCTTTTGGATAAAATGCTTTAAATATTCGTAACGAACGTTATTCAAGCTTTCTTTCTTATACGTTGATTTGCGGGCCTTATCAATGGAACCTTTATCGATATCTGTAGCAAAAATATCGACGGAAATGTTTGTAGTGATATCTTTTACGAGCGTACTGATTTCCATTGCAAGAGAATAAGGTTCTTCACCAGCGGCACATCCGGCTGACCAGATTCTTAGCGATGGGTTTTGGGATGCTTTTTTTTCTAAAAGTAGTTTTGGAAATATTTTTGATGAAATATAATCAAAAGCAAGCGAATCACGAAAAAAACTACTGACATTGATTGTCAAAGCATCAACCAGATTATCAAGTTCCTGAGGGTGAGTTTTTAAATAAGAAAAATATTCCTGGCAGGTTTTGTTTCCTGTTTTGATTAACCTTTGATCAAGCCGGCGCTCAATCATGGAATGGCAGTAGCCGGAAAAGTCAAATCCCCGCTGTTTCTCTAAATACTTTATAATAGTGTCCGGTTTGCTATTCATAATCCATGGATTCTTTTATTAATGAATGCCCAAGATTAACGTTATAAACAGTAAGTTAAAGTATGTTATGGCAGGGGTATCTACTCTAATGACTATTAACCGTAACTACCATAAACACTTGATAAACCATATATATAGGAACTAACGTTATCATGAGGCTTTTTCAAGGGCGCCTTGATTTTATTAGTTTTCCGATGGAGGCAGTCTATAAGTAAAACACCAAAAATACCTCCAAGATTTTGAACCCCTCCGTTCAATAAACCCAGCCCTGAATGGATGGATTTTCGAACACTAAAAGGGTAAAGATTACTTCTGATATCTTTAACCTTTTAGCTGTAGCCAAAAGTCAATATAAGATAAAACCTTTAAATAATTTTTTTTCTAAACTGTTAACATAAGCATAGGTAATAATTAATATATTTTTGCTAAATGCCCGTCAAGTGGTTGGCATGCCTTTTAAAAGATATAGAGACTACTGCTGTTTCGAATTTCGCACTCATGGCGGCACGATGTGAAATGTCAAACTGCTGGAAAAAATCACACTTCATACAGTCACGTGCTTTCCCCGCGAAGGTCTCTTGTGCTTTGCCACTGTAAAATGTTCCCATCACTAACCAGCAGGCTTGACCAGCATTCCTGGAATAAGCAGGACAAACACCAAGCTCAGCCACTTTTGACCCGTTTGTTTCTCGACCACACTTTTTTGATTCCCAACAGTTCATGGTTATTTTTTCACTTTCCTGTTTTTTCAATGGCTAAACTTATTGTTTATATGCTCTGTTATATTTATTCCTATATATAAATAAACTTCGACCGGAACAACGCGAATAAATTTTTACGGAATGCCAGTCAAAAGTCTGACACGGAAACTGAATTCTGGTTCTTGTTAATGTTAAGAATGGTTATGTTTATCCAATACCCCCCTTATTTTCTGAGCAATTTCTTTTTTACTGATGGGTTTGTAAATTAATGCTTTAATGCCAGCAGTTTCTGTTTTTTCAGGAGTAATAGTCTCACTGTAACCTGTACAAAGAATAATATTTGCAGAGGGCTTTATTTCCAATATTCGTTTTGCCAGATTATATCCTGTCATGTGCGGCATTGTCTGGTCTGTGATAACCATGTCAAAAGTATCTGGTGCTTGATGAAATGTTTCAAGAGCCTCAATGCTGCTGTTTTTGGCAGTAACTGTATACCCAAGCGATTCTAATATTCTTTTTCCCAGATCCATTAAAATTTTTTCATCATCAACAAAAAGTATATGCTCATGACCTTTCGGCACTTCTGATGATGAGTCTTCTTCGTTGTCGGGTTCTGCTATAACCTGTGGCAACATAATCCTAAAAGTTGTTCCTTTACCCAATTGACTATCTATGTTTATATCTCCACCATGGTCCTTAACAATTCCATGAACTACCGCCAGTCCCATACCCGTTCCCTTTTCCTTATCTTTTGTGGTGAAAAAGGGATCAAAGATTTGATTAATTATTTTAGAATCAATTCCAGTGCCTGTGTCTGAAATTTTCAACTCCAGAAATGGGCCTGGGGATATATCATGATAGTTACTCATGGATTCCTGAGTTATCACAACCGAGGATAACTCAATTTCAAGCACACCCTCAGTTCCAGGCATTGCATGAGCAGCATTTGTACACAGATTCATAACAATCTGGTGCATTTGTGTGGAATCGGCATTTACCATGCCCGTTGTATCATCAATGTTTTGCTTGATTTCTATGGTTGTCGGTATGGTAGAGCGAAGTAGTTTTGCCACTTCTTGAATAATAGGATTTAGTAATAAAGGTTTTCGTTCTTCATGACTTTTCCTGCTAAATGTGAGAATTTGTTTAACCAGCCCCCTTGCTCTTGTTGTTGATTTTAGGATCCCATCCAGATACTCCTGTACAGGGCCATCTTGATCTGCATCATCCTGTGCCAGTTCTGTATATCCAAGAATACCAGCAAGGATATTATTGAAATCATGGGCAATGCCGCCCGCAAGCGTACCCATGGCCTCCATTTTTTGAGACTGCCTGAGTTGTTGTTCCATTTGTTGTTCTTTGGTAATGTCACGGCCAATCGATGTAAAACAGGTTATCTTTCCTGTGTCATCAAAAACAGGTGAGATATTCATATTTGCTGTAAACTGGGAGCCATCCTTTCTTGTTTGGATGATATTTCCTGACCATATCTCCCCCTTGTTAATTGTCTCCCATATTTTTTGATTCATTTTTCCTATTGAAGAGTCCTTATCAACATCGATGGTATTCCTCCCGATTATTTCATCTCGGTTATACTGCATTTGCTTCTCCAATGCAGGGTTTACATACTGTACAATTCCATCCATTCCGAATATTATTATGGCTTCCTTGGCCTGTTTTACTACAGTTGACAATCGAGTAAGCTCTTCCTCTGCCATTTTGCGGTCGGTGATGTCTTGAAAAGTACCTGTAATCTTCTCGTAGCCACCTTTGTGCGCTGGTTGACAAGTGGCACGAACCCATCGTTGGCGCCCCTTTGCTGTGATAAGCCTTACTTCAAAATCATATAATTTTCCGGTTTCGATAGCCCGTTTGACAAAATTTCTTACGACTTCACGATCATCCGGATGGTAAAAGTTAATCGCCTCATCCAAATCAGGGATATAATCTTCCGGCACCTCATGAATCTTGGCAGTCGTTTTTGTCCAAACCAATTCTTTTGTTTTTAAGTCCAATTGCCACCCACCGACTTTGGCCATATCTCCCGTGAGATTAAGCAGATTCTCACTTTCCTGCAAAGCATCAACTGCTTCTTTTCGCTCGGTGATGTCAGTTCCAACCGTGAAAATCTCAAGGATATTACCATTTTGATCCTGAATTGCTCTATTTGTCCAGTTGACCCAGACCCTTTTTCCGTCCTTGCAGATATTTTCATTTTCATTTTGCTCGTATTTGGCAGGATCCTTTAAAATATTAGCAACCATTTGCTTTAAATCACGGCCGGTGCTTTCGGTTTCAGGTACTATAAACCCAATTATGTTTTTGCCGATAATTTCAGACTCATCAAATCCGAAAAACTTTTGAGCAAATTCATTAAAAAAGGTGATGGTACCATCGGATCGCCAACGTAAAATGATGCTGTTTGCATTTTCAACGAGTTCCTTGTATTTTTTTTCACTTTTTCGGAAATCTTTCTCGGATGTTTGAGCCTTATTTTTCTCCTCATTAAGGTTTTGAGTTCTACTCTTGATCTGACGGTTCATATACCAGATACCTACCAGTAACAGTAGAATAACAATAGGGACAAGCGTTAAAAACACATACTTTACAATCTCTGCCACAGGAGTGGGTGGCTTAGGTAGAATTGGACCAAGCCATTTTGCATACAACTTTTCATGTGTTCCATCTGCAAAAATAAGTGCCAAACCTTCATTTAGCAGGGCCAATAATTCCTGGTCACCTTCCTTTACGGCAAAACAGAATTTCTGCTCAAATCCAAGCAGAGGCATAGCACTAGGTTTCAGATTCGTTTCATGATAATCTTTTATGCTGACAAGATTAGTAATACCCAAACGCTTTATGAGTTGCAAACCCGTAAGGTGCTGGATGATGAGCGCATCATGTTTGCCGCTTGAAAGCAACTGCATCGCTTCTGAAAACGACGTAGTCAAAATCAGTTTGTCAGTTAATTTTTTACTTACAGCATATTCATGAGCGGTATCTCCCTGCATCACAAGAACTTCCTTGCCCTTCAGGTCTGCCTCAGTTTGAATTTCTGTTTCTCCTTTACGCACAAAAATTGTTCCATACAACCGCAGATAGGACACCGTGAAATCAAGAACCTTGTCCCGATCAGGGGAGTAGGAAACTAGCGGTAGAACATCCAGTTTGCCGTCAATTAAATTTTGTTTAATTTTGTTCCATGGGCCGGTCGGTATTTGGACTTTCAAATCTACTGCATTAACAGCGGCTTTCAGAAGCTCCACAGAAAAACCATCAGCACTCCCATCCGGTTGGACTAATGCAAAAGGGGGGTAATCCAGTTCGCTTGCAGATTTAAGTATTTCACCTTTATAATATTCCGCTTGTGCAGAAAAACTGATGAGACAAAAGGTTAGGATAATTAAGAAGCCTTGGCAGGAAATAATTGTTTTCTTAATACCGTCCATATTTTTCCGCATATATTTTACAGTTTCTGTGGTTATGTTTGTAACTACTTTTTTCATGGAGTAGTCTAGATTATGCGATAAATATCTGTTCTGCTCCATAATTCTCAAAACATTATATTATATCTATAACGTGATAAATGAGTAATTTCATCCTTACCCAAAGATTGACTCACTCAAAAACACACTATTGCGACTCAAGCCTTCATATTTACTTATCTTTTGTATAGCAAAGAATACAAGCAGTAAGTTGTCACTCTTTACCATCCAAATATCCCTGCTTTTTCTGATGAAGATTAGTCTGTATATCCTTATGCTTGAGTGCTCGCAGCAGCACTGACTTTTGACAGATCACCCTTGCTGAGAAGCTTTTCCGCATCAAGCAGGATCTTTACCTCTTCGTCAACCTTGCCCAGTCCCCGGATAAAGAACTGGCGATTTCCCTCTGCAATATCTGGCGGCGGTTGTATATCCTTTTCAGGGATGTCAGAAACTTCTTTTACCGTATCAACCACCAGCCCTAAAGAGGTATCGTTTATGTTTACCACCACAATACAGGTGCGGTCGTCATATGCACGTTCTTCAAAGTTGAAACGCTTGCGAACATCCATAATGGGTATTACCTTACCGCGGAGATTAATCACCCCTTTGACATAGTCCGGCATGTCAGGAACTTCTGTGATCTTCTGTATTCCGATGATCTCGGTAACATGATATATCTCTAGGCCGTAGTCTTCCTTCCCGACAGTAAAAGTCAGAAATTTATCCTTTTGGGTGTCTTCGTCATCATCATCATCCAAATCTTCTTCGGCGGCTGCCCGGCCTTTATTTTCAGTCATTATTTTCTCCCTTATTAAAGCTCATGATTGTTTTTTAGAATAGATGGTCAGTGGTTCGCAGCAATAAAGCCTTGAGCCACTGACACCTGTTCTATTTGTGCGAAAACTAGTATTTACCAAACTCCTTATCATCAAGATGGATAGTCGGTTCCGGGCCTTCATTTATCAGATCTTCTTTTTTAGCCGTTTCCCGAGCTCCTCCCCAGTTGCTGTCTGTATTGCTACCACTCCCTGAATTTTTTTTCGGGACTGTTCCTGCAAGCATCTTTTTCTTCTGCACCTGTGGGTTAGTCCTCATTCCAGACTGACGACCGCCACTACCTGAAGATGACAACTTAAATGTACTTACAAGCTCCTGCAGCATCTGAGCCTGGCTTGAAAGCTCTTCTGCAGCTGACGCGCTCTCCTCGGCATGGGCCGTGTTCTGCTGGGTAACCTGGTCAACCTGGCCTAATCCCTGAGTGATCTGGGTGATACCCTGTGCCTGCTCGTTGGATGCAGCTGCGATCTCGCCTACAATGTCGGTTACCTTGGTAACTGAACCTACGATCTCTCCTAACGCTTCAGCTGTTTTGTTTGCGATCTCAGATCCGCCTTCAACCTTTTTAACCGATCCTTCGATCATATCAGCGGTTTCTTTTGCTGCCTTGGCACTTCTGGCTGCAAGATTTCTGACCTCTTCCGCCACCACTGCAAAGCCTTTACCCTGCTTGCCTGCCCGGGCTGCTTCAACCGCGGCATTAAGTGCCAAAAGATTGGTCTGGAAAGCAATTTCATCGATTGTTTTGATGATCTTTGATATTTCCTGACTTGAAGTATTTATTTCTGTCATGGCCGCAACCATTTCTTTCATCTGGCTGTTTCCGCTTTCTGCTGCTTTTTTGGTATCATTAGCCAACTGGTTAGCCTGACTTGCATTTTCAGCATTCTGCTTGGTCTGTGAGCCGATCTCGTTCATTGAGCTTGAGATCTCCTCCAGAGAACTTGCCTGCTCTGTAGCGCCCTGTGACATTGACTGGCTGGTTGAACTCATCTCCTCTGATCCTGCAGCAACATTACTTGAAGATTCATCTATCTCCTCCATGACATTTCCAAGCTTCTTTACCATATCCTTAAGAGCATGGCCCAGAGCATCTTTGTCGGATAAAGTTTTTACCTCAACTGTAAGATCACCCGCAGCAATTTTTCCTGCCATGTCTACGGTTTCTTTAAGATTGTTAACCATTTTTTTAGTTGCTCCAAAAACGCCGGTATCACCCATGCCCTTTGAATCAAGGTCCATGCTTAAATTACCAACTGCCACGTTTTCGCTTATTTCAGCCAATTCTGCCGGCTCTGCACCCAACTGTTTCATAATGACACGTGTCATAAGAACAACAATTAAAATTCCAAGGGCAACAGCTATTATGGTTCCAAAAATAGCCACATTGATTGTTCTGCTCGAGGTACTATCAAGACTCTCCATACGTACTTTCATGAGCGTTATTTCTCTATCTTTAAACGTTTTGATCTGGCCGCGAAACTTGTCAAAATAAACCTTGCCTTTTGCTTGACCTACAAGGTCTGCCATGTCGTCCATGTTCTTTGAATCTCCAATATCATGACGTAATTGAATCTGGCCCTCAACAACTTTTTCCGTCCAGTCAGTGATGGTCGACTTGATCTCGCCGAGCAGCTGAACCTGGGCAGGGTTGTCATCAACTGTCTTTGACAGTGAGGCAACCAACTCATAAAATGTTTTATTACCGTTATTGTAGGGATCAAGGAATTCATCCTTGCCTGCAAGCAGGAAGCCGCGAACACCGGTTTCCATGTCAACAGCAGAACCGAGTATTGATTTGGCAGTGGCTATAACTTCATAGGTATGGGTCACCTGTGCAGTGAGTTTCCTCAATTCGCTTACATTATTGGAGGTCTTAGCTTTTTCCTGACGTTTTATCATTAAGACCTCTTCGCGCGAAATAAATGTTTGAATCTGTCCGCGAAATTTATCAAAGTATTTTTTGCCTTTGGCCTCTTTAATAACGTCTGCCAAGTCATTCATGGTTTTGGCGTCACCAATTTGTCTTCTTAATTTAATTGTCGGTTCCGTAACATTTTTCTTCCATTGACCTATGTTCTCTTTGGTCTCAGAAAGCAGCTGAACCTGGGAAGGGTTATCATTAACTGTCTTTGACAACTCGGAAAGCATCTCATGAAATCGTTTATCGCCCTGTTTGTATGGATCAAGAAAGCCTTCCTTGCCTGCCAGAAGATATCCGCGCATACCGGTTTCCATGTCCACGGCAGAGGCTTCTATGGTCGCTGCTTCTTCCAAAACATCATAGGTATGGGTAACCCGTTCAAAGGTCTGCGTCAGTGAGTTGATACTCAGGTAAACCACAACTGAAATGATCACCATGAGGCCTAAAATAACCCCATTTCCCGTAAAAAGCTGTGTTCTAAATTTTAGATTGCTAAATGACATAACCAAATTCCTTTCGTTTATAAATTTATTCGAATCGTTTAATGTTAGCTGAATAGATATTTCAGTATTTATTCAGCTTTGTTTTTGCAAACGTTAAGGATTGAAGCTTATCTTTCATAAATTTTAAAAATTAAAATTAAGATCAGCGATAAATTCAGTTAACTGATCCTCCGCACCGCTAACACTGTCCGTTACAAACACCCTGCCTTCAAAAACAACATTTTTAAATAATTTGTATCTCAGGGCAAAACGGCTTCCGCGTGTGTTTGAGTGTCCAAAATCAGCATCATTAAATGCACCCACAACAGCATCCGGTTCAATCCGACCATATTTGTACCCGATGGACCAGTCGCCCTTATGCTTCATCCTGCCGATGTCAAACCCGAAAGAATATCCATAACTGTCGTCATCACAGCTTGAGGAAATATTTTTGACATAGTCTCCAAAAAATACAACCGGCAATGATCGGATCTTTGTTTCCCAAAAGGTAGTAATATTGACCAGGTTGAAATCACAGGCCAGCCCCATTCCATTTGGCCGGCTTTTAACTGTATTTCCGTTGGCAAGACTATCCTCACGTATCAGACGGCTGTCCTCCAGATTCATATAATCGTAGTAGGTCAGTGCAAGAGTCCATTTGTTGTTATCAAAATCCCAGTCAAACCCTGTCTGGTAGGCAAACAAGGATGCGTCACGAGTCCGGTCGTCTTCATAGATCAACATCTGGCCCAGCGTAATAAAGGGTCTGAAGTTTTTGCCGGAATTAAAACGGTATCGCTCATAAACGCCTTCAGGATTCACATCATCGCTCCAGACAAGTTTGGTGCTGATAAACGGGTTGGCAAACTTACCGGCGCCCAGTTCAAGACCCGACAGATTTTTTGGGCGATAGACTGCATAGGCCCTATCAATCCAGAACTCTTTTTCACCGAAAGCTTCATTAAAGCTCTGGTCGGTTCCGGTAATGGATTGACCTTCAGCGCCCGCTAGCCGAAAGAACAGACTTATTTCATCATTTAATTTTTTGCTCATTGAAATACGAAGTCTAAATCGTTCACGGTGCCGGTCATCTCCATCATCTCTGTTGTAGGCACCCTGATATCTCAACCTGAAATCACCGCCAAGGTCAAAACCTTTAATCCATTCCGGCAGATAATCCTCTTCATCCATGATCTGAGAGACTGCTATCTTTATTTGTTCCTTGTCCGCTATTACCGTGGAATTAGCAGGTACTTCTTCATTTCTTTGTTTCATGCTTATTTGTTCGCTCTTTAATGTACGGATAACCTGACTCTGCTCATTTATCTGTTTTTGTTGAGATTCCACACGGGTGTTAAGTTCTTCCATCTTTTCCATCAGATCTTCAATGCTTGCGGCTTCACTGTTAATAAAGGAAACAAGGAATAATAACAGGGTAAGAATAGTTGTTTTTAGAATCTTAGAACTTAGCATTTAAATACCTCCTGCAAATGATGTTAAATGGATCCTTCAATTAATTTTGATGTCACTTTTTCATCATCTCCTTTCCTCCCATTTTTTATGTTGTATTCTTGTTTGCTTTGTTTATTTTTTTACACTTCCCGTTTATTGATTTTTTTGTTCGTATTGTTTTTTCTCTCTGTAAATTTTTTGTGCATTTTCTTACAACCTCACCAATTTGTTTAAAATCCTGATCAGCAAAGATATAAAAACGCGGAAAGAAAAGCAGGGCAAGGTCAAGAGTTTCTTTTTCCCTGTCCGGAAGCACCATGATATTTCTTGTATTATTTAGAAAATCTTTATATGAAATCAATTTTTCAAAATCCTGCCTGCTTTCAGCAATAATAATAATAATCGTATCCAGCTTCTTGGGTCTGCTCAGTCTTTCAGAGAAGTTTTCAAAAGTTTTATAGATGTCAACATTGTCAACTGACTTCAGGTCATCCAAAACATCTGAATTCAGTCTGGAAAGATGTTTATTTAAGGGTACAAAGCAGATGAGTTCCATGTTTTTTTCTCAATCTTTTATCAATTTTTCACCTTTTGATGAATACTGTTTAGAGTTACTACATTAAATGTGCCGAACGGGCCAATTTTAAACATATAAATTGATTGGTAAGTAAATACAATTAGTTATGTGGATTAATGAGAGATTTCAACTTTGCATAAAGAGATAAAACCTTTAGGTTTGTCCGATTTTTCAGGACTTGTCCGAAAATATCGGGCAAATTAAAGATTGTCGTATCTACCTCATAATAGAAAAAAATATTATTAAGAATTAGTTTAGGTGAAAATTTACTTTTTACGAAGGCTTACTTTATTTTTACTAAAGTTGTTGTAAAGGTGCGAGCGGGCAAGGCCTGAAAATTTCAACGACTTTTTTTATATCACCGTCTAAATTTAAAATCAGTGCATTTAAATACTATTTATCAAGATCAGCAAGTGCCTTTTTGCGGACCTCATTTAAAAGGGGAGATTTTCAATTAGAAATGGAGTAAATTTTATGAGCTTATTATTGTTTTAACAACTTTTTGTAAGTATACAGACACTTACTGTCTATTAAAACAGTTTCAAGCAGTTGATTCATTAGAGAATGGCAAGTATTTTTACTGATAAAAGGCTTCCAAACATGCTGCAACAGTAAAGGGTTGATCCTCTATAAAGAATGTAAACTGTTCCTGCTCTGAAGATGTTTCAATCAGGATTTAATCCCCGGATTCCGGAAGACCAAGCTCGTATTCGAAATTATCCGGTAAGATTCTTCTTATCAGCGATCCTGTTATTGTGTTTAGAAGTTCAGAAATTACATCAATGAGTATGTTTTCTGTTATTTCCTCTTCACCCAGACTGTATACTGAAACTGCAATTTTTGAGAGCAGTTTTTTCGACATAACCAATCCCAGTTCACCAGGATAGGGCTCAAGAATAAGCAGAGAAGTTTTTAAGCACTCATCACTCTTTATTGTCTCCGGGTTTTCAGCTTCATTGGTTACCATCATGAAAGCCATATTTTCAATTGTTTCGCTTACTGCCTGTGTCAGAATACTCTTTAGCTCCTTCTGGTTAATACCCATAACCGGACTCCTTGCCTGGAATAAGTTCACTCATTGTTTCATTGATTTTTGCAGGTGATATTGGTTTGCTCATAACAGCAAAAGCACCCATATCAAGCAGGACACGGTCTTTGGCCGCATTGACAGCGCTTGATAGGACGACCAGCGGAATTTCATTTAGCTTGGGGCTTGCCTTCATCCATTTTAAAAGCATTTCCCCGTCCATAACCGGCATATTGAGGTCGCTGATAACAAAATCAACCTTGTGTTCTTTGAGAAGGGACAGTGCTTCTTTTCCGTTTCCTGCTTCAATAAACTCAGCATCGCTGCAGCCGGCAATTTCCAAACAACGCCGGACTATCATTCTTGCTGTGGCTGAGTCGTCTACAATAATTATTTTCATCATTTTAAGGTACCCCTTTCTCCTAAAAGAAGAGATTTGGTTTTATTATATTCTTCGCCCACTTTAAGCAGGATTTTCGGCATGGATTCAGGTGAGATCTCAAAATATTCAGTATAGTTTCCATCAAGACGGTATTGAAGAACATCGCTTCCCATGTCTGCTGCCACGTTCATGGCAATGATATCACCCAGATGCACAGCATATACAATGCCGCGTATTTCCAGATCGGATTCAGCAGGATGGTGGTGGTGTTCAATTATCTCAGGAAGAGGGCTTGGCAGTCCCCAGGCCCTTGCCATATTTGAACCGACGATGCAGTGGTTAGTATCCAGTATTTTTTCTTCAGCAGCAAGATAATCAGACACGTTTCCTTCATTTATCTCTGCTATGCATTCAGCGACTTTACCTTTCAAATAGCCTGATAAAATGGATTTTCCCATATCGTGGAGAATTCCACCGGTGTAAGCAATATCCGGACTTATTTCTTTCTTTGCAAAACGTACAACTTCTTTTGCCGAAATGGCAACGCATAGATTATGTTCCCAGAGCGCTCCCTGTTTTCCATCATAACCTTCAAGCGGTTTTTGAAATAAATCGTTTACACAGAACTCCAATGCTATGTTGAGTATCTTCTTGTCACCGAGATAGGATACTGCTCTGGCAATAGATATTATGGGTTCTCTCAAAGAAAAGGCGGCTGAATTAACCACGGTGAGGACTTTTGTGGTTAGAGCAGAGTCTGTCTGAACAATATTGAGAACACTTTGAACATCATGATTTGGATCACCCATCATCTGAATGAGCTTTTCCGCACTTTCAGAAAGCGGTGGAATATGATTTACTTCTTCTAATATGTTTTCTCTAACAGTCATCTGCAGATAGCTCCATGCGGGTTTTCTTGTGTTTTGTTATTTCTTGATTAAGATAAATTTTTATTTATAAAATCTTTCAAGTCTTTGATTGCTACTGGTTTGGGCAGAAAGGCTGTTGCTCCCACTTTAAGCAGGTTAGATATATCCTTTGCGCGGATTACACCTGACATTATAAGTATCGGAATGTCAGACAGGTTGCTGTCCTGACGGATACGTTTTACCAGTTCTTCACCGTCCATTTCAGGCATAGCAACATCAGTGATTAAAAGTTCGATATCGGGGTTGTCACATAGTATGTCCCATGCAACTCTGCCGTTGCGGCTTTTTATTGCAGTGTGACCCATTGAATTTACTGCTTTCGACATAATATCAAGCAATTGTCTTTCGTCTTCCGCTATAAGTATTTTGGCCATTTTTTCTCCTTTTTATTTTGATGATTAGACTTTAAATTAAATTTAATATTTGTAAAATATTAAACTAAATGGTCATATTGTACGGTTTTCTCTGCCAGCGGTATAAATGGTTATCCGGCCGAGGTCAACATCAACATCAACTGTCCGGCTAATGTTACTGCCCGTATCTTCAGCAACAGCACCCATGCCAAGCGACCATAATATATTTTTAATGGCTACCAGATTTCTTTTGCCAATATTAAAAGTATTATTTGGATCCAGAACACAGGCTCCGCCCACCAGTTTCACGATAAAATTCTTATTACTTCCATTACAGCCCTTTGCTTTCATCTGTTCAATCAATGCCGGAATGCCGGTATCGGCAAAGTACCCTGGTTTAAGTTCGCCTTTTTGAGGATCGATTTTTGATTCCGGCAGGGCAACATGGATCATTCCCACAACACGGGCTTTTGGATGAAGTAAAATAACAGCTACGCAGGATCCCAAAGCCAGTGTCTTAACAGTTTCTCCAGGGACATTTGAAGAGCCGTAATCACCTATACCAAGAAGAAGTGTATCTTTCATATTTCATTCCCATATACCAGTTTTAAAGCCCCTGCTGCTATATCATTAAGGGGGACAAGCTTTTCTGCTGAACCCCTTTCATATGCGACTTTAGGCATGCCGAAGACAACGCATGACTTTTCATCCTGGGCAATTGTGCGGGCACCCTTTTTACGCATGGCGCCCATGCCGTCAGCACCATCACCACCCATTCCGGTGAGGATGACACCCACTGCATTTGCACCGACCTGCTCTGCGACAGAGTGCATCATTACATCCACTGAAGGACAGTGACCGCTTACCTTTTCACCTTTGGCACAGTCTGCGTGATAAAAACCACCTGAGCGTTTAACACGCAAATGGTAATCTCCGGCTGCAATTAATATCCTGCCCGGCATTATTCTGTCGCCGTTTTCCGCTTCTTTAACTTCCATAAGACATAGTGTGTTTAACCGTTCCGCAAAAGCCATGGTGAAACCTGCCGGCATGTGCTGTACAATAACTACCCCGGGAGTTGTTGCCGGAAACTGGGTAATAACATTCTTGATGGCTTCAGTACCTCCGGTGGATGCTCCGATTGCGATGACCTTGTCCGTAGATTCTGAAAGTGATCCGGACGAAGCAAGTACCTTTTGTGTAAGGCCGGACCGTTTTGATTTCCAGTGCGATACGTTGGCTGAAGAAGCTATTTTTACTTTTGTGCAGAGCTCCATCATCATGCTGTTTAAACCGCTGGATATGTTTGTGCTGGGTTTACTGACAAAATCAACAGCTCCGGCTTCAAGAGCATCCAGCGTAATTGCTTTTCCCCTCTGGGTTAGAGAACTGACCATTACAGTCGGTAAAGGATACTGGGGCATGAGTTTGCGGAGAAACTCGACACCATCCATGCGGGGCATCTCTACATCAAGTGTCATTACATCCGGTCTGTATTTTTGTATCATGTCGCGTGCTATGTAAGGATTAGCTGCTGCACCCACAACAATAATGCCCGGGTCCTGAGATAATCCCTGTATAAGAATATTGCGTACCAGAGCTGAATCATCAACTATTAAGACTTTAATCTTTTTTTTGATCATTTTTAAAACCGTTAAGTTATTGAATTAAATTATCAGTAGTGGGTATGTTGGCCATTCTACTTATAGCATACCTTATGCTCTGCGCTTTTCTGATGTTTCCTTTCATTTATCACATCTCAGTCATCACGAATTCATGAAACGCAGATGGCACTGTTTTCATCTTCTTCTAATGATATAACATCCTGTAATCTTTGTTGTGTTCCTGTTTCAAAATCCTTCAATGCAATTTCCAGATTTTTTTTATCTAAAACACCCATGTCAACAAGAACACTGCCTATCCGGGGCCGAACATTCTTTTGTATTTGAAGAAGCTCTTCTACCTGGTCATTGCTCAGCCACCCCAGATCCTGTGCTGTTTCACCAAACTTCTTTCCGATTTCTGCCTGCTGGGAAAGGATAGTAAACACCTGCTTCATGGAAAGCACTCCTTGCTCAAGCGCAATACGTCCAATAGGCTTTGATAATTTTCGCTGCTCATCCAGCGCCACAACAATCTGGGCCTCTGTAGCCAGCCCCTTATTAACTAAAAATTTGGCAAATTCATGCATATATAAACCTCCATGAGTTTTGAGATTCAAGGTTGACCCTGTGAAATAGCCTCTGGCTAATCCTGATAATAATCAGAAGTATTTCTCCGGGTAATGGGTCAGGGCTTTTAATCTTTAATCATATGTTATCGTTTCCTGTATGCAGCCGGCATTATATATTCATATAGGCTTTGTGTGCGCCCCAGTGATTCTGAATGTCCAATAAAAAAGCATCCTCCTGGAATAAGGTCCTTATGAAATTTTGATATTAGAGTGTCTCGTGTCTTCTGGTTAAAATAGATCATTACATTTCTGCAAAAAATAATATGAAATGGATTTTTAAATGGAAATGTTTCATTCATCAGGTTAAAGCGCCTGAAGGTAACATTTTTCTTGATCTTGTCAGAAACTTTCCATTGATCGACACCCATGCGGGTAAAATATTTCTTTGCAAACGAAGGCAGGTGTTCAATGTTTTCATCAGAATATATCCCGGCTTTTGCCTTGTTAAGGACATTTTCAGAGATGTCTGTAGCCAGGATCCCGGCATTCCACATGCCGTATTCATTACCAAAATATTCCTGCATAATTATTTCAAGCATGTAAGGCTCTTCACCTGAAGAACATCCTGCACTCCAAATTCGGATCTCTCTGGATTTCTGAGTTTTTAACAGTTCGGTCAGTTCAGGAAGAGCCTTGTTTCGAAAAAAATCAAAGTGAGCATTCTCCCGGTTAAAGAAAGTATGGTTGGTGGTTATCCTGTTTACCAGGGTGTTCAGTGATTGACCTGTCTTATCCGCAATAAGCTGATCATAATACTGTTTAAAGGTGCTGTGTCCCAAAGAACGGATAATCTTCTGCAGCCGTCCCACCACAAGTGATTTTTTAGCATCTGAAAGAGAAATTCCGAATCTGTCATATACGATTTCCCGAATTAAGTTAAACTCACTGTCAGATATCTTCATTAAGCCGTTAAGTATGGTGCTGTTTTCCTGCTTAACCATTATTTCTGACCTTATATTCTTCAGATTGGTTTTAGTATCAGTTATGTTATAAAGGTTCAATTAATTTATACGGCTTACCTGTTCAGCAGTTCAGCAGGAACTTTCTTTGATTTCTTAATGATGCTGCCCACGTCAAGTATCAGGCATACCTGTCCGTCTCCAAGAATACTGCATCCGGAAACACCCTGAATTGTAGACATATAGCTAGGCAGAGCTTTAATAACGGTCTGCTGCTGCCCAACGACCTCATCAAGGAATAAGCAGATGTTCTCTCCCTGGTTTTCCACTATGACCAGGATTCCTTCATGAAGTTCTGTATAATCCGATTTGACATTATACAGGCTGTGAATTCTTGTGACCGGTATTAACTCCTCTCTGACTCTAACCATTTCTCTGCCATCCGGAAGAATGGTGATGTTCTCCTGATCCGGCCGGAAAGATTCCCGGATTGCAAGAAGGGGAATGATATAGTGGGCTTCGCCAGTACGTACAAGCATACCCTCAACAATGGCGAGGGTAAGCGGAATGCGAAGGGTAAAAGTGCTTCCTTTTCCCAGTTCGCTTTTTATGTCCGCATGTCCTTTGATCTTTTCCAGGTTTCGTTTGACCACGTCCATTCCTACGCCCCTTCCGGAAACATCAGTAACTTTTTCTGCTGTTGAAAACCCGGGTTCAAAAATCAGCTTGAAAACATCCTCGTTAGACATTGATCTATTTTCTTCAGTGACAAGACCCTGCTTAATACCTTTTTCAAAGATCTTATCACGGTCAAGCCCGGCACCGTCGTCCTGAATGGTTATTAAGACTTCGCCGCCATCATGTCTTGCATCCAGTGAGACAATGCCTGTTTCGTCTTTCCCTTTGGACAGGCGTTTGTCAGAGGTTTCAACACCGTGGTCAATGGCATTCCGGATTATATGAACAAGCGGATCTGATATCTGTTCAATAACGGTTTTATCAACTTCTGTCTCTTCACCCTTCAGGTTGAGTTTTACCTTTTTACCGAATTTATTCGACAAGTCATGAACCAGTCTGATCATCTTACGGAAAGTCGCTGACAGCGGTACCATGCGGACTGCCATTGACACATCCTGAAGCTCTGAGGTGATTCTCTGGAGATGATGAGATGCCTTGGAAAAATTTTCCAGTTCATAGTCTTTGAGATCCGGATTGTGGGTTACCATAAGCTGTGCAATGACCAGCTCTCCAACAAGATCGATCATTACGTCAAGCTTGTCGAGGTCTACACGAATATCGCGGCGCACAACTTTTTTTTGAGGACTTTGTGCCTGCTGTACCTTAAGCGCTTCATCAACCGCATCCCGGTTTGTATCTCCAAGTTCAACCAGAATATCACCCACTGGTTTGCCCTGAAGGTTAAGAGCCTTTTCAACTGCTTCGGGGCTTGCTGCTTCGCTGGCTACCAGTATTTCACCCAAGCGAAGAGTCTTTTTTTCGCCTATTTCTGTTCCTGTTATTCCCTCAAGAACTTCAAACATAATGTCGCAGCCATTTATGGTGTCTGATCCGCCTCTTGAAAGTTCAGCGACTGCATTTCGCAAAGAGTCGATGACCGGCAGCAAAATACCGATGTTGCCTTCCGAGCACTCAATAGTTCCATCACGCATGCCGGACAGGACTGTTTCTGCTTTATGACTCAGACGTTCAGGGTCCTTAAAACCCATAAATCCGCAATTGCCTTTAAAGCTGTGAATGCTCCTAAAGGAATGGTCCAGATACTCTTTTTTGTTTGCAGAATTATCAAGGTTAACCAGCACAGTTTCTACTGATTCAAGAAGTTCATCTGATTCCTGAATAAAACTGCTTAACATTTCAGGAGTAACTGTTATTTTAATTTCAGTCTCTTCGGGTGTTGTAGAAGATATCTCTTCCCCAGTCTCATTATTATCCAGACTTATTTCAGGACTTTGTTCTTCTATAGCTGATGTTTCTGTGCTCTCGACTGTGCTGCCTCCTTTGGAATGTTCTGACAGAGTTTTTACAATCGTTTCAATCTGCTCTTCCATCACCTGATCTGTTCCCTGCTCTTCAATATTTGTCAGGAGAGAAAGTAGAAGGTCACAGGCTTCGCATAGGATATTGGTATGGTTAACTGCCAGAGGAAACTTATCTTCGCGAATCAGGTTCAGGAGAGTTTCCGCTTCGTGGGTCACACCGGTGATGTTTGTCAGGTTGAGAAATCCGGCAGCGCCTTTAAGTGAATGAAAAAGGCGGAATATCGAATTAATGGACTCTTTGTCTGCTGCTCCGCAGGCTTCTGATGACTGCTGAAGCTCAATTAATTTGGGCTCTATTTCCTCGATCATTTCCCTTGAATCGGCGACAAAACCTTCAAGCATCTCTTTGTTTTCATCAAATGACATTTCTATCTCCGTTTTATTGAATTAATCCAATATAGAATATTTTTTTAGACGAGTTAACTCTTTTTAATAAAACTGCCCAAAGCTTTATAAATTTCAAAATGATAATCTCTTGACATTTCATCACAAACTTTAGAAGTCAGTTGATTAAAGTATTTATCTGTTGGTGAAAAACATATAAAATCCACTATTTTTCTTATCACTCTTTTGAGATCAATTTTGTAATCTACATATAACTTAGCATTATATATGCCAAATAGCGTATTTTCTGACAATAAAAATTAAACAAGTAAATACAAATATTTATGGATTTGATAAGCTAATATTGAAGAAGAATTAAAAATTGAAAAGACCTTAATTTGTCCGATTTTTCAGGACTATCCGAAAATATCGGACAAATTAAAGATTGTCGAATCTACCTTATAATATAAAATAAATGTTATTAAGTATTAAATTAGGTGAAAATTTACTTTTTGCGAAGGCTTAGTTTATGTTTACAGAGGAGGTTGTAAAGCTGCGAGCGGGCAAGGCCTGACATTTCACAGGCTTTTTTTGAGTTACCATTTACAATCGAAATAAGGTTATTTAAATATTTTTTTTCAAACTCAATAATTGCTGTTTTTCGGGCTTCCTGTAAAACAGGCAGTTTTTTGGACAGGTGTGAGGTATTTTTGGTTTCTTCTTCCTGTAAATTGTCACTGTGAATCGATGAGCGGGCAATTTGTATTCGAATATTTTCAGGTAAATGCCTTGGAATTATCTCTTTATTGTCCTTCGCAGCAATAATGGTCCATTCAATTGCATTGACCAGTTCTCTCACATTTCCAGGCCATGAATATGCTGACATGGAATCAAGAAATTCTTTTGAAATTTCTTTAATCCCCAAATTATTGAGTTTACAAAATTTTGCCACATAATGTTTTGTAAGATCATTAATATCAGAAACACGCTCGCGCAATTGAGGAATTCTAATGGTTATTGACTGAAGACGAAACAAAAGATCATTTCTGAATTCTTTTCTTCCTACCATTAAGGAAAGGTCACGATTTGTAGCGGATACAACGCGGAAATGACTTTCCTCTTCACGCTTAGCCCCTAAAGGCCGAAAGCTGTGTTCCTGGAGAACACGGAGGAATGTCTTCTGGAATTCCAAGGGCAGCTCGCCCACCTCGTCAAGAAAAAGTGTCCCGCCATCAGCCTGCTTAATAAGGCCATCCCTATCCTGATCAGCACCTGTAAAAGCACCTTTTTTGCATCCAAAAAGCAGGCTTTCAATCAGCGTGCCGGGAATTGAAGCACAGTCTACAACTATAAAATTTTTATCACAGCGTTGGCTGTTTGCATGTATTGCCTTTGCGGCAAGCTCTTTACCTGTACCGGTATCTCCGGTTATCAAGACACTTGCATTATTTGAGGACGCTTTTGCAAGCAATTCTGTACATTGATTGAGTTGGTAACTGTTTCCAACAATCTCTGAACGATTAAAAACCACGGGATTGTCAACCATCTGTTTTGTCTCACGATAACTGACAACATGGTTGATTTCCCGGTTTATATCTTTATTTGAAAATGGCTTTTCTAGATAATTCCAGGCCCCGTTTTTAATTGCCAGTTCTGCACCATCAGAATTGCCGGCTGAGGTTATGATGATTATCTCCGGAAAGAGAGAACTTTTGCGGAGTTCCGGCAACAAATCAAGGCCGTTACCGTCCGGCAATTGAACATCAAGAAGAACGATATCAAAAGAATCCTTTTTAAGAATTTCACGACCATCTTTTATTGTGTATGAATACGCACACTCATGACCCATGCGGGTAATAATCTTCTCCAGAGCATTACACATCATTTTATCGTCATCAATAACGAGAATTTTTGCCATCTTTTCTCCGTTGTTTGTTTTTGTTTCTCAGGACATTTTAACAAATTTTACAGTTGCCGGACAAGTTATTTTACAATTCTTTATTATCCAGAACCTTCCGAACCATCTCAGCCATTACCCTTTTATCTAAGGGCTTCATAATGATTTCAGCAATGCCGGCTCTTTTCATTTTCGCATCATCTTCCTTATCATCAACGCTAGTGCAAAGAAGAATAGGGATATCAGATCTAATTTTCTTTATCCGCTCTGCCAGATCAAAGCCTGTCATCTTCGGCATGGTCTTGTCAGTAATAACAAGATCATATGAGTCCTTTGCAAGTGAAAAAGTTTCAAGAGCATCAGCACCACTTGTAGCTTCCACAACCGTGTATCCAAGACGTTCAAATCTTTTTTTAGCGATTCGAACCAAGAACTCTTCATCATCAACAAACAGGATTGTTTCAGTTCCTGTTGGAAGCGATTCAGTTCTTTCTAGATCATTCTTTATTTTTACTTCTTTAATGAGAGGAAACAAGACATGTATCGCAGTTCCTTTACCTAATTCACTGTATACTCTTATATCTCCTCCAAAGCCTTTAACAATTCCGTGGACAACGGCAAGGCCAAGTCCAGTGCCTTCTCCTTTTCCTTTAGTTGTAAAATAGGGCTCGAATATGCGGTTGAGGTTGTCTTGACTGATTCCATACCCAGAATCCTTAACAATCAGTTTTAAATATGATCCAACTTTCAAGTCCGGATACATAATCAAATCATCGTTTTGAATAAAAACCTCTTCCAGCAACACTTCAAGTTTTCCACCCTCTTTTTTCATAGCATGCCCGGCATTGGTGCACAGGTTCATGAAAATTTGATGAAACTGGGTAGGGTCACCTATAATCAAATCATGTCTTGCTGTTATATTTTGCCTTATCTCAATTGTTGTCGGCAGCGAAGACCTGAGAAATTTACACGTCTCATTCACAATGGGAATGACTTTTATTGCCCTCATCTCTATTTTAGAGGATCGACTGAACAGAAGTATTTGAGAAACAAGATCTTTTGCGCGATAAGCCGCTCCTAACACCTGTTGAAGCGATTGGAGTGTATTTGGTTTGTCTTCCACTTCATCAATGCTCAATTCGGTGCACCCCATAATAACACCTAGAATATTATTAAAATCATGGGCAATGCCGCCGGCAAGGGTTCCGATTGATTCCATCTTCTGAGCCTGGGACAGCTGTTCCTGTATTCTAATTTCCTCTGTCACCTCTCGTTTAATCGCCACAAAATTGATGATTTCACCTGAATCATTTTCAACAGGTGTTATTGTGGCTTCTTCATCATACAAACTGCCGTCCTTTTTTTTATTGATAAAATGGCCCTGCCAAACATCCCCGCGAACAATTGTTGCCCAGAGCTCACTGTAAAACAGGTTGTCCTGCTTTTCGCTTTTCAGGATTGAAGGTTTTTTACCAATGGCCTCTTCCTTTGAATATCCGGTTATGCGTTCAAAGGCGGGATTCACATATTCAATGTTTCCCTCAAGATTTGTAATAAAAATAATTTCGCTTGCTTGATCAATGCAGGTTATCAAGCGCAGGTTGTTTTCCTCTGCCCGCTTACGGGAGGTGATGTCAACTTCCATAGTAAAAATAATTGGGGGATTATCACCTATATCAATACGTTTTGCATTAACTGCTACCCAAAAAGATGTTCCATCCTTGCGAATATGCTTATTTTCACAATAAAATGGTTGACCTTTCATAATTTCAATTGTTCTTTTTTTACACAAACGATTTCCCTCTTCATCATCCATTTCTGCTACTGGTCTACCAAGCATCTCTTCTCGTGTATAGCCATGTGCCAGACAAGCTTCTTTATTCACATCAATAATTACTGGGATACCATCAGAAGAAGTAGGATCAAGAATCAAGCAATACCCTCCTGATTGCTCGAAAATCTCCCTTAATTTCTCTCCACTATCTTTTAATTTTTTTTCTGTTTCTTTACGGTCAGTGATATCTTGTGTAAAGCCAATTGCCTTTTGCGGTCTGCCCTTTTCATCCAACTCTAAATTTGCTTTTTCCCGGACCCATTTTGTTTTGCCATCAACGACTATTCGGTGTTCTATATCATAAGGTTTTCCTTCAAGAGCTGCATTCCATTCCTGCAGAACATATTCTCGGTCTTCAGAGTGGATCTTCTCTAGAAATATTTCAAAGTTGACGACAGCTCCTTCAGGTACTCCAAAAATACGGCAATTCTCATCGGTCCAGAGAAGCTTGTTCTGTAAAATATCTAGATCCCATGTTCCGATCAAACCAAGTTCCTGGGCTTTTGACAGGTAATACTGATTTTGTTTTAATAGATCCTCTGCTTGCTTGCGTTCAGAAATCTCAAGCTCCAGTTTGTCGTTTGTTTCAAATAAACTTTGTGCTTGTCGTTTGCTTTTTTCTACCTGGCTATAAATGGTTAACAAATAACTCACAAAAAACACTGTCAAAAAAAGTACGGCGCCTGGGACGACAAAAACATTCCAGGTTTTGCGTGCAGCAAAAAACCCTGGAGTCGGAACAGAAAATACCTGCCATCTTCTGTCCGCAACCCTTACAGGCATGGAATAATAGAGGCCTTGTATGATATTTTTCTTGTCTTTGGTTGGTAAATAATTTTCAGGTTGATTTCTTGACTTATGATTATAAAGAGATTGCTCGTCTGGATTCGGTTGGCTTTCGTCATAAATATACAGGTCTAAATCTCCGGGCGCTAGTATTGAAAAAGCATCTTCAACCAGATCTCCTATTCTGAAGACCCCCAGAACAAAACCTTGCAAACTTTTTCGCCGTGTTTCCACTGAGTCAACCAGCATCCCTTTTTTGTATACGGGCATATAAACAATAAAGGAGTATTGTTTCCCTACCTCTTGAACGAGAGTAATTCCTTGGGAGGCTTTTATTTCTCCGTTGTCTCTTGCATTATTCAAGGTCGCAACCTGCAACGGATTAGATACAAGATCAAAACCTAAAGCCTGTTCATTGCCTTTAAAAGGTTCGAGATAATTAATAGGAAAATACTCATCACGTTTTCTCGCAGGAACCATTACGCCCTGTTCTTTTCTTTCCGTTATTTGAAAGTCGGGGAAACCCTCTTGTCGAGTTAATGCCTCGAAAGCCTGTCGTTCGGAATCAAGCACATATGGTGCCCATTCCAGTGCCTGAATATCTATTTCAAATTGCAGAAATGCTTCGGTAAACTTTTGAAATTCAGATCTTTCTACTTGACCAGAAACACTAAATGCAGATGCAATAAATTTAATTATATTTATATTTTTATCTATTTTCTCCTGTAATGCCAGGACCCTGTTTGTCGTTTCAATTTTTAAATTAAATGCTATTTTCTCTTTTTCAAAATTTTGAATTGAGATTAATAAATATATGCTAAGATATATTCCTATACAGCTTAATACAAAAAGGGGAAAAAGTTTGTGTTTGGGAAGATAAAACATTGGAGAGGACATAACTGTTTTTTCTTTCATTATGAATAAACTAATTTTTCAAATCTTAATATACATCAGTAATATGAAAAGTTAGGTTTTTCAAGTTTTAACTAAACGCAATTGCTAATCTATCAGAATAAAACTAGGCATATCCCAAAATGTTGTACCCCTGGAGATTACAAACCCCTGTCGCTTAAGAATTACCTACTGCTGTCGAAGTTAAGATACTCCTGATAACATTAAAACTTCAACACACTTCAAAAGTCCACATTAGCGACAAGACGTTTAAATATTTTACTTACTAAACTGTTACCATAATCATAAGTAATATTGAATAAATTTCTTTGGAAGGCTAAATTTAGGAATTATTTAATATTACCAGAAGTATCTTTGAATCATTTTTAGAGAAAACCGAATTAAGCCTCTGACATGTACTGTTGACTTTGCGGTTTGTTAAAGATACTCGTGGTTATGTTTATCCAACACCCCCCTTATTTCCTGAGCAATTTCTTTTTTACTGATGGGTTTGTAAATTAATGCCTTAATGCCAGCAGCTTCTGCTTTTTCAAGCGAAATAGTATCACTGTAGCCCGTACAGAGAATAATATTTATAGAGGGCTTTATTTCCAATATTCGTTTTGCCAGATTGTATCCTGTCATGTATGGCATGGTCTGGTCGGTAATAATAACATCAAACTCATCAGGTGCCTGTTGAAAGGCCTCAAGAGCTTCAATGCTGCTGTTTTTGGCAGTAACCGTATATCCCAACGATTCTAATGTCCTTTTCCCGATATCAATTAATACTTGCTCATCATCAACAAAAAGTATGTGCTCATTGCCGGTTTGTATTTCGGATGATGAGTCTTCTTCGTTGTCGGGTTCTGCTATAACCTGGGGTAAAACAATTGAGAAAGTTGTTCCTTTACCCAATTGACTATCTATATTTATATCTCCACCATGGTCCTTAACGATTCCATGAACTACCGCTAGCCCCATCCCCGTTCCCTTTTCCTTATCTTTTGTGGTGAAAAAGGGCTCAGAAATTCGATTAATTATTTTGGAATCAATTCCAGTGCCTGTATCTGATATTTTTAACTCTAGAAATGGTCCTGGAGATATATCATTATATTCCCTCATAGATTCTTGCGTTATAACAACTGAAGATAACTCAATTTCAAGCACACCCTCAGTTTCAGGCATTGCATGAGCAGCATTTGTACACAAATTCATAACAATCTGGTGCATTTGTGTGGAATCGGCATTTACCATGCCCGTTGTACCATTAATCTTTTGCTTGATTTCTATGGTTGTCGGTATGGTCGAGCGAAGCAGTTTTACCGCTTCTTGAATAACAGGGTATAATAATACAGGTTTTCGTTCCTCCTGACTTTTCCTGCTAAATGTGAGGATTTGTTTAACCAGAGCCCTTGCCCTCATGGTTGATTTTAGGATTTCAACCAGAGACTCTTGTACAGGACTATCTTTACCTGCATCATCTTGAGCCAGTTCTGTATATCCCAGAATACCTCCGAGTATATTGTTGAAATCATGGGCGATGCCTCCCGCAAGCGTACCTATGGCCTCCATTTTTTGGGATTGCTGCAGGATTTCTTCCATTCGTTTGCGTTCTGTGATGTCATTACCAACCGAAAGAATTTCAACAAGTTGGCCATTATTATCTATTATTGGTTTATTGCTCCAGGAAATCCAGACTCGCTTACCATCGTTACAAATATTTTCATTTTCAGTGGACTCATATTTTTCTGGGTTCTCAGTAATGTCTTTTATAATAAAAACGAGGTCACGTCCTGTTGATTCATTTTTCGGTACGATTGGACTAATAATATTTTTTCCAATAATTTCACTCTTACTGTACCCCAAAAATTGCAAAGCAAAATCGTTCAAAAACTTAATTTTGCCATCAGGGTCCCATCTCAAGATAATACTGTTTGCATATTGTACAAGCTCACGATATTTCTGTTCGCTTTCCTTCAGAGACTCTTCTGCCTGTTTGCGCACCTCAATCTCTTTTTGTAATTCGGCTGTTTTATCTCTGACCATAGCTTCAACATGTTGCTGATCTAGTATGCGAATATTCATTTCTTCACTAAGCTCATTACGTGATACAGTCAGGTTCTTTAAGTCAGCAACCATTTTGTTTAGAGTTGAAGCAAGCATTCCCAACTCATCCTTTGATGAAACTTTAATCTCAGCATCAAAGTTCCCCTTGCCAATAGTTTTTGCTGCATTTGCAATCTGAACAATCGGTTTAGATAGGGAACTAGCAAGCAAAAAAGTAAGAATCATGCCTATAAAAATGATAATCCCGCTCATGCTAGACAAGATTATAAGTCTTTTTTTGAGTATCATGTTTATATCATCAATACTCATGCTGGCTGCAAAAAGATAACGTCTCCCTTTGCTGTCAAAATAAGGAACAAGAACCATTCTTCCTTGTCCCCATTTGTCATAAAATGTGCTGTATTGAGTTTGCATAGTTGTGAAAGCGTTTTTATATGCATCTGGATTTGTATGAGTTTCAAAAAATAATGCGTGTTCTCCTTGCGGATTATTTTTATTGGTGGAGGTGCTAGACGTAAAAATAATTTGATCGTTAATGTTAATAAGACTCCAAATATATTGAAGGCCAAGCTTGAGACATAGCTGATTATATATATCAACAATTTTACGATACTCTTCCGTTGAGACAGAATGCTTATCGACAATTTTATCATGATAGTCTTCAGGAAGGATATTTTTAGCAAAATATGCAGCAGTCAATAACTTTTCATCAAGTCCAGTTAAAAGAATTTTCTTTTCACCATAATAGCAAATAAAGGAAAAAAATAACGTTGTTATAATAACCAGAAGACTTATTAAAGATAATATTTTATATTTAATTTTCATTCACTATTCTTTCTAAAATTTTCTCATGAAAGTATACGTTTGCGATAAATAACCGTGACTATGCTATCCAAAACCTGCATTTTATATTTTTAATATATATTCATAAGGTTTGCAAATTGTAGGCTGGAAACATTTAAAAATATAAGTTTAACGTAAAAAAAGTATAGGCAGAAAAATGATTTTTCATCTTCGCAAATATTAACAGTACTGCTGGTATCATTAGCTTTTCAGCATACTTCAAAAGTCCACATTAGCGATAAGACTTTGAATTATTACATTACAGGAAAAAGCATATAGTACTTTTAGTTATATGAACAGGAGATAATTTTTGGATTATTTTATTGAAGTGATTACAGAAGATAAAGCCTTGTTTATATAAAATCCCTGTGACCAAATTGTGACCAAATAGCCTGTGAGCAACAGGTAGCTATAAGTATAACTAGGTAATCTAAATCAGAGCAACAGGTTGAGCTTATTTTTTTAATTGTTTGATTTTACTTAACTATTAATACTTTGTTTTACTTTATCTTACTCACAAAATTTCAATGAACAAGGATTCCTAATCCGTAGGTCGTACGTTCGAATCGTATCGGGGGTATTTTTTAAATTTCTATCTTGTTTGAAGGACTTAGGCTAATGACCTAAGTCCTTTTTTAGTGCCAAAATATATATAAAATTTGCTCCGATTTTCTCTGCCCTTTAACTTGTTAAAAAATCATCTTGACATTGTAACCGTTTTGGTTACAATATATCCATGATACAGGACTTTTCAAATCAAGGCTCTGAAGACATCTATAACGGGATAAATTCAAGGTTGGCTCGCAAGCTTCTACCTGCTGAACTGAAACAAATTGCTTTGCGCAAACTTTATTTTCTTGACCACGCAACAAATCTTACAGATCTCAGAGTGCCTCCTGGTAACAAACTGGAACGGCTTCACGGAAACCGTGAGGGACAACATTCAATAAGGATTAATGAACAATATAGAATTTGTTTTATCTGGACACAACAGGGACCAAAACAAGTCGAAATCGTAGACTATCATTAAGAGGACTAAAAATGAGACTGCCTAAAAACCGGCCGCCCATTCACCCCGGAGAAATCCTGCTGGAGGAATTTCTGAAACCTCACGGAATAAGCCAGACAGATATAGCCCTCAGGATTCGAGTGTCACGAAAGCACATTAATGACCTGGTGCATGGCAGAAAACCGATAAGCACAGATATTGCACTACGATTATCCCGCTTTCTGGGTACATCTCCAGAACTATGGCTTAACGGACAGATTGCCTGGGATATCTGGCATCAGTTGCACAGCCGGAAAGCGAATGAACTAAATGCCATTAAACCTTTGGCCGCACACGGCTGATCACCCACGATTGCAGGTTAAGCAACCTACACGCTTGATGAACCTTTTTATAATTAACGAAACCAATAGTCACATCGATAAAATTAGCTTTCAACAGAATCTGTAATAGCTTCCTTTTATTTCAAAGTGTGGCATAAAATATTAAGTTATATCAACACCTTAAAATTATGGGCGGTTTTTCGCCCCGCCTTACCTTCTCCGGTTAAAAAACTTTTATTGAGGGATTAAAAACGTTGCCCAAATTGCCGATTAGCAATAAGTATTTATCACTATCTAAGTAAATCACATGATTAAAGATATGAAGAAATCATTAATAAGTTGTTAAAATTAAATCACTATTCATACTTTTAGTTACTATTAAACATTTTACTTTAAGTATTCCTAATCCGTAGATCGTACGTTCTAATCGTATCGGGGGTATTTGTAAAAAAAGGGGTTGCAGAGATGTAGCCCCTTTCTTTTTTGACGCGGTAGTAAATTTTATTACTTCTAGCTGCTACTGGTCGATTCAAGCCTTGTCCCTTTTTTCCATACTTTCAGAACTAATTTATTTTGGGCCTGAAGACTCATAATCCTTCACCACATAAAGCCTTAGACAAAATTGTGTTTTGAGCCTTGAAGATCAAAGTTTAAACAAGTATTTATGAGGTAAACTCTAACTTAGTTTTAGATCGAACGATCCAAAACCTTTTGAAGAAATACACAATTTCTGATTTCTGTTATCACTTGCAAGAAATAAACTATTTTTAGTAAGTTTTTTCTAATCCTTCACGGATTTCAACCGAACAAGAAGTAACTTATTAAAGTGTTTAATATTTATTTAATTTTATAAAAAAATAGTATTTTTATTAAATTTATACTTTTAATTTTATTATATATTTTAATCGTATAAAAACGTAAAATAAAATCATTATCCAAACCTATCAAATATAAAAATGAATTTATTTAGACAAAAAACATCTTATATTACTATTTTAAACAAAAATATGCTCTATTTTATAGAGCTTAATCCTGACAAACAGTACAAGATTTTAGAAAATATCAGTCTGGACCTGTTCTTAGGCAATACAGTTAGCATGAAGAACGCTAAGGATGCAAATCAGATATCCGCTAAGTTACGGGATAAAGAAAACAAACTACTAATCATACCCAGTTACTGGATATCAAACACCAGCTATCAATTTCAAAGCAGCAAGGCGTCCTTAATAGAAACGTTTATTGAAAGAAAGCTTCATTCAGAACATCCGGATCCACCAGATCTTCCAAAATTTTTTAAATACAACGCTTTTCAAACCGATGAAGAAGGTAAAATGCTCCATGTCAGTTATTATCAAGACCCTTCTTTTTTCAAACTTTACAATAAACTTTCAGAACTGGGACTCTCCCCTAACAAAATCACTTCAGGCCCCTTTTTATGTGAGCATGAAATCAAGAAGAAAACATCAGATTTCCAACAGGGGGGAAAGGGAATCATTCATTTCAGTTTAAAAAGCTGCCATTTATATTTTTTTTCACAAGGGAATTTCCTCTTTGAACGTGACATCATTCTTCCTGACCTTGAATCAGCTTCAGAAGAAAGAGCAAGAACACTCACCTATGAAATCAATCAATCGTTATATCTTTTTTCCCAGAAAACCAAGTCGGATCTCAGTGAATTTTATTTTATGTCTGTATGCAAAGAAGATATGAGCGGCATCACAGAGTCTATCGGAGTCGACGTGAACAACATGAGTGAGTTCTTGCTGGAAGAAGAACATATCGATAGCGACCTGGCTCAAACACTTGGCTCCTTTTCATTCTTTAAATTCAAAGGCTTCCATACGTCAGCTCAGTTGTCCCATATTCCTCATCGAAAAAAAATCAAAGAGATGATGTGGAAGCCCGTTCAACGCGCAGGAATTGCAATTGGGGCTATCCTTTTATTACTCCTCTGCATAGAAAGCGGTTATATCTGGAATCAGACAAACCAATTAAAAAATCGACTCGAGAATAGCAGAGCAATGACAAGCAATGAAATGGTCGACCAGTACAATGAAGCACTTGACCTGCTTCTTAAAGATTCAAATCGAAAATCGCCGGTTCATATTCTTTCCGGCATAATTAATTCCTTACCAAAGCAATATCAACCCAAAGAAATTTACCTTGACCTGGAACAGAATCCATATTTCACTTTTTCAAGTACAGTACTGATAAATGATATTGATATTTTCAGATCTTCACTTTCTGATTTTGTTACCAATAGTAATAAACAGTTACCGCTTAAACAGAAATTGAAAATACAGGATATAGAATTTAATAAAGACACAGTATCAGGTAGCACCAACAATAATTTTTATATTCAGGTGAAAGCAGAATTAAATTGAAAAAATATTTTGAAAATAAGTGGATAATTATCTGCGCTATATGGATCAGTTCTCTTCTACTCACCTACTGGAATAATGTAACCGTGGAAGAAGCCATCGAACTAAAAGCGACTTATGACACCTTGCAAAAAAACAAGGCGTTTGTTGAGGCGAATTTAGACAAAATTGAAAAAGTCATTGAGGGAAAAGAGTTTTTCTCACAATCCGTTGAATCCGTACAATTTGGTTTTCTATCTATGGAAAGTGCCCTAAATAATCTTTCAGAAGAATACCGACTTACTAAATTAAAAATGGAGTACAGCAAAAAGTCTTTCCTTAATAAAAATAGCGGAAGTGTTCCTATTAAATTAAACTTTTACGGTTCATTAGTTGACGCACTAAATTATATGAAAACCCTTGAAAAAGAAAGTCCGTTTATCCGCATAAACACAGTAAAGACATCTTTTGAAAAAAATTCAATCGCACCAAAATTTGAACTGAAACTGACGTATAAATACATGGTATCAGCCAGTTAACGAGCAGGTCGGGAGCCTCATATAATGTTAAAAGTTGTAAACCAGCAAATGTTATGTATAGTCGGACTGATAGTTGCGGCATTCATAATATTAAGTATAAATGGAGAAAAACTAACATTACTACAAAATTCCATCCATAGAAGCCACTCAACGAAAACTACCTCTACAGCACTAAAAGCAACCCAGCTGAAAGAAGTTTTAAAAAAAATTAAAGAAAAAGAAATTAATTACTATAAGAGTTTAGATAAAATTATGTTGTTTGGCTCTAAAGCAGCCTATTCTGCTCGAGCAATACTCCCCACAGAAAGTAAAGATATTTACAAGAAAAGAGCTGAAACAGGTCTGCCTCAGCTATCCGGAGTCATGCAGGTCACTGATATAAATGGTGATGTGCAGTCTTTTGCTATTATTGAAGGTAAAAAATACAGTACGGACGATCAAATCGATGGATTTATACTTAGCGAAATTTCATCTAAAGGAATATTGTTTAAAAAAAATAAAAGAGAATGGTTTGCTCCAATGCCATCCGTGCCGTTCTCTATTAATTATAAGGATGGTGCTGCTGTTTCTACTCAGCTGCAAATAAATGTGGAGACAGAGAAACCAGAAGGTTAAACTCCCATTAAATCAAAAAACCATTTAGCAAGTACTGTTAAATTTAATAAATTAAAACAGAGGTGCCATGAAGAAAATGTTCAGCTCAAACAATAATAAAAAATTAAGCTTTATTTTTATCGGATTATTGGGTCTTGTACTGTGCAGCTGTTCAATGTATGAGATCAATTCTCCTGATTTAAATCAAATGGACACAATGAACCCGAAGTCTATACTAAACAAAGAAAAGCAGATTCAATCCCTGGGGCCGCCGCCTTTTTCAGAAAAGTTCGAGCCTGCGATCAAAGACTTTTCTGAAAATTCAAAGCTGTATTCCTTTGTGTTTGATAACACACCACTATCAGAAGTCCTAAAGGCAATTATATATGATTCTGGCTTTAATATGTCTATTGAATCAGGAGTAGACTTAACGCGTCCGATCACAATTAATTTAACACAAGTCACGTTTAAGGAAGCCCTTAATATGGTGGTAAACAATGGCGCCAGCCTGGCTTGGAATATTAAAAATAACACAATACACATCAGACGCTTTGAAGAAAAGATTTATCAGTTTGATTATATTGATGTTCTGGCAGAGGTATCGATAAAAGCCGGCGGAGATATGCTTGGCGCAAGTGCAGAAGGTACCGGAGTTTCAGGACAATTTGAGATCAAGGGAGTCAGATCAGAAGAAAATTCAGACATATGGACTTCTATCACTGATACACTGGCAAGAATCAAATCCGAAGAGGGCCAGGTTGAAGTAAACAGAATGACGGGTGTTATATATATGATAGACACACCGGACAGGATCCGGTCCATGACCCGTTTCCTGGACGTTTTATCAGAATCAGTACATCGTCAGGTATTTATAGAAGCAAAGATCTTTGAAGTTGTTTTGAGTGAAAATAATAAGATGGGTGTTGACTGGACAAAACTGGCAATTGAGCTCGATAGTGATTTATTGGATACGATGAGCCTTAACTTTTTGGGCGGATCGACAATAAGTATTTTTGATGAAGAAATTGATGAAAAGGGAGTACCTCAACGCCCCCATCGCGATGCAGTTGAAGGTGTCGTTGATTTTTTAAAAACACAAGGGGATATTTCTGTCCTGTCAAATCCGCATCTTTCTTTAATGAACGGGCAATCCGCCGTTTTAACTGTTGGATATCAATTCCCCTATGGTGACATCAAAGGCGTCAGCCGCGATGAAGAAACAAACAATGTGTATTATGATACAGAGATCACCCGAACAATTCTGGGATTACAGCTGGGTATCACCGCCCAGATCTCTGAAGACCGCAATGTCACCCTAAATGTTATTCCAACCATTACTAAGATTTTGGATGAGGAAGACGTTGAAATACCGACTTCAGGAACAAGTAAACAATCAATTTCAAACCCGATAATTGACCTCCAGGAACTTGCTACAACAGTAAGGGTAAAAGATGGGCATTCAGTTGTGCTGGCGGGACTGATAAGTAAGTCAAAAGTGTCTAATCATTCAGGCCTGCCCTTTCTTGGCAGTATACCTCTCATAAAGTATTTATTTAAAAATATGAGTGAAGAGATGGAGACAAGAGAGCTGGTTATCTTAATTACACCTTATATTAAGAAACAGGAATAAAATGATTGTATCTTAAATTAAATAACTTTAGAATCTTACATAAAATACTATAGTCTATAAGAAATTGGCCGAATAAATAAATTACAAACTTGATCAATAGATATTTAAATTAACACTATAAAGAGTAGTTTATTAAACAAAATATAATCATTTGAAATAAAACCAAAAAAATTAAGTTTGTTCAAAAAAGGAGATTAAAATGACCTTAAATGAGAAAGTAAGAAATGCCCAAAACCAGAAAGGCTTTACCCTGGTTGAAATTGCAATTGTTATGGTTATTATCGGCCTCTTAATTGGAGGTGTCCTCAAGGGCCAGTCCATGATCCAAAATGCCAAGGTAAAAAGAGTCGTTAAACAGGCCGACGAGCTAAGGGCAGCTGTAATGACATTTTACGACAAATACGCGAGTTATCCCGGCGACGAGAATAGCAATGCTTTTCCACCGGATGACACCAATAATGGTGATGGTGATGGTCAGATTGAAACTGCTGAGGCCGACATGATGTATGAAGATCTAAAATGTGCAGGAATAATCGGCGGGAGTTTTGATGGTAGTGGAGAAGACAGTATAGCCAATCATGCCTTTGGAGACAAGGTTCGAGTTTTGTGGGTTGACCCCGGGCAGGGAAATAACCATTTTATCCGCTATGATAATCTGCCATGGGATGTATGCCTGGAAATAGACATAAAGTATGATGATGGAGTTTACAATGAGGGTTCTATACGAGCAAATGAAGACTATGTTGTGGCAAGTGATTCCATCGCTTATTTCTATATGCCGCTTTAGAACGTTAGATTTTTTTAGAATATTTGCAAATGGTTAAACACGAAGTCTTATCTTAAACGCCTTGAAATTATTTAAATTTCAAGGCGTTTAAGGTTGCAATATAAAGAGTTTAGACGTGAACATCTAATAATTTTTGTATATTCTACAACTTTAAACGGTGATAAATGTTTTCATTAACCAATAATAAAAATGGTTTTTCTCTGATAGAAGTTGCAATTGTCATGGTCATAATGGGGATCTTGGCCGGCGGTGGAATTTCTATGATGCGGACTTTAACAGAAAGAAAATTCAGGAATGAAGCTTTTGAGTATATGAAAGAGGTGAAAGAAGCGCTAATCACAGATGCCGATATTCATGGGAGACTCCGCTGTCCAGATACAGACGGAGACGGCAATGAAAACAATGATGAACATGGAACACCCAGTGATTTAACAGATGACACCTGTGAGGATGATTTGTATGATGGTGAGATGCCCTATCTGGATCTGGGCGTTAAACCAGCAGATCCCTATAAAAATGTCCTAAGATATGAAATCAATATAAATCTGGCCAGGGACAGATCAACAAGTTGTGAGAAGCTTAGGTCGGGTCTAATCCAATCCGAATCACCTCTTGTAGTTGATGTGGATGATCCGTCTGCAACATCATTCGAAGTTGCTGCAGTAATTGTTAGTTCAGGTCCGAGCAATGCAGACAGCAGCGGAGACTGGTTTGATGACATTACTACCGGAACCCACCTGGGTGATAACAGCGATGGGAACCCGAATTATATTCGTAGCTTTCCTCGTTCAGACTTTGATGACTTCGTCATGTATATAGGGGAAAATGAATTATATGGAAAATTTTGTAAGACCCTTGTTCTTTCCGTAACTAACAACTGCGGTTCAAGGGTTTTTATTTCGAATGAAACCATAGGAGTAGATTTACTGAGAGACAGTGACGATCAAGGATTTCTTGATGATACAGAGACCGGAAAATATACAATTGTATCCGGGACTAAAATAGAGTTAAAAGATGCAGGTGGCAATCATGTAGACTCCTCACAACCAACCCCAATCATTCTATCGGGTTCTGTATATATGCTTAATGCCATTCCTTAGTCAAAAGACCTAATACGCGCCCTCCAAATTACCAATCACATCGTAAAGCGGCAGCATGATCGAAAGTGCGATGACGCCAAATACTGCTCCCAGAATAACAATAGTCAATGGTCCGATTGCGCTGACCATAGCCTGAACAGATCGCTGTACTTCTGTATCAAAATAGTCTCCAAGGCGAGTGAACGCATCATCAATTGTTCCAGTGGCTTCTCCATTTCTAATGGCCCCAACCCCGATGGCCACCCAAAATCCCCCACCTGTGGCCACTTGAAAATCCCCCACCCACAGCATTTGCCTGAGATATAAAAAAAGTCTCAAAAAAGCTTCACAAATTGGCGGCAGAACGTTACAACCT
>Ga0307988_1000110_pt1 | contig 65409 bp, 51 predicted proteins | sample EllFjometagen183_FD_203166 | JGI IMG/M metagenome (GOLD analysis project Ga0307988, IMG submission 203166) | Marine microbial communities from Ellis Fjord, Antarctic Ocean - #183 | ecosystem: Environmental > Aquatic > Marine > Unclassified | place: Southern Ocean | collected 2014-10-08 | reverse complement strand
CATCAAATGACTTAGTAAACAATATTTTATTGGTAGTTGTATCAATGGTTTGACGATAAAAATTATTTGCTTTAATGTCAAATATATAGTTATTGCTAACTGAACCTTTGTTAACAATACTAAAGCTGAGTCCACTCCGAAAAGTCAATTTTGCCACAAAGGCACAAAAACACAAAGAATTCACAAAGCTTTACTTTGCTGGTTATCTGTTCTTTGTGTATCTTAGAGCCTTTGAGTCTTAGTGGCATTTTTTTGTTTTTATACTTTTCGGAGTGGACTCAAAGCTACCAACATTTACCGAATCAGAATCGTAATAAAAGTCAGTAAATACAAAACTAATTACATCCAAGGAATCAAAAAAACCACTTTCCGAAGTAGCCTCATATATTCCCATTCTGGTATGTCCATAGCTATCATATGTACATGATGTAATTATCAACATAAAGGAAATGAAGATAATAATATTAACTTTAGATAATTTCATAATTATTTCCTCTGGTATATTTCAAATGTATACGTAAAATCATTTTGGGAATCATCAGTGATGTGATTTTGTGAAATCAATTCCCATACATCTAACGATATTTCAGGAAAAAAAGTATCAGCATCAAAATCCTTATGTACTCGGGTTATGTATAGTTTGTTTGCCAGTGGCATAAATTGCTTATAGATAGATCCACCACCAATAATAAAATTCTCTTTGCTGGTATCCATCTTGCTCATAGCATCTTCAATGGAATATGCCATTAAACAGTTGTCTATTTCTTCATTTGCAACGTCAGTAATAATAATGCTAGTTCTATTAGGCAATGGTCTTATGGGTAAAGAAAAGTAAGTGAGTTTGCCCATAACTATATAATGTTCCTTTGTTAGGTTTTTAAAATGCTTTAAATCATTTGATATATGCCAGAGCAGGTCATTATCTTTTCCTATTGCATTGTTGGATGCTATTGCTACTATTATTGATATGTTTTTCATGGGTTATGTTGTTGTTTACCGCAAATGGTTGTATTTCTGTTGTTATTGGTTACTATTATCTCTATTGTTACTATTATTAAATTTGCGTCAGCCGCAATAGCAACCATAGTAGCATTCTTTTATGTTGCAGTTAGGCTAAACACTTATTTCTCCTTTAATACCAGGATGTGGATCATAGTCTTCAATCATAAAATCCTCATATTTAAAATCAAAAATATTTTTTACAGAAGGATTAATTATCATTTTGGGTAATTTTTTTGTTTGTCGACTTAGCTGCAGATTTACTTGATCCATATGATTTAAGTAAATATGAGCATCACCAAAAGTATGAACAAATTCACCCAGTTCTAGCCCTGTAACCTGCGCAACCATCATAAGTAAAAGTGAATATGATGCAACATTAAACGGAACTCCCAAAAATATATCAGCACTACGCTGGTACATTTGAACAGAAAGCTTGCCATTTGCAACATAAAACTGAAACCAAGCATGACATGGGGGTAGGGCAGCCCTTCCTTCAGCAACATTTTGAGAAAAAGTATTGTCAGACTTTGGCATAACAGAAGGGTTCCAGGCTGATACAATTAGCCTCCTACTATCAGGATTATGTTTTATTTGTTGAATAACATCACTAATTTGGTCGATACCATCATTATTCCAGTTACGCCACTGGGCACCATAAACAGGACCTAAGTCACCGTTTTCATCAGCCCATTCATTCCATATACGTACACCATTATCTTGTAAATATTTAATATTTGTGTCACCTTTTAAAAACCATAATAGCTCATAAATTATAGATTTTAAGTGAAGCTTTTTTGTTGTGAGTAACGGAAACCCATCAGCCAAGTTAAACCGGAGCTGAGGACCAAATATGCTCATTGTTCCAGTACCAGTTCTATCTGTTTTAACAACACCTTTCTCAAGTACAGTTTCTAGTAGATTTAAATATTGTATCATGTATATAATTTATTTACAGCATATTAATCAAATATGTGTTTTTTATATTATTCTATTTTATTAAATATAATTCAATCAAACACAAGATGAATTTGACGGCTCAAAGTTATACGAATTATGTTTCAAAATTAATGTTGACATGTTAAATATCAGGATGTACTTAATAAATAACTGTTTTTTACTATTTACTAATTGATAAAATATTTTTTGATATAAAAAATGATCTATGAAAGCTAATTTAAATAAAAATAATTACTATAATTGTAAAAAATTTACTTAAGTGAAAAATAAAGTAGTAATTATAACTGGAGCATCATCAGGAATAGGCAAAGCCTTAGCTTATGAATTTTCGTCTCATGGATCCAAAGTTGTTTTGGCTGCTAGAAATAACGAAAGCTTAGCTAAAATTACTGAAGATATTAATAAAAAAGGTGGTGATGCTATTCATGTTAAAACTGATGTTAGTATCGAAAATGATTGTCAGAATTTAATTAATGTTGCTATTAATAGTTATGGCAGAATTGATATCTTGATTAATAATGCAGGAATTTCAATGCGTGCACTATTTGAAAATACTGATTTAATTGTTATAAAAAAGTTAATGGATGTTAACTTTTGGGGTACAGTTTTTTGCACAAAATTTGCTCTTCCTCACATACTAAAACAAAAGGGGAGTGTAGTTGGGGTTTCTTCAATTGCAGGTATCAAGGCGTTGCCTGCTCGAACAGGATATTCGGCTTCAAAATATGCTATGGATGGTTTTTTGGAAGCATTAAGAGTAGAGAATCTTAAAAAAGGAATTCATGTGCTAATTGCATACCCTGGATTTACGGCATCAAATATTAGAAATACTTCATTGGGCGCTGATGGTTCTGCCCAAGGTGAGTCACCTAGAAATGAAGATAAAATGATGACTCCGGAAGTAGTTGCTAAACATATTTACAATGCTATTGTGAAAAAAAAGAAGAAAATTATTCTAACAGCTCAGGGAAAACTAATTTTTCAAATTAACAAGTTTATTCCCTCAATGTTGGATAAAATGATTTATAAAGGGTTATCAAAAGAGCCTGGCTCCCCCTTTATTTAAAACTTAAAGTAATAATTTAGATTTTATAATTAAATTAATTGAAATACAATATGTTATTAAATAATGAAATTACACCAAATATTGGTTATGGCGAAGTAAAGTTTGGTGTTGCTATGGATGTTTTTGTTGAAAAATTTGGTGAGCCAGAAGAAGTTGAAAGTATTGGTGAAGATGGAGATTATGCCACAACTGTTCTACATTATTGGGAAAAAAGTCTCTCGATATTTTTTGTAGGCGTTTCAAATCCTGTTCTAGCAGGTATTGAAACAGATCATCCTGATTCAACTCTTTATGGCGAAAATATAATTGATAAAAGTAAAGAAGATATTATCGCACTAATGAAAAAAAATGGCTTATCATCATATGATGAAAGTGATGATGAATTTGTAAACGAAAATGAAATTGTTAGGTTATCTTACGAAAAGAGTATGATGGATTTCTTTTTCCAGGATAATCTGCTTATTTTTATGAATTTTGGTGTAATGGTTGATGATAACGGTAATATTGAAAAGGTTTAGCTTTATTGCTATTTGAGTTTTAGAATTTATTGAGGTAAGTTAGGGTTTAAAATTCCTTATTGTCTTTATTTCTTGGATGAAAATCTATGATTGCTTTTCTTAAATCATCACTATTAAGATGAGTATATATTTCGGTTGTGATTATTGAAACATGACCCAGTAATTCCTGAACAGCTCTTAAATCAGCACCATTTTGAACCAAATGGGTTGCAAATGAATGGCGAAAGGAGTGAGGACTAATATTTTTTTTGATGCCAGTAATTTCAACTTGTTTTTTAACAATATAGAATACCATTTGTCGTGATAGTTTAGCACCCCTGCGATTTAAAAAAACAATATCACTATCGTTTTTAGAAATTGGCAAAGTTAATCGTGTATGTATTAAATACGTTTTTATCTGCTTTTTTGTTGGCTCACCAATGGGTATAAGCCTTTGTTTGTTACCCTTTCCTGTAACTAGTATTATATTTTCCTTGAAATTTATACTTGAAATTTTCAAATTAATAAGCTCACTAACTCTTAATCCACATCCGTAAAGAGTTTCAATAATTGCTTTATTTCTCTCTCCCTCAACTTTAGATAGGTCAACAGAATTAATAATATCCTCAACTTCTTCTACAGTTAGGACATCAGGTAATTTTCGTCCTAACCTTGGAGATTCAAGCAATTCAGAAGGATTTTCTGTGATAATTTTCTCAAGTACTAGGTATTTATAGAATGCTTTAACACTTGAAATTACTCTTGATTGTGTGTAAGGGCCCAAATCTAATCCAACAATGAAGTTAATAAACTCTTTCAGATCCTGAATGTCAATTTCACTTATGCTAAGATTATTTTTATGCTCTGACATAAAACTAGTTAATAATCTAACATCGTACATATAAGCTACTATGGTATTTGCCGACATACTTCGCTCTAATTGTAAATACGATTTAAAACCCTTGGTGTAAATAGATTGTTTCACAAAAGAAATTATTTACTGATTATTATTTATATTAAAAATTTCGTCTAAAATAGGAATAATCGGTTATAGTATGTATTTTTGTTCTTTATCTAACAAAAAATATTACATAGCATATTAATAATCAACAAAATATTAGAGTATGATTGATTTTTCATTAACGAAAGAACAGATTGAACTTAGAGAAAAAGTTCGTGATTTTGCAGACAGAGTAATGAAGCCGGCTGCAAGAAAATATGATGAACTTGCTGAATTTCCATGGCCAATTGTTAAAAAAGCTTATGAAGAAGGTTTTATGAATGGACCTATGTCGCCAGAATTTGGCGGACATGGTCATAGTATACTTGAAAGTGCTTTAACATCTGAAGAATTTGGTGCCGGCTGTGTAGGTATTGGTATTAGTCTTGATGCCAACACATTAGCTTTAACACCTTTGTATATTGGAGCTACAGATGAACAGAAAAAGAAATTTTTTGGTCAGATTAGCGAAGAGAAAAGTGTTGCAGCATATGCACTTACCGAACCTAATGCAGGATCAGATGTAGCTGGTATTAAAACTACCGCAATTTTGCATGGAGATAAATATATAATGAATGGTCATAAACGTTTTATTACCAATGGAAGTGTTTCGTCATTTATTACCGTTTTTGCATTAACCGATCCTAATAGAGGAGCTCGTAGTCTTACAGCTTTTATAGTCCCTACAAATAGTCCTGGTATCGAAATTGTAGCAGATATGCGAAAAATGGGTCAAAAAGCATCTGTTCAAACCGAATTCAAATTTCATGATGTTGAAATTCCTGTAGAAAATAGAATAGGTGGTGAAGGACATGGTTTTTTAATTGCCATGAAAACTTTTGAAAGAACACGTACAGGAGTTGCTGCCTTAAGTCTTGGTAATGCACGTCAAGCATATGAAACTGCAAGAGATTGGGCAAAAAAAAGAATTCAGTTTGGAAAACCTATAACTGTTAATCAAGGTGTTAGCTTTATGCTTGCTGATATGGCCACCGAAATTGAAGCTGCTAGATTATTAACATGGCATGCAGCATGGGCTTATGATACAGGCCAAAAATCAGCAAACTTACTATCAGCAATGTGTAAAATGTATGCATCTGATGTTGGCATGAAGGTCACAACTGATGCTGTGCAAGTTATGGCTGGTGATGGCTACTCATATGATTATCTTGTTGAAAAAGCCATGCGTGATGCTAAGTTATGTCAAATTTATGAAGGTACAAATCAAATTCAACGTTTAGTAATTGGTAAAGGGATTTTGAAATAGCGTACTTTATTTCTTTTTAAAAGTATATTTTAAACCTCAGTTGCACTTGTAATTGAGGTTTTTTATATCAAACCCTAGCGCAAGTCTGAAGCGTTAGCTATAGTGGGGGGGGACTTGTGCATTAAAAATCATTGTAAATTATAGCACAAGTCCCTGCCCACAGCCTTTCCGTCAGACTTGCGCTAGGATATTTTTCTTGAAAAATAAAACAGTTTTGAATAAAATATATTCCTACTTAACTGCAGATAAGATGCTTAACTGGCTGATTTATATTATTTCAGCAATTTTTGTTATGAGCATGTTTGATAGATACATCTACATTGATGATGCTTGGTTTGGAGAACAGGCTTATTGGTTCTCAAAACTTGGTCATGTTAAAACATCCACAATAATTGATTTCCATGGGTGGGATGAGCATTTGTTTGTATACCACAAATTAAATATTATTATTGGAGCTGGATTAATTAATTTATTCGGATGGTCGGTAACACCACTACGGTTCTTTACTTTGGTGGTATTTTTGTTATTTCTGTATTTCACATATAGAAGTTTAACAGGAAACAATCATCGTTATAATCAGATTGGTTATAAGTTAGTTATCTTTTTAATTATTGTAAATCCACAAACTATTCTGTATGCTTTTACCTATCGGCCAGAATTCTTGGTTATGAGTTTAGGCTTTTATTCTTTTTTGTTACTTCATGGTAAACAATCAATTCCTAAAATTATTCTTGCAGGTGGGTTTGCAGGATTAGCAATACTTGTACATCTAAATGGAGCAATGTTTGTTGTTGCAGGTTTTATTTTATTATTGATAAGGAAAGAACTTAAGCTATCTATAATTTTTGGTATTTCAGCATCAATAATTACAGCATTTTATTTTTATGATTTGATGGAAACTGGTAGTCTAGAAACTTTTCTATTTCAAATTAAACACTGGCCTGATGATATAACAACAAATTACGAAAGTGAAGGTTGGTTTTCATTTGTAACGGCCGCACTTCTAAAACTCAGTAATGAGCATCAGCGTTTCTTTTGGAGTTATGATGTGTGGGGATTATCAGCATTGACTCTACTGGCGCTTCTAGCTAAAGGTAAAATTTTATGGATAAAATATAAGGAGTTAATTATTTATTTTATTGTTGCTGATGTATCTCTTAATATTTTTGGATCACATATTGCTGAAGTCAACATGATTTTACTATTACCCTATTTGGCTCTGATTTCGGCTGCCTTTTTAAGTGAATTAAGAAAAGAGAGTAGACCAGTTTTGCAATCAGCAGTGATACTCATTCTCATATTTCAAATTTCAGTTGTCATTTTTGGATTTGTTAATATAATAAGTAAACATGAAGCAATTTCAAAAGTGACAGAAATTACTCTTTCAGGTTTTCCGAAAAACAATGAAAAAATACTTGTACCATATAGGTTTGTTTTTAATCAGTTACCAAATTACAATTTAGTTTCTTATAAAACTATGGAGTACCATCAAGTTGAAAATGGCAGAAAATATTCAAAGGAAGAATTTATAGATTTAGCTGCAAAACTAGACATTTATTACATGATAATTTCATCTGAGATGTATGATGCAAATAACGGTATGTACCCGTGGATGCAAAAAGAATTTGAGGATGCTTATCACAAAAGCGATTACATTAAACTGAAAATAGATAGAAAATCACACGCATTGAAATTAATTGAGTAAGCATGTAATACCAATTATAATTCCATATTACCGATAAATAAATTGAATTGTTTTTTTCTATATTGAGGCAGAAAATATTTGAATAGCCATACCATAAAAATTTAAGGTCTAATACTTAAATAGCCTGGATATTCCTTAATATTATCTCCATTTTTATAATATGGTTTAACTTTAAGCAAAATATCCAATTTTTGTAGTTTTTCCTTATTTTCAATATCAAGTACCAAATCTATAATCGATTGTAAACTCTCAGATTGCATAAGTTTAAGAAAATCAAAATTAACAACTACCGGAAAAACTGTTGATTGAGATGGTAGAACTTCAACATAGTTATTCATTTTTCCAGAACCATATTGTTCATTTTTCATTAATAATTGCCATTGAAGACCTGAAATTGCAGCTTTAGATGTCTGGTTATTAATAGCTTTAATGTTTATAGAAATTTGAGATGGCAGTTCTCCTTTTAATAATTGCTGACCTAATATTAGCATCTCAGTAAACCCAAAATCACTAGCTGTATTATATTTTGATACATCTATTCCTCCCAAATTTATTATTTGCACATCACTAATATTAAAGTCACATTCTGCAAAACGTTTAACTTCTCCAAATTGATTTATTATATCACATGATGATATAGATATAATTATACTTAACAATAATATTACAACTTTTTTCATCTGTTCCTATATTGATAATTGGTCTTATAAAAAAACCTGATATGGATATCCAAATCAGGCTTTTTTATAATACTTCAAATTTATATTAAAATTTATAAATCTCGTCTTCTATAAGTTTGCCAGCAATTCTTCTTCTTGCTTCTTTAACATTTATTGAATATGATTTTGTTAAAGTATCCAAGGCATTGCAAAGTTCCTTCTTCTGCTCTCCTTCTGCAAACGAACCAATTGCATCAAACCCCGATTTATATACTTCGCCTGCAATATCTTGAGTTAGAACATCAAGAATATCTTTATAAACAGTAACATCGTGTTTTAGATTATTTTTATCTAATTTTTCTACACGTAACAATGTTGATTCAAGTATGTACAAATTCATTGTCATGTCTGAAATATTCATAAGAATTTCTTCTTCAAACATAAGCTTTCTTTTAAAAGTATCCTGAATAGCTGGAAGAAGCATAAGAACAGCTTTTTTAAGATTACCAACAAAAGCATGTTTTGCTTCATAATAATCTCCTGAAGTTATATCAACACTTGATAGTTTACTAATATTATTTAGAACATCAGCAGCAGCTTCAAAAAGGTTAATTTTATGTTTTAACCCTTTTTTCATTGTAGAATCAACCGTAATTAATCTATTAATCTCGTTAGTTCCTTCAAAGATTCTGTTAATTCTTGAATCGCGATAAGCTCTATCGGCAGGAGCTTCGGCTGAGAAACCCATACCTCCAAATATCTGAACCATCTCATCAACAATATAATCAAGAGCTTCCGAGCCATAAACTTTTAATAAAGCGCACTCAGGTTCGTATTCTGCTACGCCTTCAATATTTGCTTCTCCGTATGTTTTTCCTTGCTCTTTAAAGCTTTCGATACTATCTTGCATATCTTTGCTTGCGCGATACACAGCAGACTCAGTTGCAAACATCTTAATAATTTGTTCAGCCATTTTATATTTTATGGCCCCAAACTCAGAAAGAGACATATTAAACTGCTTACGCTCATTGGCATATGTTACTGAATCGTTAATGGCACGCCTCATACCACCAATAACAGTTGCGCCCAGTTTAATTCGCCCAATATGTAATATGTTAAGAGCTATTCTGAAACCAATACCTCTTTTTCCAAGTAGATTTTCTACAGGAACCTTAACATCATTAAAAAATATCTGACGTGTTGAAGAACCTTTTATTCCCATTTTATGCTCTTCAGGATTCATGGTAACACCTTCCCATTCAGCTTCAACAATAAATGCACTCAGCACTCTATCATTATCAATTTTAGCAAAAACAGTAAGTACATCTGCAAAGCCACCATTTGTGATCCACATTTTTTGACCATTCATAATGTAGTGCTTTCCATCTTCTGAAAGCACACATTTTGTTTTACCAGCATTAGCATCTGAACCGGCACCTGGTTCTGTAAGGCAGTAAGCAGCTAATTTTTCACCAGTAGCAAGCGAAGGAATATATTTTTGGTGCTGTTCTTCATTTCCATAATAAAGTATTGGTAAAGTTCCTATTCCCGTATGTGCCATAAAAGCAACTGAAAATGAATATGCTGAGCCTATAGACTCGTTAGCCTTCATCGATGTTAGGAAAGATTGACCAAAGCCATCAAGCTCTTCGGGAACCGAAATTCCAAGTAAACCAAGTTCACCGGCTTTTTTTAACAATGAAGGCATAAGCCCTTCTTTATGATTATCGAGCTCATCAAAATGAGGGGCAATTTCAGTTTCAACAAATTCAGAACATGATTCGGCAATCATTAACTGTTCTTCATCAAATTCTTCAGGTATAAACACCTCGTTTATAGTAATATCCTTTATTAAAAATTCTCCACCTCGTATAGCAGCTTTTGTATCCATTATGATTTTTAATTAATTAGTGCGCAAAGATAAAATTTGCTTTTAACTTTGAACTATTAGTAATAAATATTAGATAGAATTGATTACCAGAGTAATAAAATCTAAACCCTATTTTTTTATCAAAGTTTTAGGCTTTATAAAGGTTATTTTGATTTCATCCTTTTTCGAATCGAATCCAACATTTACAGTAGTACCAGCAGTAAGTCTGGTAGCAATTATTTCTTCTGCAAGTTGATCTTCAATGTATTTTTGGATAGCTCTTTTAAGCGGACGTGCTCCAAATTGCTCATCCCATCCTTTTTCAATTATATGGTCTTTTGCTTTTGCACTAACTTTTATTTTATATCCAAGCTTATGAATTCTATCAAAAAGATTTGCTAATTCAATTTCAATAATTTTATGAATTTCTTTTCTTCCCAGAGGATCAAATATTACCACATCATCAATTCGGTTTAAAAATTCAGGCGCAAATGTTCTCTTTAAGGCAGTTTCGATAACGCTGGTTGTGTGCGAAGACCTATTTTCAACTTTAGCTTTGGTACTAAATCCAACACCTTGCCCAAAATCTTTTAACTGGCGCGAACCAATATTAGAAGTCATAATAATTATGGTGTTTTTAAAGTCAACTTTACGACCAAGACCATCAGTTAATTGACCATCATCAAGCACTTGTAACAATAGATGGAAAATATCAGGATGTGCTTTTTCAATTTCGTCGAGCAATATAATTGAATATGGTTTTCTTCTAACTTTTTCGGTTAGTTGTCCGCCTTCTTCATAACCAACATAACCAGGAGGGGCACCTACCAATCTGGAAACAGCAAATTTTTCCATGTATTCGCTCATGTCCACTCTAATTAGAGCATCTTGCGAATCAAACATGTTTTTAGCAAGCATTTTTGCAAGATATGTTTTACCAACACCCGTAGGCCCTAGAAAAATAAAAGTACCAATTGGTTTATTAGGATCCTTCAATCCAGCACGATTACGTCTGATTGCTTTAACCACCTTTTTGATGGCATTATCTTGTCCAATAACCTCTTTGCGTAGTTCAGGTTCCATACTTATTAACCTATTACCTTCACTTTGTGCAATATTCTGAACTGGAATTCCAGTCATCATCGCAACAACTTCCGAAACATTATCCTCGCTTACTTCTTCCCGATTTATTTTAGAATCTTCTTCCCACTGGTTTTTTGCTTTTACTAAATCATCAGAGTACCTACGTTCAATATCACGAAACTGCGCAGCTTCTTCAAACTTTTGACTTTTAATGGCTTTAGTTTTATTTCCTTTTATTTCAACAATGGCATTTTCAAGATTTATAATTTCTGTGGGGACATGAATATTGCTAATGTGAACCATCGCTCCGGCCTCATCGAGTGCATCAATAGCTTTGTCTGGTAAAAACCTGTCGCTAATATATCTGTTTGTAAGCTGAACACATGCTTCTATTGATTCTTTTGTATACTTAACCAAATGATGATCTTCATACTTTTCCTTAATATTATTTAGTATATGAAATGTTTCTTCAGGAGAAGTAGGATCCACAAGCACTTTTTGAAAACGGCGCTCTAAGGCACCATCTTTCTCAATATACTGACGGTATTCATCTAAAGTTGTAGCACCAATACATTGAAGTTCGCCACGAGCTAGGGCTGGCTTAAACATGTTTGAAGCATCCAGTGACCCAGATGCGTTACCTGCTCCTACAATTGTATGAATTTCATCAATGAAGAGAATAATATCAGGGTTTTTAGTAAGTTCGTTTAGTACGGCTTTCATTCGTTCTTCAAACTGACCTCGATATTTAGTGCCAGCAACAATTGACGCTAAATCAAGTGTTACAATACGTTTATTAAACAATGCACGCGAAACTTTGCGCTCAATTATGCGCAGAGCTAAGCCTTCAGCTATGGCAGATTTACCAACACCAGGTTCGCCAATTAATATTGGATTATTTTTTTTACGACGACTAAGAACCTGTGCAATGCGCTGAAGCTCTTTATCCCTACCTACAATTGGGTCGAGTTTACCTTCCTCAGCATATTTTGTGAGGTCACGACCAAAGTTATCCAATACTGGTGTGGATGATTTTGAAGTTCCTGGTTTTTGTTCTGCACCTTTAATAGGTTTATCGCCACCAGATGGAGCATCCTCAGTTTCACCAGGCATTTCTGCTTTGGGTTCAATAAAATTTGGTATATCTTTTTGCTCCTTAACTATTGATGTAAGTTCTTCTTTTACAGAATTGTAATTAACTCCCTCAGTACCAAGCATACTAGTTACCAAATTACTATTGTCTTTCAAAATAGCTAAAAGTAGATGTTCTGTTCCAATTAAATCAGAATTAAAAACCTTTGCCTCAAGATAAGTTATCTTTAATGCTTTTTCAACCTGTTTAACCAATGGGATATTTTCCATTTTTGAACTCTCAGACTTGGGGTTTTTAATTGAATCCTCAATATCCTTTTTACACTTGTTTAAATCAACACCAAAATACCTAAGCAATTGAATAGCCATACCTTCGCCATCGCGAATAATACCCAACAATAAATGCTCAAGACCTATATAATTGTTTCCTAACCTTACGGCTTCTTCGCGACTAAACGATAGTACATCCTTTACCCTTTGAGAAAACTTTGCTTCCATATGAAATATTTAATTTTTTGCAAATTTACAAAAACAAAAGTTAATGGGGTAATGAATGTGAAATTATTAGAACTTTGCATTTTAATTGACTATGTAAAAAAATTGCAAGTTAAGGTTGCAACATAGTAATGATTATATTAATATCAAATAAAGATGCTCAATAAAAATACCATAAAAACAGGAATGCATCATCGCAGTAAACATCGTGGAAGATATGATTTTGAGAAACTTACATTAAGTTGTCCGGGTTTGAAAAAGTATGTTTTGGTTAACAAATATGGTAATGAGTCGATTGATTTTTTTAACCCAGAGGCAGTTAGTAAATTAAATAAAGCCTTACTAAAATATTTTTATGGTATTGATAATTGGGGTATTCCTCAAAATTATTTAACACCACCCATCCCCGGAAGGGCTGATTATATTCATAATATTGCTGATTTATTAGCTAATTCTAACTCGGGAGTAATTCCTAAAGGCAATAAAATTAAATGTTTAGATATAGGAGTAGGCGCAAATTGTATTTACCCAATTATTGGAAACTCCGAATATGGTTGGTCGTTTATTGGTTCTGATATTGATACTATTTCCGTAAAAACGGCAAGTCAAATTGTTGAATCTAATATTAAATTAAAGGGAAATATTGATATACGAGTACAGCCAAATACCAATGATTTTTTTATTGGAGTAGTAAAAAAGGATGAGTTTATTGATGTATCTATTTGTAATCCTCCTTTCCATTCATCATTGGAAGAGGCTAATGCTGGAAATATGAGGAAAATAAGTAATTTGAAGAAAAAACAAATCTCAAAACCAATGCTTAATTTTGGAGGTAAACATAATGAATTGTGGTGCGAAGGTGGAGAAAAGCGTTTTATAAAAGATATGATAACACAAAGTATACAATTTGCTTCTTCTTGTTTTTGGTTTACTACTTTGGTCTCTAAAGAATCACATCTTAAAAGTATTTATAGCTTATTACAAAAGGTAGATGTTGCAGATGTAACAACTATCCCTATGAGTCAGGGTAATAAAACCAGCAGAATAGTTGCCTGGACATTTTTATCTACAAAGGAGAAGAAAAAATGGGCGAATAGCAGATGGTAATCGTTTACTAAATAATATACATATAATGAACAAATATAATATTGAAGAAATTTCGAAGATATCGGTACATCAGGTTGGGAACAAAGGAAATCAAGAAACTATTAAGTTGTCAAACGGATATCTAAACCTTAATACAGAAGTTAAGGAAGTGCTTGTTAATTACTTTATTAAGCCATTTAACTTAAATGAATACTTTAACCTTTATCATGATAGTGATTTGGCAATGAATGAGGTCTATTCTTATGCAAGTTTAATATTTGATAACCCTGAATCTTTATTTGAACAATCAATAAATATAGCAAAACATCTCTACGAAAATAGCACGCATCCAAAAATTAAAGGGGGTGAGTTTTATACAGCTTATTTTAAAAATTGCGAATTAGATGGGGAAATAGTTGATGCAATTGGACTGTTTAAATCTGAAAATAAAGATACATTTTTAAAAGTGCATTCGATGGACAATGCATTTGATATTGAAACAGATGAGGGCGTTAATATTAATAAACTTGACAAGGGGTGTTTAATTTTTAATACAACACGTGAAGAAGGTTTTGTTGTTGCTATAGTTGATAATACGAATAAAGGTACTGAAGCACAATATTGGTATGATGATTTTTTGCATGTCCGCCAGCGAAAAGATAAATATTTTGATACTCAAAACATGCTTACCATGTGTAAGAATTTTGTGAGCACAGAACTTCCTGAAAAATTTGATGCTTCCAAAGCTGACCAGGCTGACTATCTGAACAAGTCAGTAGCATTCTTTAAAGAAAATGACAGTTTTGATATGGATAAATTCACCAATGAGGTTATCGCTCAACCAGATGTTATTGAAAGTTTCAATAGTTACAAGAATAACTTTCAAGAAGACTATAAAATAGAGATTGCAGACAATTTTGAGATTTCAAATGCTGCTGTTAAAAAACAGTCACGTTCTTTTAAGAGTATTATAAAGCTTGATAAAAATTTTCATATTTATATCCATGGAAATAGGGAGATGATTGAGCAGGGTGTTGATGTAAACGGAAGGAAATATTACAAAGTATATTACAACGAAGAACATTAAACTTTGCGAGATATAGTATAAATAGATTAAAAGAAGCCACAAATAATAGAAGCAAGCACTAGATAAAGAGAACTGTTAATGCTTCATTAACCTTACCGGCTGCAATTAAACTGCTGGCATATTCATGAAGTGCCTTTGTATCGTTCTTAAGTTTTTGAATATTGCTATCTTCTTCGAAGGTAGCAATTTCTTTTTCTGAAGGCATTTTCTCCAAATTACCAAGTTGCCCAAGTTCATTACCTGTAAGAAAATGACTTAACCTAATATGATCTGGAAAAGAATCTACACCAATACCGATGGTTGTTAGAGGTTTTGGTATGGTAAATTTAGCATTACCTGATGTTCGTACATAATAATCTCCACCAAGTCTGCCAACTAAATCAAGTTTATCGGTATCAATTTCACCGTTTGAGTCAAGTATTTTTTCATTAATATGAATGTAAACTATTTCGCAAATAACAAGATTACCCGAACCAGCTTTTCCACTTGTTTCAATAATATCGCGTACTTTACATTCAAATTGAATTGGCGATTCAGCAACTCTAAGTGGCTTGACTTTAATTGATTCAATAGGTGTTAATCCCGATTTAACAAATTCATTTACACCTTTGTCGTACTCAGTACTGGTAAGACTCATCTGGTGCACCATGTCGTATGTAACTGCATTTAATACAACTTCAGGTACTTCTTTTAAATTATCAAGAGTATGTTTTGTTGTATTATCGCGACCACGCCTATTTGGCGAAAAAATTAATGTTGTGGGATTTACCCCAAAGGCATTATAAAAACTAAATGGCGATAAATTATGATTACCATCCTTATCAATTGTTGATGCAAAAGCAATCGGTCGTGGGGCAACACCTCCAAGTAGTAACTTAAATAGTTTTTTGTTGCCGTATTCTTTTGGGTCTATTTTTAACATTGTGATATAGTTTAAACTGGTAATATCTTAGTAATACATTCCCCAAATCCAATACGATAATTCTCATTTTCAGCATATCCACGCATTATAATGGTATCATTATCTTGGATGAATTTACGTTCAGAACCATCGTTAAGCTTAATAGGTTTTGTACCTTGCCAACTAAGTTCCAACATAGAACCGTATGAATCAGGTGTAGGTCCTGATATTGTACCTGAACCATACATATCACCAACATTTATATTGCAACCATTAATAGTTTGGTGTGCAAGTTGCTGATTTACATTCCAATACATATACTTAAAATTGGATTTACTTATAACAGTTTCATCACTGTTTTCAGGTAAAAGTGATACTTCCAACTTAATGTCCATGTTTTTTTTGCCGATACTTTTTAAATAGGGTAGGACTGGAGGTTCTTGAACAGGGCCATCGGTTAAAAATGGTTGTAATGCCTCCATGGTAACTATCCATGGCGAGATAACCGATCCAAAACTTTTACTTAAGAATGGTCCCAAAGGTACATATTCCCATTTTTGTATGTCGCGAGCTGATAGATCATTGAACAATACCATCCCGAAAATAAAATCTTCTGTATCCTTAACAGTAATGTGTTCTCCAAGTTTTGAGCTTTTTCCTGTTATAAATGCAGTTTCAAGCTCAAAGTCAACAAGTCGGGCTGCACCAAATGTTGGTAATTTGGCATCGTTTGCTTTGGTTTGACCCATTGGTCTATGAATATCAGTGCCTGATACAACAATTGATGAACTTCTTCCGTGATAACCAACAGGAATATGTTTCCAGTTTGGTAATAAGGCATTTTCAGGATCACGAAACATTATACCTACATTAGTAGCATGTTCAATACTTGAGTAGAAATCGGTATAATCTCCAACTTCAACAGGCATCATTAATTCAATATCAGCTAGATTGTAAAGACAAGCCTTTTTAGCCTCATCATTTGATTGGAGTTCATCATTTTCAATGTTAAACAAATCTGAAAGTCGCTGTCTTACAGAGGACCAAATAGGTTTGCCCAGTTCCATGAAATCGTTTAAAACAGGGGAGTAAAACACACCATGATTTTCAATTTCCAGATCATCAAAATATCCAAAATCTGTTAATATTGATAGGTCAATAACTGTATCTCCAATTATTGTTGCAGGACGTGGTTGTTTGTCCTTTGGTTTAATAATTCCAAATGGAATATTTTGTATTGGGAAATCGCTGTTTTTAGGAACAGAAATCCATGTTTTTAATTCGGGGTTATTTGCTTGTATCATTATGTATTATGCGTTTTTGTATTCAAAATTATGAAATTATTTTTAATTAAAAAATTGAATGTTTTATGCGAAATATCGGATGGCAATATGTAAAGTTGGGCGTTTTAAACTTAGAAAATTCAACTAACGAAGCCGTATATTTACTGTTATAATGTTCATACTTAGCATATGCTGCCCAATTATTTATATTGCGTATTGCCAGTAATTTTTTTATTTATTTGATTCTTTTTCAATTACGCTTTCAATCTGGTCATATAATTCGGGTATTTTATTTTTAACCACGTCCCATACTATTGAATAATTTACTCCCATGTAATCATGGATTAATCTATCTCGCATTCCAGCCATATTTTTCCATGATATTGAATTCCAATGATATTTCAAGTCAGCAGAAATCTTTTTTGTTGCTTCTCCAATAATCTCAAGGCTTCTTATAACTGCTCGCTTTAATGTCTCATTTTCTAAGAATTCACTTTTTTCAAGTTCAGGAGTTATCACAGACTTAATATATTTACATTCGTCTAAAATATGTTTTAAATATTCTATTGGGTCTTTATGCATAAATTACTTCTTTAAGTATCTGAGGACCAATATATGGACTTAGTCCGTTTTTCGTAACAATTTCAACTTTTTCGTTTTTAAACAAATTTTCAAGCATGTCATACACAGTCATATAATTATCAAAATTTTCTTTTTCGGGTTCAAATTCGAGGAGAATATCAATATCACTCTTTTCTGTCTGCTCCTCTCTAACATATGAACCAAAAAGTCCAATTCGAACAATGCCAAGATTTTGCAACTCTCTTTTCTGTTGCTTCATTTCTGATAATATGAATTCTTTACTTGTCATGTATTTAGTGTTTTAGCAAAAATACAACTCTTTTATGTTAAGACAACCGATAACTTTCTCATTTTTAAATTACTGGCAACTATAATTTATGCTCTATGTAATAAACTTAAATATTTGTTTAAAGTGTCCCTCTACTTTCCTGCTCGAGCTCAATAGCCTCAAATAAAGCCTGAAAGTTTCCTTTGCCAAATGATATTGCATTTTTGCGCTGAATTATCTCAAAAAAGAAAGTAGGGCGATCTTCAACTGGTTTTGTAAATAGTTGTAACAGATAACCCTTATCATCACGATCAATAAGAATATGATGTTTCTTTAATACTTCAATATCTTCATCTATTTCACCAACTCTATCAAGTACTGTATCATAATAAGTATCAGGTACATGCAAGAAATCAACACCACGTTCTCTAAGTTCGGTTATTGTAGCAACAATATCATTAGTGGCAAGTGCCATATGTTGTGGTCCGGGACCAACATAATAATCAAGATATTCCTCTACTTGCGATCTCTTTTTACCTTTTGCAGGTTCATTAATTGGAAATTTAATGCGCATATTATCACTTGCCATTACTTTACTTTGAAGTGCCGTAAACTCAGTTGAAATATCTTTGTCATCAAATGATATAAGTTGTTCAAATCCCATAACATCGCGGTAATATCCAGCAACTTTATCCATTTCGTTCCAACCTACGTTGCCTACAATATGATCAACGTAAAGTAGCCCAGTATCTTTGGGTTTATACTCTGGATTCCACTCAATAAAACCAGGTAAAAATACACCATTGTAATTCTTTCTTTCCACAAAAACATGAACAGTATCTCCATAAGTTTTTATTGATGAAAGTATAACTTCTCCATCTTTGTCAGATTCTGTACGTGGTTCAAAATCAACTTTAGCACCTTTGCTAGTAGTATCATTAAAAGACTTTGTGGCATCATCTACATTAAGAGCAATTACCTTTACGCCGTCTCCGTGCAATTTATGCTGAATGGCAACTTCTGAATCAGGTGTTAACGCAGCTGTTAATACCAGTACTATTTTATCTTGTTTTAATACATAGGATGTTCTATCTGTTAAACCAGTTTCAAGTCCGGCATATGCAAGTGGCTGAAATCCAAATGCTGATTGGTAAAAATGTGCTGCCTGTTTGGCATTTCCAACATAAAATTCTATATAATCGGTTCCGTTTATAGGAAGGCTTTTTTTACTCATAATAATTTCTATTTACTGGCTCTAATAAAATGCCAAATAACTTCGTTATGCTCATATTTTAAACCAGTCATCCGCCTGAGGCGGAGTAAACTCCTGATTTTAAATACTTCGCAAGCCTCGTTCTTGACACTTTCTTTGAAGCCATATTAAAAATACTTAGTTTTATTATATACACTATTTAATCATTCACTCATTTACTCAATGCCCCTCAAAAAGCCAACTTTTATAATAATCAGCATCTTCAATATCAATAGCATCTGTAGTAAGCTTTAGTGGTTTAAAAGTATCAACCATAACTGCGTATTCGTCTGTTTTTTCCTTTCCAACGCTACGTTCAATTGCACCGGGATGAGGACCATGTGTAATTCCCATTGGGTGTAAGGTAATTTGTCCTTTTTGGATATTGTTTCTACTCATAAAGTCTCCATCAACATAATAAAGTACTTCATCCGAATCTATATTACTATGATGATATGGAGCCGGAACAGCACTTGGGTGATAGTCGTATAAGCGAGGAACAAAGGCACAAGTTACCATTGCATTTGTTTCAAAAGTTTGATGAACTGGAGGTGGTTGATGAATTCTTCCTGTTAAAGGCTCAAAATCATAAATTGAAAATGCAATGGGATAAAGATAGCCATCCCAGCCAACTGCATCAAAAGGATGTGCCTGATAATGATATGGATATATTAAATTACTTTTTTTAATATTGATTGTAAAGTCACCAGTCTCGTCATGAGTTATTAAATTTTGAGGAGTTCTTATATCGCGCTCATGAAATGGGGAGTGCTCAAGCAACTGACCTGATTTATTCATGTACCTTTTTGGAAATTTTAGTGATTGTTTTGATTCTACAATAAACATCCTATTGTCAGTACCATCAAAATCAAATTGATATATTGTTCCTTTTGGTATGATTAGGTGATCACCCACCTTATAATTTAATTCTCCATAAACTGAATTTAATACTCCCGTTCCTTTATGGATAAATATCATTTCATCCGCATCCGAATTTTTAAAGAAGTAGCTTGTCATTGACTTACGTGGTGCCGCTATGATAATATTTACGTCATCGTTGGTAAGAACAATTTTTCTGCTTTCTAGATAATCATCAACAGGCATAACATTGTAGCCTTTGAATGATCGGTTTTGAAGATTTTTATCAATTACAATTTTTGGAGATATGTCAATGGGTTCATCAATTTTTAATACCTGTGTAGGTGCATGGTTATGATAAACTATGGAGTATACATCTGAAAAGCCTTCAGCAGAGATAACTTCTTCGGAATATATTCCACCATTAGGTTTCTCAAAAACAATATGTCGCTTAGGTGGTACTTTTCCACGAATTTGATAATGAGGCATATTCTTATTTAGATTTAATTAAAATAAGGTGCAAATATATAAAAAACAATAAGCAAACTTTAGAAAAAAACAAAAAACAACATAGAACCATAATGTATGAAAATTATAAATATTGAGCACAAACACTGCTTAATATTATGGTACTACTGCAATTTTAGTGGTATAATAAAAATGATAATTGTAATATGTATATTATATTAAAATATTGGCTAGAAGTCAGAAGATAGAAGTCAGAAGTTTAAATACTTCCGTCTTCGGACTTCCTGCTTCTGACAAATAACCAAATATAATAAGAAATACTGATTATTTTAATTACCCATTAAAATCACAGTAGAACCAATATTATTAAAACCTATAACCAACCTGAATCATATACCTCATACCTGGTCCAAAGCTAAAAACACTACCATTATCCTTTACTGATTTCTCATCAAGAAGCTTGTCAATACCAGGAAATCTTGCCACCAGAACATCATAAATTCCTTTAAGATATTCACTGTCTTCGTCAACATCAATATCACCTGAAATACCAAGTTTTCCTGAATATGTTGATAAAGCAGGTCCCATAAAAATAAGATCAATTGTTAAATTGTTCTTAAGTACAAACTGATACCCCAACTCAACTCCAGCGCTAATAATTCCAATGTTACCATTTAGAATCAAATCACCAGATGCCACACTACTATTAACTATTTTGAATCCAGTTTCAAATTCATAATAATGTACTGAACCAAATATTCCCCAATATATTCCATCAGGAGCCATACCTGTATTCCGTTTTTTAAAATAATAGCGTTTATCACCAGAAATACTAAAACCAAAATTCTTTGAACTTTTTTGGATATCAAAACTATCAGCTACGCTACCTAGCAAGGAAGGTAATACAAAGTAACCAGCATTTACCGAAAATGAGCCTCTATCTGAGGTAACTCTCTCATATGAAATATTAAGGTTTTGATAACTCCATAATAACATGGGTGTTAAATTCCATTTAAGTACATTTCTTTTCTGAGGTATATCAATGGAATCATTTTTATTTTTCTCGATTTTATCCTCTTTATTTTTTTGACTAAATGCGGAATAATTTAGACTTATAAGTAGGATTAAAATAATTGCTAGTGTTTTTTTCATAGGTTATAGTATATAATTATGGTTCTACTACGAATTTAGTGGAATCAAACAAATGCGAAAATGATTGAATGCTAAAATGCGAGAATAAAAATAATATACAAAATTTAAAAAAGAATATTGTAATGTTCAAACCGTTTATTATCAAAGATTTAATTGTCATGAAATATTTAAGCATTTAAGCATTATCGCATTTTATCATTATAAATAAATTTATTAGTAGAACCATAAAATAATATTACCATTAAAATAGCAGCAGAACCATAATTATTATAAATATACAAAAAAACGGGGAAACTACATTAGTAATTTCCCCGCTTTATATGATTAATAACTATTTTTTAAAAGGTTCTACTATGAATTTAGTAAAATCAAACAAATGCTAAAATGATTAAATGCTAAAATGTGAGAATAAAAAGAATATCCAAAGTTTAAAAAAAGAATATTGTAATATTCAAACTGTTTATTATCAAAGATTTAATTGTCATGAAATATTTAAGCATTTAAGCATTATCGCATTTTATCATTATAAATAAATTTTATTAGTAGAACTATAAAAATAATATTATCATTAAAATAGCAACAGAACCATCTAAAATAGATAGGTAAGACCAACATTTACTCCAAGCCATTGGTATGATTGCTCATCCTTTGTTTTTGCAGCCATATTATATTTAAAATTAATGTTTATACCTGTATTACCCATTCCAACAGGCATCACAACACCAACTTCGGGAGCTAAACCAAAATGCCAAGCTTTTCCTTGAACATAATAGATTCCCATAAAATCACGTGATTCAATATAATAAGTACCTAAACCAGCACCAATGTATGGCTGTATTCCACTTTGAGTAAAGTAATAATGACCTGTAACCATCAATGGCATAGTATTTATGTATCTTCTTTTGTATCCATAAATTGTTTTATCATCATCGAATGTTTCTGTTGTCCATCCATAATTTTCATAAAAAACATTCCATGAAGCCATACCACCAACAGCAATTTTAGCTGTTACAAAACTTCTTCCTTCAATTTGAAAACCACGGAAACTAGGTTGTTCTGAGAAGTCTTTCATATCTCCCATGGGAAATCCCATACTCCAGTCAAAATTCCACATTCCACCACCTTGTCCAAATGAAGAAACTCCAAATAGCATTATGAAAATGCCAACTAATAATATTTTACCTTTTTTCATCTTTTATCGTATTTAGAGTTTACTAATTGGTTTTTATTTGTGGAGAAAGCTCAAAAGCTTTGTCTATCAGCTGAAGAATTCTGGTTTTGTCAGATCCTGTAAGAACACCGTTCACACCTGCATTCCAGTATATTGGAACTACAACTTTATTATCTACTATTTGATGGTCAGCTGGATTTGCCATTTCAATTAACAGAGTACCAGTAGTGTAACTAGTGTAATATGGATATCCCCATCCATAACCAGGAGGATAGTATCCAGGATAGTAATAATTGGATCCACGTGAGGATGACTTCCAGTAACCACCCCAACCCCAGTATGGGTAGTATGGATAATAAACACTTACATTTTTTACTGTAATTGCAGATGTACCTATTTGTACATCAGGAAGTCCAGCAAGTGTATCATATACTCTTGTATATCCGTAAGTAGCCATATTAGTAGCAATTTGATTGATTATATCATCATTGTAATCAACCAATGAATGGTCTGACGTGTCATCCCTTACAGCATGAACTGTATCAGACATGTAGTAAGTTTTTAATGATGTAAAATCTACTGAATCGTTATAACCTGTCATAACAATATCAGTCTCGTAAGCTGATAAATTATCATCTGGATAGCAAGATGATAACATCATAATCCCTGCTGATACAAATAGTACCAACAGCATTTTAATTTGATTTTTTTTAAACATATTTTTTCTTTTTGTGTGTTTTGAGTTATTTCACATATTTGAACGGCAAAAGTATAAAAATTATTATTAGGAAAGTTAAAAAAAAAAGTGATACAATTTAGTATTACATATTAGTAGTTACGATTAATAATTTTAACTGGATTATGTACATGTCACATACGCTTAATAGATATATATTCAACAGCTATTAAAACTAATGAATTGCCCTCTGCACCTCTACTTATTTTGCCTTATCTCTTGCCTCCAACTAAGGTTTCGTCAACTTAAATCAGTATATTTCAACTAAAAAAATCTCACAGCTAAATAATTCTTATTAAATTGCACAAAAATTCTCAATTCATCATATCTATATGCCAGGATTAAAAAGACTGTTTCTTATACTTGTTTTATTAATTACAATTCAAATTAATAGTAATGGAGATACTAACAATATCGGTTCATACGAATCAGATACAGCACACGCTAACAGGTGTTTAGATAAGGCTAGCGATTTATTATTTGTTAATACAGATAGTGCGCATAAATATATTGATACGGCATTTATTATATCGCAAAGAATAAACTATGAAAAAGGAATATATAAGTCTTATAACCTTCGTGGTTATCTTTTTTTTGTAACTAACGAACTTCATAAAGCTCTTGTACAATATAAAAATGCACTAAAATATGCTCAATCCAACAGAAAAAAAGCTATTGTAATGAGTAATATAGGATTGGTTTACTCTAACTTGTTCATGACAGATAGTTGTGAACATTACTTGTTTAGAACGATAAAATTTTCTTCTGAAAATAATATTATTGATATGCACGCTAAAGCAATGTTCGATTTAAGTAATTTGTACATTGAACAAGGTAATTATGTTGATGCAGTAAAATACCTACTAAAGACCAGAGACGAACTTAAGAACTTTGATAATCCTCAATTGCTAATGTATGTTTATAGTTTGTTTGGGCTCCTGTATTCAAATATTGGGATGTTTAGTGAATCATTATTAAATTATAATAATGCAATGGATATTGCAATCAATAATGACATGGAATACAGTATTGCAGGTATATATATTAACATAGGGCAACTTTATTTTGATCAAAAACAAGAATATGATTCAGCAAAATATTATTTTCATAAAGCTATTAGTTCTGCTGTGCCAAGCTATAAAAATGTAGTTGAATTAAATGCTAATATAAATATTGGTAATATATACTATGCTAAACAACAATTCGACAGTGCATATCTATATTACCAAAAGGCCTATAACGATACTTTGATCGATAGATATCCAGGTTCAAAAGCTGCTTTACTTGTCAATTTAGGAAGCTATTATTTGGAAAAGAAAAATATAGAAAAAGCTAGGTATTTTTTAAATAAAGGATATTTAATGACAGACACTTTAAATCAGTTATTGTATAAGATTACTGCTTTGACCAGCCTCTCTAGATTAGATAGCATGGTTGGAGACTATAAGCAATCGCGCGAATATTACGTTGAATATCACATACTTAGCGATAGTTTGCAGTCAGACGAAGCACAACAGAAAATTGCGGCTCTTGAATTTGAACAATATATAGAAAGGGAAAAATATAATAATCAGTTACTGACGAAAGAAAATAAGACTAAGAGCATCATGATATGGATTACTGTTGGCACAGTCTTAATTCTACTAATTTTTATTACTATACTTTATTTAAACCGTACAAGAATAAAAAATCTGTTGGAGCAACTTTCCCATAAACATCAAGATCTACAGGTATTAAATGAGGAGCTAATAGTAACAAATGAAACTTTAATTGCCCATCAGGAACAGTTAAGAGAACTAAATATCTCAAAAGATAAATTCTTTTCAATACTTGGGCACGATTTAAAAAGTCCTTTTAATGGTTTGTTGGGGATACTTAGTCTATTAACTGAAGACTGGGATATAATTAATGACATAGAGAAAAGAAAGATATTACAATCACTATTTACTTCATCAAAAAAAACTTATACACTACTAGAAGATATGTTACGTTGGGCTAAAACCCAACAAGGATTAATTAAGTATAATCCAGAGATATTCCACATATATCCTAATATCATCGAAATTGAAAATTTGCTTAAAGCTCAATTAGACTCAAAAGAGCAGAAATTAGCCATTAAGGTTTCTACCGACATAGAATTCAAGAGTGACAGTCGACTATTTATGCATATTATCCAAAACTTGTTAAATAACGCCATTAAGTTTACTCCTGTTGGTGGAAATATTACTATTTCAGCTGAAGTCAATAAAAATATATTGGAAGTAAGCATAATCGACAATGGTATTGGTATTCCTGAAGAAGAAATCTCAAAAATATTTGATATTGACTCTAATTTTAAAAGGGCTGGAACAAAGGGTGAAATAAGCTCAGGAATGGGGCTTCTACTTTCAAATGAATATGCTAGAATTATTAATGCCAAATTATCAGTTACCAGTATCGAAGGAAAAGGCAGTACTTTTAAATTGTTAATTCCTCCAACTTTTTAGTAATTCCAATTAAATTTCAGAATGCACTTTTTAAACCAAAAAGGTTCTGATTTAACAGCGCATTTTGATGTTTTATTGGTATAATACCAACTACAACTTCAAATTACCGATATAAATCGTTTCTTTTTCCCTTTCTATTCGTTAGAAAATATTTCCATAGCTATGGCTATTCAAATATTTTCTGCCTTAATAAAGAAAAAAACAATTCAATTTATTTATCGGTAATATGGAATTATAATTGGTATAATACCAAGATTAAAGTTTTCTCAACAAAAGTTTTAAGATTTATTATATTTGCTCCTTATTGCGAAATAAATGATTATGAGATATCTGCCAATTGATAATAAACTTTTTATTGAAAACAGGGAACGTTTTGTCAATATCCTCCCTAGAAACTTGGGTCTAATTTTTATACTCTCAACCTTAATTTTTTCATGTCAGTATAAACAAAGTGAAAAACAAAATACTAAAGAAATACAATCATTAAATAACTAAAATGAGAACAATAATAAAATATGTCCTGCTAATATTTCTAGTAATTCTGTTAATGCCAGAATCAGGTATCTCTCAGGAAACAAAACTCAAAGATTCGATAAATACCAAGATGTTTGTTGCTGCAAGAGAAATAATGATTGGCGCAGGTACTTGTGCATTAATTACCTTGGATGATGAGGGTAAATCACGAGCAAGAACAATGGACCCATTTATTCCGGAAAGTGATTTCACTGTTTGGTTTGGTACAAATTCAAACAGTCGTAAAGTGGATCAAATAAAAAATGACCCCAGAGTAACTCTATATTATTTTGATGGTAAATCACAAGGCTATGTTGTTATCAGTGGCACTGCACAATTAATTGATGATGCAATAGAAAAAGAAAAATACTGGAAGGAAGAATGGAAATCATTTTACACAAATAAAAAAGATAATTACTTACTAATAAAAGTTACTCCTAATTGGTTAGAAATCCTTAGTCCCAGCCATGGTATTTATAACGACCCCACTACCTGGCAACCTCCAGTAATTATGTTTGAATCCAAATAGTAGTAATCATTAATAAGTTTAAACCTCATGCCAAATAAGATTAACAATCCAAGTTCTAATATTTCACATTGGCTCGTTATCTTTAGTCTAGTTTTTGCAGGAGAAATGATATTTAGTCTCCCGTTTCATGTTGCACGGTTTTTTCCTGATGATGTAAGTAACTTATCGGATATTGATAGAACTACAGCACTAAAATCAGTAATATGGATTTATGTTATTCTTACTATTAGTTATAAGCTATTTAGCACTTTCAATTTTTGAACCTGTTTCAAACCTAAGCAACATTATTTTCGCAAATTTAATCATCACATTTATAGCTGTTTATACTTTAAGGGGAGTGTATTTTGCATTAATTCAAGAAACAAAAATACCCTTAGGACTAACAGGTACAGCAGTAGGTGTAATTTCGGTAATAGGCTATACCTTAGGAGCTGTAAATAAATAATTACACTCCACATTCTCCAATCTAGCCGTATTAATTTGTAGATATACTCCATTTCATATGAAATTGATTTTCAATTATTTATTTTTTTTGTTATTCTTTTTCTCTTGTCTTTTAGCAGCCTTTTCTGCTGCTTTTTTCTGAGCTACTTCACCCGCTCCTATGGGAATATTTAATTTTAAATATATTGAGCTATTTTTAGTACCCGAAATATCTTTAAACACATCCACAAAACCATAGTAATATTTAGCTCCTATGGTCCAGCCGGTACCCTTATAAAGCGTGTAGCCAGCTCCAATCATTATTCCAACATCAATCTTGTTTATTTTTTCTTTATTGTATTCTTTAATTATTGCATCACGGCCTTCGATATCCGATTTAAATTCAACCCATGAATTATACATAAGAGAAAATTGAGGACCTAATTCAGCATAAATATGGTTTTTAAATTTATACCTTATTAATACAGGTACCATAAAAGAACTAATCTTCATACTATAATCACCTACTAGTATAGTATCAAGTTTATAATAATTAGTTGCTCCAATATCCGTTAAATCATTGTTAGTAAGATTATTAACGCCATAATTTGATTTTACAAGTACGCCGGTAGATAACGACCATTGATTTTTTATTTTGAGATCAAAATAAAAACCAAGATTCCACTTACGTGCGTAATCTTTAGTATCCAACCCCGAAATGTTTGTCCAGTTTAAACCTCCTTCAAGACCAAACTCTACGCCTTCGGAGTTTAGTTTATCACCCAGCAATAGCGTTATTAATATTTGTGATTGTGCTACAATACTGGCAATTAGCATAAAACTAATTAGAAGATACTTTTTCATTTTCTTTAGTTTATTAAATTTGAGCAATAAAATTAAATTATTATAGCCTTTAAATCTTAGTATTTTATTTGGCTATTATTAATCAGCATTGAACTTAAATGTAGCAGATAAATATATATTAAATCCAAAATAGAATATATCCATATTATTTTCTAGTGGTCCTTGTAGTACACTATTATCCTTAGGGTTATACTCTACAGGGTCAGAAAAATTAGCCATTTGTTTTTGCTCGGTATCATACCCAAACGATAGCTCACCGCCGGCAACTAATAAATATTTTTGTAAAAAATAGAACTGAAATCCGCCATTATAGTGGTAAATATTAAAATCTGTTGAGTTAATTTTGTTATAATCAGAATACTCACCATAATCAGCGTTGTTAATATTATTAAAGTCTGTTCTAACTCCGCTTAAAAACATAAGTCTTTCACTTAGTTTCCATCTGTATCCAAAAGCTATGTTTAATACTGGTTTGGCAACATCAACATATGAAAGCCAATCCTTATTTTCAAGATTGTCATATACCAACTGAGAAGTAATATCATCTTTTATGGGAGCATCAATAATTTTATATGGTTTTATTCCTGAAAAATACTCCATTGTAAAATATAGTCTGTTGTCTTTTCCATTTACCTCATAAATAAATCCAAATGCAGCCGAAAACGGGAATTTAGCTGTAGTTTTTATTGCATTGTCTGATTGCCCATTTATAATAAGATGACCAGGTATAAATTCATCATTTTCAGGATTTGTTACATTAGCTATGCTTTCTTTTCTGTATGCTTCTTTACCTGCTGAATATACTGATAATGATGGACTTGTTAAGTTTATACCAAATCTCCATTTTTCAAATTTATACGAAATACCAAGTTTACCAATAAATCTATAGTTAGTATATTTTAAGGATTCTGTATATAGTCCTTTTGTAACAAGCGAAGGATTTGGAACTCCATCAACCCAAAGTGTATCAGTAGTTGAAAATGCAGTAGCATTGTTGCTTAACTGGTATGAAACATATGATGCTGACAGAAAAAGACTTACCCCAATTTTAAACCTTTCTGTAACATCATATGAGCTTGCTACCCCAAACCAATTGTCTGAGTACTCAAGGTAATATTTATAACTTGCATTATAGCTTTCAAGTCCTGAGCTACTTTTTATTACATCAATCTCTTTTGAATCATAATAATTAAAATCAAATCGTTCTTTCATCCTAGTAAGTGCAGTAAAAGCAAAAGCAAATTTACTGTCTTTGCGCCGATAACTATATGATAAAAATTGTGGCTGAACATTAAAGCTAACATTTACCATATCAATACCGTTTCCTAATGCATCTTTAAAATAGTAAATTCCCCAAGTAAATAGTGATGCAGCAAAAGATAAGTTGGAACCTTGTTTAATTTCTGATATTGTTGCAGGATTATAAAATATTGAAGTATTACCACCATCACCGGCAACTACTGCTCCGGATAGCAATGATGATTGCGAATTAAAATCACTAGACCAGTAATGATTCATTAACTGACCCTGAGAAGCAAAAGCTGATATCAATCCGATAAAAACTAAAATCACCCTTATTTGTATAGCATATTTACTCATATAATGTTATTTTTATTTTTCCAATCACCATTCCCTAATCCCCAATCACCAGTCCCCAGTCACCAGTCACCAATCCATCTACTCAATACCCGAAAAATGCTTCATAAACTGCACTCGTTCATAAGCAGCCGGGTTTTCGGTTTTCTTAAGACTCATTCTGCCTCTAAAATTATCAATTTCGTCAAAGCTATTTTCAGCCATCCAGTCGTTAATTTCCTTGAGCATTATTGGAATTTCTTTAAATCCTTTTTTATACAGTACCGAAGCTATTTGCACTGCTTTAGCACCCACAAGTAATTGTTTTATAACGGCTTCACCATCGTGTACTCCAGTTGAAGCAGCAATGTCGCATTGTACATTATCACTCAACATAGCAACCCATCTTAAGGATTGGGTAATTTCTGCTGGAGTACTAAATACGTTTGATGATTTAATTTCAAAACTATCAATGTCGATATCCGGCGAGAAAAAGCGATTGAATAGCACAAGACTTTTAATACCTGTCCACGATAACATTTCCATGGTTTTTGCTAATCCCGAAAAGTAATAGCTGAGCTTTAAAGCAATGGGTATTTTTACAATTTTTTGTACTTTTTCCACAATATCAAAATATACTTTTTCATTGTCGGCACTAGTTTTATTGGGGTCGGAGGGAAGTACAAAAATATTCAACTCAAGGGCGTCAGCACCTGCATCTTCAATTTTTTTTGCAAAATTAATCCATTCATTATCATCCATGCAATTTATCGAAGCAATTATCGGAATATCAACTTTTGCCTTACATTCCTTAATCAAATCCAGATAAATTGCTACGTCATTTTCAGCACTATAATTATTTATATAATCCTGAGCTTCAGGATAATAATTATTAAAGTCGCCCTGATTAAAAGTGTGATTTGCAGCTTGATTTATCTGCTCTTCAAATAACGATTTAAGCACAACTGCGCCAGCACCTTCTTTAGCAATTTCAATTACATTTTCAACGGAGTTTGTTAAACCCGAACTCCCAACTATTATTGGGTTTTTAAGTTTTAACCCCATGTAGGTTGTTTCCAGATTTGCCATTTATTTTGGTTTTATATGTTTATAAATTTAGAAAGGTGTAAAAATAGTAACTTATCTTTAATAATTGCAAAATTGAAGTTTATACTTCTTGTTTCTTTTATTTTGGCGGCTTAACGCGCTTTTTGTTATAGTTGTTTTGTGCCAGTTGTTTTTTATAGGTAATACATGGGCTTCCTTCGTCAGCCGCTGTTTACCAATAAAAAAATCAACAGCCACTGCAACAAGCTATACACTGCAATCGCTGCCGCGGCTGACGCATTTATGAGCCATGACCAATCGGGTCTTGTTATGATGCAAACCCGTCTGGTTTTTACCAACCAGCCGGGTTGAAAAATAGTAACCTTAATCAAAAAACCATCACAAAATAAATTTCTTCGACCAGGCGGGATAAAAAAACCCGACTGGTCTTGTCATGATGTAAACCCAACAAGTCTAACCTATCGATGTTCATAATTTATTAATCCAAACATTGAATTTCAATCACAATTAATCATATTTTTGTTATGAAATTAAAATGCAATATTTGAAAAAGATTCTAATCATACAAACTGCTTCGCTTGGCGATGTAATACTTACTACTCCGCTGGTTGAAAAACTGCATCATTTTTATCCTACAGCTAAAATTGATTTCATATTAAAATATGGTTATGAAGGAGTTCTGCGTAGGCATCCGTATATCCACCATGTAATTGTTTGGGATAAAACTGAAAAAAAATATCAGCGTCTAAAAGAATTAATTGAAATTGTTAGGGATAATAAATACGACTTGGTTGTAAATGTTCAACGTTTTGCATCATCAGGACTGATTACTGCATTATCTGGTGCAAAAACTAAATTAGGATTTAGCAAAAACCCACTTTCAATTTTCTTCACAAAAAGTATTAAACATAAAATTGGAACCGGTGATAACAATCCTCACGAAACAGAACGTAATTTAAAACTAATTGAGCATCTTACTGATAAAAGTCTTTTTCCAATAAAACTGTATCCATCAAAAAACGATTTCGCAAAAGTTTCGCAATTCAAAACAAAACAATTTATAACTGTTTCCCCTGGTTCTTTATGGTTTACAAAGCAATTTCCCGAGGAAAAATGGATTGAATTTTTAGCATCTTTGGAAAAAGATTTGGTTGTTTACTTACTTGGTTCACCAAAGGAAAATGAACTGTGTAATCGTATTATAAAACAATCAAATCATAGTTTGAGTTTAAACTTAGCTGGCAAGTTAACGTTTCTAGAGTCTGCAGCTCTTATGAAAGATGCTGTAATGAATTTTGTAAATGATTCAGCTCCAATGCATATGGCTTCGGCAATGAATGCCCCCGTGGCAGCAATTTATTGCTCAACGGTTCCTGAGTATGGATTTGGACCAATGTCTGATAATTCAAATATTATTCAAACAAAGGAACAATTAGATTGTCGTCCATGTGGTTTGCATGGACAAAGCAAATGCCCTAAAAAACATTTTAACTGTGCAAATAATATTACCAATCAACAATTACTTGATTTGATAACATGAAATTATGTAACAACTAACCAATTCAGAAAAAGAAAGATAGTGCCACTAAGACACCAAGTCACAAAGAACCACAAAGAGTTTATTTATAACGCTTTATTCTTAGTGTATCCTGTGTGGCTAATAGTGGATTTTTGGATGGAACTCAATAACTTTTGATAAAAAACCCAAAGAATGAAATTAGAAGAAGAAATAAAAAAGTCGGTGGAGCTATTAAAAAAAGGAAAAATAATCCTTTATCCAACCGATACAATTTGGGGCATAGGTTGTGATGCTACAAATGTCAATGCAGTAGAGCGAATCTATAAGTTAAAAGGAAGAAACGAAGATAAAGGATTGATTGTTCTTATTGACAATGTTGATAAACTTGAAACATACCTCGAAAAAGTACCACCAATAGCTTACGATTTAATTTCACATTCAAAATCACCACTAACTATTGTTTACCCCGGTGCTAAGAATCTTGCAAAAAATATAATTGCAAAAGATGGCACCATAGCCATAAGAGTTGTTCATGGAAAATACAGTGGTGCAACTATTAAGCAATTTGGAAAACCAATAGCATCAACTTCCGCTAATTTTTCAGACCAGCCCACTGCAAAAACCTTCGACCATGTTGAAGATGGAATTAAAAATGGTGTTGATTATGTTGTAACTGCATTTCGTAATACTGTTCATTCGGCAAAAGCTTCAACTATTATAAAAGTTGAGGGAGATGGTTCCTTTTCAGTTATCAGACCTTAATTAGTATTTGTCCATAAAATTCGCTAGCATCGTATTGTACCACAGTATATTGCATAGTTTTTTACTATTATTGTTTCTAGCCTAGCCACAAAGTTGCAACGGCTTAGTTAATATCTTACAGATTGATTATTAACATATTTATGTTTATTACTTTTTACTTTATGGTAACGCCTATTAACTGTTAGGTCTATTTTTACAGTATCTTCCAAAACCGCCAAAAGTTTATTATAATTAACTAGTAATTTAACATATTATTGAGTAATAATCCATATATAAAAGTGCTTAATAAAGTAATTGGTAATTGGTAATTGGCAGTTTGTATTTTTCATGATACTGCTTATGAAGGTGCACAAACACCCATGTTAAGTGTGTACACTGTTACAGGAATGGATAGTTTTAGATATAGGTGCGTTGCTAAAAATGTTACTTGTCCTGATACTTCAGAAATAGCCATTTTAAATGTAGATCCTACTCCTATTGCATATGGAGTTACGGGTGGTGGTGAATGTAGCCCATGTGTTATTATTGGCTTAAATGGCTCTGAAATGGGAATATCGTACAATCTGTTACGTAATGGTATTGAAACTGGTATTACCATGTTGGGCACGGGTATGACGGAAAACCTGAATTACAAATAATAATTTCATTTAACAACCCACAAAGAGCCAATACTTTATATAAAGAACGATGGCAAATTGAATCTGCTTTCAAAGGTTTAAAATCAAGTAGTTTTAATTTTGAAAATACACACTTAACAGATCCTGATCGAGTACAAAAACTATTTGCTTTAGTAATTATTGCATTTACTTGGGCATATATTGTCGGAATAGCACAAGACAAAATAAATCCTATTAAAATCAAAAAGCATGGAAGAAGAGCTAAAAGTTTAATGGTTTACGGACTAGACTATATATCTAACATATTGTTTAGTAATGATTTGACTAAACTTAGAATGTTTGTGCTTTTTTGTCATGTACTTAGGTTAATGACTGGAAAGTGCACGCGTACGTTGCCAATGCCATAGATAGTGTTTCAACTAACAAATAAGACCAATAAAGATATCGTAATCTTACTCATAACTATATATTATTTTATAAAATAATAATCAATTATTATTGTTAATTAAAATATTTTAGTAAATTTGCAGTGCTTGTTTTGTTTGTTTTTCATAATTGGGCCCACCCAAAGACCGCTAGGTCAGGGTGGGTTTTTTAATTTTAGACTTAGAACAAACTGTAAACAAAAACCTAACGAACTATTGACAGTAGTACACAGAAATATGTAATATTTTTATGCATATAGCAAAAAAAAGTCCTCCCAAACATTGAGAGGACTTTTTACAGTAAGTTTAAAAGAGATTCTTATTTATCTTCTTTTTCCTTTTTTTCAATTTCACTTTTTAGATTAGCAAGAACGTCTAAATCACCAAATGTGGTTTTTTCTACCTTCTCATTTACCTTTTTAAGTGTGCGTTTTGATTTCTGATTATCAGCAGCGGCTTTTTTAGCATCAGTCACCTTTGCAGCTCTTGCATCTTCTTCAAATAAACGTGTATGTGATAAGATAATCTTCTTATTGTCTTTTGAAAACTCAATTACCTTAAAATCAATAGTTTCATCAGCTTTAATAGTAGTTCCGTCTTCTTTCTTTAAATGACGCATGGGAGCAAAACCTTCAACACCATATGGTAGTGAAATTAAAGCACCTTTATCATGGAGGTTAATAACGGTTCCTTTATGAACAGAATCTAAAGTAAATACTGTTTCAAATACATCCCATGGATTTTCTTCAAGTTGTTTGTGACCAAGACTTAAACGACGATTTTCTTCATCTACGTCAAGAACAACAACTTCAATTTCTTCACCTATTTTGGTAAATTCAGCTGGGTGCTTAATTTTCTTAGACCATGAAAGATCGCTAATGTGAATTAACCCGTCAACACCTTCTTCAATTTCAACAAAAATTCCAAAGTTTGTAAAGTTTCTTACAATGGCTTTATGTTTAGATTTAACAGGATATTTCTCGCGAATAGCATTCCATGGATCCGGAACAAGTTGTTTCATACCAAGAGACATTCTTCTTTCTTCACGGTCAAGTGTAAGAATAACAGCTTCTACTGGATCGCCAACTTTTAAGAAATCCTGAGCAGTACGTAAATGCTGTGACCATGACATTTCGCTTACGTGTGTAAGACCTTCAACGCCAGGAGCAATTTCAACAAATGCACCATAATCAGCAAGTACAACAACTTTACCATTAATTTTATCACCAACTTTTAATTCAGCATCTAATGAATCCCATGGGTGAGGTGTAAGTTGTTTTAAACCAAGAGCAATACGTTTCTTGTTTTCATCAAAGTCAAGAATAACAACTTTCAGTTTTTGGTCAAGTTCAATAATTTCTTCAGGATGCTTAATACGTCCCCACGATAGGTCGGTAATATGAATTAATCCATCAACACCACCTAAATCGATAAATACACCGTAAGTGGTAATATTTTTGGCAATACCTTCAAGTACTTGTCCTTTTTCAAGTTTGGCAATAATTTCAGCTCTTTGCTGTTCAAGTTCATCTTCGATAAGAGCTTTGTGAGAAACAACAACGTTTTTGTACTCATGATTGATTTTAACCACTTTAAATTCCATGGTTTTGTCAACATAAATATCGTAATCTCTAATAGGCTTAACATCAATTTGTGAACCTGGTAAAAATGCTTCAATACCAAATACATCAACAATAAGTCCACCTTTTGTACGACATTTAACATAACCATTAATGATTTCGTCTTTCTCGTGAGCTTCATTAATTCTATCCCATGATTTAAGAATACGAGCTTTTTTATGCGAAAGAATCATCTGACCATTTGAGTCTTCTTGATTTTCAACATAAATATCAACTGTATCACCAACTTTAAGGTCAGGATTGTATCTAAATTCATTAAATGCGATAATTCCATCAGATTTGTAACCAATATTAATTACAATTTCTCTTTCAGTCATACCAACAACAGTTCCTTCAATTACTTCATGTTCAACAATTGAACTAAGTGAGCTTGTGTAAATACCTTCAAGCTTTGTTCTTTCTGAAACTGAGTAATTATCTTGTTTTTTTTCAAGAGCATCCCAGTCAAATTCTACTGGAACTTCTTCTTCAGCTACTTTTTCTTCTTCTTCGAGTTTCTCAGCAACTTCTTCTTCTTTCTGTACTTCCAGTTCGGCAACAGGTGCTTCAGGAATTACTTCTGGAATTACTTCAGTAACAACTTCCTCAGCTACATTTTCAACTACTTCAGGAGTAGGAGTTTCTTCGGGAGTTTGGGTTGTTTCTACCTTTTCTTCAATAGGGTCGGTAGGTTTATTCTCTAATTCTGGCATTAATAATAAGTTGTGTTTCTTAATCAACCATCCGGTACTTGTGATTTGAAACTGATTTTACATAAGTTTATAAAAATTAAGAAATTGAATAGTAAACAACTACCTAATTCCGGATCTCTTAATTTTGGGCTGCAAAAGTACTGATTATTATTCTATTACAAAAAAAAATCCTATACTATTTTTCAAGGAAATATTTATTCTATCTTTGCAAAAATAAAATCATTAAAAATTATCTGATAATAATCAGATACACAAACACTTAACTAAGTACCGTATGTCATTAAACTGTGGAATAATTGGTTTAACCAATACCGGAAAAACTGCAATATTTAATTGTATGTCAAATACAAAAGCTATAAGCTCAAATTATGCTTTTAGTGCAACAAAATCAAATATTGGTATTGTAAATGTTCCTGACCCTAGATTATATAAGCTGGATGACCTTGTTCATTCGGAAAAAGTGGTTCCGGCTTTGGTCGAAATTGTTGATGTTCCTGGCTTGGCAAAGGGAGCCAGTGAAGGTGAGGGTGTTGGTAATAAGTTTTTAGCCGATGTTCAGCAAACCGATGCCATAATACATGTATTACGTTGTTTTGATGATGAAAATTTAGCTCATGTTGAAGGTTCTGTTGATCCTGTAAGAGACTTAGAAATTGTTGATTTTGAACTTCAAGTTAGAGATCTTGACCTAATAGATAGAAAAATATCCCGACTCGAAAAACTTGTTAAGTCAGGAGATAAAGATGCAAAAAATGGCATTGAGGTACTAAAAAAGTATAAAGCTCATCTCGAAAACTTTGGAAATGCACGCACAACTCCTGTGGCTGAAGATGATAAACGTTATATTAAAGATATGCAGTTGCTAACTGATAAAACAGTGCTATATGTTTGTAATGTTGATGACGAATCTGCGGTTGATGGTAATGATTATGTTACAAAAGTGAAGGATAGCTTGGGTGAAGATGAGACGGTTATTGTTATAGCTGGTAAACTTGAAGCTGAAATATCGGAATTGGATGATGAAGATGACAGAAAAGAATTTTTAGCAGATGCCGGTTTACAAGAGCCTGGTGTGAATAAATTAATTCGCTCTGCATATGATGTCCTAAACTTGCAATCTTTTTTCACGGCAGGACCTAAGGAAATTAAAGCATGGACAATTAAAAAAGGAATGACAGCTCCTGAGGCATCAGGTGTAATTCATAGTGATTTGCAGCGAGGGTTTATTAGAGCTGAAGTTATTAAATATAATGACTATATTGAATATGGATCTGAACAGGCTGTTAAAGAAGTAGGTAAATTCCATGTTGAAGGTAAAAATTATGTGGTTGAAGATGGTGATGTGATGCACATCAGGTTTAATGTGTAGTGACTCGTGACTGGAAACTGGTGACTTGCGCTTTTGATACAAATTGTGCTTGGATGAATAACTCTATTTACTTTAAAATAGAGTTGCTTAAGCGATAACAAAAAAAGTTCGGGATCAAAAATCCCGAACCATGTAATTTTATCAGATTGATATTATAAAAAAATGGATATTATTTATTCTTAAACACAAACTTACCGTCTTCAATATCCACTAAAATTTTCTCATTTGGAGCAAGTTTTCCTGCTAATATCATTTTTGATAATTGATTAAGCACTTCGCGCTGTATTACACGTTTTAATGGTCGTGCTCCATAAAGTGGATCATAGCCAATATCAGCTATTTTATCAATTGCTTCTGTGGAAATAACTATTTCGATATTATTTTTTTGAAGCATCTTTTTTACACCATTAAACTGAAGTCTAACAATGTCCTTGGTTTCTTTGCGTGTTAAAGGTTTAAACATTATTGTCTCGTCTATTCTGTTTAAGAATTCGGGACGAATGGTCTTTTTCAGAAGATCCATTACTTCAACTTTTGTTTTTTCAACAAGCTCGTCTTGATTCTCCTCAGTTAATCCGGCAAGATTTTCCTGAATAATATGTGAACCAATATTTGATGTCATTATAATTATTGTATTCTTAAAATCAACAACCCTGCCTTTATTGTCTGTAAGTCGTCCATCATCAAGTACTTGAAGTAGTATATTAAACACATCGGGGTGGGCTTTCTCAATTTCATCGAGTAGCACCACCGAATATGGTCTGCGTCTTACGGCTTCTGTTAATTGGCCACTTTCGTCGTAGCCAACATAACCCGGAGGTGCACCAATAAGTCTTGATACAGAATGACGCTCCTGATACTCAGACATATCGATACGTACCATGGCATTTTCATCACTAAAAAGGAAATCAGCCAACGCTTTTGCCAACTCAGTTTTTCCAACACCAGTTGTGCCCATAAAAATAAATGAACCAATTGGTCTTTTTTCATCTTGCAAACCAGCACGGCTTCTTCTAATTGCATCAGAAATTGCTACTATTGCATCATCTTGACCAACAACTCTCTCGTGAAGTTCTGATTCTAAACTAAGAAGCTTTTCTCTTTCACTTTGGAGCATTCTACTAATAGGAATTCCAGTCCATTTCGAAACTATGTCAGCAATATCTTCGGCTCCAACCTCTTCATTTATTATTGGATTATCACCTTGGAGTTCTTCAAGTTGAGCTTTATATGATTCAATATCAGCTTGATTATCTTGTAATTTACCATAACGTATTTGGGCTACTTTTCCTAAATCACCATCACGTTCGGCTTGTTCGGCTTCAATTTTATAGTTTTCTTGCTCTTGTTTTCTAACTTGAATTTTATCCACTAAATCTTTTTCGGCTTGCCACCCAGCCTTTAAACTTGTACGTTCTTCATTTAAATTTGCAAGATTTTCTTTAATTGCCTCCAGCTTTAGCTTATCTTTTTCGCGTTTAATAGCTTCACGTTCAATTTCGAGTTGACGAATTTTGCGTTCAACAATTTCCAAATTTTCAGGTACCGAATTTATTTCAAGTTTAAGTTTAGATGCTGCTTCATCAATAAGGTCAATTGCCTTGTCAGGTAGAAACCTATCGGTGATATATCGTTGCGATAATTCAACAGCCGAAATAATTGCCTCATCTTTAATACGCACCTTGTGATGTGTTTCGTATTTATCTTTAAGTCCGCGCAAAATAGAAATAGCAGAGAGTGTATCTGGTTCATTTATAATAACTTGCTGGAATCTTCTTTCGAGGGCTTTATCTTTTTCAAAGAATTTTTGATATTCCTTAAGAGTTGTTGCTCCAATTGCTTTTAGCTCACCACGGGCAAGGGCAGGTTTCAGAATATTTGCAGCATCCATGGCACCCTCGCCTTTACCTGCGCCAACTAAAGTATGTATTTCATCGATGAACATAATTATTTCTCCATCAGAACTCAATACTTCCTTAACAACTGCTTTCAGTCTTTCTTCAAACTCACCTTTATATTTGGCTCCAGCTATTAAGGCACCCATATCCAATGAGTAAATCATATTTGATTTTAGATTCTCAGGAACGTCTCCATTTATAATCCGGTGGGCAAGTCCTTCTGCAATTGCAGTTTTACCAACTCCAGGCTCACCAATAAGAATTGGATTATTTTTTGTTCTTCTCGATAGTATTTGAAGTACTCTTCTTATTTCTTCATCACGACCTATAACAGGATCTAATTTACCTGCTCCAGCTAGTTCATTTAAATTGCGTGCATATTTATTTAATGCATTGTACTGGTCCTCGGCATTTTGGCTTGTTGCCGATGCACCTTTGCGCAAATGCTTAATGGCTTCAATCAGGTCTTTTTTGTTAATGCCATTATCTTTAAGCAGATGGGATGCAGTACTTTTACCTTCTAATAAAGCTATAAGTATATGCTCAATTGACACGAATTCATCTTTAAATTCTTTGAGATAGTTCTTTGCTTTTTGCAATGTATCACGTGCTTCGCTAGAAAAAAACTCTTCGCCTCCGTTTACCTTTGGCAGAGATGATATAATACTATCAACTGCTTTATCAAAAACGCTAAAATTTACATTTAGCTTTTTTAGTAAGAATGGTGTAACATTATCATCTACTGTTATAATAGCTTTTAATAAATGTATGTTTTCAATTGATTGATTGCTGTTTGCAGATGCTATTTCCTGTGATTTTTGAATAGCCTCCTGTGATTTTATTGTGAATTGATTTAAGTTCATATTTATATATTTAAAGTTTTCGTTTGTGTAATTATGTAAATAGATATCAAAATGCTTACCATGTAGTTAGTTTTAATGAATACATGAAATTATGTCATGTAAATTATGTATCATATGACAGATTGTCTTGATAATAAGGAAGTTCTATTAATAAAGAGGGTAGGGGACTAGGAGCAAAATTTACAAAAAGTATTATTTATAGCAACTATGGTTTTACATATAAATTAACATCTTCTTTGGTGATATTGTCGCCACATAATATTATCATGCGTTCAACAACGTTATGAAGTTCACGCACATTTCCCGACCAATTGAACTTTTGTAACTCCACAATAGCTTCATCAGTTATTAGTACTGGAGAACTACCGTTTGCATAACATATATCCGAAATAAAACTAGTAACAAGAACCGGAATATCGTCCTTACGGTTTCTTAATGGTGTAACTTCTATAATAATCACACTTAGACGGTGATATAAATCTTCGCGGAAGTTTCCCTTTGCTATCTCATCCTTAAGATTCTTGTTGGTTGCTGCAATAATTCTAACATCAACACTTATATCTTTTTCACCGCCAACTCTAATAATTTTATTTTCCTGTAAAGCGCGAAGCACCTTAGCTTGTGCACTTAAACTCATGTCGCCTATTTCATCTAAAAATAGAGTGCCTCCATGAGCCAATTCAAAATCTCCTCTTCGTTGTTTAATTGCCGATGTAAATGATCCTTTTTCATGACCAAATAAACTACTCTCAATTAGCTCTGTTGGAATTGCAGCACAATTAACTTCAATAAATGGAGATTTAACGCGTTTACTTTGTTCATGTATTTGCCGGGCTACCAGCTCCTTACCTGATCCATTTTCTCCGGTAATTAACACCCTGGCCGATGTTGGAGCAATCTTGCTAATCATTTCTTTTAACAATATCATAGGTTCCGATTCACCAATGATTTCATATTTTTTATTAACTTCTTTCTTAAGTTTTATGGTTTGCGAAACCAACTCTTTTTTATCCACAGCATTTCTTACGGCAATTAACAGACGATTTAAATCGGGTGGCTTTACAATAAAATCGTAAGCTCCCTTTTTTATTGCTTCCACAGCTGTATCAATGGTACCATGTCCTGATATCATTATTACCGGTACATCACTAAATTTCATTAGATTATCCAAAACTTCAATTCCATCCATTTCAGGCATCTTAATATCTAGCAGTATAACATCGTAGCCAATATTTTTTGCCATATCAAGTGCATCAACTCCATTAGGTACAATGTCAACCTCATGCTTTTCAAATTCCAGAATCTCTTTTAACGTACGCCTAATGCTACTTTCGTCGTCTACTACAAGTATTTTTGCCATTAATAATTATTTTCTATATAAAAATTGGTTTTCCTTAAGGGGGGTTCTAATAATTCCTTTATTTCATGAAATAGAGATAGTAAATTAATAGAACTCCCCATAAAGTTTATTCAGCTTTATGGTACAAAAGTAAGACCTATTATTTAATTCACAAAATTCTTTAAATTTTACATATTCATGTTAATTAGATATGTATAATGTGTAATTTTGTATCTGTTAATATATTTATAAGAAATGACAATGGTTGAAAAAAAAATAGTACAAATACTAATTATTTTAGTGTTATCTACAAGCAATTTGCTTTCGCAGGATGTTTTTAGCCGTATTGAAAATGAGCGTGCGAGCGAACCTATGAAGTTTCCATGGGCAGGAGGCATGGATGCGATTCAGTTTTGCGATATTGATTTAAATATGGATGGAAGAAAAGATTTGCTTGCATTTGATAGAAGAGGAAATCGGAAAATTTGTTTTATTGATAACGGCACAAGTGGCAATATAGATTTTACATATGCTCCACAATTTGCGGATATACTTCCTGATTTTTTTGAATGGGTGATTTTTACAGATTATAATATGGATGGGAAGAATGATATTTTTACATATTCACCCGGCTATGGTAGTATGATGGTTTATAAAAATATATCTGATACTGATTTAAAATTTGAACTCGTGGTTTACCCTTATTTAAAAACATTACTACCTGGTGGATATGTAAACCTTTTTGTTACTAGTGCTGATTATCCAGGCATAGCTGATGTTGACGACGACGGTGATCTAGACATACTAACATTTGGGGTGCTGGGCTCATTTGTTGGTATGCATAAAAACTTATCCATGGAAAAATATGGCATACCTGATTCTCTGGATTTTGAGCATACCTCTTATTGTTGGGGACATTTTGCAGAAAGTGATGAATCCAATGTATTATATTTTGACACCTGTATGCCAGGTACATATGGAGCTGCACCAGTTATTGAAACACAAGATAGGCATACTGGATCAACGTTGTTATTGCAAGACTTGGATAATAATGGACATGTTGATTTACTTTTGGGTGATGTTGATTATCCCGGATTATATGCCCTTTACAATACCGGCAGTATGGATGATGCTTATATTTCATTTGCAGATACTCTTTTTCCGCAGGGAACTAGTAATATTCACCTATTTTCTATGCCTGTTGCTGCCTATACCGACGTAAATAATGATAATATAAAAGACTTATTGGTTTCACCTTTTGACCCAGGTATTATAACCTCCCAAAATAAAAATAGTAGTTGGCTTTATGTTAATTCAGGCACTGATACAGCCCCTGATTTTGAGCTACAGGAAACCAGTTTTTTACAATCGGAAATGATTGACGTTGGCTCAGGTGCTTATCCTGTAATATACGATTGGGATGGAGATGGTTTAGATGATTTATTCATTGGAAACTATGGCTATTACAGTTATTCTTACTATGAAAATTATTTTCTAGAATCTGTATATTATTCTCAAATTGCCTATTATAAAAATATTGGCACAATGCAAAACCCTAAATTCGAACTTTGGAATGATGATTTTGCTAGTTTAAGCAGTTTACAAGAAACCGGACTTATTCCTACGTTTGATGATATAAATGGAGATGGTAGTACCGATATTCTTTTAGGTAATAGCGATGGCAAAATCATATACGTGAGTTATGATAAACTACTGGATGAATTTAATATTGTTACCAAAAATTATTTGGATATAGATATTGGTGATTATAGTGCACCGCAGTTATTTGATCTTACATCAAATGGGATTAAGGATCTTATTATTGGCGAAAAAGCAGGAAATATAAATTATTATCAAAATAATGGAAGTGTGGGAAGTCCTGATTTTACATTCGTTACCGATAGTTTAGGTAAGATTAATGTTACTGATTATAATGTTTCGTGGAATGGCTATAGTACGCCATCATTTTTTAGAGATATTAACCTGAATACAGGTTTGTTAGTAGGGTCGGAGCAGGGCATGATTTATTATTTTACAGATATTGATAATAACCTAGGCGGTATATTTAATGAATCTAATCAGCTTGATATACTGCTTGATACATCAGATATTAATTTTGATAGAGGAATGCGAACCGGAGCTGCTATATGCAACTTGCATGCAGATAATAAACTAGAAATGATTGTTGGTAATTACTCTGGTGGTCTTGAATATTACAACGGTGTAGTTAATGTACTTTATGATGATATTGCTGAAATTAAATACAATAAACTTGATATTTATCCAAATCCTGCAAGTGAAGAGGTAATTATTCGTCTTAATGAAGAATCGCAGTTAGTTATTGTTACGTTATATAATATTATTGGTAATGAAATAAAATCAAAATTGTATCATAATTCACTAAATAATTCAATAACTTTCAACCTTAACAATGTTAAAAACGGAGTTTATTTTATGATAACTGAAGTAGGGGATAGGGTATATAAAAATAAAGTTATAGTATTAAAATAAAAAGCATTGTCTCCGTAATGGAAACAATGCTTTTAAAATTTATACTAAATAATTATTTCACAATAATACGTTTAACTTTTCCATAATTATTAGAACCTAATCTAATAATATAAGCTCCTGGTTTAGCATACGATAGATCGAGGTTGTAAATATATTTACCGTTGATATTTTCAACTCTGTTTTCAACCAATTTATGACCTAGTATATTATGTAAATTAATAATTAATGTTTCGGAAACTTGAGTAGATTGTAATAAAATCTCAAATTGATTATTTCCCTTTGACTTTACTATAAGATCAGAATTACTTAGAGGGTTATTATTAACACCTGTGTACAACTCAATTTCTACCAAATAATCTTCTGTTTCACCATAATTGGTACCTTCACAAGCATCATCAGGTACTACCTGACTAAAATTTGTTTTTACTCTTAACAAATGCTCTCCTAAATTAACTCCATCAGGCACAAGCAACTCCATTGTTTCGGTATAATCACCACTACCTTGACCAGCTGCTATTAAATAATTATTAACCACAACCTCATCATCTTCATAAACAAAGTTATCATTAAAATCGATCCATGCTTTAACATAGAGACTACCATAATGAGTTGTTATTGTCAAGTCGTTACTTGAATTAACTGTTAAAAAGGTTGATAAATCTGTAAAATCACTATAACCACTTTCAGAACAATCACTTCCATTATCAATGGTACCTAATTGTAATAAATAAATTGCTGTACCTGAAGAACAATTAGATTCAGGCTGACACATTGTTTTAATAATTTCAACGTATGTTGTATCATTATTAAGATTTGAATCATTAGAAAGTGATGTGTATGCTTGTAAATGATAGAAACCCAACTCAGAGAAGTCGCCAGTTTGATCAAAAGTGTATGTAATTGGACTATCCATTGTTAATGGCCCACTAACCTGCTCGGTAACAATATTATCATCAAGATTATAGGTTACTTCAAAATTGGATTGTTCGCTGGTACCATAATTCTTAATAATAACAGTAATGTCTTCATCTTCATTTAATTCGTACCCAGAAACAGGTGTTGAAATACTACTTACTCCAATGTCATTTGGAGCATAAAAAGTAACACTTTTAATGATTGTATCATTATTATGCTCCTCGTCAGTTTCTAAACCAGTATATGCAGTAATTTGATATGTTGCACCAACATTACTCAAATCTGCTGTAGCAGAGAATGTATGTTGTATTGTACCTCCTGATACAACTGGTCCACCCAATATTTCATTAACAATATTACCACCATCAACCATGTAACTGACAGGTATATCTGATTGTTCATCTTCACCATAATTAAAAACTGATATTGTTACAGTTTCATTATCCGAAAGCACACCGCTATTAGGTTCATCAATAATTGTAACACCAACGTCACTAACATAATCGGATGCTATTTGAAAAACACCAACAACATCACGTCTTTGGTTGCTAACAAAATATTCGGCAATATGCCAAAATGTTTTATCATTTGATGGATCCAATGATAATTGAACATAATCAGCTAAACGGTTGGATGAATTATTAGAAGTGCTTTGCGCAATAAGGCTTTCCTCAATGGTCATTTGTCCTAATGGATCAGCAGCAAACCTACCCGTATAGTAAATAGCTATTTTCTCATTTTGATTACAAGTTGTATAACCCATTCCAATATTACCTTGTCCGTCCATTACCATTGAACCTGAAAAGGCATGTTTATCATTGTTAGGAGAAATATAAGTTCCTTCTTGATAAATAGTCCAAGGATCGCCGTCATTATCCTGACGAAGTTCAAACCAGCGAATACCAGCAAGTTCGCCACCCGAACCATCTGTATCAACAACAAAGTTAAATATTGCAGAGTTATATCCATCAAAGCGTCTGTATTGAGCTTGATTCATAATTGTAGCCTGAAGAACATCCTGATCCGGTCCACTTGGCTGAGGCACATTTGAAAATGAACCACCATCAAATACAGAAGTAAAAGCAGATGTTAGTAACTCTTGCGGTGATGAAATGGTTGAATTTGAAATATCATCCCAGTCAACGTCTACTGTCCATATTTTAACATGATCAGTAGCAACGCCGCTCCATGAATCATCTTGCATATAAACTACTGAAGCATTTCCAGTAGGAGGTAAATTATCATCTGTTACATTAAAAAATTGTGGACTATAAAAACCCGATGTTGATATTCCTGGCAGCGGAAAAGCAACAAATTGAGCATCTGCACCAACAAGCATTGAATCACGTTCAATGGCAAAAACTCTGTTTGATGCATTAATATTTGCCGTAACATAATAGCCATCTGACCATACTGAAAATTTTGTGTAATCGGGAAATACGCCAGTTCCAAAACCAGATGTGTAAACATACCATCCATCATTTACAGGGTCAGGTCCTTGACAAACTGCAACATTAAAACCGTTAGGACTGCTATCAAATTCAGTAATAACAAACCTTTCAGCCTCGGCATCATAAAATACAATTGGATCACCTATAGCATTTCCAGGAAATAATGTTGACAATGAAGCTGTATTAGTTAAAGGCTCTCCATCTTTATCAAATATTCTGAAACTTGTATTCCAAGCACCAATAAAATGGTTAGGTCCAACAGCTCCTGTTGGATCCGAAGGAGTGGAATTGGAAACATTCGCATCAAAAACCAGTGAAGGCTCTCTGCCTGGATGATTCACAGCCGATCTTTGATTATCAACGAGTGGATCTCCGCCTTTTGGGAAGCCTTTTCCTGGTACATTATTGTTTGCACCTCGCTTTTTTGGGTGTCCTAATTTTGGCTCTTCATTTTCATCTACTCCAATAAAAGTACCATCTTTTATTTGTTGAGCAATGCTCGGTACAAAAACTGGTTTACCCAATTTCCCAAATGTGCTTGCCTTTTCAGCATTAATATCCTGTGCAAACAAGTTTGGCATTATAGCCGTCAAAATAATTAGTATCAGTAACAAAAAGTTTTTTTTCATTATTTAGTTAGTTAAAATTTGTATTTATTTATTTTTGAAAATAGTGCATCTTGTAAATATAAACTACAGCATATTAGAAAATTATCAATTTCAAGAATTTAGTTGCGCAAAATAAACTGTTTTGATGTAATTTTTGGGCAAAAATACCATATTAACTTTTATTTAACACTAAAAAGCGATAAATATAGAAATTAAAAATGTCCCATAATATATATTATGTTAAATAGGAAATATAAAAAACTAGGGAAAAGTATATTAATTTCTTCCCTAGTGATAATATTATATTTACTTATCTAGTAACTCCTTTAACTTATCATTCATTTTTAAGTTGGCATAAGCTTCTTTAAGCGCACCTAAAACAATTGCGTCATCAGGATTAAGTCCATGTGATTTTTCAAGGTATGGAAGCGCCAAATATAGATCTGCGTCAGCTTCACCTTTTAATTTCTCATATTTCTCACTTTCTTCAAAAGGTAAATTATTTGCCTCCTTATATAGTATTGAAGCTCTATTTACATAGATTGCACCAAGATTAAAAATAGCATCTCCAAATTCGGGATTAATTTCAATAGCTTGCTTATAACTTAATATGGCATTCTCATTATCACCAATATTTTCATATGTTTGTCCAAGCACTCTATACAGGTTTGCATTTTCAGGATCTCCCTCAATTGCAGATTTCAAACTATTAATAAGCTTATCATTGTTTCCTGTTTCTAAATATAATTGTGCTTCTTCAAGCTGTAAGCTTCCTTCATTTGGAAATATTTCACGTCCTGCTTCAAGAACTTCAAATGCTTTTAATGTATCACCCATCTGCTTTTCTGCTCTTGCATAAAACAAATATACTCTAGGATCTTTGTAATTAACTTCAATACATTTTGATAAATATTCAGCAGCTGCTTCAGGATTTTCTGAATATATTCCACTCATTCCAACATTAAAAGCTGCTATGGTATCAAAACGATCATCCATTTCAGCAATTTCAAATGCTTGTTTAAAGTTTATCAAAGCTGATTCAAAATCAGAATTTTGAAAACCCTGTGCTCCTCTTTGGTAAAATATATTTGTAAGATTTAACAAATACATAGCTGATTCGCCTGCATATACATCTTTTACATCATATTCTTTAGATTTTCTAAATGACTCAACAGAAATATCTGCTGCATCAGGAGCTATGCTTTTTACCGCTGCTGATGTATCGTTGGCAATATTAAAATAAATAATACCTCTATACATCCATGTCTTAGCATCTTTTTCAGTTTTTGGATGCTTAATTGCCTCATCAATAGCTTCCTTTGCTTTTGTATATTGCTGATTTTTATTATACATATATGCACTAGTACGTTTATTTTTTTGTGCATAACCACCTAGGCTAATCAATAGGCTTAAACCTAATAAAACAAGTAACTTTTTCATTTTCCTAACTTTTTAATTTTTATGGACAAATAGGGTTACTACCAAATTTGTGCCAAAGTATTATTTGATTCTAGTTTTCAATATTTAATGATACAATATTCGTATTATCTATCATTGTATCATTAAATCGTTTATTCGTTTATTCGTTTGCTCCTTCAATACCTTCAATACCTTCAATACCTTCATCAATACCGTTAGTATCAGGCTCTCCTTCAATCATATTGTCATCATCAATATCTTGAACCGGATCAGCATCAACCTTTGCAACTGCAGCAATTTCATCACCATCGTCAATTCTAATGAGCCTCACTCCTTGTGTTGCACGACCCATTACACGTAAGTCTTTAACAGCCATGCGTATAGCGATACCTGATTTGTTTATTATCATCAAATCATCCTCATCAGTTACATTCTTAATAGATATTAAATTACCTGTTTTATCTGTAATATTGAGAGTTTTAACTCCTTTACCTCCCCTATTTGTTACACGGTAATCATCTACTTCCGAACGTTTTCCATATCCCTTCTCCGAAACAACAAGTATTGTATAATCAGTATTTTCAATACAAATCATTCCAATTACTTCATCTTTGGCATGAGCAAGTGTTATTCCTCTAACTCCTGCTGCATTTCGGCCCATTGAGCGCACCTTTTGCTCGTTAAATCTAATAGTTTTACCCGATTTAAGAGCCATCAGAATATCATTCTCACCATTTGTGAGGCGTGCCTGTAATAACTCATCACCTTCACGAATTGTAATAGCATTTATACCATTTTGGCGTGGACGTGAATATTGTTCAAGAGATGTTTTCTTAATTACTCCTTTTTTTGTAGCTAGTACAATGAAGTTATTGTTTATATAATCCTCATCTTTCAGGTCTTTAGTGTTTATAACAGCTTTAACCTTATCATCAGGACTTATATTAATTAAATTTTGCATTGCTCTACCTTTTGAAGTTTTACTTCCCTCAGGTATCTCAAACACACGCATCCAGAATACTTTTCCTTTTTCTGTAAAGAAAAGCATGTAATTATGATTTGTAGCTACAAACAAGTGTTCTAAAAAGTCTTCGTTACGGGTAGTGCTTCCTTTCGAACCGCGCCCTCCCCTCTTTTGCTGTCGATATTCAGTAAGAGCTGTACGTTTAATATATCCCATGCGCGAAATGGTAATAACCACTTGTTCATCCGGAATTAAATCTTCCATGCTAATATCCTCGGCGGTATAAACTATCTGTGATTTTCTTTCATCACCATACTTATCTCTAATACCAATCAGCTCATTTTTAATAATATCCATACGCAATTCAAAGCTTGCAAGTATTGCTTTTAGCTCACCAATAATAACTTGCAGCTCATCGTAATCTTTTTTAATTTTATCACGCTCAAGTCCGGTAAGCTTTTGCAATCTCATATCAAGTATTGCTCTTGCCTGTAATTCACTTAAATCAAATCTACTAATTAAACCATTTCTAGCCTCTTCGGGAGTTTGCGATGCTCTAATTAACTTAATAATTTCATCTAAATTATCAAGTGCAATAAGCAAACCTTCTAGTATATGCGATTTCTTCTCGGCCTCATTTAGTTCATACTGAGTCCTACGAGTAACTACTTCATGTCTGTGTTCAACAAAATAATGAATTAGCTCCTTTAAATTAAGTGTTTTAGGTCGTCCTTTAACCAACGCCACATTATTCACACTAAATGAACTTTGTAGTGCAGTAAGCTTATATAGTTGATTTATAACAATGTTAGGTATAGCGTCACGCTTAAGATCATAAACTATACGCATTCCGTTTCTATCCGACTCATCGTTTATATCCGAAATGCCTTCCAGTTTTTTATCATTAATTAAATCCGCAGTTTTGCGAATCATCTCTGCCTTATTAACTTGGTAAGGTACCGAAGTTGCGATAAGTCGCTCACGACCGCTTTTTGTTTCTTCAATGGTAATTTCGCCACGCATCATAACACGTCCACGACCTGTTTCAAAGGCATTTATAACACCTTCGTAGCCATAAATTATGCCACCAGTTGGAAAATCAGGAGCCTGAACCAGCTTAATTAATTCTGACATTTCAATGTCATTATCCTCAATGTAAGCAAGTGTACCATCAATAACCTGAGTAAGGTTGTGCGGCGCCATATTTGTAGCCATACCAACGGCAATTCCCGAAGCACCGTTAACAAGCAAGTTAGGAAACATTGCCGGCAGCACGATAGGTTCCTTTAGCGAATCATCAAAATTAAGTTGATGGTCAACAGTATCTTTATCAATATCAACCAACATTTCTTCGGCTATCTTCCTGAGTCTAACCTCAGTATAACGCATAGCGGCAGGGTTGTCGCCATCAATCGAACCAAAGTTACCTTGTCCTTGTACCAAGGGATAGCGTAATGACCAATCTTGAGCCATGCGTACCATCGAATCATAAACCGAAGTATCACCATGCGGATGGTACTTACCAAGTACCTCCCCTACAATTCTAGCCGATTTTTTATATGGTCTATTTGAGTAAACACCAATTTCGTGCATCCCGAAAAGCACACGCCTATGCACAGGTTTTAACCCATCTCTAACATCCGGCAACGCCCTTGAAACAATAACCGACATCGAATAATCGATATAAGCCGATTTCATTTGATTCTCAATATTTACCCTTACAATCCTCTCTCCTTCAAATACATTTCCCATGTAATACTACTTAATTATATTCGCGTTAAAAAAACAAGCAAAAATACAGAATTATAATATGCAAATAACAAATATATTACTAATGGTTAAAAATAACATAAAAAATCAAATCTTTATGCATTATATATATATTATCATGTAAAGACATTATTTACAGTTAATTACCATTAACATCCTCATTTATTCACAAATCTATATAAAAAACATAATCATTTCAATTTCATATGTATATTAATTATATATATATATTTGCGACAAATAATTATCATAACTTTTTTTAATAGTAATTGTTTTTGTATGAATAATGTCATAATTTAGCAGCGTTAAAAAATGTTAAAAGTATTTAAGATAAATAGAACTGAAATTACCGATATTAATATTTTGTTAAACTTAAATTAATTATTATGATGTTATTTACAAAACGTTTAATGATGTTAAGTATGGCTCTACTGATGATAGGGATTGTACCACAGCTACTAAACGCGCAGCAAACACTTGATGATGTTAAAAAGGAACGAGGCCTTGATGATGCCAATATCCTTGCAGCTGCAAAAACGTTTATGCCGAGAGGCGGACGTGATGACTACTTTGGCTTTATTGGAACGGGTAACTCCGGAACCATGATAGTTTATGGTATTCCATCCATGCGTATTTACAAATACGTTGGTGTTTTTTCGCCAGAACCATGGCAAGGCTACGGTTTTGATGATGAAAGTACACTTATGTTAAAAAAGGGTTCGCTTGATAACAAGCTATACAAGTATGGTGACATGCGTTATCCTGCCCTTGCCGAAACCGACGGTAAATTTAATGGTAAGTACCTGTTTTATTCTGATGGTGCTAACTCGCGAATTGCTTTGTTAGGTTTGGACGACTTTGAAACAAAGCAGGTGCTAATGCATCCATTGTTTGTAAGTGTTTATCCTGGTGTTGCTGTTACTCAAAACACCGATTATGTAATTCAAACTAGCCAATTCCCTGTTCCATGGAATGGTGAAGCTGGCGAAGATTACATGGAATTTGATGCCAAAAAGAAAGGTGGAATCACATTCTGGAAATTTGTTGAAGATAAAGGAGAAACTGCATCAGGTCACCACATGGGACGTATGATTAAAGAAGAATCCTTTACTCTTGAATTACCTGCTTATACTTTAGATTATTTTGATGCAGGTAAATTGAGTAGCGATGGCTACCTTGTAGGTTTAGCATCATTTGGTGATTACAACTATGTGTATGTTGTTGATTACAACAAACTTGCAACCCTAAAAACAAGACAAGTTAATGACTTTGGTGTTATTGACCTAAGCACAGCACTTGATGCTAATGCCATTGCAATGATTCAATTACCAGCTGCAGCAAAAAGCGTAAAAGTAGATCCAACAGGAAAATATTTTATCACAGCAGGTGACGAAACTTTTGTATTTGACTTTGCAAAAGTTAAAACTGCTTTTGATAATAAAACTTTCGTAGCTGATAGAGCTACCGGAGATATTCCAATTATGGCTGCCGATGTTGTTAAGCATGGTTCCATTAACTTGGGTAATAATGTAATTGATGTTGCATTTGAATATCGTCCTGGTGTTGCTTATTCTTCAGCTTATGATGACAAGAAAGTTATTCGTTGGAATTACGAAACAATGAAAAAGGAAGATGAGATCGCTCTTACTTTTAAACCAGGTCAGTTAATGATTCCTCAAGGATCATCCGTAGAGCCTCACTCAAACTATCTTACAGTAGTTGATAAAGAAGGCTTATATGATAATCAAATAAAGATTGGTCCTGTTCGTCCAAGTTACCAACACCTTATTGATATATCACACGATAAAATGTCTGATATATATACTATGAGTGTTCCTCAGGCTAATATTTATGGTTCACAAGCAGTATTAAGAACTACTATTAAGCCAATTATTCGTTACCCACTTGGTACAAATACACGTACCGGTGAGATTTCTAGATACAAAACTGTAGCTGGTAAAGAAAAAATTGAACGCGAAGGAAACAGAGTACATATTTTTGGTACTATGATTCGTTCACACATTGTTCCTGAAATTGTTGAAGTTAACGAAGGTGATGTTGTTACATTCCACCTAACTAACCTAGAACGTGCTGAAGATGAAACACACGGTTTTACTGTTGACACTTATGGTGTTCATGGTAGTTTTGAGCCTGGTAAAACAGCTTCATTAACATTTACAGCCGATCGTCCGGGAGCATTCCCTTATTACTGTACTGAGTTTTGCTCAGCTCTTCACCTTGAAATGGAAGGAATTTTACTTATTAAACCTAAAGGTTACAAAGGTAAAAAAGGTGCTGTTGAAATTGTACTAACAGCCGAAGAACTTGTAGGTTATAAGAAAAACTATGAAGATAAAATTGTGGTTATTAACGCAACACAAGATATAATTAATAGTGTTGTTACTTTCCTTAAAGAAAATAACTATCAAAATTACCCATATGTAAAAGCTTTAGTTATTGATGCACTCGATCAGCTTGACAAAGCAACAAAATCAAAGGCTAATTATGAAAAATATGCAGCTGAAGGTAAATGGAAAGATGCATTCCTATGGGCTGAGCAATACTGGCAATACCAGGTTAAAACTGCTGATGTTGGACTACGTGCCAAAAAACTTCTCTCAGAAAAAATTAGTGAAGGTAATTAATCAACAGTTAAAAAATATAAACAAATAATATAAAAGGATATGAAAAAATTCAATATAAATATTTCAGGCCACCTTATATTAGCCATGTTGTTTAGTCTGGCAATTGTCTTTACAACAGGTTGTGGCGAAAAAGGCTCCAAAGCCGGCGGTGATACCGAAATAGGTGCACCTCTTGGTGATGAGTCGTTTGGAGATGTGGTTAAACGTAGAGGTTTAAATGCAGATGATGTATTAGCCGCTGCAAAAACATACACTCCCGATAATATAGAAGATGAATATATTACTCTAAACTCCGGTGGACAGGCAGGGAGTATGATTATGTACACTGTGCCTTCCATGCGATTAGTAAAATATGTACCAACTGCAGCGCGTCAGCCCGAAAATGGTTATGGGTTTAGTAAAGAATCCATGGATATGATGGAATCTGGCTACATAGATGGTCAAGAGCTATACTGGGGCGACACACATCATCCTGGTTTTTCTGAAACTGATGGTAAATATAATGGTAAATGGGCTGTTATTAACGACAAAGCTAATCCACGTTGCTATGTAATAGGATTAAATGACTGGGAACTTAAACAAATAGTGGTTAACCCTATTTTTCGTAGTAACCATGGTGGATGTTTCTTTACTCCTAACTCTGAGTATTTTACAGAAGCATGTCAGTACCCTGCTCCTTTAGACAGAAAGTACTATCCACTAACAGAATCAAACTTTCAAAAATACTGGAGGGGTGGTTTAACTTATTGGAAATTTGATAATGAAAAAGGCTTAGTAGATGAAGATGCTTCTTTTACTCTTGAATTCCCCCCATATACTCAGGATTTAACTGATATGGGTAAAAATGCTAGTGATGGTTGGTCGTTTACAAACTCCTTCTGTACAGAAATGTATTTTGGTGGTATTGAAAGCGGTCGTCCTCCATTTGAAGCTGGTTGTTCATCACGTGACGTGGATTATTTACACGTAGTTAACTGGAAAAAAGCTGAACAACTTGTTAAGCAAGGAAAATATACCATTATTAACGGACATAAAGTTCTTACAATTAAAACTCTTGTTAAAAATAATGTATTATTTCTTATTCCTGAGCCAAAATCACCTCACGGGGTTGATGTAAATCCTAGTGGAGAGTACATTGTTGTAGCAGGTAAATTGGATTCACATGCATGGGTTTATTCTTTCGAGAAAATCCAGAAAGCCATTAAAGATAAAAACTTTGAAGGTCATGATAAATTTGGTATTCCAATTATTTCTCTTGAAACAGCTCTACATGGTAGTGTTGAAGTAGGTTTAGGTCCATTACATAATCAATACGATGATGAAGAAGGTATTATTTATACTTCTATTTATGTTGATTCACGTATTACAAAATGGGATTATATCAATCTTAAAGTACTAGATCATGTATCATCACACTACAATGTTGGTCACCTTGTATCAGCTCACGGTGATGTTGTTGACCCACGTGGTAAATATTTAATTTCACTAGATAAATTATCAATTGACAGATTTAATCCGGTAGGTCCGCTTCATCCTCAAAACCACCAACTTGTTGATATTGATGGAGATAAAATGAAAATTCTTTATGATATGCCACTTCCAATGGGTGAGCCTCATTATACTATAATGATAGATAAAGATGAGTATGAAACCATTGATGAGTATCCACTTGGAACTGATATTTATACAGGTAAAAAGTCACCTTATTTCACAGCTCTTGGTAAAGAGACTGTTAAGCGTAAAGGAAATATAGTTCATGTTTATGGAACTATAAATGATGGTAAAGTTACTCCAGATAATATTCAGGTAGATCAAGGAAAAACTGTAGAAATTCACTTAACTAACCATGGCTTAGAAAAAACTGATCATTATGTTTATGAAATTTCATCTTACGATCAAATGTATCGCTGGCGTCCTGGTGAAACAGCAACTCTAGAATTTGTAGCTGAAAAATCAGGCATGTTCCCTCTTATGTTAGATGATTACCATAATGCAGATGGTCGTCAATTAGAAGGATATCTAATTGTTAACTATAATGAAGCAGCAAATAACAAAAGGTTACTTGATTATTCAAAGCGTGTACAAAAAGATATGGCTATGCAAGCATTTAAACCATCAGCAATTGAAATGAAAAACCTACTTGATGGTGAAATGGAATTCTTAAACTATGGATGTAATGCATGTCATAGGTTTGGTGAAGACTTTAACGGACCTGACTTATTAATGGTTGACAAACGTCGTTCTGACGAATGGTTAACTAGTTGGATTACTGATCCCGAATCTCATATGAAAGATGTAGACATTGAAGCTATGCGTCAGCAATATAAACTTGCAATGCCTGATCAAAATGTTTCAGATGAGGATGTTAAGTTAATTATTACTTACATGAAGCTAAAAACTCAGCAGTTCATGAGTGAACAATAGTTCATAACTAATGAAAATAATTACTACAAAAGAGATGGTTTTTTATCATCTCTTTTGTTTTTTATATTAAATTTGCCGTTAAATTATTTATTAAAAACCTATTAATTTAAAAATTATGAAGAAGTTATTATCGCTATTCCTTGTTGTATTATTTGGTAGTATGTTACTTTCAAGTTGTGGAGATTCAAAGCCAAAAGAGTTAAAAGCAAATCTAGAAAATGGTAAAGTTATTTACAACAAATCATGCATTGCATGCCATATGACAGGCGTGGCTGGAGCTGCTGCTCTAACAGATAAAGCAAGATGGGATGTAATTGCCACAAAAGACATTAAAGTGCTTCATAAACAGTCAATTGATGGCTACCAAGGTGATTACGGAGTTATGCCAGCTAGAGGTACATGTACAGATTGTACAGATCAGGATATGTTTGACGCCATTAATTATATGATGGATCAAGCTGGGGTTGCACCAAAAAAATAACAACAATGAAATCAAAGACCTATTATATTTTCGCAATAATTGGAATGATGCTAATTGGCGCAACATATTTCGCTCCAATTTGGGGTGTTGCTCTTCAAAGTATTCAATATCCAAAATCAATGTATCCCAAAGGTATTAGAATTGATTTTAAATACAATGGAGTTTACAATGGGTGTGAAGGCGTAAAAGAACGTGAAGAAATTACCACAAACGAAGGTGCAGAATGCCTTGTTGAGATGAACGCTATAAATCATTTTATTGGAATGTATCATATTGTACAAGGTCTTAACAGAGATGGTTCACGTGATTACCCCATATATTATGTATTTAATGTTGAGAAAGATGCTCAAGGTAATGACGCGTATGATCCAAAAACAGGTAAAAAAATAAAAATTGATGTAACTCCACAAGCTCTAAAATTCTTAGACTTTGTTATGATTAACTCACCATACTTTTTTATTGTTTTTATACTTTTTGGTTTGTTTTTTATGTTAACACCAAAACGACTTAATGCAGCAGCAGCATTGGTACCTGCTCTAGCTCCATTATATTTCCTCATCTTTTATATTGGATATTTATACTGGTATGGTCATAACTTATCAATGCACGGAGGAGGAGCATTTGCCGGAATTAAACCATTTATGCCTACTGTTTTTGGAGAAGGTAAAGTAGCCCAATTTACTACTGAATCTTATCCATATTATGGATTTTTCCTCGCTATGGGAGGATTTGTTTCATTTGTATTTGCTATTTTGTTTAAGCGTAAGGCTTTAAAAGGTTAATTACATCTTCAAAAAGATTTAATTTTGTTTTTATCATCGGATTTAGTGGATTTATTTTTCTACGCAAAAAATAAAGAATCCGTTTAATCAGCTAAATCCGATGATAATTATTACAAGTTTTATTAATTGTTGATATTTATAATTTAATAGATAATCACAAAACATGTACTTTAAAACTACTAATTTTAATACATAAACCAATGTTTAAGCATGTCTATTTCCATATTACAGTATTAGTTTTACTAACCTTATCAATACAACTAACTGGTCAGGAAAAAAAATATGGAAACTATGCTCCCATTGCAGGTTTTACTAATGGGGATAATAGTATTCCATTACAACCATTTATCGACAATGCATCACCAGGAGATGTAATTATACTTAAACCGGGTTTCTACACAGGACCGGCATATATTAAAAAGGACGGTATTACCATTGATGGTAATTCATTAGTAACAATTTCGGGATTAGGTATTGAATCGGTTTTTATCATTGATGCTGATAGTGTTACCCTAAGAAATTTACTAATTACAAATACAGGAGGCTCTCATAATCGACTTGATGCCGGGGTTAAGATTACAGGTGATTACAATACTGTTGAAAACTGTAGAATTAGTGAATGTCTGTTTGGGGTTGACATTTATCAATCAAAACACAATAGAGTAATTCATAACGAAATATCATCATTATCACGAAGAGATAGAGCGCTTAAAGGTGATGCTATAAGGCTTTGGTACTCAACAAATAACGTTGTTAAACATAATTATTGGCACGATGTTAGAGATATGGTTGTATGGTATTCATCTGAAAATCATTTTGAAGGAAATTTGGGTATTGGAAATAGATACAGTATTCATTTTATGTATTCGCACAATAACCGTATAAAGGATAATGAATTTTATGGAAATTCTGTAGGTGTATTTTTGATGTATAGCGAAAAAACAGTAATGACTGGTAATACAATTATGCAATCAACAGGAGTAAGTGGAATGTGTTTAGGAATGAAAGAAACATCTTCTAATCAAATACTTAACAACCGTTTTATTTATTCATCTGAAGGAATTCATATTGATGTATCTCCTTTTGTTCCAGAAAAAACTAACACAATCTCTAATAATGAGATAGCATTTTGTGGTGTGGGTATTTTCTTCCACAGTAATCAGGAAGGTAATCGCTTTAATAAAAATTACTTTCATAATAACTTAATTCAGGTAGAAGCTGCCGGAAAAACAGCTAATCTTAACAAATGGTTCAATAATTATTTTGATGATTACGAAGGTTTTGACAAAGATGAAGACAATGTTGGTGATACACCATACTCTTTATACTCATATGTTGAACACCTTTGGACATTCAACCGCAACATTAAGTTTTTCTACGGCTCTCCCCTACTCCTAGTTCTTGATTTTCTCGAAAGATTAGCTCCCTTTTCAGCACCAAAATTTGTATTACGAGATAAAGAGCCAATTTATATTTGGGAAGAAAAAAATGTGGAGAAGGAAAGGCTTTAACTTATATGTTTTTATAAACATATTTTAATTTTAGCATATTTATATTATATTTGCAACATGTTCAAGAAAACAGTCATAACAACTTTTCTTACTTACTACCTCATTTTTATGGTATTGCCAAATTTACCTTTTGTGCAGTATTATTATGGTCAGTATAAACATAGTAGTAATGAACAGGTTATTACAAATAATGATGCTAAAGTTCTTATAGGTGATATTTGCTTTTTACAAGCCTTGATTGAAAGGACTAAAGATTCTGAATCAGCAGAAAGTGAAGTTCCTACAAAACCAAATAATAGAACTGTTAATCTTATTTATCTCATTAATGAAATATCAAGTCTTAATAATATCAATAATATTGAAGACTTTAAATTCCATGACCATATGGAATTATTGACATATAGATATTTACAAATATCATCTCCCCCACCAAAATTATCATAGAAGCACTGCTTGATAAAACTAGATCGTATTATTTAATTATTTTCTCATTTATATAAATGATATCATGTATTTATTTTCATTAATAAATTATGAGTTAAAAATAAGAAATTCTACAATAAAATCAAGTTCTACCAAGTAAATTAGGTCCTGATTATATGTGCAATTAATAAAACATACTACTTATTGTACATCCTAGTTAGATATTAAGTTTAAATTTTTTAGTTAATTAAGTTTAGCAATCTGTACAACAATATTTATAGTTGTACAGATTAGTAACTAATATCGGAAACAATATCTAATCAGGCTTCAAAAGCAACTACAAATATTTCATTTGTCTCATCAACAAATGGCTCTTGTATATGTTTTTGATAAATCAGGACTTAATTATTGCTTTTTCTAAACTCATTTTTCATGCATTATTTTTTATGAATAATACTGTACGAATTATAATTACGCCCACAAATAATTCATATTAACAATTAAATAAATAGAATGAGAATCATATACTCAAAAAATATTATTATTATCATATCTTTCATACTTGCACTTAGTTATGTATCAACAGCTCAAGTTCAAGACACTCTTAATATAGAAGAAATCTTAATTACAGCAAAACGTAGCGACGATATTATAACGACAAATATTAGCGGTCAGCTAATTCAGCTTGAAAATCCTACTGAGACTGGTGCAATATTTAAAAACCAAGTGGGTTTTGGTGTTGAAAAAAGGGGTAATTATGGCATGGAGCCTGTATTACGGGGCTTTAAATATGACCAGTTAAATGTTCAATTTGATGGCGGTGTGCATACTGCTAATGCATGTCCTAACAGAATGGATCCGGCCATTTCTCAAATTTCACCAGAAGAAATTGAAAAAATTGAAGTCATAAAAGGCCCATATGATGTTAGATTTGGCTCTAGCTTTGGTGGAATTATTAATATAATCAGTAAACGCCCAAAAAGAAATAGTGAATCTATGTTTTCTGGTAGCGTAGATGCAGGTTATCAATCCAACGGAGGCAATTTTTACTCAAATGTTTTTGCACAGGCAATATTGAAAAAAGTAGATTTTTCAATAAATGCAGGTTATAAAGAGTATGGTGATTATGAAAGTGGTGATGGTCAGAAAATTGCATCCTCTTACTCACAATGGGGATATGCATTAAAAATGGGAATTAATCCAAAAGCAAATCAACGAATCCAACTTTCATGGCGGCAAAGTAGTGCAAAAGATATATTGTACGCTGGCTTACCCATGGATGGTGATTTTGATAAAAGCAGCATTGGCTCCATTGATTATGCCTTAACTAGTTTGACTCCTACAATCTTTCAAGTAAAATTTAAAGCATACGGTTCTTATGTTGATCATGAAATGTCAAATACCAGACGTCCAGCTTATGAATTTACTCATGCAGTTTCTCCAGTAAATGCAACAGTTTATGGTGGAAGAGGAGAAATAGGGTTAAATGCTGGTGAGAAAAATATCCTTTATGCAGGTTTTGACTATAAGCACATTGGTAAACAAGGTGTACGTAACCGTGAAGTATTTATTAACCCTTGTCCACCAAACCAAACATTTGATCCTCCAAAGAATTTTGTAGATAAAACATGGCAAGACTCCCAGCACAACGACATGGGACTATTTCTTGAAAATAAATATGAAGTAACTGAATCACTTACATGGTTGGTTGGAGTTAGAACCGATTTTGTGAATTATGCTATTGATGACCCTGACACAAGTTTTATTAGCCAATATAATGGTGAAATTACACCTGATTCAAGAGTTAATTTCAATTTCACAACATCACTAACATGGCATCTTGGAACCGGATTAAACTTTCAATGGGCTGCAGCCAAAGCAACACGAGCACCTAGTCTTACCGAATCCTTTATAAATCATTTGAGCATTGGAATGGATGCATATGAATATCTAGGTAATCCTAACCTTAAATCTGAAGTTAATTATCAAACGGACATCAGAATTGAAAAAAATTGGGAATATGTTAGTGCTTATACTGATATTTATTATTCATATCTGCAAAACTACATTACCGCAAAACTTGACACAAATATTGCAAAAAAGTACATGAAGTGTATAGATCCAAAAGGGACAAAACAATTTACTAATGTTGATAAAGCATACATGATGGGATTTGAAGCCGGCATGAATATTAGATTTCTTCAGAAATTCAATTATTCATTAGGAGCAGCATATACTTATGCACAAAATATAACATGGAATGAGCCACTATCAGAAATTAACCCTTTTACAGTAAACACAGCCTTAGCATATAAAACGAAGAAGGTAAATGCTCGCCTTGACGGACGAATTGTTGCTGCACAAGACAGGGTAAGTACTTCATTCAGTGAATCTACAACACCTGGATTTTCTGTATTCGATTTTTATATTTCTTATTCCCCATGGGAAATGCTAGATATCAACTTTGCTGTTACCAATATTTTTGATGTCAACTATGTAGAACATTTAAGTCGTGCCTATAAAGCAATGGATACTAAAAGTTTATTTTGGGAACCTGGAAGGAGTATTAATTTAGGAGTTAAAATAAAATTATAATATGTGATGACTATTCATAATAGTCTCTATATGTTTAAGTAAATAAGAATATACATACCTAATTTACTTTATTACATTTTAGAAACATTTTTATTACTTAATAAAGTAGCTATTATTATGTTAAATAACGTATGCAATTGAAATTAATACGTAAATTTGTTGCAAAATATTCATAAAAATAAAGTGATATGGCTAAAGGTGATTTTGATAGAAGGGAGTTTTTAAAGTCAGGAGCAATTGCTGTTGGTGCCTTAGCAATAATTGGTACGGGAGCTTCATACTTGGATAAAGCCCCCATGGGAACCCAATTAACGCAAGATTTCCTTCGTCCACCAGGCGCAATAAGCGAAATTAAATTTATGTATGGCTGCATTAAATGTGGATTATGCGTTCAAATTTGCCCTGTGGATGCCATAAAACTAGCTGGAATACACGAAGGTTTATCCTATGGAACTCCATATATTGATGTTAGAAATCAAGCTTGCGATTTTTCGTGCGATGCATTACAATGTGTTGAAACATGCCCTACGGCAGTACTTGAGTTTGACCAATTTAGAGATGCTGGTACCGCAGCTGTTGAAAAAGCATCTAAAGAACCTGATGTCGATTTGTCGAAAGTTAACCCATTTGAGGTTCAGAAGGTAGCTATGAAAAAAGCTGTTAAAATGGGAAAAGCGCATGTTAATAAAAGCACGTGTTTGGCTTATAACCGTGAGGGGTTCAAAGGTATCTCACGAGGTTTGGATTTTGATGGTATTCTTCGTGCACCTGACAGTAAATATGCCTACGCCACACCACTAAAAGATCAAGAATTTGATAGGGAAATATGCAATTTATGTGTTACAGAATGCCCTATTGGTGAAACTGCAATTATTTTTGCACAAGGAAGAAGAAGCGGTAAGCTACACCCAAGAGTACTTGAAGGCTGCACCGGCTGTGGTGTTTGTGTTATGGTTTGCCCCACAAGCAAACCCAGTATTGTTGTTGAACCTATAAAATCCTAATTGTTATGTTTGATATATTAAGAAGTGGAAAACACAAGACTGCGCTAAAACCAAAACCGTTGTCCCAAATGCCGCATACTGAATTAGGTATGGATTATAAAGTTTGGTGCGATTCACACAAGGGAACGCACAAATGGCGAAATATTAGATGGTCAGTTTTGATTTTCATGAATCTATTATTTGTGATATCATTTGTATTTGACTTAAGCATATTAGAAGGGTCGTTAAGTGGTTCGAGATTAATTGGTTTCTATTTAATGGATCCTTATAATGCTCTACAACTATTGGCAATATCTTCAACTACAGGCTATGTTGTAATGTTAACAATGAATTTTTGGATAGGTGTAATTACAATATTATTATTTTGGTTTCTGCTAGGTGGTCGATCCTACTGTTCGTGGATGTGCCCTTACCATTTATTGTCTGAATGGGCAGAAAAACTGCATAATTATCTTATTAAAAAGAAGAAAATAAAAGAACATATTTTTCAAAGATCCTTAAGATATGTGTTTTGGGTAGGATTCTTGTTGCTCGCTTTATTAACACAAAATCTTGTTTTTGAAGATTTAAACATGGTAGGGATAATATCACGAGCTATGATATATGGCCCTGGACTATTATTGTTATGGGTACTAGCCGTACTATTATTCGAAATAGTTTATAGCAAACGTTTCTGGTGCCGATATGTGTGCCCCATAGGAACCACTTGGAGTATGGTTGGGAAATTATCACCTCTGGCAGTTAAATTTGATCTTGACAAATGTGGGTTTTGCCGCGATTGCCAAGCTGTATGCTTAGTACCACATGAATTGTGGTTTGTACAAAGAGGGAAAGCAACCCAAGAGGTTCATTACGCTGGAGCTGATTGCACACGGTGCGGACTTTGTATTGATACTTGTGCAGGTAATGCATTAACTTACACAATTAAAGGTTGGGGAACAATCCTCTAAATTGAATTACGGATATAATGAATACATTAATAAAGATAGATGGCTTATCAAAGTCATTTAAAAAATTAAAAGTTGTAAAAGATCTCACAACTGATTTTAATGAAGGAGAGCGCATAGCCCTAATTGGTCAGAATGGAGCTGGCAAAACAACTTTAATCAGATGCATATTAGGGCAATATATCTATGATGGCGAGCTTGAAGTACTCGGTCTGAATCCTAGAAATAGCCGTAAAGAAATACTGCAACAAGTAGGTTTCGTACCACAAACTCCTCCCCCATTAAAGATGACTGTGAAAGAATTACTCACTTTTTTTACAAAGTTAACTAATACGCCAGAAGAGGAGTTTTATAAACTTAGTAAGGATATGGGGCTTGATATTAAAGAAAACTTATCAAAACCATTTTATAAGCTTTCTGGTGGTATGAAGCAAAAATTACTAATTGCTTTTGCTCTTGGCAGAAAGCCAAAAATATTGTTATTGGACGAACCTTCAGCAAATCTCGACCCCCAGGCTCGCGAAATTCTTTTTAACCATCTAAAGAATTTCCCAAAAGATACATTAATGATACTTAGTAGTCATCGCATGAATGAAATAAAATCACTAGTGAACAGAGTTGTAGAAATGGACTTAGGGGAAATAGTAGTTGATAAAGTTGTTGTTCCAGAAACTAATCAAATATAAGATACCAAATCTCAATAATACAAATAACAAATCTCAAAACCCAAATTACAAATAATTATCAATGACTGAAAAATCAAATAACAAACCATACGATCTTGAAGAGAGAACTTTTCAGTTTTTAAAAGAGGTTAGATTTTTCATCAAGACTTTATTA
>Ga0307988_1000109_pt1 | contig 66034 bp, 54 predicted proteins | sample EllFjometagen183_FD_203166 | JGI IMG/M metagenome (GOLD analysis project Ga0307988, IMG submission 203166) | Marine microbial communities from Ellis Fjord, Antarctic Ocean - #183 | ecosystem: Environmental > Aquatic > Marine > Unclassified | place: Southern Ocean | collected 2014-10-08 | reverse complement strand
AGAGTCAGAGAATTACGGATACAAATTCAAAATGAACTTCGTTTTTCATATGCATCCACAGATTTTAAATTTTCCAAAGAACAAAAAAAACAAAAATTACATGCAAAAACCTAACCGGACACTACTGGTTTTTTGTTAAAGTATGTTGTCTGAAATCTATGATATCGCAAAAGGTTGTAGATGCAATAATACGAAAATATGAATTCATTCCTCGCAACGCCCGGTTTGCCTTTTTATTTAAAATATGAGTCTTGACTACGATAACGCCAGGGGCTGAATCCGTGAAAGCGCTTCAAAATGAACCTGTTCGGATTCCCATAAATCTCTTGCGCGCTGAGCGCTGAGCCAAAAATCGGGTGAATTCCCAAACAGACGTGATAGCCTCAATGCCATTAACGGGCTAATAGCCCTCCTTTCCCGCAACAATTCGTTAATTGTTTGTCGGGAAACGCCAAGCGCGGATCCCAGATTGGCGGCGGTTAATTTGTAATCCGGCATAAAGTCAGCCCGGATCATTTCGCCTGGATGAGTCGGGGGGATTTTTCGCATCATATTGTTTTTTATTGCCATTTTATGTTCCTTAATGGTAATCAATCACTTCCACATCATAGGCGTCGCCTTCGGTAAATCGAAAGCAGATGCGCCATTGTCTATTGATAGAAATTGAATATTGCCCTTTTCTGTTATCCGAAAGGGCGTGCAAACGATTGCTTGGAGGTGTTCGCAAATCATTTAAACCCCGCGCATGGTGGATATATTCCAGCCGTCGTATCGCCCTTTTAATCAAATCCGGAGGCAACTTTTTAGATTTTCCATCTGTGAAAAGAGATTGTGTTTCTCTATCAGCGAATGTTTGAATCATGCCATATGTGTAATGCGCCGCGTGACAACTGTCAAGAACAAGTTTAACCCGACCGGTCGTTTTCTTGAACCGGTCGTTTTCTTGAACCGGTCGTTTTCTTGAAATAGCCACGGCAAATTGATTTTTCACAAAAAGGGGGGGGGGGAAGGAAGCGGCGAAGGACGGCGACATGTTCCAAAGACATGACGAAAAATATAAAATCGAATGGTCGGGACAGCAGGATTTGAACCTGCGACCCCAGCGTCCCGAACGCTGTGCTCTACCAGGCTGAGCCATGTCCCGACATGCGACTTCCAGTGTTTTCTATGTCACATTTTTTCAATTGTCAATTAAAAACCATCGCTAAAAGAAATCATTTTTAACGAGTATGGTCTGTTCCCGGCCCGGCCCCACGGAAACCATGCTCACCGGTACATCGGTCAACTCCTCAATTCGTTTCAGATAACGGATGGCGTTTTCAGGCAAGTCCTCAAACCGTCGGATGCCAGAGATATCTTCGGACCACCCCGGAAGGGTTTCATAAATCGGCGCGCATTGGGACAACACGTTGATATTTGAAGGAAAATAATCAATCGTCTTTCCCTTGCAATCATATCCCACACAAATTTTGACGGATTCAAATCCGCCCAGCACATCCAGCTTGGTTATGGCCAGATCGGTCAGGCCGTTTAGACGCATGGCATTGGCCACGATCACGGTGTCCAGCCATCCGCACCGCCTCTTTCGTCCGGTGGTGGCGCCAAATTCCACGCCTGTTTTCTGAAGCCGTTCGCCGTCTTCATCAAAAAGCTCTGAAGGGAACGGCCCCATCCCCACGCGTGTGGTGTACGCCTTTGTGATGCCGATGACGCCGCCGATCTCTTTGGGTCCCACGCCTGTGCCGCAGCAGGCGTTGCCCGCCACCGTATTGGATGAGGTCACATAGGGATAGGTGCCATGATCAATGTCCAGATGAGTTCCCTGGGCGCCTTCAAAAAGAACGTGCCCCCCTTTCCTGACCGCCTGATGAATTTCCATGGCGACATCGGCGATATAAGGGGCCAGCCGTTTGGCGTATTCGGAATAGGTTTTTATAATGGACTCGGCATCCATTTTTTTTCGTGAAAAATAATGCTCCAGATAGAAATTTTTCTCTTCAAGAACGCGTTCTATTTTTTCAGCAAACCCGCCCGCATCTTCAAAATCGGTGAACCGGATTCCTTTTCTCATGGCCTTGTCTTCATAGGCCGGACCGATTCCCCTTCCGGTTGTGCCGATCTTTTGATCCCCGCTGCTGGATTCGCGGGCCGCGTCCAGCTCTTTGTGGTAGGGCATGATGACATGGGCTTTTTCGCTGATTTTTAATTTGTCGGGGCCAACGTCGATCCCTTTTTCCCCGAGACGATCAATCTCTCCGAGCAACACTTCCGGGTCCACCACGACTCCGTTTCCAATCAGACAGGTTTTCCCCTGAAGAATGCCGGACGGAACAAGATGGGATATGAACTGCTCGCCGTTTACAACCATGGTGTGGCCCGCGTTGTTTCCCCCCTGAAATCTAACCACAATATCGGCGTGTTCCGCCAGCAAATCCACTATTTTTCCTTTTCCCTCATCGCCCCACTGGGTTCCGATGATCACAATGTTCGACATTATTTATCGCTCCTTTAGCGCTCTTTTCTGAAAAAAAAATCCCTGGATCAATTCTTTGCATTCCGTTTCACACACGCCGGACGTGATTTCAATGGCGTGGTTTAAACGGGCGTCATGGGCAAAATCATACAGCGACCCGGCCGCCCCCCATTTGGCGTCCCGCGCCCCGAAAACGACCCGAGCCACCCTGGCGTGAACCAAAGCCCCCATGCACATGACGCAAGGTTCCAACGTAACATAGACCGTCGTGTTTAACAACCTGTAATTTTGAATTTTACCACAAGCCTGACGCAATGCGATTATTTCGGCGTGGGCCGTGGGATCGCAGTGAGAGATGGTCCGATTGTGCCCGGTGGCCAGAATCTCACCGGATTCCGATATCAGGACCGCCCCCACCGGAACCTCATCCCGGCCCCAGGCTTTTTCAGCCTCCCTGATGGCCAGGCGCATGTATGTTTCATCCGTCTCGTTCATAAAAAAATCAAGTAGTCGTTGACATATCTGTCCATATCATTTATGAACAGACACGTTTTTTAAATGGTTTTGATAAAAATTTGAGGCCTATCGGGATCCGCCAAGTTTTTGGTTTTTGCCGAATTTTTAGTTTTTTTGTCGAGTTTTAGTTTTTTGTCGAGTTTTTGATAACCCATCTACAAACCACCCAAACGCGCCCGTAGCTCAGCTGGATAGAGCGCCGGACTACGAATCCGTAGGCCGCAGGTTCGAATCCTGCCGGGCGCGCCATTTTTCCCCGGTTTTTATTTCTTTTTATCCTGTTCTTTTTTCTCTCTTTGCTTTTTTTCCGGAACGCAATAGATCCCGCCCTCGTCAACGCCCGGGCCAAAGCAATGGTTGCACGACACACACCTGGCCGGACTCCGGTCTCCCTGTCGCCATTGATTGGGCAAATCAGGCTCCCGAATCAGAGGGCGCGACATGGCGATGTAGTCCAGGCCGCTTTCCGAAATGGCTTTTTCACAAACGTCGAGGGATCTAAACCCCCCCACCGCCATAATGGGGCAGGCGGCCGCCTGCTTTGCGCGGCGCGCCGCCTCCAGATTATACGCCTCCCGATCCGGACGATTGATCTTTTTTCGAGCCGGGCCAAGGTCCCCGGACGCGGCGGTTCCGCTGGAAATTTCAATGGCGTCGATGCCCGCGCTGGAAAGGGCCTCAACGGCAAGAAGAGCCTCTTCAATCTCAAGGCCCCCCTCCAGATGATCGCCAGCCGTCAGTTTGATCATGACCGGGTAGTCGTCCCCCACGGCCTCCCGAACCGCATGAAAGGTCTCCATGAGAAACCGACGCCGATTTTCAACGCTCCCGCCATAGTCGTCCCCTCGGAGATTGGTGTGGGGAGACAAAAACTCATTGATCAGGTACCCATGCGCGCCATGGAGTTGGACGCCGTCAAAACCCCATTCCTTTGCCCGGCGGGCCCCCTCTCCAAACGCTCCGACAATGTCATGAATATCCTGTGTGGAAAGCTCGGCGGGCATCTCTGGAAACTGATCCACCTTCACCGCCGAAGGCGCCACCGGCTGGGTTCCTGTGGATTTGGAGTGGGCCTGCCCCCCGGCGTGGACCAGCTGAATGGCGATTTTTCCACCCGCCTCATGAACGGCGCGGGTCAGCTTTTTGAAATCGTCCGCAAAGGCGTCGGTATGAATCCCCATTTTTCCGGGCAGCTGTTTTCCGTCTGGCCTCACAAACGTATAACCGGAAATAATCAGGCCCACGCCTCCATCGGCCAAGGTTCGATAATAGTGGGCCAACCGTTCTACGGGCCGACCGTCCGGCTCGCACATCCCTTCCCATGTGGCTGAGCGGACCATGCGATTTTCAAGGACCATTCCATTGATCACCGTTTGATCAAATAATTTTGCCATGTCACCCTCCATTTAAATTGTATGCCCATTTTTTAGGTATAGCCGTAAAAATCATTCTTTTGTTTTCCCATTGAGCGAATGTCGCCTGGCCTTGGCGCTATAAACAAGAGCCTGTCCAAAATCTCCGGAAAGCCATGCGGCGCACGCGGACAGTTTAAACGCTTCGCCATCCGATTTCAAGGCCGCGCTTTGGACGGCGCGCTGAAACATTTTCTGATAATCCCCTTTAGCGAACGCTTTTACCGCCTCTTGTTTCAGGAAAAAAGCCTCCTTTTCAATATCCAGAAAACGTTTAAGCTCTGTTTGGCACCTGTGGCATCTCTGTTTTCCAGAATATTTTGCGCCGCATACCGGACATTTTTCCATTTTCAATCGCTTTCATTCCACCATTTCTGATTTAATCGATGTAAAAAAGAATATCGTCAAGATTTTCCGAAAGATCGCCGGCTCTTTGAATGTCGCCGTCTTGCACAGCCGCCTTGATGTCCTCCATCAGATTAACGATTTCATCCTTGTCGTCATCCGGCGCCTGGTCCAGCTTTTCCAACGCGTCTTTTAATATTTCCGCTATGGGACCGGGCATCTCCTTTGGACCGGACGCCTCTTTCTCTTTTGAGTCTGTTTCCTCTCCAAAACCCTGGGCGACACGTTTTCGGGAATCATTGATCATGGTTTCGGAAAGTTCCGAAAACGCGTTTTCAATGACGCCCTTGATGGTTTTACCCGTCTTTTTTTCAATGGCCTCAATTTTGAGAATACCGTTGATATCCAGATCATACCTGAGCAATATTTCACTCCCCTCTGGAGACTCGCTGAGTTCAAAAGTATATTCTCCAATCAGAAGATTATCTTTGGAGTCCTTTTCCTCGCCCTGAAAAACGTTGAGAATGGCTTTTTCCTGATTTTTCACAACCGTGTAAAACACATCTGTTTTTGACGCGGGGAGTTTGGTGTTGCGATGAATCAAAGGCACAAACTGACGCTCGGAAAACATTCCGTTGATCTGGCCGATGGCCGATGTGCCAAAGGTGTATGGAGTCACATCAATCAAGGCGCCCCCGGTCTCTATCCCCATCTCTCTTCCAGCCTGTATTCCGGCTCCCATGGCCACGCAAAGATCAGGGTCAATGCCAATGCAGGGAGGCTCCCCGAATTTTTCAATAATCAAATGGGATATCATGGGAATGCGCGTCGATCCCCCCACCATGATTATTTTGTCAATATCCGCCGCCAAAACCGATGCGTCTTCCATGGCCCGGCTCACAGACTCCATGGTTCGGTTAATGTCATCGGCGATCATCTCTTGAAACTCCAGCCGAGAAATCTCGGATGACATATGAATATCTTTTCCATCCACCTGGCCGATATGATCTATTTCGATATCCGCAAAGGGATGATCCGAAAGACGCTTTTTTAATTTTTCCGCCTCAATCTTCAGCCGCGCCGCGGCATAGGAATCCCCATCCACATTCAGGCCATATTCCGATTCCAGACGCTCTGACAGAAATCCAACGATCTCCATGTCAAAATCATCCCCCCCCAGGTGATTGTCGCCGACGCTGGACAACACTTCGACAATGCCTTCTTCTATTCTCACCACGGACACATCGAATGTCCCTCCGCCCAGATCGTACACCAAAACTGTCTTTGTCTCATTGTTCTGGCTCTCATAGGCCAGGGCCGCCGCGGTGGGCTCATTGATAATCCTCGCGACATTAATGCCCGCTATTTCGCCGGCCTCCCGGGTCGCCTTTCTCTGAGCGTCCGTAAAATAAGCGGGAACCGTTATCACCGCTTTGGTGATCGGTTGTCCGATAAATTTTTCCGCTTCTTTTTTTAAATGACGAAGAATAAACGCTGAAATCTCCTGAGGGGAATACGCATGGTCGCCCAGACAAAGCGTTTGATCCTTGCCCATGATTCGTTTGACGGACAAAATCGCCCGATCCGGGTATGCCGAGGCGATGTTCAGCGCCTCATTCCCCACAACGATGTCGCCTTCATCGGAAAGGCCCGCGCACGACGGAACTATTTCAAGACCGTCCACTTTTATAATGCTCGGTTTTCCGTCAGAAACCCAGGCTATTTCCGAATTGGTGGTTCCAAGATCAATGCCGACAATGATGTCCATAATCTGTTCTCCTTGCTTTATTTTGCTTTGCTTTATTTAAAAAAAACCGAGCCCGGCCAAACAGACCCGCGGCCAGAGAAACCAGAGAAAAAAAGAAAATAAAACGCGCCGATCCGCATCAATTTTATTCATGACGCGAACGCAAAAATTTTATTTGCTGACAATCACGTTGGCGATTTTTAAAAAATCGTCTGACATGCGAAATCCGCAGGACACCTCTTTTATAACACACCCGGAAGGGAGGGAAGCGTTCTCCTCCACGGCGACCGCCTTCATGATTTTCGGATCAAACGGTTCGCCAACGGTTTTAATCGGCTCGATTCCCGCCTCTTTCATGGCCGTGTCAAATTTTTTAAGGGCCATTTCATGCCCTTGGGCCAGGGCCTCCATTTCTCGGGATTTTCTCTTGAAAAACCCCTTTGGCCGGGCGGCTTTGGCGGCGGCCGTAGCGCCCCTTGCCAGCGAATCTCTGACATCAAGAAAATGCATGGCCATGCGTTTGCCCTGATTTTTGCGAACCCGAGCCTCGAATTCGTCCCTGTTTTCATCCCGACTTTTAAAAAAATCAGCGGCGGACGAAACCCAGTCGCTGAATGCGTCAAGGGTTTTGATTGATTTTTCCTGTTTCCTGTTTTGCAGGCGAACCTCCTGCCTCAGGGCCGCGATTTCCGAAAAGAGGGTGAACATATCGCAGGAATCGTTCAAGGGGTCGGCATGCTGTTCGCAGATGGGATCATCATCGGGAAGCTCCGAAAGCCATTTCCTGAATTCCTCAATCCGTTGTTCCTTCCATTCACACATAAATCATGTCCTATATCTACTTTATGGTGTATCTACTTTATGGTTTTGGCCGCTATTTTTTCCGCCCGAATCAATTCGGATAACGTGGGCGATCTTTTTTTTTTTTTTACGGAATAAACGATTTTTTTCAACTCCGCCTCCCAGTCGGCGATGTCATGACAACCAAAAATGCGCGTTTCGACCCGATCACGCTCAGATTTCAAAGATTCATACGCCCGATTGATCCTGACAAACTCTTCCGGAGCGCTCTCAGGCGTGAATATTTTTACCAAAGAAAGGTATTTTTTTCTTATTTCATCATCCGATGCGTCCGGCTTTACACCCAAAGCAAGATAGTGAGTCAGCATATTAAATCATTTCCTTTTTACCAATAAAATACAATCCGGCTCTTTGCACAGCTACCACTCGGGGTCGCCGCCGGGCAAATAGAAAAAAGGGGAGCCGCTCTCCTTGAAATCAAACTCCACAAAATCGGCCTCCAAAGAATTCGGAACGAAATGAGCCACCGTTTTTGAAACGACCTTTAAAACCTCAATGGTTTTGCTGTCGGCGGCTTTGATCAGACGCTTTATCTCCCGTGGATATGCTCCCCCCTTGTCTTCCATGAGCCTGATGGATTCCAGATAAAATCCAAACACAAGTTGTTTTTCGCTCTTGTGGGATATCCGCTTCTCAAGATGCACACAGAGGGCCGCCCGAAGAGGGGGTTGTCTCAGCAGGGAATGGATCACCGCCAAAAAATCATCGTCATTCATACAAAACATGATCTTTTGGCTCTGAAAAAGAAATGCGCCAATGTGCCTCTGGAAGGGAGGGTACAGCTGGCCATACCCATCCGGGTCGCCGACGAACAATTCCGCGGTTTCCTTTGATGGAAGAGGAAACGCTTCAGTAAGACGCATCGAAATAGCATCCTCCAGTTCCCGCTTTGCATACGTGAGCCCGGCGTCATTCAACGATTCAAAATCTTCCCACAGCAAAAAAAGTCGTTTGAAGTTCTGAACGCTGTTTTTTTCGGAACACTCTTTTGCCATGACCTCGGAAACATCTTTTGTTCCCGCCAGTATTCCGAACAGCATTCTTTTGCATGCCACAGCGTCCCTTAGCGTCGGAATATCATATTTTTCAGCCTTTTCCATATCTGCGGCCACCAGGTGAAATTTTTGTCTTTTTATATTTTTGTCCGCCGCCACAAGATGAGCCAACGCGCATTTTTCCTGAACCCTGGCGTTATGCGGAGCCCGGGACAACCCTTCTTCAAGGATTTTTTCAGCCTTTCGAAACGCGTTTCCAGAATAATAAACTCTGGCCAGATCCAGACAAACAAATGGGTCATCGACGCGTTCCCGCGCTATTTTTTCCAGAGCCGGAATGACTTTTTTTCGAGCGGCCCTGTCAAGCCTCAAGTCCATAAGCATGTCATACGCCTCCCGGTTCCCCGGATCAATGGAGACCGCTTTTAGAAGCATCAACAGATGCGCGTCATCCTCATCGTACGTCAAGCCGCGGTGATAAAAAAAATCGTCTTGAGCCTCATCCAGCGACTCAAGGTCGGCGATTCCCAAAATATCCTCCGGGTCTTGAACACACGTATCCATCTCGACATCAAGCATATGGGGCTCCCGCTTCACCCGGTCGGAAAGTCTTGACAAAATCAGGGAATGAGCCGTCCGTATTCCAGATTTTCCGGGCAATATCTGATCCAGACCTTCAATCAAGGAAATGGTGTGAGTGAACACATCATGACAGGAAAAGATATGCAACCAGTCATTCACCACACGAGCCTTTTCCGGGGAAAAAATCGAATCCGCGCATCTTCCCAGATTTTCGGCAAAGGTTTCAGGAATATCCGTCCGGGCTCCCAGAATGCCGAGAATGGTCATGGCGGCTTCATCCGGGTCCTTTGGGTATATGATCCGGGAGAGTCTTTTAATGTCATGGCCAAGCCCCCTGGTCTGATTGGACGAGGCTTTTTTTATGATGGCGTCCAGGCATTTAAATGTTCCAATCGGGGCGTCCCAAAAAAGGCGGTCGATTTCCTTTTCATGGAAAAACCCTTGTTTTCGGCCTGAAACCCACTTTGACAAAGACAAAACAGCGGATTTAAGAGGAAAACCATCGGGAATGTCGGAAAGGGCCCGTTTCAAACCTTTGTCATCATCTTTAATAAAGGAATCCATGGCCTTTGCAAAAACATGCATTCCGAAATATGGAGAAGACCGGGGATTTTTCTTTATTATTTCAAGGGCCTTGCCCCACGAGGCATTTTCCATATGAGCTGTGGCGCCCCGCGCGACATCGGCGTCCCGGGCAAGGGGCGACAGCGGGTCAAGGCCGGAGAGTTGATCCCACAAACCTTCGGAAAAAATCATATGGGCCGCCTTTTTTTCCGCCTTCGCCGAAATGCCATGACGCTTCATATACGGGTTGTAAACGCCAATCCATTCCTCAACCGAAAGAAAACCAACGCATGAGCGCAGAACATCCTCATCCATTTCCGAAACCGACGGCATAAATTTATGCCCGACGTTCTTTATGGCCTGGGCCTCGTCAGGCATGTTTTTTTCCGACAATTGCGTCTTCCTGCCCACATAGGCCCTGAACATCAACGGTTTCAAAAGATTTTCATCATATTCCTTATTTAAAGCGAACTTGAAACATTTTATCGCATTCCTGAAGTTCCCGGTTTCCAGAAAAGCCATGCCCTGCTCGGCGAGTTGGCGGGCGGGTATGTTTTTCGCCGCCTCCGCCTTTCTTTTTTTCCTGGCCTTGTTCCTCTTTTTTTTTCCCATACATGCATCCTTGCGGCCTTTTATAAAAAACCATTTTTACCTTTTATAAAATTTCGTCTTCGAGACCCCGCGCGATGGTTGGCGCTCTTTTCAATGCCCATCGTTCTTGTTAACAAATTCACCTATCACCGGCCCGATGGTTTGGCAAGACCCCTTGTAAAAAAAAAACAGTTTCCCAAGCCGTCCAAAAATTATTTCTTGTTGCAAAAACAGGTCGGGATTGTTAAATGACATATAAAATATTCAGCCAGACGTTTTTCACTTGAACCCAATTAATAATCTGTCCATCCATTGAAAGCAATCAAATGATCGAACATTGGCCCATATACGCTGACTTTTCTCTGAAGCTTCTGGTCGCCCTCTTTTTAAGCGGGCTCATCGGTCTGGAAAGAGAATTTCATGGACGAGCGGCCGGGCTTCGCACCCATATCCTCGTCTGCTTAGCCTCAACCGCCATCATGGCCGTCTCCCAAATTGCCCAGGATATATTTCTGGCCCAGGGGGCGGAATCTGTTTTTAGAATTGATCCCTGGCGGATCGCCGCCGGCATCATCACCGGCATCGGTTTTTTGGGAGGCGGCGCCATCCTTAAATCCGAAAATTTGATCCGGGGCCTGACCACGGCCGCCTGCATCTGGTTTGTGGCGGCCGTTGGAATCGTCATCGGCATGGGATTTTTTATCCCGGCCACCATCATCTCAGCCATCGGTCTGTTTACCCTGATCGGCCTTGACCCTCTGGGGAAAATCATCCCTTCGGAAAAATTCGGCGAAATCAAAATCGTTTCGGAAGTGGAATCCGCTGAAGAGATAGAGAACAAATGCCGGGCCATTTTAAAAAATTATTCCATTTCCATCTACAACACCTCCATTTCAGCCAACGCCCGAACCGGCGAGCGGATCACCCTATTGTATATCCTGTCCCGAAGAGTGAAAAACAAACACGAAATTTTAAAAAAGATTTTTCACCTGCCCCATATCAAAAGCGTCAAATGGTAAAAAATAAAAAAAAGGTCTCATTCCCCAAAAAGGTCTCATTCCCCAAAAAGGTCTCATTCCCCAAAAAGGAGACGATATGCCGAAAAAAATAGTGATCATCGGAGGGTCGGCGGCCGGGCCAAAAGCGGCCGGAAGAGCCAGACGCATGGATGAAAACGCGGATGTCATTATCATACAACGGGAGTCCGAACTGGCCATGGCCACATGCGGGTATCCTTATTACGCCCAGGGAATTGTCAAGAGAAGAGATCATCTGATCAAAAAACCCGATTATTTCTCAAGCGCAAAAAATATAACGGCCCGGGCAAACAGCGAGGCCCTTGAGATTGACAGAAAAGCCAAACGTCTGATTTGCCGGGATACGGTCACAGGCGAAACCTTCACGCAACCCTACGACAAACTGATCATTACCACCGGCTCAAAACCCAGGGCGCTCGGCGCCAAAGGGGAAACCCTTTCCGGAGTCAGGACCCTTCATACCATGGCGGACAACGATTATTTTCAACGAATCTGCAAAAACAAGACCGTTTCAAACGCCGTGGTCATCGGCGGGGGTCTGGTGGGAATGGAGGCATGCGAGGCCCTGGCGCTGTCCGGCGTCCATGTGACGGTGGCGGAATTTTCAGACCAGATCCTCCCCTTTCTGGACTGGGACATGGCCCGGCTTGTGGAAAATCATTGCGTGGAAAAAGGGGTGAACATACGCGTCAAAACAGCGGTCCGGGAATTTTCTGGAAAAAACGGGGCGCTGGAGGCGGTCCATTTCACGGACGGAAGCCATATTCAATGCCCATTGGCCATTGTGGCGGTGGGGGTGGAGCCGAATGTGGCGCTCGCGAAAGCGGCCGGCCTTTCCATCGGAACCCTGGGGGGCATTGAGACGGACCCATACATGCGGACCTCTGATCCCGATATTTACGCGGCCGGGGATTGCGTTGAAAAAAGAAGCCGGATCACCGGGAAACCGGTTCTGGCGCCCATGGGGGATCTGGCGAATCTGGAAGGGAGAGTGGCCGGAGAAAACGCCGCGATGGGGGATGTGGCCACGTTCAACGGAATTTTGCAGACCGGCATTTGCCGAATCTTCGATTTTGTCGCGGGGTCAACCGGTTTAAACGAAACCCAGGCCAAACCAGCGAACCTAAATTCCATCAGCGGCCTTTGCGCCGGGTCGGACAAACCATTTTTCATGGGTCCCGGCTCTCTGATCAGCCGGATGACGGCGGATCGAACCGATGGAACCCTCTTGGGCTTTCAGTGCGTCGGAACCGGGGATGTCAACCGACAGATGGCGTCGGCCGCCACAGCGCTTTATGGGCGTCTTTCACTGGATGACGTCTCGGGTCTGGACATGCCCTACGCCCCTCCATTTTCCCCGGCCATTGATCATTTCATAGCGGCGGCCCATGTTTTGAGCAACAAAGCCCGAAAGCTGTTTTCCAGCATCTCCGCCGTTGAGACCCAACAGATGACGGATAAAAACAAAACCGCTGAAAAAAGCCATGCCCTGTTCATCCTGGATGTCAGGGATCCCTCTGAATACAAAATGCAACGGCTGGGCATCGGAGAAACAAACATCCCCCTTTATTCCCTGCGGCAACGCCTGGACCAATTGCCACAGGAAAAAACCACGGAGATCATCTGTTTTTGCTTTGTCTCGGCAAGGGCTTACGAAGCCTCCCGCATACTTGAGGCCAATGGCTATAAAAACGTCAGGGTGATGGAGGGGAGCATCGCCGCGTGGCCTTTTGAAACAGAAAACGGAGCGCGGGCGTGAAAAAAATCCTTGTCATAGACAACTACGATTCCTTTACGCATAATCTGGTTCAACTTTTTATGCGCCATGATCTGTCCATTGAGATTCATCGGAACGACCGCATATCATTAACGGAAGCCAGGGGCATGAACCCCGACGGAATCCTCATCAGCCCCGGACCCGGCGATCCGAAATCCGCCGGGATATCCGCGGCCATCATTCGCCGCTTTTGCCCGGATATTCCCATCCTTGGGGTCTGCCTGGGGATGCAGTGCGTCAACGAGGTCTTTGGAGGCGAAACCGTCCGCGCCGACACGCCCATGCATGGAAAGACCAGCGATATTCATCACCATGACAAAGGCCTGTTCCAAGGACTCCCCTCCCCTTTTGAGGCGGCCCGGTATCACTCCCTCGCGGTCTCGCCAAGTCCTGAAACCTTAAATGATCTTTTGATCACCGCCCGCACAAAAGAGAATGTCATCATGGGCCTGTCCCATAAAAGATATCCCCTCCACGGCGTTCAGTTCCATCCAGAAAGTTTTCTCACCGAATATGGAGAGATGATCATCGAAAATTTCCTGGCTCTTTAAACCTCGATCCAACCCCATTTCACCGGCGCTTTCCCCTTTGACATCCCGAATGTCTCATCCCCTTCCATTTCATATTCCATTGTTTTTTAGCGACGATTGCCCCAACTTTTTTTTTTCCTTGACCAAACGCGAATGGAAGGTTATTAACTGATGACTATTAATTGAACGCTAAATATTTTTTCTGGAGGGCGCTATTCTATATACTCTATATACCTGAAAATTCAAACAGACACCGCGCTTTTCAAAAAATATATCCATCGTGGATTTCTTGTGAAGTCTTTGCGCAAAGCAATCTCAGGGCTCGCTCAAAACGGCCATTTGGCAACCGCGCCGCACCTTTAAGTATCCGGAAAAAAAACCATTTCAAAACATTCCGGGAAAAGAACCGTCTCAAAATATAAAGGAGGAATACATGCACATTCGGAAATCCCTTGTCACACTCTTAGTCTGCCTTTTGGGCTTTGGCTTGCTTGCGGCGCCCGCTCTCGCAAAAAAACCATCCTTAAACGCTTGGAAACCGAGCTTCGATCCATCCGGGGCAAAATACAAATGCGTGGTCTCCAATGTCTCCCATCCCGCCATCAAAGGCGTCTATGCCGGTTATGCCATCCGGGATGAGCTGTGGAAGCGGACAAACGGCCAGATATATCTCAATTTCAAACCCCTTTCCATGCTCGGCGGAGAGGTGGAGGTATTGAACCAACTCCACATGGGCGCCATTCAGGGAATGGGCGTAAGCTCTGTGGCCGCCACCAATCTGGGTCCCAGATTTGGCCTGATCAACCTCCCCTTTTTGGTCAATTCCTTTGACAAGCTGGACAAATTCGTGGCCAGCGGGAAACTGTTTGATCATTACATGCGAGCCATGAAACACCAAGGAATCATGGGGCTTGACATCACCGGATATGGAAATTACGGATGGGCCACCACCACCCCGGTCCGATCCATTGCGGAGGCCAGAAAACTCAAATTCCGGACCGCCGAAGCCGCGGTCAATCAGCTGGTTTACAAACAGTGGGGGATGAACCCCGTGGCCATGCCCTGGCCGGACGTTCCAGTGTCGCTGAAGCAAGGGGTCATTGACGGGCTGGATCATACCCCCATGGTCTGCAATATCACAAAAAAATTCGAGGTGGCCAAATATTACACCTATTTAAATTATGCCCAGGGACTTTTTATCTGGATATTCAACGAGGCCTGGTTCAATCATCTGCCCAAAGATCTCCAGAAAACATTCACGGAAGTGGTTCACGATGTCTGCGCAGAAATCAGACAACAGACCAGACAGCAGGAAGCCGACCAGATCGCGGCGGCCAAGGCCAACGGCATAGAATTTATCCGTCTGCCGGAATCTGAACTGGCGACCCTTAAAAAACTGGGAGACGCGGCCCACAAAAAATACGCCGATGAAATAAACAAACTCTACCCTGGGGACGACTACATGTCCAAACACTATTTAAAAGACGTTCAGGATTACATGGGCTACAAACCCTGACCTTATTTTACCTGTTTTTACAAAAAGACCCTTGGCCCGGTGTGGGCTATGGTTAAGATTTCGGGGCGCATGCCCGACTCCATGATCGCATGCGCCCTTTTTTTTTAATTTTTAACTCAGGAATGAGACTATGTTTGGAAAGACTCTCGCTTGGCTGGACAGGGTATTGTCTTTTTTTGAAGACTGGACCCTTTTCATCTCAGTGATCATCGCTCTATTGGCTCTTTTTTTTAATGTTTTGTTGCGGTACGGTTTCAACTATTCCCTGGCCTGGTCCGAAGAGCTGGTGAGGGAAGTGATCATTTACACCACCTTCATCGGATGCAGCGCCGCCATCAAACGGCGTTCCATGATCAAAATCGACGCCTCGGTTCAACTGGCGCCCCGTCTCAAGGTCCCCCTTACATTCTTCAGCAATTTTGCGACCCTTATTTTTTCCACAATGATGATGTATTACGGCTTTAAAATGGCCCATCTGCAAGTCATCACAAACCAGAAAACAATCATACTTCAAATCCCCCTGGTCTATATTTTTTCCATACTGCCGCTCATGGGATTGATGATGTTCATACGGACTATTCAGGTTTGTTACCAGGATATCGGCGATCTAACCAGTGAAAAAAATTCTTAACGTCGCGCGCTTTTCCCCGATAAACTCTTTTTTTTAACCACTCAAGGAGAAACCGTTCCATGGAATCCAGCCATATTATTATTTTATTGATCCTTCTTGGAGCTATGGCCACCTATATACCTGTATTCATGTGTCTTTTTTTTACATCTGTTTTAGGGTTTTTTCTTTTCACTGATCTGCCCATCATGCTTTTAGCCCAATCTTTTCTCAGGAGCATGGACAATTTCGCCCTGGTCGTGGTGCTGTTTTTTATCCTTTGCGGAAACATCATGACGTCCGGGTCCATTGTCGCAAAACTCATCAAAGTGGCGAATGTTCTGGTGAGCTGGCTCCCCGGAGGACTGGGCATGGCCGGGGTTCTGGCATGCGGCCTTTTTGGCGCCATTTCCGGATCCACTGTGGCCACAGTGGTGGCCCTGGGCGGATTTATGATACCCGCTCTTTTGGAAAACGGATACCCTGAAAAATACACGCTGGGCATCATGACCACATCCCCCAACCTGGGAGTGATCATTCCCCCCAGCATCGGAATGATTCTTTACAGCATGATCAGCAATGTCTCTTTGGAGGGGCTTTTTTTGACGGGATTTCTGCCCGGCGTCATGATTATGGGCGGGGTCTGCCTTTATTCGTATTTTATCTTTAGGAACAAAAAAGAGATCGTCCGAATGCCTGTGCCTGGAACAAAAGAAGTGATCACGGCGCTAAAGGAGGGTTTCTGGTCGTTGATGTTGCCTATCATTATTTTCGGAGGAATTTTTTCAGGCATGTTCACCGCCAATGAAGCCGCTGTGGTGGCCTGCATCTATGCCTTTATCGTTGAAATTTTTATTCATAAATCGTTGAAATTCAATGATGTGAAAAAAATCACCGTGGACTCCGCGGTGACATCGGCGACTCTTCTGGTGATTGTGGCCGGCGCCACCTGTTTTGGCCGCCTTCTGACCCTTCAGGATATCCCGGGGAAAATCGCCGAAGCGGTCTTGTCCACCATCGACTCTCCGGTGGTCTTCCTTTTTGCCATGAATATTTTGTTGCTTTTTGTTGGAATGTTCATGGACATTATCTCCGCCACCATGATCTTAGGGCCCGTCTTTTTGCCCATGCTGGATGTGTTGAACATCGACTGGATGCATTTCGGAATTATCATGACCGTCAACCTGGCCATCGGATACTGCACCCCGCCCATGGGCGTGAGTCTTTACATCACAGGGGGGATCGCCAATCGGGACATTATATATGTCTCCAAAGCGGTCATGCCGTTTCTCGCCATTCAACTGTTCGTGTTGTTTTTCCTGACCTATTTCCCGGCGGCGGTGTTGTGGCTTCCCAAGGTCATGGGCTTTATAAAGTAAACCCGGTTCATGGGGCTTTATAAACCCGCTTCATGGGATTATAAACCCCGTTCATGGGCTTATAAAATACCGCCCTGAAAACAAAACATTCGCCCTCCCTTCTCCCCCACCTTCTCCAATGGCCGCATAACGGAGGAGGAAGGGCGAATAAAATAAACGTTCAAACGACGGCCGCGCCCCATATCATAACATCAGATCATCACATCAGATCATTGCATCAGATCATTGCATCAGATCATCGCATCAGATCGTCGCATCGCCCTTCTTTTTTTTTAAAAAAATCCCCGGAAACAAAAACCCGCGCCCTCCCCAAATGAATGTCTCATATTCGATTGCTCCCACTCAACGCTCTGGACGTCTGTGGGAAAAAAACGACCGGAAACAAAACAGCCCGGCGGCAAAGGGCTCGCTGAAAAATAAACGCGAACATTTTAACGAACTCACAAAAAAAGGGGTGGCCGCATGAAACGCCATGCAAAACAGATCATCAAATTTTTTATCGCCCCCATAGCCGTGGCAGCCATTTTCTTTTTGATCCTGTTTTATCTATCGACGCATCACCCAAAACCGATTGAAGCCTCGCCCGTGACATGCCCGGATGACGCCCCGATGCTAAAGCCGGGCCAAAAGATAAAAATCTTAAGCTGGAATGTTCAGTTCATGGCGGGAAATAAAAACAACCGTTTTTTCTTTGATGGCGGAAAAGACGACTGGCCCTCAACAGAGACCATCCGCCAGACCACTGAGGACGCGGCCAGGATACTGCGGGATGAAAACCCGGATATCATTATGTTGCAGGAGGTGGATGACAGGGCGAAACGAACCGATTATCAGGATCAACTAAAAGCGCTGTTAAACGCGCTTCCAAAAAACTGGCCATGCCAGGCCCAGGCCTTCTACTGGCACGCATGGTTTGTTCCCCATCCCGCCATCATGGGGCCTGTGGGAATGAAGCTGACCATTATATCAAAATACAAGATCAGCGGCGCCCGGCGCCATGCTCTGTCCCCCATCACAACCGACAACCTGGCGATTAGGCAATGGAAACCGAAACGGGCCGTGCTTGAGGCGATGATGCCTGTGGAGGGCCATCCGCAACAAACCCTGCATGCCATGACCACACACTTGAGCGCCCTTGCCCAGGGTTCTGACACAATGAAACGGCAGACCCGGCAGGTTTGGGAGATGTTGCGACGCATCGAAGAAAAAGGGGACGTCGGTTTTGTGGCCGGGGATTTTAACCTGATCCCCCCCGGAACCCATATCCGGTTGCCGGAAAGCGCGAAAAAAAAATTCGATCCAACGGTCTATGAAATAAAAACCATGTTCGATTCATTTCGGTCCATTCCGTCGTATGAACAGATTCATTCAACGGAATATGAAAAATGGCTCACCCATACGGAGAATCGAAAAAAAATAAAAACCCCGGACAAAACCATTGATTACATCTTTTTTACAAAAAATATAGCGGTGGGCGCCCATTATGTGCGACAAAAAGAGACCTGGCCCATTTCAGACCACCTCCCGCTGGCGGCCGATATCTTCATGGTCGAATAAGGGTTTAAGGGTTCGATCGAAAAATCACCCGCTTTTCGAGCGAACCCCAAAACCGACGAATGGCAAAATAACCAACGAATGGCAAAGTAACCAACAAATAGCAAAGTAACCAACGAATGGCAAAATAACCAAATAGCAGATCAAGGGCGAAGCCCGGCTTCGCCCTTTTATTCTGTTTTTAAATCATTACTTCATCATCATGCACGGCTTTTTTTTGCCCCTTCCTTTTTTCATCATTCCCATTCCCTTTTTCATTCCCCTTCCTTTTTTCATCATGCCTTTGCCTTTGGGCATGAACATCACATACGGATCGATTTTTTTAACCTTCATGAAATGATCAATCCCCATTTGGTCCAGCTTGGCATTCAGATAAGAGAGTTCCTTCTGGATGATCATGGCTTTTCTTGCGTCAGGCATTTTTGGGGCCAAGGCCGCCCGCAGTTCCAGAGTCTTTGCCTTTATTTCCTGTTTGATGTCTCTGGTCTCTTTGAAAAACGCCTTTTTTTCCGCATTCAACGCCATCATCTGCTCATCAGTGAGATCTCCAGAGGGCATTTTTTTCATCATCATGCCGCCATGCTTCTTCATCATGCCGTCATGTTTCATGGCCCCGTCCTTCTTCTTCATGCCGTCATGCTTCATGGCGCCGTCCTTCTTCATCATGTCGCCCTGTTTATGACTATCCGCAAAAACGCTGGTCGGAAGAATAAAAAGTCCGATGATAATAAACGCGATAAAACATCTGTGAATCTTTCCCGCCGTCTCTTTTGTCTTCATTGTAAAACCTCCTTATTAAAATTCGATTTTCCAAACATGAATACATAAATGACTATAAAATATAACGATCTGCGACGCCGATCATCACACAGAATCAAGCCGTTTCATAGGCCATACCCCGCCGCGCCGATTCAAAAACATATTGTATGTAAAACCCTGTATGTAAAACCCATAGCCATGATCAAAATAAAAAGCCCCGCCGACTCCGCCCCTCACGACGCCATCATATGCCTGGCCACCGATATCGTCCGGTCTCCCAGCATATTCACATAACTCCCCATCTCATTGTCGTACCATCCGTATATCACCGCCTGGGTCACCGGAACGCGAATGTCGGTCTCATCAAGACCCGGTATATCCTCAAGGCCCGGGACATGCTTAAAATCGATACTGACCTCGGAGGTTCGGGTGTGGGTTTCATGCCCCTCAATCACGGCCGCAGCCCTGGGAAGACCGGTGATGTCGCATGACACATTCTGTTTTTCAGAAAAATGAAGGTATTTTCTGGGATCTTCAGCCGCGACGTTTCTGTAAATATTGTTGATGACATCCCGGGTTATTTTTTTGCGCGACAATTCATTTTGCACCACAATGACCAGTATAATCAAAGAACCGGTGGATATGGGCACCCTCACCGACTCCGCGATAAACCCGATCCGCTCCATTTCAGGGATCACCAGACGCAGGGTTTTGGCGGCCCCGGTGGTGGTGAGTATGATGTTGTTCAAAACGCTCCGATTTTTCCGAAGATCAATTTTCCCGGCCCCCGGAAGTTTGTCAAGCACCTGCTGGGAGCCAGTGGCGGCATGGACCGTGGCCATGGATGCCGAAAGTATCCGTTTGTATCCAAAGGTGTTCAACAACGGCTTGATCATGTGCGCCAGGCAGGTGGTGGTGCATGAGGCGTTTGAAATAATCCGGTGTCTCCGGGGATCATAGCTGTTCTCATTGATCCCCATGACCGTGGTCACAACGTCTTCGGGCATCTTCATCTCTTCCCGTGCGATTTTAAAGGGCGCGGAGACAATCACCTTTTCGGCCCCGGACTCCAGATGCCCCCGCACAGAACCCGTCGGGCCATCCGCCGCCAGGGTCGGGTCAAGGTATTTTCCGGTGGCGTCCACCACCAGTTTGACATCTTCCCCGCCCCACCCGATTCGGGCCGGATTTCTTTCACTTCGCAAAAAGGCGACCTTCATGCCGTCAATCCGCATGCTCCCTTCTTTTTCATCAATGTCGCTGATCACATTTTCCGATTTGTACCCCTTCAAAAACCCCCTGAGGGCGCCATAACTTGAATCCCGCTCGATGTAATGGGCGATGTCTTCCATGGATGATCCCACATGCCGCCCAAGGTTGATGACCAGTTCGTCAAAAAATTTTTCTCCCAGATGATGCCATGCCGTCAGCTTGCCGATTCTTCCGAATCCATTGATTCCCAGTTTCATTGATTATCCCTGAAAAATTTTTATGGTTTTTCGTTTTCTTAAAAAGCGCTATTAAATGACAGAATGCATTTAAAACAGATTTTCCCCTGCAACGCAAGGAATTTATCACCGGGGGGACATGGCTCTTGAAAAAAATTAAATTAAATAATATCAGATAGTAAAACTAAAATATAACGAAAGAAGCATCGATATGAATCTATTTGAATACCAGGCCGGAAAAACAGCCGAGGCGTCAAGGCCCCTGGCTGAAAAAATGCGGCCGTCTTCTCTTTTTGAATTCATTGGTCAGGAACATATCACGGGGAAAGGGACGCTGATCCGTCATGCCATTGAGAATGATCAAATTTTTTCCATGATTTTATGGGGTCCGCCGGGATGCGGGAAGACCACCCTGGCTGGCATACTGGCCAATGAAACCCAGTCGAGCTTCATCCATTTTTCCGCGGTGTTGTCTGGGATGAAAGAGATCAGGGGCGTGATTGCCAGCGCCAAAGAAACCCTTTTGCTCTACAAGAAAAAAACGATTCTTTTTGTCGATGAGATTCACCGCTTCAACAAATCCCAGCAGGACGCCTTCCTGCCCAACGTGGAAAGCGGGTTGATCACCCTGATCGGCGCCACCACCCAAAACCCCTCCTTTGAGGTGATACCGGCGCTCATGTCCCGGTGCCGGGTTCTTTCACTGAAACGGCTGGACGCCACAGATATTGAAGCCATCATCCAAAACGCGCTGACCGACCAGGAAAAAGGCATCGGCTCTGTGAACGCGACCCTGGACCCGGACGCGCTCGCCCACCTTGTCCGGCTGGCCGACGGAGACGCCAGGGCCGCTCTCAATAACCTTGAGGCGGCGGCGGCCCTTAAAACATCGCGGCCCCCCATTCCAGACGGAAACCGACCCAACAAAAATAAAAAAGAAAAAACCGAACCGAAAAAAATCGACCCAAAAGCAGACGAATCAAAAGAAGACGGGCCAAAAGAGAACGGAGTCAAAGAGACCCGAGTCAAAGAAAACGGAGACAAAGAAAATGGAGACAAAAAGACCCGAGATGAAAAGACCATAGTCAAAAAGAATGGAGACAAAGAGACCGGCCCGGCCGCGCCTGGCCGCATCGTCATTTCATTGAAAGACATAGAGCGCGCGCTGGAAAAAAAAGCGATCCTGTATGACAAAACAGGGGAAGAGCATTACAACGTCATATCGGCGTTTCACAAAAGCCTGCGGGGAAGCGATCCAGACGCCGCCATTTACTGGCTGGCCCGAATGCTCGCTGGGGGGGAAGACCCGTTTTACATTGCCCGGCGAATGGTTCGGTTCGCCTCGGAAGATATTGGAAACGCCGATCCCGGAGCCCTTGGAATCGCCCTTTCCGCCATGGAGTCGTTTCGATTTCTCGGTTTCCCCGAAGGAGAGCTGGCCCTGGCCCAGGCCGCAGTCTATCTGGCCACCGCGCCCAAGAGCAACGCCATTTACACCGCATACAAACAGACCAAACAGGCCATCGCCCAAACCGGGGGACTCCCGGTTCCCCTTCATATCCGAAACGCCCCCACCCGGCTGATGAAACAGATGGACTATGGAAAGGGATACAAGTACGCCCACGATTACAAAGACGCCTTTGTCCCCCAGGATTATCTCCCGGACAAACTGCGGGGAACCATTTTTTACAACCCAACGGAAAGAGGATACGAAAAAGAGGTGAAACATCGACTGACGCTATGGCGTCGATTGAAAGCGGGGTTAAAGAAAAAAAAGAAGTCCGACTGATCAGACCGTGACGCAAATGAAATAGGCGGCTCCCCACTGTGGCCTTTTCGATTTTCAAAAAATCAAACGCCGAAATGAGACCGGCTCCCATGCGGTCAAGGTGTGAACCCTTTGGAGTGGAGTGGCTTGGAATAGAATAGAATAGAATAGAATGGCTTGGCTCCTGAATTTCATTATTGATGGTTGGAAAACAGGGTTATCCGCAGGGCTGATTTTTATCAAAAACCATTGGCCTTTCTAAATTTTTTTTTTCAAGACCGCCAGCTTATCTTCCCTGTTTGCAAACATTATGCTCTTTTTTATTATGTTGGTCTTTATTATGTTTTGAAACATTATGTTTTGGAACATTATGTTTTGGAACATTATGTTTTGGAACATTATGTTGGCCAACATAATAAAAGGGGTTTTTGATGTGTCAACCCATTGTTTTTTAAGATTCTGATGTTTCTTCCCCAAAGGCCCCTTTTTAACTTTTTCTGATGTTATATTCCTGGGCCACACGCCCGGCAATCAGCGTCGCTGAATTTAAAGATCATATTTCTTCCCCCCCTTTGTCTATCTCAAAAAGGCGGATATGGCTCAAAAAGGCTGATATGGCTCAAAAAGGCGGATACGGCGCAAGGAGGCGGATACGGCGCAAGGAGGCGGATATGGCTTGGGGGATTTTTTCATATTTGTTTTGGAAGCGCCTTTTCAAGCGCCGGTAATTTTTTATGGCAGACGCTTTGGAGCCGATCATTCGAAAATCGGCGAGAGCTGAAACATGGCCTGACGCGGCGGCGGCAACGATTTAAAAAGGGAACAAACAAAAGCCCATAGGCTTGCTGGCAAATCCCCTTGAAAGCGCTGAAAATTTCTGGTACTCTTCCCCAATTCCAATGGTCATGGGCGTTTTTCCTTCTCTTTTGGATTATTTTTTTAATGCCAAATTCGTGTTAAAAGGGATTGATTAAAGAGGCCGGAACGGGGTCGACAGACCCAACGCGACATTATGTTTTATCGGAGCTGTGACAAGCTGTGACTCTGAGCTGTGACACGGCTGTGACATTGCTGCGACGCGAAAATATGGCGCGAGGCCTTTTGATATGTCATGGAGAAATATGAGTTTGCAATGGATGATATATTTAGGGTTTTCAAATTAACGTGAAAATCGCAATCGCAATTTTGTGGGTTCTCATGTTCGGGAAATGATGATGGGTGGAGCGATGCTGATGTGGCTATTGTTTTTGACGATGTTAAAAAAAACCATCATCTCTCGATTCATTGCCATTATCGCCTGAAAATGTTATAAAACAAGCCACTTTTTATATCAAAAGGAATATACGAAATGCGCAGGTTCTCATCATACGGTCCGGTAAGCAAAAAAAACCATTATTACGCCCCGAGAAAAGCATTGCTGGAAAAGGCTTACAGGCAAATGGTGGGGGACTTTCCCGATGAAGGGGGGCATCATTACATCACAGTGTGGGGTCCAAGACAGACGGGCAAAAGCTGGGCCATGCGGGATGTGTTGTGGCGGATTCAAAAAGATGAGAGGTTCGACGTCCTCAAGATCAACCTGGAGCATCTGAAAATGGAAACGGACCCGGCTCAGGTATTGGCGGGTTTGGGAGAAGAAATACTCAAAGGGCTGAGCCGGGATGTCACAAAGACGGACACGGGCCGAAAATTTCAGGCCTTATTCGCCAAAGATATTTTAAAAAAACCCCTGATCCTGATCCTGGACGAATTCGACGCCCTGGCCGAGGACGCCATTTCAGCCATCGTGGGGGCATTTCGAAATATTCACAATATCCGGCAGGACCAGTCCAACCGACCCACTGGGGAAAAAGACTACCTGTTGCATTCAGCGGCGCTCATCGGAGTCAGACGCGTTCTGGGGGTGGAAAACGCCAAGGGATCGCCGTTTAACGTTCAGCAAAGTCTCCATATCCCCAATCTGACATTTGATGAAGTGGAAGCCATGTTCCGGTGGCATAGAAAAGAATCGGGGCAACGCGTGGATCAGGCGGTCATTGAGCGTCTGTTTGATGAAACGGCGGGCCAGCCGGGCCTCACCTGCTGGTTTGGCGAGCTTCTCACCGAGGGCTGGGACGGGTTTGAGGCGACCTATGACATGCCCATAGATATGGCCCTTTTTAGAAAAGCCTATTTAGCCGCCGCATCCCATCTGCCCAACAACACGATTCTCAATATCATCAGCAAAGCCCGCCAAAAGCCTTATAAAGCCACTTTGTTGAAACTTTTTGGAACCCAAAAAAAGACCCGTTTCACATACGACAACGACGCCATCAATTTTTTATACATGAACGGGGTGATCGACCGGGAAGAAGAAGACGGCGAAAGTCATGTCAAATTTTCCTGCCCCTTTGTCCAGAAGAGGCTTTTTAATTGTTTCGCCGATGAACTCTTCGATGACATGGGAAGGCTTTACGATCCCTTTGAAGATTTGGACGACGCCATCGCCGAAGACCGTCTCAATGTGAGAAATATTATGAAGCGCCACCGACTGTACCTTTCGGCCAATCGGGGCTGGCTGTTTGAAAACGCCCCGAGACGATCCGACATGCGGATTTATGAGGCGGTGTTTCATTTCAATTTGTATATGTATCTGTTTGGCTTTATCACAAGATTCGGGGGCCAGGTGTGGCCGGAGTTTCCCACAGGAAACGGAAAGATTGATCTGGTCGTCCAATATGCCGGGAAAACGTATGGCATAGAGGTGAAATCCTATACGGACCGGCCGGGATATCTAAGGGCTTTGAAACAGGCGGCAGAATACGGGACCCAATTGAATTTAAAAGAGATATCCTTGATTTTTTTCACCGAAACCATTGATGATGCCACAAGAGAAAAACTGGAGGCCGACTTTCATGACCCGGACACGGGGGTGACGGTCATGCCGATTTTTTCGGAGACACGGGTTTGAAAAAAAATGTCATGGCATCCCGTTATAATGGCATCCCGTTATATGGGTCATATGGGTCGGTATATGGGCCTATTTTTGAAATGATATAAACTACCGGGCGGTTTTTTGGTCTCATAAAATGGGTATTCGGCTTCTTAAATCCCTCATTTTGTGTTCCAAATGGGGTGTTTAAGACTGTTTTGAGAGGTGAAATTTAATGGTTTCTACATAAAATCAGACGGTTCTGACGGACCCGACCCCATCCCCCCCTATAAATCCGCTTTTCAAGAAATGGCTGTTCTTTATATTTCCTTAAAACCTCGCACGCATCTAAAAGGGATTTTTTCAATCTCAGTCTTCTGGCAATCAGTCATATGCCCCCCCATCATCCATTCCTTCCTGCTCCATAAACAATCTTAATTTTTCTTCCAAAAGGTGTTTGTCCGGAAGATAGAGCTGGTATTTGGACACAAATAGCTGATTGGAAATAGACCCTGTCGCATATTCCACAAGGATTGCATCCTTGTCAGCGGCCAGGATAATGCCGATAGGGTCTTTGTCATCGTCCATGTTTTCTTCACGTTTAAAATAGTTGAGATACAGGTTCATCTGGCCGATGTCCTGGTGGTTGACCTTGCCGCTCTTTAAATCAATAAGGACAAAACATTTGAGAATTCGATGATAAAATACAAGGTCTGCATAATAATGGGTATTGTCCAAGGTCATGCGATACTGCTGGCCGATAAAGGCAAAGCCCTTACCCAGCTCCAGAAGGAAATGGCCCAGTTTGTCGATGATGGCATTTTCCAGTGAGCGTTCCCCCATTTTTGCGTGCTCAGGGATATCCAGAAATTCAAATATATAGGGGTCTTTGATGATATCTTTTGAGGTCTCAATGGTCTGGCCCTTTTGTGCCAGGGCTATGATCCCATTTTTATCCCGGCTTAAGGCGATGCGTTCAAACAGACAAGCATTTCTCTGACGCTTGAGTTCCCGGACCGACCAGGCTTCGAACAGACATTGTTTTTCATAAAACGCCCGGCTTGTATCATCGGAGATGGAAAGCAGTTCAACATAGTGGGACCAGCTCAATTTGCCAGACAGTGTCTGGCGTTTTGGATAATGGACATATAAAAGACGCATGTATTGCAGATTTGACCGGCTGAAGCCTTTGCCGTATTTATTTTTTAAATCCTTTGACAGTTACACCAGAATTTTTTTTCCATATTCTGCATTCAGGGCGCCCTCCTGTTCAAATTCCACAATGCTTTTACCCACCTGCCAATAGGTTTCAACCAGAATGGCGCTCACTTTTTTTATGGCCTGGGAGCGGCCTTGTTCAAGCAGTTTTCCAATATCACCCACCAGGGAGTGATAGGATGTTTCAATAGGTGTGTTCGTCATATCTTAAACCCCACTTTGGAAAGCTGTTTTTTGATTTCAACATCCAGGCGTCGCGCTTCCTCCATCTGTTCTTTTAGTTGCCCGGTCAGGGATTTCATTTTATCTTCAATGGGAACACCGTCATCCACTTCGTCGGGAATTCCCAGATATCTTCCCGGAGTCAGGACAAATTTATGTGTAAATATTCGGCTTAATATTTCATGTCCGAAAAAAACATATTTTGAAAAAAGTGCGGAGTACGAATTAAAAAATGTGCCACAAGAAAAATCATGCCTACTTTTTCTTGTCAAAAACAATCGCCATTATACATTACCGAATCGGGTGGTCAAGTCATTAATCCGCCAGTTGATGAGACTCCCCGGATTGTGATTTCTAAAAAAAGAATACTTGGGACTTAAATTCGAGGTGGGTTATCACCGATCACTGCATCAAAGAGCCTTTTACGTGAAAAAATGCTACAGGAAAAAACAAAGGAACTGGAAGGCCAAATCCGTGATCTGAGAAACCGGTTGTTTGGGAAAAAAAGCGAAAGAAAAAGTTCAAGCAAAAAAGATGGCGAACCCAAACCCACAAATTATCCTGAAGAGCCCCCCAAACGTCCTCGCGGCCAACAACCTGGCGCCAGGGGGCATGGCCGAACTAAACGTCCTCACCTTCCACAAAAAAAGGAGTCGATCCATTTTCATAAAACCCCGGCATGCTCTGAATGTGGCGAATTGTATATTCTGGATGAAAGCGAAGAACAGTCCGCATGGCGACGCCTGTTTGATTCGTGATGAATGATGAAGAAAATATGGAAAGGCATGTGGAGTATATCCCCTGCCGTTCTGCAAAACATGGCCGTGCGGCATCTCCAAAGGGCTGGAAATATTCAAACTCCCACCGTCATGCGCGCAAAGGAACATATTCATATAAATGCATATGAATAGCGCGCCGGGCATTGACACATGGAATTTATTTTGATAAAAATCAGGGAAAGAATAAAAGTAGGTCGGGTTTGGTTCCTCAACCCGATCTGCGGCGCTACGCCGCTTGGGTGCAGGACGACGGGACGAAATATTTTGGAGGATAAAAATTTAGATTTCTGGCTGTTGCGGAAGAACCATCGGAATTTAAAGCGTATTATCAAATGATATAACAATGGGCACTTTTGGGTGGCATACAATGGGTATTCGCGTTCTTAAACCGCTCATTCTGCGCCCCAAATGGGATGTTTAAGACTGTTCTGAGGGTTAAAATTTAATGATTTTTACATAAAATCAGATGGTTCTGACGGCCCGACCCCATCCCCCCCGCATACCCCCCTTTCACTAAAATGGATTTTGGATATAACTCTCATGAAAACAGAAGATAAAAAATCACACTCACCACATATCATGGAACTTATCAATAAGGGCATTTCTCTGAACGAATCTGGCAAGCATAAGGAGGCTATTAGCTATTTCGATAGAGTTCTATCAATAGATACTGAGAACATTACAGCAATGGTCGATAAGGGTTTTTCATTAGAGAAATTACAGAATTATGATGAAGCGATTAAATGCTACAATACGGCGTTAAAAATTGATCCAGAAAATCTTGAGGCATGGCAAAATAAAGGGTATACATTTCTATTAACTATGGACTATAAAGAAGCTCTTGACTGTTTTGAAAGGGTACTTTCCATTGATAACAGCATTATTTTGGCTGTTCACGGAATTCTTATTGCTTCATTAGCAACAAAAAATTATTATCAAGCAGAAATTGCAAGTAAGAGATTAATGGAAAGCTCTCGTGAAATTGAGTTAATCTCTGCTATTTTATTAATGGACTATTATTTTCACAAAAAAAGTTACCCTGATTTAATGGAACTTTTTAGTTATCTTGTTTTTGGATGTCAAGTTGCTGAATTTTACAATCCTCAAAAAATGAGAGGGTTGTTACAAGAACTGCCATTCCTGTCCAGCAATGCCATGTTTGTTGATAGATTAGCAAATATGGTAAATTCAAAAAAAATAAACCAGAAAATTAATTATAAATGGCTTGATCCAATCCTGAACTGTTTAATTTTCTCTGATGGTAAGAAAAATCTTGTTAATTTGGAAAAACAGGCTATTAACAAGATAAAACGGATTAAAAAGCAGTTAAATACCAACGGGAATATTAAAGACCTGTTAAAAGAAAAATTTCGAGATCCAGCATTCCAAAAAAAAATATCAGGCATTAAACAAAGATTCAATAAGGCTTGGGGACTTTTTTTTGAAGTCGCCTGTAACTTTCATGAATTCTCTTGTGAAGATGTCCAATCTCTAATGTTAGAGGGAATTGGCCATGGTAAGAGGGAAAATTATACCAAAGCTATAAAAAGTTTTATAAAAGCCCTTCGCTTAAATCCTTATCACTACGATTCGTTTGGTAATTTGGGAATTGTTTTGAAAGGGTATGGGTTTCCTAACCTGGCAATTCTGTGCTACCAAGAGTCTTTAAAAATGTTTTATCTAAACGAAAAGTGCCATCATAATCTTGGATTAGCACTTGTGGAGGTGAATCGAATTGATGATGCGATTGCGCATTTTGAAGAATCACTGCGCCTCGGAATTTCAATAGAAAATAATAACTTGGATTATGCGTTACGGAAGAAAAAAGAATTGCTTTGCAAAAAACAGGAAACCAAAAATGAATATGTCAATTACAATGATTTAATAAAGCAGGGCAACGCCTATATTAGAAAAGGTGATTGGAATCAAGCGATTAAATGTTTAGAAATTGCCATATCTATTAAGCCTCCCGAACCAGAACCATACTTAAAGATAGGATTGGTATACCAGCACATTGGCAAGAACAGCACGGCTGTAAAAACATTAGAAAAATTTCTTGATATTGTTTTACCTATAAAAAAAGATTCTGATGAAAAAGATTTAGCATCCGCATATCACGCTTTAGGGATAGGTTACGGGCATATGGGAATATCATCGAATGATCATAAATACATCAAAAAAGGTATAGAAATGTTTGCTCATTCTGTTCATCACGATCCAAAACTTCCTGAAAATTATCATCTTATCGGTGGGTTATATCTTCATAAAAAAGCATATGAAAAAGCTATAAAAAATTTTTTAAAAGCAATTGAACTATCCCCTAATTTAGACGAAGCATACGGTGAACTTGGACAGGCTTATATAGAAACGGGACAGATTGAAAAGGCTGTCAACGCATTCAAAGACGCCTTTAAAATAAATCCAAGCAATCCTATTCACTTAAACAACCTTAACGCTTTAAAATCATATGAGGAAGATTCTAAAACTTAGTTGATAAATGCCAGTACATCAACAGTAAGGAGGCAACAAAAAAGATGAAAAAAAAAACACCCGTGGAAAGATTTCGGAAGTTCCGGGAAAAATGGGAAACCGCAATCTCATGCACATTAGTGATCTTAGCAATTGTTTCATGGATTTTTCTTGCTATCTCATGGTTACCCTCGGTATCATACAACGTTAACTTAGCTGTTACAACAAGTATAACGGCATTTTTTGTTATGCTTTTGCTTGATCATGTGTTGTCAATTAAAAACCAATACAATGGAGATATCTCAATATATACAGATGTACCTGAATTTTTTGAAAAAATAACCGATAATCACTCTCCCAAAAAAGTCGACTTAATTGAGTATAGTACTGAAAGCATCAGAAGGGAGTTGTTGTTAAAATTGATGGCCCATAAAATTCAGATACGACTTTTAATTTGCGATCCTGGAGCAGCAATTCCTAACCGCCAGCGGGAAAAAATTTGCTACGGCATATCAGAACTTTGTAAGTTTAATAAAAAAAATAAAAGTAGCGATCTAAAAATGAAGTGCTACGCTTTTCCAGCATCGCTGAGAGGTCGCAACTTTGATGATAAATTTGTTGAAGTAGGATGGTACACTTATTACAATGATCCAAATAACGACCTTAGAATTCGAGGAGATGATAATATTACGATAGGCGCATCCATTACCGGTAAAGCAGGAACAGAACTCCATGCTTTTTTTAAAAAATGTTTTGAGGAGATGTGGAATCCACCTGAGCCGGTTGAGGCAACTGAAACGGTTAAAGTATCTAAACCACTGAATAAGGTTTGTGGCAAATTAGATGTTTGCGAAAAATGCCCTGTAAGTTCAGAACTCAATTGGCTTAAAGCAGTTTCGTAATGATCAATAACTTAATCCATCAAAAAAGTTTAGCGCATAATCGTCTCAAAAATTCGGTAAGCAGTCATTCTTTCACCTGCCTGTTCATAGGATGGGGAGAGGTTGCGCGCCAATACTACTACCCCAGTCTTAAAAAACTTGCAGTTTATCCGCACCTTTCCATCAATATAACGGATCTAAAAATTGACGCGGAATACCCCGAACATTTTATTGCGTGGGGAAACGCTGATCTTGATAGTTTGTTGTTAAAAGGCCAGTTTACGCATATTTTTATCCTTACCCCCCCAGATCTACATATGGAACAATTGACATATTGTCTTGAAAGGCTCGGAAAGGTTGATCACACCATAAGCCTCTTTGTCGAAAAACCTTCAGACTTTGACCCGAGTCGAGTGAAATATGCCATTAATTTCCGGGCCGCGATGCAGAATCGTGAGAAGATCGTTTTGCGGCAAATTGATCACTATGTGGAAAAAGGAGCGATTCGAAAACTGAAGGAGAGGAGCGCCGAGGTTCTTAACATAACCGGAAAGTTACATGAGATAATATTTTTCTCGGCCGAAAAAAGGCGTATTCCTTCTTCGCCAACGTTTGACAGAGGGTACGCCATAGAGCATGGTGTTCATGCATGGAGTATCCTTTTTCGTCTTTTCCCAAAAATTTTAAATATTCAAATTTCTCTCGACACCAACAACGGTCCGTCTCAAGCATGGCGGTACAGGGATGCTACAGGTCCTTGCTCTGCTGATACAGCATTCCTGCTACGTTTCATGGCCCGGTCTGGCTCGGGGATGTGCGATGAATTGGCTCCTAAGACAAAGATTACGATCGCCGGGGGCAAGGCTTTGGGCATGGAAAGAAAGGAGCTTGTTTTAAAAGGTGAATATGGTATAATCATTGCCGATTTATCGCATGATAAAGTGGTGTCCATTACCGGGGAGAAAAAGACTGTCCGATTCAAAGATGATAACACCTCACGGAGTTTGCCTTACCGTGCAATACTTGAAGGAATATTAGGGGAAAATCCGGCCCCATTTGATGTTACATTGCCGTTGGAGGTTGGTTTATGGTCGTTAGAGAAAATAAGCAAAGGAATTTCAGCGGTGAAATTTCTGAAAGATTACAAAGCTGGGTCAATGCCAGTCGAATTGAAACACCTTGTCAAATTATTGGATAATTTATAAGCTCCTGTGATCTCAATGCCATTAACTTAAGAAAATTTGATTTGCAATGTGGGAAAAATGAAAATAGATTCAATGTAAAATCAGTGGATTGACTTTTTATCCCCCACCTGTTTTGGATTGATCTCCCTTTAAGTTAATGACATTGGCAACCAACAGATGACAAATTGTCCTAATTTGGGCCAACGCAATATCTATGTACTGCTTCAGGATTACTTGAAAAATAAGGTTCTATGAAGTTAAGTTGGCCATGAACCCAAAAAAAGTTTTTGAAAAAATATACAAAAATCAGCTTCAACAAAGGAGACAATTATGCAAAAAATTATTAGCCCCTTAGATTCAAAAGGATTTTATCGACGGAGACAGTGTTCTTACTTGGTCAATAACACGCTTAAAACAATTGAACTCATATGTAGTAATCAAGCTAATTCAGGCAAACTATGTTGTTTTAAGAAGTGCCCGATTTTATCTCCTGAGGGGAGGGAAACACAGCTAAAAATAAGAGAAAGGTTAATCCATATCGCACCCGCATTAGATAACCCCAAAATTTCTTTTACAAATTACTACACAAAAGGTAGGATTGAGATATCTCGAGGAATTAGATTGATCGACTGGGATGGTAAGAAATGGGATGTGTTCGAAAAAGAAGGTGCGACATGGGGTATTGATAATTTCAGCGATGATGATTTTGAGATACTTAACGATGCCTTAAATTAAGAGCATTCTCTAATTTCCAACATCTGGCTACACTACACTACACTATGCGTAGCGGGAGGCACCCATGCTCTTGACAAATAGCGGGATTAAGTAATCATAATTATTGGCAACAAGTGAGCCGCTTCAGCGTATACTGTATTCTCAGGGGTCCCCAGATGAAGGCTTGCGAGCAAAATGACGCTTGGCAGCTTGTAGACTATCCATGCAACCTACGTCAAACCAGTAATTTGAAAATTCATGGACATAAACATTTTCCCTCTTGTGAAGCCATGAGATGAAATCACCCAAACGGTCCCTTGCCCCCCCCTCGTTTAGGTATTCGCTGATGCGAAGAAGGATCTTCTTTGGGAAATGGTAGATTGCTGTGGAAACAAGAGTGGAATTCGGATGTTCTGGTTTCTCCTTAAAATCCGTTATACGCCCATTTGTATCTGTCGTCACGACACCATACTCTGTCGCCATTTTTTTATCCCTAACATTATATGCCCCTATAACGGAACGACCCTTCGCTGATTTCAGAAATGCGGAAAGGTCCATCCCAAAAAGATTATCTCCTCCTATTATAAGCAAGTCATCCGACAAGCCTATCTCGCGTGTGACGAACTGTATTCCACCAATTGAACCAATCTTATTCTCTTCAGTATTTGAAGGCTCTACAACAAGTTGCACGGGCTTACGCCATGTGGTTCCCGCGAGATAGGATTCAAAGTGCGAACAAAAATGTTCATTAGTTGATATTATTATGGTTTCGACATCCTCTGCCCGACATACATTCTTCAGTATATAGGACAAGATAGACTTGCCACCGACTTCCAGTAATGCCTTAGGGCAATCAATAAGAGTCTTCAGCCTGCTTCCATAGCCACCGGCGAGAATAAGCGTTTTCATGTTTTATCAGCTATCAAATCTTGTATGCCTTCTTGGAGGCCATAAGAGGCTTTAAAACCCAAATCATCCAATATTTTTTTTATATCAGCCTTAGTATGCGTGACATAATTTTTCACCGGGTTTCTGATATATTTGCGAAGCGCTTTTCTCTTTGTTGCAACCTCAAGCATGCTCACCATTGAGTTAAGTGTATATGCTTCGCTCGTCCCAACATTATACACGGCGGCCTCGGCATGTTTGGCATCTGCTTCCATTCCTGCAACCAAGGCATTGCAAAGGTCCAGTACATATATAAAATCTCGTGTCTGGTTTCCATCGCCATAAATGACAACGTCTTTTCCATCCTGTATTGCCCAGAGGAACTGTGAAATCAGATTAGCAAATCTCATCTTATGGCGTTCATTCTTGCCATAGACGGAAAAAAAACGGAAGCCTACGCTTTCCAGATGGTAGATATTATAGAATAGTCTTGATAAATGTTCCATAGTATACTTTGTGAGAGCATAGAAATTCGGCGGAGACACTTTGGCGTCCTCAACCTGGAGAGAAGCATTGCCATAAATAGATGACGAAGAAGCATACATGATTCGTTTGACCTTCTCATCTCTACAGACCTCAAGCATATTGAGGAAACCCAAGATATTAATAGACATCCCTTCTGATTCTTTCATATCAAACATTGGCGCAGAAGAAAAGCCCGCCAAGTGGAATATATACTCAATATTATGTTTCCTTACGATGCCTGAAAAAAAATCCTTATCTTCATAGCTACCCTTATAGAAAGTTATATCCGACTTCACACTCTCCAAATTTTCTAATGTCCCAAGGGATAGATTATCAATAACTATAACCTTATGCCCTTTGCTTATAAGTAGCTCAGACAGATGAGATCCTATGAAACCGGCACCACCTACCACAAGCACATTGTTCATTCTTTTATTCCTTAATATTAGGTTTCGTTTATATCAGCGGCTACGTAAAAATGTATGATAAATAGCATTTTCAAAATGCCAACATATGTTCATTCAAAAGGTCTAACGATATCTTCTTTAATGTATATGGTCAACAAAAATCCAAAAAAATTACGTTTTTTTTGGATGCTAAAAAAAACGGGCTTTGACGCTAACAAAATTGACCCGCCCATGCTCATAGTAGAGGCCTGGGGTCGGACCCAAATAACCCACTGTAAATTCTAAATTTTATATCCAACTATAGATGTTTTTAGGTGCCATATCGCATTTTTCACCCCCAAAAAGAATAAAAATCTTGGGACAGGCAGATAATCCTTGATAAAATTAACGCCCATGCGGAAGACAAAAAAAGACGCAAAATATTAAGGCTTGGGGTCGGACCAAGTTAACTGCCTAATATTAAATAATATTAATGTTAATTCTGGCCTCAAAACAGGGCAATAACCGCCTTTTGGGGGCCAAAAAGAGCGATATAGAAATAGCGAGAAATAAGAATGGGCCGATTCAATCATTCGCCAATTCTGTCGCTTTATCCCGAAAATAACAAAAACTGGGAGACGCGTTGCTCCAGACATCCATATGGGGCGTTATCCTTTCCGCCCATATTGATTTCTCCAAGCCAATGGCCTGAAAACCTCCGGCGGACAGCACGGATGATCCGCCGGGGAAGACAGCGTCCGCCAGTTTTTCCCACGTTCCGCAGATGCTGTCATGGACATATGAATTGAGAACCTGTTTTTTCGCTCGTGGGTAAGCCTTTTTTACGGCGTTCATATCTCCAAGCAACCAGGCTTCTCCTTCTTCAATAGCGATGCAGAATCGGGTTTTTGGGCTGGCATTGATCCAGGATGCTGAACATATCCCGGCTAAGGGATTTAAGGCATTGATCATCAAGATCGCAGACCAAAATCAGAGCCGCCGGATAGTCCTCTGGATAACCGGAAAAGGTTTTCCCATAGCCTCTGAGCAATTTGGACAGATTATTCAACAGCATCTGTTTTCCGGCGTCACAGGCATGTTTCATATGTATGGGAATACGTCCGATTCCTTTATAGGCATGAATGTTAAAGGTATGACGGCCGTCGATTATTTTGGGGACAAGAACCGATAGGGCCTTTTTCCCGGATGGGTCCTCAACAAGGATTTCAAAATGCATCGGATTGCCTCGCATCCAGATAATCACTATACCAGAGGCCGCCCAAGGCAGTCCTTCGGCCACCATATTTTTTACGATGGATTCATTGCCGACGCATCTGATGGAGGAAAACCCATTCGCTTGCTTTTCCAAAACCCACACCTCATCGGGATTCATGCCGTCAATAAAATACGGTTGATGGGTCGTGATAAACACTTGCGAACGGCCTTTTCCGGCATGGTTGCGGAATTGTCGGGTCAACGATTCCAGAAGTTTATGATAAAGACCGTTTTCAGGCTCTTCAATGCACAAAAAAGGCGGGGCGACGGGTCTTCCAGCAACAACAGATAGGCGAACATTTTCAATGTGCCGTCCGATACCTGTTGAGCATAAAATGGATCTTTAAACCCCTTGTCATTAAAACGCAGAAGCAACCTGCCGTCTGCTGTTTCGGTGGTGTCGATCTGATTCACTCCGGGGATTTTTTTGGCGATTTGGTCAAGAATCGAGCGGAATCGCTTCTTATGAGTCTCTTCCATGAATTGGACCACGTTGCCCAGGTTGTCGCCGCGCGTATTCAAATGTTTCTGGGGGCCTGCCAACGGAAGAGCGCGGGCCTCATTGGGGGAAAAATAGCTCAGATGCCATCCTTCAATAAAACGACGGAAGGCTGAAATCCTGGGATGCTGCTTGAGGGCGCCTAAAGTGGCGATGCCGAGTTTGCGTTCGTCTTCCAGTTCGATCAGTTCGACTTCGGCGATCTCTTCCCCGCCTTCTCCTTTTTGAATGGAATTCATCAGCCCAAACAGATCCATTTGCACGTTATCTTCATCAATCTGGCGGCCTTCGGTCTCTCCTTTCCAGACCACGCCTTTTCCTTCGTTTAAAATGAGAAAGGAGAAAGGTCTCCCATGTTTTTGGCCTTTCCGCCTCTGGCGGAGACGTTCCTTTTTCGCATAGGGTCTGCCGAATTTGTCCAGTTCGATGGCAAGCTCGTAAGTGATGGGGCGAGCGTTGCCATGTTTCCTGTAATAGATTTGGAACTCAATGGGGCCGTCCTGGCCATAGGATCGGATGCGGTTGAAGCCCCCGCGTCCGCGCTGCTGGCATGCCTCTTCAACGCCTGATTTCAAGCAATCGGCAAGAAAACCAAACGCGTCAAACAGAGCGCTTTTCCCGGAGCCGTTTTTCCCGATCACCGCCGTTAAGGGGGTTATTTTTTTTGTTTCTGCTGATTCCAAAATCTTCCGATGGCGACATCTTTCAAGACTCTGAAATTTTGTGCTCGAAAACCTTCGATCCTGGCCATAATGTCCTCCGAGATGGCGGTTTTCGCTCATTTTTGTGACGGCGTTACAAAACATTCGATTTGCGGGGGCGATTCGTTTAACCTCACTCCCGGCGCGTGAGCCGTAATGAATCAGCGACTTTTAATGGGGTCGGACCGTCAGAACAAATTAATTTTATGTAAAAAACATCAAGTTTTACCCCTTAAAACAGTCTAAGCGCCCCATTTGGGACACAGAATGAGAAGTTTAAGAACGCGAATACCCGTTATTGCATACCAAAGTACCCATTATTTATATCATTATATTATTTTGAGAATATGATCATATGCGGATTGATATTCACAAAATTGCTATAAATCTGATTTTTTATCCTTCAAAATATCTCGGCCTCTCGCCCGTATCCAAATTTCTCTTTCTTTGCCAGAAATAACCCGTTTATCCAGCATTCCCGGTCTTTGACAAATTTCAGTATTTTTTTTATGGTTCGGTGAATGATATGCCAAGCGTACCACGGAAATAAAACATCTTTTTGGGCACGCCATTTTAGAACCTGCGGAGTAATCTTAAATGTGCGTTTTTGACGGCAAATAAGGTATTTAAGAGCAATTTAGGGCCATGTTTTTAGCCCTTTTCTATGATCACAGGATATTGTGACGGCCCGACCCCAATTTTTCCTAAAAAATTCGTATTGTAAAAGCACAATTGTTACGATTTGTCCGGCCTATTCCTATTACCACGCCCTCATCTTGAACAAGCGCCCCTCTTCGCCTTCGTCGTGCAGGGTCAAAATAATTTCGTCGTCTGCGAACACCCGAGCGTCAGCAATTGGGGCCGGCATATCCGAGTCAATCAAGGTGATCATGTGTTGCAAACCGATTTCAGTATAACGCCGAATAACCTCCATCAGATTTCCCTTTTTCCGATCGTCCAACGATTCGAGCGCACCATCGTGGTAAACAAAACGAGGGAACTTGTCATCAATATGAACGCGTAAGACTGCCATATCGAAGGCGATGCACAGTAATTTTCGGTATGTATGCCCCAAGTCGGCGCTGGTCGAATTGCCAGATTCATCCAAGATTTCCGCCTTAAACTCAAGGTGCCCGGCTTTATTCGGAGACACGCTCAACAATGCCTTTCGGTTGATCACCTCTTCGACGATTTCACTAAAAAACAGTCGGATCAATGAGAATAGACTGTTTTGATCGGAATTCTGCGTTTCAACATCCGTCTCGATCTGGGTCTGTATGTGGTCGCACTCATTGGTCAAGTCCCTGATTTCAGATCGTAGTTCCTGTAGTCGGCGCAGAAAGCCACGCTGATGTTCGAGGGAAGTGATGTCGGCGCGCAATGTTACCAGCTCGCCAGAGATATGCTTATATTTTCCGAAGATGTCGGTGTCACTCAAAAACGACAGCATATCTGAGCGCTTCTTGCCCAAGGCGTTTAATTCCGAATTAACGCTCTTAAGTTCAATTTCGATTTCAGCGCGCTCTTCTTGCAGGTAGCCACGGCGCTCATCCGTGATCATCCGGTTGAAGTCGAGCAACTGCTTGAAATCTTTCTTGATTTGACCCTTGAAAAATACTCCCACTTCCCCGAACAAACGCTGTGCTTCATCCGGGTTGAACTGAATTTGGTCCTCTTCCAGCGAAGTTATAATTTTCTTCTTATTCTGATTCAGCGAATAACGCTTGGCGTTGAGATCCGCAATGCGTTGATCAATTTCATCGACCAATACCTTGGTTCGCTCTTTATCATGTGTACGGAAATCAAAGGCATCAAGCAACTTCTGTTGTTTCTCTGCCTCCTTCTGCTTAAGAAGCAGAAGTCCCTCGATCTTGCTGATATCTTCGATAGTTCCGCCCAGTTCGTTCCTGATCGTCTGTGCTTTTTCTTTCTTTCTGGAAAGTTCGGCTTCCTTCTCGTAGTGCTGGCCGATCAACTTGGCATTGAAACCCAGTATGTGCGCGAGGAATGGCTTCCAATGAGCATGCTTCGACATAAACTTGCGTAATTGAAACACCTCGCGGAAATCTTCTTGCGAGCGCAACAGATACCCCAATCCTTTCCGGAATGACCAATATTTCATTACGTTCCAGCCAAGCAACCCATCCAGCAATTTGAGGGCGCGCTCAAATGACACTTCCTGATGGTCCCATTCGGGGATAGGCAATTCCGAGAAGTCCTGATGTCTGACTTTGTGTCTTTTGAAACTGATTTTTGTCGCTTCTTTCACACCTCGCCTCACCGTCACAAACGACGCATCTTCAAGTTCGATTTCAAGGAAAAAAATGAAATTTTCAAAAATATCCAAGTGCTTAAAGAGAAAGAAATTGGGATTTCGTTTAGCCAAAAAGCCAAAGTCAAGTAAGCGCCCCAGCGTTGTCTTGCCAAGGTTGTGGGTGTCCTTTTTGCGGTTCTCCGGAAGGCGAATTTCTGCCATGACGACATTCAATTCTTGGATAAACTCCACAGGCTCGAACAAATCCGGCTTGTTTGAATAGAGTTTAGATAGTTTCATTTGGCCCCACATACTCCACAGCATCCGTCTTGGGATGATACTTGATTAAGTCCATAAGATATAGAAAATTCAATGCCGGTAAGAGCAACACGTCGCCCCCTACCACAGCTTTTTTCGCATATTTTCGCAAGTCGTCATAGTCATCTACCCGGCGCACCCTGAGCCGTGCCAACAGTAGCATCGACACATTGATAACGGTGCGATCAGGATGAGAGTGCTTCGTTGGTCGTATCATTGCCCACCTCCCCTATATCGCAATTCCAATACATATAAAATAGCACAGCGCGAGTCAAACGCTTGTGGGCGCGTTGCCGCAAAACGGGATCGCGATTGAACAGCAAGTCAACCAAGTATTCCAGTACTTCGTCGAAGGTCTGGTAGTCCTTGCGTTTTGAAATAATTTTGAACTGGAATTCATCAATCACTGATTCATACATGCGTAGGAGTTCAAGATTTTCCGGCGCCGCCAAAAAAGTTTGAATCTGCACGGTCTCCTTGAGGTATTTTTTACGTTGCGCGTTGGCATACTCAACGCTCATATTGTTTAATGTATTCTTTTTTTCGTAGGTTACTCGCCTCGTCGGCGGATCGTCAATCAACTCCGACATAGTCTTCTCCTGCCGAGCCAGCGCTTGCACAACTTCGGCAAGATCGTCCGGGCTGATTATTAGAGGCGAATCAACCGGATCAAGATCAGCTTCCTTAGAAACTTCTGGGAATCTTTTCAACCAAGTTTCTAACTGTTCGAGGCCACACAGGTAGATCGACGAGTTGGGAATGCCACATTCCGATGAGATATATTCCCGAATTTCAGTTTCGGCGTTACCAGCTAAACGTCGATTGGCGAACAACATGTAGTGATCAAGTTGCTTGGAATCCCGCAGTTTTTTAATACACGTTATCTCCTTGCCAAGTACCGTATTCGATGATTTAAGACTAAAAAAATCCGATTCCGAGAAGTTCCGGTTATAGCCATTTGTATGTTTGGCCTGGATAATGGTCGTTCCGGTCCAAGGAGCGGCCTTGCTTGGATGAAGCTCAGCAGTTCCAATGAACTTTGCGTCACGTCCGCCGTCACGTCCTTTGGCAAAGCCCTGCACGGAAATTCCAAGCAAGCGCTGGCACAAAAAGACAATCAGTTTCTCGAACTGATCATCACTCAGGTCCTCATAGGCAAATTTCATAAGTGTTTCAAAATCTTAAGGATGTCCTCGCATTGACAATGTTCATGGGGTGTGACCACGCAACGCCTGTTCGAAGGAATAGGCAATAACGTTTTTCATTGAGATAGAGCCGGTGTTGACCTTTATCCAATTGATTACATATATTGTAATCTCCAGATTGTCAAAAAAATACCGCTATACACTTTGCAATAAACAAAATTCGCCAAGCGGGCGGGGCCGGGTTGGCAAGGGGCTCCCCTTGGAGGAATCGAAACATGCCCGTTTTATGAGATTGGCGGAGGGTTGACAAATCTGAATCTGATTGACAAGCGCAAATTGGGTTGACGAATCAACAAAAAAACGCGCATATGCTTCAATTGTTTTCGTTTAATGGTTATATGATTCCGGGGATTTTCAATTTTTCACTGAATATAATTCCCCAACTGCGCCCGCCGCTTATCCCCCAAAACCGAAGGATAATCCCGGCAGAATTCCGATGGAAACCAACGTTATGACCACCAAAACCTATAGGCCTAATATCCACTTAAATATCAATATTTTATAGGTTTCCCCCAAAATCCATTTGAAAAACCAGGCTTTTTTTGCTATACAACAACCATCAAAGTCTGAATTCGATGAGGTAAATTTTATCGAATGACCTCCTTAAACATGGTTCGTTTTTAAGAAATGGCCCTCTTTTTTTATCTTTATTATATCTGAATAGCTGGCTACAAGTGACCGTCATTAATCAGCATCCAAATGATACAATGCTGTGTCTGCTTGCGAATTCAATTTTTCATGAGCGTATCAAATATATGGAAAATATATGAGAGTTTTGACTGTATCAGATCTACATATTGATTTTGAAGCTAATAAACGCTGGCTTTTTAATCTGTCTCGATATGATTATCAAGAGGATATTCTTGTTTTGCCCGGAGATATCACTCATATTGCAAAACTGTTTGAACGCGCCCTGATTTTTTTAAAAAAACGATTTCATGAGGTTCTTTTTGTCCCAGGAAACCATGACTTATGGATTGTGGGGGATACGTCGAAAGATTCTCTGGAAAAACACGATTTAATTGAAACCATTTGCATGGACACTGGCATTGCCACGACTCCGGTTCATATTGACGATTTGTCAGTGGTTCCCCTGCACAGCTGGTATGATTATTCATTCGGTCAGCCATCCAATGAATTGAAACAAATATGGTCGGATTTTTGGCATTGCAAATGGCCCAGGGGTTTTGATGAGGAAAAAATAACGACTTTTTTTCTTGCCAAAAATAACGATGCCATAAATATAAAAAACAAACAGGTTATTTCTTTTTCACATTTTGCGCCGCGAATCGATATTTTCCCTGATTTTATTCCATTGAAAAAACGAATCCTATATCCCGCGCTGGGCGCGGCGCGTTTGGAACAGCACGTCCGAAAATTAAAGCCAGACATTCATGTATTTGGCCATACGCATATTAACATGCGTGTTGAAATGGATGACATCATATATATTAATAATGCGTATGGGTATCCATATGAAAAATACATCACTGAAAAAAAGTTGCTTTGTCTTTGGGAACAATCCAAATTTGTCTTGAAAACCCTCTGACTTTCCATGCGTGAAAAAGGCCCGAAAAAGGCGCGCAAAAGACGCGAAAACCCGTTTGCGTTGTTTAACCCAATCTTCGCGGTTTGAGTTTAAAAAAAACCAGGGAGAACCGAGCGCCGACCGCCGCGCGCGGCCACCCATTTTTTTACACCCCTTGCGACGCCATCAGCAATTGAGCCTTCAACTCCCTGTATCTGGCGGTAAAATAGGGTTGATTTTGAGCTTCGCGGTAATCAAAACCATAGGCCCTGCGACTGACGGCCACAATCGGAGGCGACTGAATCCGTTTGGCCACCCCAATGCCGCTGTAGAGTCTCCACCAATGCTCAAGATCGTCAATAAATTCCCCAGGGCCTGAAAACAGTCGGCTCGTCAATCCGGCCTGGCACCCGAGACGGGTTTCCAGCTCGCCGTTGGCATACCATTCCAAAATATCTTCCGGGGCGGCCCGGCGCCACCATTCCATAAAAGATCGGAACAGATAATCATGATACGGATAAATAATGGGATCGCCCTTCCCTTCATCCACCGATTGGTCGGGTGACAACTCGGCGCTGGGGGGCAGACGAAAAATCTCATCGGGAATGGCCGGGAATTGATAAATATGGCGATTGAGATACTCCCCCAATCGGTACACCTGATATTTCCAGAGATCCCCCAGAGCGGCGAGAAAACCGCCGTGGTCCCCATACAGGGTGCTGTAGCCCACGGTCAACTCGCTTTTGTTGGCGTTGCAGGTAAATCCCCCCCCAAAGGCCGCGGCCAGCGCCGCCAGAACCCGGGCCGACCGGTCCCTCGCCTGAATATTTTCGACGACAGCGGGAGACGCCCCAAGGGGTTGGCTGCGGTTGTTTCTGAAATTAAGGATGGGAATGTCGTTCAATTGCCGGATGGTTAAATCCACGGATTCCTGAATGGGAAACACCGCATACAGGCACCCCAGATTTCTGGCCAGCTTTTCCGCCAGACCTTTGGTGGTCTGCGAGTTGTGAACGCTGGGCAGATTCACCAAAAGAACATTTTCCGGCCCCAAAATATGGCGGTAAAGGGCCGCGGCCACGGCCGAGTCGATGCCGCCGGAGATTCCCACCACCACCTTGCTCATGCCGATCTGCCTGAGAAACGCCGCGACGCCATAACTCAGCGCCCGGTAAATGGCGCCTGTTTTGTCGCCATCGGCCCCGTTTTCATCGGGCGCTTCAACCAGAGGCTGACTCCGGCCTCCGCTGGCCATGTCGATATCCAGGGTCTTTACCGTCGATTCAAAGGGGGGGCAAACACCGATGACGCCTCCGTTTCCATTATAAACCGAGCTGGAGCCGTCAAAGGAATAGACCGTCTTGCCGTTGTTTTGCAGCCCGACATTGTTCACATAAACCAATGGGACGCCGGCCTCTTTGGCCTGGGCGGAAAAAACGCGATTCCGTTTGTTGTTCTTCCCCAATGTGAACGGGGAGCTGGAGATATTCACAATCAGGTCCAACGGCCCGTTTTTTGCCAGAGCCGCCGCCGGTTTGACGTTGTAATCCTCGTGCCAGCCATCTTCGCACAGGATGCACCCCATGCGGACGGTCTGGCCGCCCACGACCACCGTCGTCGGTTTCAAAAGCGATTCCGCAGAGACGCCCATCTCAAGGGCCAGCTTCCCCAGACTGAAAAAATGGCGATCATCGTCAAATTCCCGGTAATTCGGTTGAAGGGTTTTGATCCGAAAGGGATAGGGAAAATTGCCGCCGCCGAGCGCACAGCCATCCTGGGCCACAAAAAAGGCGTTGTATTTTCGGACCCGGCCATCCTCATTTTTTTTTCGCCAGTCCACGCCGACATTTCCAAACAGGACGCACAGATTCGCCGAGGCTTCGATGATCCGCTGGCCAAAGCCTTGGCAATCCCTCACAAAAGCCTCCTCTTCCCATTTGTCTCCCAACAGATACCCGCCAATGGCCATTTCCGGAAAAACAACCATGCTCGCTTTCTGGCGCCTGGCCTGATCCATCATTTCCAGCATGGTCGCGGCGTTTATATCCGGCCTTCCGGGGATGACCTCCATTTGTCCCAATGCTATTTTCAACACGATAATGTCGCCTTTTTGCTTCATGGCCAGCGATCCGTCACGGGTTTGCTCAGCTCCCCGCGCCATTGAATAAATCCGTTGACCGGCCAATCCGTTGTCAATCGTCCTTTATTTTTCCGCCGGTCCAATCATAAGGGTTCGCTGAAAAATGAATCAAACGCCCGCCTCCGCGCCAACCCAAGTATCCGCTGTCCGACCCCTTCCACATGCCAGAAACCAGCGCGTCTGTCACTTCCGTCGAAGAACCCCCAGCGTTTTGGTCATGGGAAGCTCATGGAAAAGACCGGACGCCAGGGCCATCTGGTATATTTGCCAGGGAGCCTGGCCCCCCTGGGCGGGGTCCATGAAAATATCATGAATCAAAAGATAGCCCCCAGGCATGATATGACCGGCCCATGTGGAATAATCCGCCAGCGCCGCGTCGTATGAATGCCCCCCGTCGATGAAAACCATGCTGAGTTGGGTGGCCCACATTCGTCCCGCCACCCTTGATTTGGCCACAATGGGAACCACGGTCTCTTCCAGATCAAACATTTTCAACGTTTTCATGAAATGACCGAAGGTGCTGACGGAAAAAGAGTCGATGTTAAACAGCTCCGGATCAAAGTACTCCTCGCCGGGCTGTTGCTCTTCAGAGCCTTGGTGATGATCAATGGAAAAAAGGACTCCCCCTTTTTCATTGCAAGCCAGGCCAATGCAGACGGCGGATTTTCCGCAGTAGCTCCCCACTTCCAGGCATGGCCGCCCCAATTCAGCGGCTTTGAGCGCGACGTCATAAATGCGCGCGGCCTCGTCATCGTCCAGAAATCCTTTGATGTTCTCCAATTCCGGTTTATGGCATGTCATCGTATCCCCTCACAAGAACGTTTCTGGGTTTGACCCCGTCCGAAGGCCCCACCACCCCTTCGTTTTCCATCATTTCTATGATTCGCGCCGATCGGTTGTAACCGATTCGGAGGTGGCGCTGGAGCATGGAGATGGACGCCTGCCGCGTTTTGGTGACGATGGCCACCGCCTGGTCATATTTTTCATCCCGATCCTCATCCTCCTCGCTTTTCCCGGTGAGCCCGCCATCTGTTTTGTCGGGTTTTTTGCAGACATCATTGTCATAATCCGGCTGGCGCTGGCTTCTTAAAAAATCCGTCACCCGCTCAATCTCCTCATACGAGACATAGGCGCCATGAATCCGCTGAAGCTTGGCCGTTCCAGGGGGAAGAAAAAGCATGTCCCCGTTTCCAAGAAGCGCCTCGGCCCCGTTTGAATCAATGATGGTCCTTGAATCGGTGCGGGAAGAGACCTGAAACGTGAGTCGGGTGGGAAAATTCGCTTTGATGATGCCGGTCAAGACATCCACGGATGGACGCTGGGTGGCGAGAATCAGGTGAATCCCGGCCGCCCGAGCCATCTGAGCCAGACGCGTCAACGCCAGCTCCACATCCCTGGCGGTCACCATCATCATGTCGGCAAGCTCGTCAATAATGATCACAATCAGGGGAAGGCGCTCTGACACAATCTCTTTGCCCTCTTTTTTTTCCTTTTCCACCACCCTATTATACTGGGCGATGTTTCTGACCTTTTTTTCCGCCAGAACCTGATACCGTCGTTCCATTTCGCGCACGGCCCAAAAAAGAGCGTGGGTGGCCTTTTTGCTGTCTGTCACCACCGGGGTGATCAGATGCGGTATCCCGTCATACACGGAAAGCTCAATCCGTTTGGGATCAATCATAATCAGCTTCACATCATCTGGAGACGCCTTGAACAGAAAACTGCATATCATGGCGTTTAAGCCGACGCTCTTGCCGGTTCCCGTGGCCCCGGCGATCAAAAGATGGGGCATATTTTCCAGTGACGCCACCACCGGATGCCCCACAATATCCATGCCAAGACAGATGGACAATTTTGATTTTATCTTGTCAAAGGCCATTGAGACAATGATCTGTTTCAATTTTACAACCTGCCGGGACTCATTGGGAATCTCGATGCCGATGACGGATTTTCCGGGTATGGGCGCCACAATCCGTATGCTCATCGCCTTAAGGGCCAGGGACAAATCATCGGAAAGATTAACGATTTTGTTTATTTTAACGCCCGGAGCCGGTTTGTATTCAAAGGTCGTGATCACCGGTCCCGGAGATATTTCAACCACCTCTCCCTTGACTCCAAAATCGTTCAGCTTTTTTTCAAGCAGTCGGGACTGGTCCCGCAAAAATTCTTCATTGGCCGCAGAGGAGACGGACTCGACATCATCCAGCATATCCGGGGACGGGAGAATAAACGAATCGCTGCCGTGGGCGAATTTCACCGACTCCGACTCCGGCGCCGGCTCCGGATCCGGCCTGGGTCTGAGTCTGGGCGCCGGGAGGAGGGTGGGGGTTTTTATCTTGAGTTTTTTCGCTTTGGGGGGTCTGTTTTCTGTTTTGATCAATCTTTTTTTGGCGCGGGCCGCTTTTCGTTGTTCTCCCCAGGCGGCCCAAAAAACCGTTGCGGCGTTGATAAAATCAATGAGCCGTTTCAGGCTGGCCTGGGCAAATGAAACCATGGAGACATGGGTCGCCAAAATAAACCCGATGAGGATCGTCAATGTCAAAAAAACGATGGCCCCGCTCAGGTTGAAATATTTCACCAGAAACGAATCAAAAAAAATTCCGATGATTCCGCCCGATGTGAATGACACCCCGCCGATGATGACGTCGTCGCGCCATAAACCGAGAAGGCCCCCCGATGAAATCGCCAGCAGCATTCCTCCGAAGATGGCGGACACGGCGGCCGGGCCAGGTCGTTTTCTGAAAAATCGGATCCCCGCCAAAAACAGGAGAATGGGAGTCCAGAAGGCTCCCAGTCCGAAAAATCCGATCAAAAAACCGGCCAGACTCCCCCCAACAAGTCCGAACAGATTGTTGACGTGGTCCGGGACTGTCGCATAATTAAAGGAAGGGTCCGACGGACTGTATGAGAGCAGACTGATCAGTGTGAAAATAACCAGAAAAAAAAATAGAATTCCTGCAAGTTCCTTGCGCATGTCGTTCAAACCGTCATTTATATTTCAATAATAAAAGGGATTATAAAGGGACGACGCCTGATGGCAAAGGAAAAATAACTTTTCAGGGAAGTGGCTATTTTCGTCTTTATTTTTTCAAGGCGATTCTCACACTCTGGCCCGATCTCCTCCACAATCTCCAGAATCACGCATTTCGCGTCCTCTAGAATGTGCCCCTTCTCCATCTCAAACACAAAGCCTCTGGAAACGACTTCCGGGCCATAGACCACCACCCCGGTCTCTTCATCAAAGGCGATGTTCACCACCACAAACCCTTCCTCGGAGAGCATTCGTCTATCCCGCAGAACGCTTCGCCCCACATCCCCGATCCCCTTTCCGTCAATGAGAATGCGGCCGGTTTCCACTTTTCCCGCCATCCGTCCGCCATGTTTATCAAACTCCATGACCTGGCCGTTTTCCGCTTTGAGTATTCTCTGTTTGGGGATTCCCATCTGCTCCGCAAGACGGGCATGGAGAGTCAGATGCCGGTATTCGCCATGAATCGGAATGAAGTGGCGGGGCCTTGTGTGGGAGATCATCGACTTTAATTCTTCCTGAAACCCATGGCCGGAGACATGGATGTCGGATATCTTCTCATAAATAACGTTGGCGCCGAGTCTGTAAACGTTGTTGATCATGCTCGCGATTGTTTTTTCATTTCCGGGAATAAATTTCGAGGATAGAATCACCGTGTCTTGCTCTTTTATGGAGATGCGCTTATGGGTTCCGCTGGCCATGCGCGCCAGGGCCGACATGGGCTCCCCCTGGCTCCCGGTGGTGATGATGATCACTTTGTCATCCGGGTAACTGTCGATGATGTCTATGCCGATCTCCACCTGATTGCCAATGTCAATATATCCAAGTTCCTTTGCGATCCTGACGCTGGTCTCAATGCTTTTCCCGTTGATGGCGACTCGTTTGCCCCGTTCGGTGGCAATGTCGATAATCTGCTGAATTCGCTTGATATTAGAGGCGAAAAGCGCGATGATCATCCGGCCTTTGGTTTCATCGGCCAGTTTGGAAAGGGTGGCGGCGACCCGATCGTCTGAAACCGTGTACCCCTCTTTCTCCACATTGGTGGAGTCGGATAACAGGGCCAGAACCCCTTCATCTCCGAACCGGGCGAATTTTTTCATGTCTGTGGCGCCCGGCTGCTTGGGATCGCCGCTGAGTTTGAAGTCCCCGGTGTGAACAACGATGCCCAGAGGGGTTCTCACGGCAATGGCGATTCCATCGACAACACTGTGATTGACCCGTATAAACTCAATGTCAAAATTCCCCAGTTTCAGGGTCTGCTCCGGATCAATTTCATAAAGAGAGACGCATTCCAAAAGGCCATGTTCTTTCAGTTTGTGCTTCAACATGCCCAGGGTAAACGACGTCGCGAAAATGGGCGCCTGAACCTCCCGGACCAGATACGGCACGGCGCCGATGTGGTCTTCATGGGCATGGGTCAGAATAATTCCCGAAACTTTCTTTTTCCTTGTTTTCAAATAGGACATGTCCGGTATGACGATGTCAATCCCAAGCATATAGTCTTCCGGGAACATCAATCCGGCGTCCACTATAAAAATGGAGTCATCATCCTCAAACAACATCATATTCAGGCCGATCTCTCCCAGGCCGCCCAGTGGAATTATTTTAAACATCCTTATTTTTCCCTTGCCGGTCCCGCAACGAGTCAGCGATAATATTTTTTATTTTATCCATAAGTTGATCTTTGGTCTGTCTGGAATACCCGTCTGTTTCAACAGGCTCTTTGATTTCCAGTAAAACATTTTGGGGTTTTATCAAAAAATCGCCTTTGGGCATGATCTCCCATGTATTATGAATAACCACCGGCACAATGGGAACTCCAGAGTCTGCGGCGATGACAAACCCTCCTTTTTTAAAGTCCTTTAGCTGGCCGTCTTTGCTTCGGGTCCCCTCGGGGAATATCATCACAGAGGTTCCGTTTTGGATGGTTTCCACGGCTTTTTCCAGACTTTTAAAGGCGGATTCCCGGTTTGAGCGGTCGATGCTGATGTAGCCGGTCCCCTTCATGCTCCAGCCAAAGATCGGTATTTTAAAAAGCTCGGCCTTTGCCAGCCATCTGAACTGAACGGGAAGGCTCCCCAAAAGAACCGGAATATCAAAATTACTCTGGTGATTGGCCATGTATATAAACGATTTTTCCGGGTCTATATTGGACATGCCGATGGTTTTGACGCGCACTCGACTGACAAAGAGGATGGATTTTGCCCATGATCTGGCGATGGTGTGAGGAACGTTTCCCGTCTTTGAAAAAAAGGATGAGAGTATCGACGCCACGCCCAGAACAAGGGTGAAAATAACGGCGCTTATAATAATAAAAATAGTATGAATCATAACGGAATCCGGACGGGTCATCCACCTCAATGGGCGCAAAAAAAAAACATCAAAAACCGAAGTTTAACGCCCTATACGAAACGATCAGACGAAACGGTTTCCACACATTCATCAAATTTTAATTTCCAATTCATCAAGCATTGAATCCATGAGACGAATCAGCCAGTTTCGCTGACAATCGTCCGCGTAAGTCATGCAATCGCACTTGAGCCTGTCTCTGGATCGGGCCAGAAGCTCACAGCACAATGCGGTCTCGGACAATTCAGCGGCGAAATATTGCCTCTGGCAGTCCACATGGCGTTTCTGCTCGTCATTTAATATGGCTTGATCCAGGTCGATCCAGTACAGGTCGCCCATGGATGAGACCTCAAAGCGCTCATCCATATATTTTTTGATCTTCTCATAATCTTCGGGCCGCAATTCATCAATGACATATTGTTTCATAAGTTTTATGATTACCATAGTTTATTTGTGAACGCAACGCATAACGGCCGCGCTTGAAAAAGATTTAATGGCGACGTCGGCAAGGCATATCGGACCCAGACGCGCATGGCTATTTAAAAGTCCCTCGGTGTTAACGCCCGCTCGGGTTAACGCCCGTTTGCAAATGCCCGTCGATAATGATGTGCGACGACCAGATGTTCGGGGCCCGGCGTGTTTGGTCTGGATGGTCCATAAAATAGAGCCGGGTTTTTCCCAATGCGGCCGCCGGAGTCATAGGACTCATGGGATCCAGCCATATCTCGTAAAATTTAACCATAAACTCGTTTGCGATCTCATCGTCCACAGGGCGCAGGGGCATCAGAACAGATTGAACCCCCGCTGTTTTAAAGGCGCGGGCCATTTCATCGACGCCTTCGGAATAGTCGTTGGCCGTTTTTCCCAACACGCAAGATGTGATGGACGCCAGCTCCACGCCCGTAAGATTCAGCTTTAAAATTTCACTGCCATACAGTATGCCATCGTCCCCGGCGGCGTCCAAAACGCCGCTCATGCCTTGATTCGCTCCGGAAAGCATCAGGCCCGACGATGAAAACGGAACATGCTGGGTCTCTTTGGACTGATCGGGCATTTTATTCTGGAGATAAAACCCCCGGGTTGAAAAATGGAGAGCCGCAGGGGGTGCCCCCATATGTTTTAAACTCTTTTCAGACGCCTGGTCATTGACGTAAAGCCATGATCGTTGCTGTGGGAATTTTTTTTGAAAAAACCCCGCGATCCGTCCCGTTTCCCGTTTGCTTTGCTCCATATATTTTACGCCGGGGGCAAACTCGTCCGCGACAAGGCGACCATGCGTCGGCGACTCCCCCTGGTCCGTCTTGGGATCGCCGGCCTTAAACTCCCCCCCAAACTTACCATAGACCGCCCCTCCAAACAGAGCGATGTCTCCTTTGTGAGAGACGGGTCCCGGAGTCTCCATAATATCGCGCCCGGCCAGCAGCCGGTTCACCTCATGGCGCCGGGCCATGAATGTTCCGTCCGGCATTCGCAAACTTGAAAACGGGATCAAATTTAAAAATCCATCCGGAGCGATGAAGACGGTTTTTATATGTGTCAGGGCCGCGTCAAAGGGGCCGAACAATTTTTCGTAAAGCGCCTTTGTTTCGCCTTTGGAGTCCAGCAGAATATTGATGATCTCATCGGTTTCACCGATATACGCAAAATCAAGCCGCTTTTCTGTCTGGGATCTGGATAAAAGATACGCGGCGAAATAAAGCTCTCCAGGGGCGCCTGTTTTAAAATCAATATGTCGGCTTTGACGGAATTCAATGATGGCGCTGTTTTCCGGGATAAAGTCGAACGCCTGGCCCAGATCAGCCTGAAACCACTCGGGGCGGGATGCGTCAGTCTCCAAATGGCCGGCGGCCTTGCTTTTCGAATAGGGTTTGTTTTTCGACTCAAGGCGATGTCTGTCCAGCGCCTGCTCCCTGGCATACGCCTGTTTCCATCGAAATATCACATTGGCCGCGTAACGTGTGTATTCCGGCTGGGGAAACTTTTCCGCAAGGGACAAAGCGACATCCTGAAAATTGGATATGACGTATAAAAAGAGTTTGGCTTTCCGATCCGTCGCCGGTCTTGACAACTGCCGGGATGACGCTGAAACAAGGCGGGCCTCCATCTGCTTTAAAAGTTCAAAGGCGGCTGGGGTCTTGTTTAGAGTCAGGGTCAGCAATATGTAGTTCAATCTGAAAAGCAATGTGTCAGGATCGTCTTTTTCGTAAATTTTTTCCCTGATATCCAGCGCCTCTTTGTAAAGCGGCTCGGCTTCATCATAGCGGCCCAGGGAATAATATATGGCCGCCAGATTGTTGACGGCGGCCAGGGTGTCCGGGTGTTTTTTTCCCAGTGTTTTTCGATAGCTCCCCAAAGCGTTCTGGTAGAGGGTTTCAGCCTCTTCGTAACGTCCCTGGACCTGATAGAGAAACGCCAAATTGTTCATTGAGGACAGGGTGTCGGGATTGGTTTTTCCAAAAAGTTTTTCCCGAAAACTCAATTCCTCTTTATAAATGGGCTCCGCCTTTTTATAAAGGCCCTGGGTCTGATACAAAAACGCCAGGTTGTTCATGGCGGCCAGGGTGGCGGGATGCCGCCCCCCCAGATTTTTCTTGCGTATCTCCAGCGCCTTTTTATAAAGGGGCTCGGCTTTTTCATACCACGCGTTTGAATAATAGAGTCCGGCCAGACTGTCTATGGAGGCCAGGGTGTCGGAATGCGTTTCCCCCAGATTTTTTTTCCGAAGTCGAAGCGCCTCTTTATACAGGGTTTCCGCTTTTTCATAGTCGCCCTGGGTCTGATACAAAAACGCCAGATTGTGCATGGAAGACATGGTGTAAATATCTTCTTGGCGCAAGGCTTTTCCCTGGCTTTGCCAGTTTCCCCCAGGTAGGGGTTCGGCGTCTCCATAGCGAATTTTGAAATTATTCGCCCCGGCGATTTTATTGATAAACGTCGCGGAGTCGGGACAGGGATCCCCTAAAATTTTTTTTCTGGTCTCCAGAGCCTCTTTATACAACGATTCGGCCTGGTCGTAACGCCCCTGGGAATAATAAAGACCCGCCAGGTAGTTCATGGAGGCCAGGGTGTCTGGATGTCTGGCCCCCAAAAATTCCCTTCGCAACTTTAAAACCCGATGATACAAAGGCTCGGCTTTGTCATAAAATCCCTGGGAATAATAAAGACTCGCCAGATAAGTCATGGAGGCCAGGGTGTCTGGATGCGCTTTTCCCAAAACCTTTTCACGGGCCGTCATGGATTGCTCGTACAAGGGCCGGGCTTTGTCATAAAATCCCTGGGCCTCATACAATGCGGCCAGGTTGTTCATAAACGTCAGCGTGACGGGATGCTCGGCTCCCAAGGTGGTCCCATAAAGTCGCAACGCTTCTTTATACAAAGGCTCCGCTTTTTCATAATCCCCATCCACGTCATACAACGCCGCCAGGTTGTTCATGCTTTCCAAAGTGGCGGGCTCGAATTTTCCAAGGCAATTGAGGGCATAGTGATACGCCTTTTCCGCCGCCAGAATACCGGCGCCGTAATCTCCCTGACGATACGCTTCAATGGCGCTGGAGTTAAATTGCTTCAATCGTGAAAAACACGGATTTTGAACATTCTTCAAATGAATCTGTTCGGCGGCGCCCAGGGGCGAGGCCGCGCAAAGGCAGAGGCAAAACAAAAAGAGAGGCGTTAAAATACCGGCCATTCTTTTTTTCATGGGTTTTCAGTCTCCATTCGGGCTCGTTGAAAAATAACGTGTCATGTGGAGGCCCATTCATCAAAGTCTGACCGCGTTATAAAAACTCGGCGCTTACCCAATGCGCCTCAAATTTTTATGCCTTGCCAGGCTTGGAGACTCAACCCCCAAAGTTATAAATTTATTGTTGAACGAACCCTTAAATAAAATATTATTTAAGTTTCAATGACAAACATCAAATCATTGTCTTTCAAAGGGGTCTCATTCTCAGCCACGATTTCCGATATGACGCCATCGGCCGGAGATTTGACTTTCTGGAACACTTTCATGGTTTCCAAAAGACCGATCACCTGCTTTTTTTTAACAACATCTCCCACTTTAACATAGGGCGCGTCCTCTGGAGAGGGGGTTCTGTAAAAAATTCCCGACATGGGGGCTCGCACGTCTATTTTCTTTTTGGTCATGATGTGTTGTTCTCCCGACCCGGGCCGTGCGCCCGGAAATGAAAAAAATAAATGGAATAATCACCGCCATACTATCAAACATGGCTCCAAAGCCATAAAGCGCCACTGGGATGATTATCATAGATGCGGCTTACGATTCAAGGAAAACTTTAACCATGCCCATGGTTAACCTATGCTCGGTGAAAAATAACGCCACCATTGATGATTGAACGAACCCTTTTAGAAGCATCGCCATTTCCGGCGCGGCGAAATGATTCCATCAAAATGAGCGTCCGTGGTCTTTTCTCTGTCGATCCATCTCTCGCTTCGCGTCTCGGGTTTTTATGGCTTCCCGCTTGTCGTAGTGGCGTTTTCCCCTGGCCAGGGCGATGGACAGTTTGGCCTTGCCGTCTTTGAAATAGAGTTTCAATGGGATCAGGGAGAATCCTTTCTCATTGGCCTTGCTGTACAGACGTTTGATTTCGCTTTTGTGCAAAAGCAACTTTCGGACCCTTAGCGGGTCATGATTTTCATAAAACGCAAAGGGGCACGGGGCGATGTGCATCTGATGGACAAAGACCTCCCCTTTTTTTATTCTTGCGTAAGAGTCCTTCAGGTTGGCGCGGCCCATTCTCATGGATTTGACTTCCGTGCCCACCAAAACAAGTCCCGCTTCAAATTTATCCCCGATCAGATACTCATGCCTGGCTTTCCGATTTTCAGACACTATTTTTATATTCCCCGGTTTTTTTTCCAAAATTTGTTTCTCTCTCTATATTTTTTTTTCGGTGTATTTTTTATCAAGACTGACGCGCTCGTAAAAAATCGAACTCGCAAGCGAGCGCCCCATTGCCTATTTTAGATGCTGATTAATTACGGTTACTTGCAGGTTGGGTTGAGGGACGAAACACAACGTTGTCTTTACTTTTTACGAGAGCGCCAAAATGGGCGCTTTATTATTAAGCGAACCTTTAGCCTTAGCTTAGCTGTAAATTTGTTCCTCAATGACGCTTCCATAGGTTTCTCTTAGCGCTTCCTGTATTTCCCCGGCCGTCTTTTTCCGAAGCGCTTTTTCCACAAAGCGGGCCGCGTCTCGGGTGTCGATCTTCCGGGCGATCTCCTTGGCCGCCGGAATCGACTGGGGATTCATGCTCAGCTCCTCCAGACCCAGTCCCAAAAGAATCGGTATGTTATACGGATCCGACGCCATTTCCCCGCACATGAAAATAGGAATCCCATTGGCCTGGGCCGCGTCGGAAATATCCTTGAGCATTTTTATAATGGCGGGGTGAAGCGTATTGTAAAGATAGGCCACATCTTTGTTGTCCCGGTCTATGGCAAAGGCGTACTGTATCAGATCGTTTGTGCCGACGCTGAAAAAATCGACCTCCTTTGCCAGCAAATCGGCCATGACCACGGCCGATGGAACCTCTATCATGATTCCGACTTTGATGTCGCGATTAAACAAAAGGCCGTCTTTTTTCAGAGAGAACGCGGCCTCGTCCAGAAGTTTTATGGCGTCGGTCACTTCCTCGCACGTTGATATCATGGGAAAAAGAACCCGGACGTTCCCAAAGACAGCGGCCCTTAATATGGCCCGGAGCTGGGTTTTGAACATATCCTGGTTTTTCAGACAGTATCGTATGGCCCGCAGTCCGAGCGCGGGATTTTTTTCCTTCTGCTCCAACTGGCTGACAATGGCTTTGTCTCCGTTTATATCCAGGGTTCGGATGGTGACCGGATGCGGGGCCATGACCGCCGCCACATCCTGATATTTATCCAAAAGCTCCTCTTCCCCAGGAAAATCGGGTCGGTTCATATACTGAAACTCGGTGCGGTACAAACCGATGCCGTCCCCGCCGTAAGTCTTGACGGAAAACACCTCTTCCGGCAACTCAATATTTCCCATGACCTGTATTCGGACGCCATCGACGGAATCCGCGGGAACAGCGCTTTTTCGAGTGATGTCTATTTTAAACTTTTCGTATTGACTCGCCAGCTCTTCATATTCGATCAGCGTTTTGTCATCCGGGTGAACAATGACCACGCCGGCGCTTCCATCCACAATGATAATGTCTTCATTTCCAATGACTTTTGTGGCGTTTTCAAGGCCCGGCACAAACGGTATTTCAAGACTCCGGGTGATGATGCTGGCATGGGAGGTCAGCCCCCCGAAATCGGTGATGACTCCCTTGATTTTTTCCAGTTGGATCTGGCTGGTTTCCGCCGGGGAAAGCTCGTGGGCCACAAGGATGACCCGTTTGTTTATTTTATTGATTTCCAAAGACTTGACGCCGATGAGATTTCTCATGATGCGATCCGACACATGGGTGATGTCTTCGCCTCTTTGCCTGAAATATTCGTCGGACATGCTCTGAAACATCTCTTTGATATTTCCGGCCGCTTTTTTCAGAGCCCACTCCGCGTTTATTTTTTCGGCGTTTATGGCTTCAATGGTTTTTCCATAAAGGGTTTTGTCTTTGAGAAGCTCCATGTGAGCCTCAAGGATTCCGGCATGCTCCTTGAACTCGTCCGACGCGTCTTCAATGATGGCCCGAAGCTCATCCGCCGATTTCTTCACCGCGGTTTTAAACCGGTTTTCCTCCCGGACCACATGAGAGGCGTCGATGGAATACTTTGAAATTAAATCAACGCCCTCTTGATCAATAATATAGGCTTGGCCGATGCATATGCCAGGAGACGCTCCGATTCCTTTAAGGATGATCTCCCGGTCGTTTCTTTCACTCATCTCGCCTCTATTCTCCGAATCCCTGTTCAATGGTTTTGGCAATTTTTGATAAAATGGTCGCGTCTTTAACGTTTTCCATGGAAAGAGTCACTTCGCTTCCGTGCGAGCAACCCAGCGTCAGAATGTCTAGGATGCTTTTGGCGTCCACGCGCTCGTCTCCCTGGGACAGCCAGACCCTCCCCGTGGCATGACTGGACATTTCGACGATCTTGGCCGCAGGCCTGGAATGGATGCCAAGGGCGTTGGCCACCCGAATCGTTTTTGACCCGGCCATCTTTTTTTCATTCATATCACGATCCATCATCAATGCCACCGTTTTAAACGCGATTATTTAAATTGTAAAAAGATAATATCAATCGCCATGAAAGTCAAACGTTCATTTCAAGGCGCTGTGAACTGAAAAAAATATCATGCCATTCCCGTCGCCATGTTCAGAGAATATGACCCAAAAAAGCCCCTTCTTCTTTTTTTCGGGGTCTGAAATTGTCAAAAATTTTATAAAAATTCTTGACAAAGGCGCTACTTTTTTTTTAAAAAGAAAGTTTACTAAAAAAACAGGGCATTTCAAATATCAAAATAAACCGTCCGCCGTAGCGCTCACAAACAGGCGCCAATGGATGGCGGCAACAAAAAGGACAGACAAAATGACCCGGTTCAAATACAGCCCGATCCTTTCGCCAGGCCAGGACACGACCGCGTATCGCCTTTTGACCAGAGACCACATATCCGCCAAACCGTTCGGGGATCATGAGATTCTAAAAATTGAACCCGAGGGATTGACTCTCTTGGCCGAGCAGGCCTTCATAGACACGTCCCATTTTTTGCGAGCGTCCCATCTTTCCTGTCTTAAAAAAATAATCGAAGATCCCGAAAGCTCCGACAATGACCGATATGTGGCCACAGAGATGTTGAAAAACGCCATTATTTCAGCCGAGGGCGTTTTCCCCATGTGCCAGGACACGGGAACCGCCATTGTAATGGCCAAAAAAGGCCAGGGGGTCTGGACGGGATTTTCCGACGAAGAGGCCCTGTCAAAAGGCGTTTTCAACGCCTACACAAAGAAAAATTTAAGGTATTCCCAAAACGCGCCCCTGTCCATGTGGGATGAAAAAAACACGGGGTCCAACCTGCCGGCCCAAATAGACATCGGGGCCTGCCAGGGGGGTGAGTACCATTTTCTTTTCATTGCCAAAGGGGGCGGCTCCGCCAACAAAACATTCCTGTGGCAACAGACCCGCGCCCTGTTGTCCCACGACAATCTGCTGGAGTTTATTGAGGCCAAAATGAAGACCCTGGGCACATCGGCCTGCCCTCCCTATCATCTGGCGGTGGTGGTGGGGGGAACATCCGCGGAGTTCACTCTTAAGACAGTCAAACTCGCCAGCGCCGGATATCTGGACGGGTTGCCGGACAAAGGGAGCGACGACGCCCAGGGATTCAGAGACAAAACGCTGGAAAAAGAGGTCCTGAAGATATCCCAAAAAATAGGCGTGGGCGCCCAGTTTGGCGGAAAATATTTCTGCCACGACGTTCGGGTGATCCGTCTGCCAAGACACGGGGCCTCCTGTCCTGTGGGCATGGGGGTCAGTTGCAGCGCGGATCGCCAAATCAAAGGAAAAATAACCCGAGATGGCATTTTTTTAGAGTCCCTTGAGACCGACCCGGCGTCATACCTTCCAGAGACCGGCCAGATGACGGATGAGGCGGTGGAAATGGATTTGAATCGGCCCATGGATGAGATACGGGCCCAATTAAGCCAATTTCCCGTGGCGACCCGTCTGAAACTTTCCGGGAAGATCGTTGTGGCCAGAGACATCGCCCACGCCAAGTTCAAAGAGCGTCTGGACAACGGCCAGGGACTCCCCGACTATATAAAAGATCATATCATCTATTACGCGGGGCCGGCCAAAACCCCTGAAGGATTCCCATGCGGCTCTCTGGGACCGACCACGGCGGGACGCATGGATTCGTACATCCCGATTTTCCAGAAACAGGGCGCCTCTTTGATCACCCTGGCCAAAGGGAACCGCTCGAAAATCGTGGCTGAATCGTGCCAAAAATACGGGGGATTTTACTTGGGCTCCATCGGCGGCCCAGGGGCGCGGCTTGGACGGGACTACGTGACAAAAATCGAAACCATCGAATACCCTGAGCTGGGAATGGAGGCGGCCTTTATGGTTACGGTGAAAGATTTTCCCGCGTTTATCATCACCGATGACAAGGGGAATGATTTTTTCCAGGGGCTTCTTTGATAAAAAAACAAAATACGACAAAATACGACAACATACGACAACATACGACAACATACGACAACATACGAATGGCCCGGTTAATAATGATAAACTCGTAAAAAAGCGCGAATGGCCCAATCCATAGCCGATGGGTCAAAAAATTTGATATGCCGCGTTGTAGTGGTTTTTTACGACGCCATCAAATTTCATGCCATTCGGCACATATAATCCAGATAAATTTTAAGGAGCATGACACATGAAAAAAACGATGAAAACCCTTGACGGAAACACCGCCGCCGCACATGTGGCGTACGCCATGAGCGATGTCGCGACCATATATCCCATCACCCCGTCTTCCTCCATCGGGGAGATCGCGGACGAATGGGCCGCCACAGGACGAAAAAATATATTTGGACAATCCATGACCGTTCGCCAACTTCAATCCGAAGCCGGGGCCGCCGGAACCATGCACGGTTCCCTGGCGGCGGGAGCCTTCACCTCGACATTCACCGCCTCCCAAGGCCTGCTTTTGATGATCCCGAATATGTACAAAATGGTCGGGGAGCTGCTTCCGGGGGTCATGCATGTCACGGCCCGCGCCATTGCCGGGCACGCCCTTTCCATCTTTGGGGATCACCAGGATATTATGGCGGTGCGCCAGACCGGTTTTTCCATGCTCGGGTCGGCGTCTGTTCAGGAGGTGATGGATCTGGGCCTTGTGGCGCATCTGGCGTCCATCGAAGCGTCGGCCCCGTTTCTCCATTTTTTCGACGGGTTTCGAACCTCCCATGAAATTCAAAAAATAGAGATGATCGACTATGAAGACATGGCGAAACTGGTCGATGCCAACGCTGTGGCCGCCTTTCGCGCCAGAGGCGTGAACCCGGAAAGACCCGAAGTCCGGGGAACCGCCCAAAACCCCGATATCTATTTTCAAGGAAAAGAGGCCGCCAACGACCATTACCTGAGAATCCCGGCCATCATCAAAAAATACATGAAAAAAGTGGGGGATCTCACCGGCCGCTCATACCGGCTCTTCGATTACGCGGGGGATCCCGAAGCGGAGCGAATCATCGTCTCCATGGGTTCGTCGTGCGAAACCATTGAAGAGGCGGCCAAGCGCCTCAACGAAAAAAAAGAGAAGGTCGGCCTGGTCAAAGTTCGTCTTTTCCGCCCCTTTTCCCCGGAAGATCTCTTTGCGGCCATTCCTGAAACGGCGAAGGTCATCACGGTTTTAGACAGAACCAAAGAACAGGGCGCGCTGGGCGATCCTCTTTATCTGGATGTGTGCGCGGCGTTTATGGAGCAGAGAAAGACTCCGGTCATCATCAACGGCCGCTACGGCCTGGGTTCAAAAGAGTTCACCCCCAGCATGGTCAAGGCGGTTTACGAAAACATGAACGCCGCGACCCCGAAAAATCATTTCACAGTGGGCATCACCGACGATGTCACCCACACCTCTTTAGACTGCCAAGAGAGACTGGAAACGTCTCCGGAGGGAACGGTCCAATGCAAATTCTGGGGACTGGGCGCCGATGGAACCGTGGGAGCCAACAAAAGCGCCATAAAAATCATCGGCGACAACACGGATATGTACGCTCAGGCCTACTTTGCCTACGATTCCAAAAAATCCGGGGGACTGACTCTGTCCCACCTTCGGTTCGGGAAAACCCCCATACAGTCCACCTATCTGATTGATTCGGCCGATTACATCGCCTGCCACAAATCCGGGTATGTGGGGATATACGATGTCCTGGAAGGGATCAAAGATGGCGGGACGTTTCTGTTGAATTCAAACTGGACCCCGGAGCAGATGGAAAAAAATCTTCCGGGGGCCATGCGCCGGACCATCGCTGAGAAAAAACTGAAATTTTACAATATAGACGCCGTGAAAATCGCGGCCGGGGTCGGGCTGGGAGGCCGGATCAACATGATCATGCAGACCGCCTTTTTCAAACTGGCCCAGGTGATCCCCGTGGATGACGCCATCGTCTATTTAAAAGACGAAATCAAAAAAATGTTCGGGAAAAAAGGCGATAAAATCGTGAATATGAACATCGCCGCCGTGGATGGAACCCTTGAGAATCTCGTTTCCATCGACTACCCGAAATCATGGGCCGACGCCGTTGAAACGGACATGGCCGAAGACGACGCGCCCGATTTTGTAAAACAGGTCATCCGCCCCGCCCTGGAACAGAAAGGAGACCGCCTCCCGGTGAGCGCGTTTTCCAAAGACGGCATTTTTCCTGTGGGCACCGCAAAATATGAGAAACGGGGGGTGGCCATCCAGGTTCCCGAATGGGTTGCCGAAAACTGCATCCAGTGCAATCAGTGCGCCATGGTGTGCCCCCACGCCGCCATCCGCCCGGCTCTGGTCACCGATGATGAAATGAAAAACGCTCCGGCCAAATTTCAGACCCAAAAAGGGGTGGGAAAAAATTTCGCCGAATACCATTTCAGAATGCAGGTCAATACTCTGGATTGCCTCGGTTGCGGAAACTGCGCGGACATATGCCCGGCCAAAAAACCGGCCCTTGTGATGCGACCCCTTGAGACCCAGACCCAAACTCAGGTTGAAAACCACATATTCGCCACGGCCCTTCCCATCCGGGACGGACTGGCAAAAAGAGACTCCATCAAAGGCAGCCAGTTTTTTCAGCCCCTTCTGGAGTTCTCCGGCGCATGCGCCGGATGCGGAGAGACCCCCTACGCCAAGCTGATCACCCAGCTTTTCGGCGAACGGATGATCATCGGAAACGCCACGGGATGTTCCTCCATCTGGGGAGGCTCGGCGCCGACCATACCGTATTGCGCCAATAAAGACGGCTTTGGTCCAACCTGGGGAAACTCCCTGTTTGAAGACCCGGCGGAGTTCACCTATGGCATGTTTCTGGGAGGCCTGCACCAGAGAAAAAGACTGGCCGACCAAGTGGGAAAAGCCATTGAATCGGATATCCCCGATGAGCTTAAACAGGCCATGGGCGGATGGCTGGAACAGATCAAAGACCCCCAGGGATCGCGAAAATACGGGGATGTCATCAAATCCCTGCTGGCCGACCCCAAATACAAAGGAAACCTTTTGATAGATGACATCAAAGGAATGTCGAATCTGCTTGCAAAAAAATCCTATTGGGTGTTCGCCGGAGACGGCGCGGCATACGACATCGCCTTTGGCGGAATAGACCATGTGCTGGCCACGGGAGAGAACATCAACATCATGATCTTTGACACCGAGGTCTATTCCAACACCGGCGGCCAATCCTCCAAGTCCACCCCCAAAGGCTCTGTGGCCAAATTCGCCTCATCCGGGAAAAAGACGTCAAAAAAAGACATGGCTGGAATTTTCATGAGTTACGGGTACATTTATGTGGCCAACGTCGCCATGGGAGCCAACAAGAATCAGATGCTCAAAGCCCTTGTCGAAGCAGAAAGTTATGACGGACCGTCCATTGTCATGGCCTATTCCCCCTGCATCAACCACGGAATAAAAAAGGGGATGGTCAAAAGTCAGGAAGAGACAAAACGGGCCGTTGAATCCGGTTACTGGCCTCTTTTCAGATACAATCCAGAGTTGAGCGCCGAAGGAAAAAATCCCTTTTCTCTGGACTCCAAAAAACCGGATGGAACGTTGCGGGAATTCCTTTCAGGCGAAGTCCGATACGCCTCTTTGGAAAAATCATTCCCGGAAGAGGCGAAACGCCTCCACGCCAACCTGGAAACGGAATTTAACAACCGCTACGACATGCTGAAACTAAAAGCGGACCCAAAATCCATCTGCGAGCCTGTTGAATGATAAAAGACAATGAACCAAGCCGGACCGTCTCATGCGATCAGTGTGGAAAATGCTGTGAAAAAGGCGGCCCGGCCTTCCATCTGGAAGACAGACATCTCATTGATTCCGGAGCCATTGCGACCAAACATCTCTACACGGTCAGGGAGGGCGAGCCGGTCTATGACAATGTCAAAGGCCAATTTATATATTCCGAAACAGATATTATAAAGGTCAAATGGAAGGAGAAACCGTTTTCAAATATTTTGTTTGCCTGCCTTTTTTTCGACTTCAAAAAAAAGGCGTGCGACATTTATGAAAAACGGCCCGTTGAATGCCGGACTCTGACCTGCAAAGATGTGACAAAGATCAAAGATATCTATTCCAAAGAGCGCCTGACCCGCAAAGACCTGCTTGAAAATGTAAAGGGACTGTGGGACATCGTGGATGATCACCAGAAACGGTGTTCATACAACCGCCTGAAAATTTTCATACAGGTTCTGGATGACGGAGAAAATACCGACGCTCTCAATGGCATTTTGGACATTGTCTCCTATGACGAAAATCTGCGGCTGGCCCTGTCTGAAAAATCCGGAGTCGATTTTCAAATGATGGATTTTCTTTTCGGACGACCCGTCTCCAAAGTCATTGAGTTCATGGGGTTTAAAGTTAAAAAAGACAAAGGAAAATACATCGTGTCTCCGGTGAAATCAATGATGGGGGAACCAAAGCTGTGGTGTCAACGATGACAGAACTCAATTTTATCCCAAAAATAGCGGCCGAGTTGAACATTGGCCAAGGCCAGGTCGCGGCGGTGGCGGCCCTTCTGGATGAGGGAGCCACCATCCCGTTTATCGCCCGTTACAGAAAGGAAGCCTCGGGAAGTCTGGACGAGGTGGCGGTGGCCGGGGTGCGGGATCGTCTGGAGCAGCTCAAGGAACTTGAAAAAATGAGGGGGATGGTTCTGGGTTCCCTTGAAAAAAACAACCATCTCACCGACGAGCTGAAAGCAAAAGTCATGGGCGCCGACACATTGGTCCTCCTGGCGGACATCTACCTTCCATATCGGCCCAAACGCCGCACAAAAGCGTCCATTGCCAGGGAAAAAGGCCTTGAGCCTCTGGCGACGCTGATTTTCTCTCAGAAGGGGGTGGACCCCGTCAAAGAGGCCCAAGGGTTCATTGACTCTGAAAAAGGCGTTTTGACCGTGGATGACGCCCTGGCCGGAAGCCGGGACATCATCGCTGAAATGGTCAACGAGGATGAAACGGCCCGGACAAAAGCCAGGGATCTTTTTCTGAAAAAAGGATGGGTCGAATCCCGGGTGGCCAAAGATATGGAGGAAAAAGGGGCCAAATACCGGGATTATTTCGATTGCCGAGAGTCCATATCCGATATTCCCTCCCACCGAATGCTCGCCATGAGGCGGGGAGAAAACGAAAATATACTGTTCATGAAAATAGCCCCTGACCCAGATGACGCGACATCCATGATGGAGCGCCTGTTTATCACCGGCCAGGGCCTTGATTCCGAACAGACGCGACTGGCGGTGAAAGACGCCTGGAAACGCCTTCTCTCCCGATCCATGGAGACCGAAGCCCGATTGCACTCAAAAGAAAAGGCCGACCGGAAAGCCATCCGGGTCTTTGCGGAAAACCTGCGCCAGCTTCTTCTGGCGCCGCCTTTGGGCGCCAAACGGGTCATGGGGATCGATCCGGGTTTCAGAACCGGATGCAAAGTCGCCTGTCTGGACCGGCAAGGCAAACTGCTCCACCACGACACGGTGTATCCCCACGGCTCCGAAAAAAAAGCGGCCCTTGACGCGCAAAAAATAAAGGGAATGGCCCAAACATTCAAAACGGAGGCCATCGCCATTGGGAACGGCACGGCCGGACGGGAGACCGAAGCCTTTATCAAGGCCATCGCCTTTGAAAAACCGGTTCAAATCATCATGGTGAATGAAAGCGGCGCGTCGGTCTATTCGGCGTCAGAAGTGGCCCGGGAAGAATTTCCAGACCATGATCTGACGGTTCGGGGCGCCGTGGCCATCGGCAGACGCCTCATGGACCCTCTGGCGGAGCTGGTCAAGATTGACCCCAAGTCCATCGGAGTCGGTCAGTACCAGCATGATGTGGATCAAACCCTTTTAAAAAAATCTCTGGATGATGTGGTGGAAAGTTGCGTGAACAGCGTGGGGGTCGATCTGAACCGCTCAAGCGTCCAGCTGTTGACCTATGTGTCCGGTTTAAATCGGTCCATCGCAAAAAACATTGTGGCCCATCGAGAAAAAAACGGCCCCTTTGCGTCCCGGAAGCAATTGAAGGAGGTTCCCCGCTTAGGCCCCAAAGCCTTTGAGCAGTCCGCCGGTTTTCTGCGGATCACCAACGGAAAAAATCCTCTGGACACCAGCGCCGTGCATCCTGAAAGTTATCATATTGTGGAAAAAATGGCGAAGCAAATGGACGCTGGCGTGACCGACATTATGGAGAACCGGGCGCTGAGGAATGAAATCAATATTTCAGACTATGTGACAGACCAAATCGGCCTTCCCACATTGAAAGACATTCTGGATGAGCTGGCCAAACCCGGGCGAGATCCAAGGGAGACGTTTGAAGAATTCACCTTTGCCGATGGCATTGAAAAACCCGAAGATCTAAGGGCCGGAATGAGGCTTCCGGGCATTGTGACCAATGTCACGGCATTTGGGGCTTTTGTGGACATCGGGGTTCATGAAGACGGGCTGGTTCATATCAGCCAGATGGCGGACCGATTTGTGAAAGACCCGGCGGACATTGTGAAAGTCCAGCAAAAAGTGACGGTCACTGTTCTGGACGTCGATCTTAAAAGAAACCGGATATCTCTTTCCATGAAATCCGAAAAACCGGCTCCGTCAAAAGAATCCGGAAAAAAACAGGGGCCAGGGGCCGACCGGAAACAGGGCCGACCCGGCCAAAAACCCGCCAAAAAACCCGCCAAAAAAAAAGCCCCGGCATTCCAGGGTTCCCTGGCCGAGGCGTTTATCAAAAGCGGATTGAAAAAAAATAGATAAGGGTTCGTTTAAACGTCACCTATTTTCAGCCCGTTATTCTTAATTTTAACCATTATTGATAAGCTCGTAAGAAATCAGAAGCAGGAATCGGCCTGAATTGTCGGCCATGCCCCGTTTCCGCGAAAATGAAAGCCAAATTTTTTTTTGAAGCGACGAAAAGTCGATTTCAATTGCTCTTTGAC
>Ga0307988_1000107_pt1 | contig 66218 bp, 64 predicted proteins | sample EllFjometagen183_FD_203166 | JGI IMG/M metagenome (GOLD analysis project Ga0307988, IMG submission 203166) | Marine microbial communities from Ellis Fjord, Antarctic Ocean - #183 | ecosystem: Environmental > Aquatic > Marine > Unclassified | place: Southern Ocean | collected 2014-10-08 | reverse complement strand
TGTGCATACCTCCAAGTGGTTGTGTGCACATTCAATAAATATAGTCCAAAAGAAAGAATTTTCAAGGACACATAGTGTCAACATTACTTCCGGTATCATTCACTTTTCAGCCTACTCCAAAAGTCAAGATTAGCGATAAGAATGTTGAATTATTACCAGACTAAAAAAAGCATATATTATTTTTAGTTATATGAAAAGTAGTGTTTTTTGTGATTATAGGTTTTTTGTTGATTTTTATGGGCTATGAACTTGAAAGCGACTGAAGGAATTAAGTTATATATTTATTTTCTTAAGATAAATAAAAAATTCTCGATTTCCTTTTTGTCCTTTTATGGGTGATTCCATGATTCCTGCAACAATTAGGGAAAGTTTTTTTGCTTCATCTATGATACTTTTTATTATTTTCTGGTAGAGTTTTTCATCTCTTACGATTCCGCCTGTTTCGACGTCCTTTTTTCTGGCTTCAAACTGGGGTTTGATAAGGGCCAGTACTTCACCATTTTTATTTAGAAGTGATACTACCTTAGGCAGGATTTTCTTTAAAGAAATAAAGGAGGCATCAATTACAGCCATATCCGGTGTTACATTCAGTTCAGTGGGCTCAAGATCACGAATATTTTTTCTTTCAAGACTTTTTACCCTGACATCCTTCTGTAGTTTCCAGGCCAGCTGTCCGTATCCGACATCAACCGCATAAACAAGAGCAGCCCCTTTTTGGAGGACGCAGTCAGTAAAACCGCCTGTTGATGAGCCAACATCAATGACGGTTTTATTTTTGATATCAATGCTAAAGGTATCAATAGGGGCTTCAATTTTATCACCGCCACGGCTGACAAATTTTGATGAACTTCCTTTGATGCGGATGGTTAACTGAGGGTCGACCAGAGTTCCCGGTTTATCAATCATGTGGTCGTTGACTATGACTTTGCCTGCCATGATGAGAGGTTTTGCTTCTTCCAGATTTTTTGCGAGTCCTTTTTCAATAAGGATTTTATCAAGAGATATTTTTTTGGGTTTTGAATGTTTTCCCATGGTTTAATAAATATTCTGGCTGGTTATCCTGATAAATTCAAAGTAAATTTATGTGAGGCGCGTAAGGGATTATGATGAAAGCAGCCTCTATTGTGGTTTTTAAAATTGAATTTCGACTGTATTTGAGGGTTTTGTTCTATGCTTCCGTTTGACTTTCTAACATTTTTTTTACTGTATTGTATATTCCCTGTGCATCGATCTGATATTTTGCTCTTAAGACGTTCTGAGGGCCATGTTCTACAAAAGTATCAGGTATGCCCAGGTTTATGATATTTATATCTTTGTCAATATTTTGAATTTCTTCAAGGATTGCTGAGCCGAAACCTCCCTGGATGACATTTTCTTCAACAGTAATTATGTGTTTTGTCTTATCTAAAAATTTAAGCACACAGTCTTTGTCGATTGGTTTTATAAATCTGCTGTTTATTACAGAGCATTTTATTCCCTCTTTTTCAAGCATTTCTGAGGCTTCGATAGCAGGGTAAACAGTTGAACCTATGGCAAAGATAGCAGCGTCATCTCCCTGCTTAATGATTTCCACTTTTCCGATTGGAATTTCTTTTACTTCCTGGTCAAGCGGGACCCCCAGGCCTTTCCCCCGGGGATATCTTATGGCAACAGGCTGTGAAAGGCTGATAGCAGCATGTATCATATGTCTTAGTTCATTCTCATCTTTTGGGGCCATGAATACCAGGTTAGGCATTGGTCTTAAGTAAGATATATCAAACAGGCCATGATGAGTAGGGCCGTCTTCACCAACGATTCCGGCACGGTCAAGCATGAAAACAACAGGCAGGTTCTGCAGGCAAACGTCATGCAGAATCTGATCGTAAGAGCGTTGTAGAAAAGTAGAATATATTGCGGCAACAGGTTTTAAGCCCTCTGTAGCCATGCCTGCGGCAAAGGTGATTGCGTGCTGCTCTGCAATACCCACATCAAAAAACCTTTTTGGGAAATCTTTTTCAAATTTGTCAAGGCCTGTTCCGCTCGTCATTCCGGCTGTTATGGCCACGATGCGTTTATCCTCTTCAGCTATCCGGGCGAGGGTATCTCCAAAAACTTCTGTGTACGAAAGAGCTCCTTTTTTCTTTTCGGATTTGCCTGTTGACTTGTCGAAAGGTCCGACACCGTGAAAATATGTCGGATCTTTTTCAGCAGGAGGGTAGCCTTTCCCTTTTTTGGTTACTACGTGTAAGAGGATTGGGCCTTTCAGGTCTTTGATGTTTCTCAAATTTTCCAGCAGAAGATCAAGTCTGTGACCCAGAACCGGACCAATATATTTAAAACCCAGTTCATCAAATATGAGACCGGGGATAAAAAGGCTTTTAAAAAACCACTCAGACTGTCTTGCAAGTTTTGCTATGGGTTCACCAATTCCAGGAATTTTAAAAAGAATTGATTTTAATTCGTCTCTAAAATTATTATAAGTTTGACCTGAAATGAGATGTGAAAGGGAAGAGGACATGGCCCCCACATTAGGTGAAATTGACATCTCGTTATCGTTTAATATCACAATGACGTCTTTTTTTATATGCCCTGCGTAATTGAGGCCTTCAAAAGCCATGCCCGCCATTAAGGAACCGTCTCCTATTACTGCAATAGCTTTATTTTTGCTGCCTTTTAAACAACGCGCCTGAGCCATGCCGAGAGCTGCAGAAATAGATGTACTGCTGTGACCTACATCAAATGTGTCATAAGGGCTTTCATTTCGTTTGGGGAATCCGCTGATGCCTTCATGAGTACGCATGGTGCGAAGAGCTTCTTTTCTGCCGGTTAAGATTTTGTGAGCATAAGATTGATGTCCTACGTCCCATACTATTTTATCATTCGGTGTGTCAAATATATAATGTAAAGCAATTGTTAGTTCAACAGTTCCAAGGCTTGATGCGAGATGACCTCCGGTTTTTGAAACGCAGTCAATTATTAATTCCCGGATTTCGCCGGCGAGGAGTGGTAGTTTGTCAACGCTCAGTTTTTTCAGGTCTTCAGGTGTATTTACGCTGTCCAGAATTTTTTCCATTTTATATCTAGTTTTTTCTCTCTATGATTAGTTTAGCGATTTCACGGAGGGGTTTTGCCTTGTCGTCAAAACTGCTTATAGAATCAATCGATTTTTTATAAAGCTTTTGCTGCATTTTTGCTGTTTCATCAAGCCCCATAAGAGAAGGATAGGTGACTTTTTTCATTTTTTGATCCTTCCCCACTGTTTTTCCCAGCTGTTCGGTAGAACTTGTAATATCAAGGATATCATCTGTTATTTGGAAAGCAAGGCCAATTGCTTCTCCATAATTATTGAGGTCTGTTAACTGTTCTTTATCCGCATTTGCCAGGACTGCTCCTGACAGGATTGAGGCAGTTATGAGTGAGGCTGTTTTGTGGGTGTGTATATAGTTAAGCAGTTCCATGCTTATTTTTTTTCCTTCTGATTCAATATCAACTGTTTGTCCTCCAATAACCCCTTTCGAACCGCAGGCAGCAGAAATTAGCCTAATAATCGTAATCTTTATTTCAGGGGAGAAACAACTTTTTTCTGTTTCAGAAAGAATGTTGAAAGCTTCTGTCTGAAGCGCATCGCCAGCCAGTACTGCTATTGCTTCGCCAAAAACCTTATGGGTTGTGAGGTGCCCTCTCCGGTAATCATCATTATCCATTGAAGGAAGATCATCATGAATGAGAGTATATGTATGTATCAGTTCAAGGGCGCAGACTTCATTTAGCATTTTATGATAATCTTCACCAACAGCTTCTGCTGCAGCAATGGCAAGGATAGGACGCAGTCTTTTGCCCCCGGAAAAAAGACAGTATCTCATTGCGTTATGAAGCTGGGGAGGAAAACAGTCTTTTTCCGGAAGAATGCTGTCAAGGGTTTTATCTACAAGCTCTTTTTTTTCTTTGAGATAGGTGCTTATATCAAAAATTTTCATATGTGTATTTTAATGGATAATAGGTTTAGGTTGCGTTGTTTTCGAAAGGCTCTTTCTGGAGATTTCCTTCATCGTCTTTAAGCAGAATCTCAACCTTTTTTTCAACAGAGTCAAGTTTCTGGGAGCAAAATCGGGAAAGTTTTATGCCTTCTTCAAAAAGAGAAAGGGCTTCATCAAGAGATAAGTCGTTTTCATCAAGACGCTGTACAATATTTTCAAGGTCCACAAGTGCTTTTTCAAAATTCTTTTTAGCCATCATATTAACCTATATAAGGATTCCAGGGGTCAAGGGTTTTAGATTCATTCTAAAATTTTCATGTTTAATTTTTTATTTCAACTACTTTACAGTCCGCACTGCCTTTTGCGAACTTTATCTTTATTCTGCCCCCCTTTTTTAATAGTGAGGAATCTTTTATTGTTTTTAGGGCTGGGAGTAGAGTTGTTATGCTGAAACCGCGTTCCAGTGTATGAAGCGGGCTTAAAGAATTGAGTCTTGCCATGCATGTTTGAAGAGAAGCGTTTTTATTCTTTTTCAGCGCTAAAAAATGCCCGGAAATATTTTTAGTAAGATGTTCTAGCTTTTGTCTTTTATTTTTTATAATGTTTGACGGTGGAGATGAAAGAACAATTCGTTCAGCACTTTTGACTTCTGCTCTTTTCAGGCTGACCCTGTTATTTATGGCATGTGTTAGTTGGAAGTTACAGTCATCAATTTTAAGCTTTAAATCGGAAAGTTTTTTTAGCTTGTTACCCAGTAAGCATTGGCAGTGTTTAGCCTGCATTCTATTTTTATCAAGGATTTGTAATAACAGACGTTTAAGTTGGGATGTTTGCTGGATGATCTGTTTTTCAAGTTTTTCTTTTTCCTTAACCACGAGTTCTGCTGCTGCTGAAGGTGTAGGAGCTCTAAGATCAGCGACAAAGTCAGCAATAGTGAAATCTGTTTCATGGCCTACTGCAGAGATTACAGGAATATTTGAATTGAAAATTGCACGGGCAACTCGCTCTTCATTGAATGGCCATAAATCCTCTATTGAACCTCCTCCCCGACCTAAAATAATCACATCGGCCTTAACGTATGTGTTCGCAGTATTTAAAGCATCTTCAATTTCAAGTGATGCTTCTTTCCCCTGAACTTTCACCGGAATAATAATGATTGCCATCTTTGGAAATCTTCTTGTGATAATATTGAGAATGTCTTTTACTGCAGCACCGGTAGGGGATGTGATGACAGCTATTTTTTCAGGGAGAAATGGGATTTTTTTCTTTCTTTCATCATCAAAAAGCCCCTCTTTTTCAAGTTTTTTCTTCAACTGTTCAAATGCAATCTGCAGGTCTCCGATTCCTTTGGGAGTGATTCTTTCTATTAGAAGCTGATATTCTCCTCTGGGTTCATAGACATTTATCCGGCATTTGCAAATTACTTTTATCCCGTCTTCCGGGGTGAACCTAAGGGATTTATTTTTGTGGCGGAACATAACTGCACGAATCTGACTGTTTTTATCTTTGAGAGTAAAATAGAAATGTCCGGATGAAGGCACTTTCATGTTGGATATTTCACCCTCGACCCAAAGATTTGAATAAGATATTTCAAGGGTTTCTTTTATTTGTTGCGTTAATTCTGTTACTGAAAATATTGACGTTGTGCCCATGATTTTTTTATTGCTTAATTTGTTAGATTAATTAACAAAAGTACCATAAGTTATATATGTATTTCAAATTAAATTTATGTTAAAGATATATATATGTACATGTAATAACTGGAAAATAATATTTTTTAAGATAGTTTTAATTAGTTGAAACGTGATTTAAAATTACCCGGTTAATTAGAAAGAGAAATATATATGAAAAGAACAGCCCTGCTTTTTTTGCTTCTTGTGATAAGCACAAGTGTCTGTTATGCAGAAGTACAAAAAGACTATTTTACGAATGGTAACCTGAAATGGGAGAAAAATCTTAAGAATGGAAAACAGGACGGGCTCACCAGCTGGTACTATAAGTCCGGGACTTTGCAGATGGAAGAGAACTACAGTAATGGGATTCTTGATGGTCTCTGTAAAGTGTATTACGATAATGCCAAGCTTAAAGCAGAGACACATTATAAAAATGGAGTAGTTGACGGCCCGGGGAAATCTTTTTATAAAGATGGGACTCTAATGGAGACCCTTAACTATAAGGATGGAAAACAGGACGGACCATGTAAAGCATACGATATGAAAGGGGTATTAAGGTTTGATCTTTTCTTTAAGAACGGTATCCCTGATGGTGAGGTTAAAAAATATCATGATAATGGTAAGCTGCAGTTTTTAGATATCTACAAGCATAAGGAACGTATCAGCCGTAAGACATATGATGAAAAGGGGAAGCTTGTGTCAGCCGAAGATTTTAAGGACTGAAATATCTGTTTTAAGAGCTGCTTTTCGTATGATTAATAAGGTTTATGAAATAGATATCTTCACGGTTCCGTTAAACGGGTCAGCTTTTTCTATTATAATAAAAATTGTTTCGCCTGGTGTGAGTTTAGTGCCTTCCAAAGTTTTAACAGTAAGGTTCATATAAAATTCTGTTAGTAAAATGCTGTATCCCCTAATTTTTTTTTCAAGAACAAGCGCTTCCTTTTTTTGACCGATACATTTTTGCAGAACTTTAAGCAGCCAGTATTTTTCTCTTTCTTGCTCAATCATTGCTGCTTTTGTGAGTATTAGCTGAGAGGAATCCGCTATTTCTCTCAGTGAGGCGGGGCTGTGCTCGGGTCTTTCTCCCCTTAAAAGGTTTAACAGCTGTCTTTGGGTAACAAGATCCAGGTATTTTCTAACTGGAGAAGTTAGGGTGGTGTAGCTGTCCAGCCCCAGGCCGTTGTGTGGTTCTGCGTTTGTGCTGATTGTTACTTTTCCAAAATTTCTTTTCATAGAGAAAAGTTCGAAAAGAGAAAGATTTCCCTTCTGCTTGATTTTATCTGCGGGTTCAGTTTGTTTCCGGTAAAGGGCTGGGAAACTGTTTTTTCTAAAAATTAGTGAAGCACAGTAGTTGGCAAGGATCATACATTCGGAGACAAGTATTTGGCTTTCAGCTTCACGTTCTCTTTCTATTATTTTTATTTCTTTTTTTAGATTAACTTCCAGCTGGAGTTCAGGCAGCAATATACTGTGTGCGCCATTTAACTGTCTTTTTTTTCTTAATTTTAGGGTAAGATTGTAAATTTTTTTAAATAAAGGGTTGGTCTTTATTATTTGGTCAGCTTCATCATAACTCATTTTGTGGTCGTTTTTTATCAGAGATGTTTGTGCACTGTAGTCAATTATATCTCCATCCTGAGACAGTTTTATTTTAAAGGTCACCGCAGGTCTTGTTTTGCCCTGTTTAAGGCTTAGATAGTTCTCTGAAAGACTATAAGGCAGCATTGGGGATTTTCTATCCGGCAGATATATGGATCTGCTTCTTTTTTTTGCTTCTAAATCAATGGGTGTACCCGCTTTGATTAATGACGCAATATCTGTAATGTGAACATAGATAATGAAGAAATTATGATGTTCTTCAAGGCTAAGCGCATCATCAATATCCATAGTTGAGGCATTATCAATAGAAAAGGTGTTTATGTGGGTAAAATCTTCTCGTGATTTATCAAGAAGAAACCAGTTCATATCAGATTTAATTAGTGAGGTAGTATCATTGATAACGGCTTCAGGCCAGGTAAGGTGAATCCGATATTTCTGGAAAAGCAGATTTTCGTCCTTATCAAAAACATCTGTTTTTACAAGAAAGTCAAAACATTCTTTTTGTGTGCTGATTTGGGCTAATTTTAAAGTGTTTTTAATTGTTGTGTAACAGGGGGCATCTTTTCCTGAAATCGTATACTGCTTAAGGTATGTTAGAAATTTATCACTGTTTTTTTCAGCGATCTCATATTTTTCTATTGCGAGGTTAAGCCATTTGCTGAATTCGCTTATTTCTTGTTGTTTATTTTTTTCTTTTTCGGTATTTGTTTTAAGTTTATCAACCTGTTCGACTGTGTTTGCAAGGAATTGTATACCTTTCATTTTGAAATATATGCCATCATTCATTATTGAGCGAATAATCGCTATTTCATGATCTGAATCGGATGCATAATTAAAATATTTGTTTGTTAAAAAGGTAATGTTATATGACATTCCTTTATTATCAATTAATTCCCAAAGATCCGGGAGACAGATATTTTCAGCCAGTTTTTTTTGCAGGACGGTTTTTTCAGTTATAAAGCGCAGTTGAGCCTCTTTCGGTGAGCTGATATCAATATTATAAGATGAAAAGTGAATGATTCTTTTCTTTTGTAAATGTATTTCTTTTGATCCAGGCAGAAGCAGGTGGTATCTGTTGTCTTCTTCTGAAAGACAAATTCCAGCTATGATCTCTTTATGCTCAAAGTAGTATGCTATTTTACCGATTGCCATGTGATCTTTAAATTATAAGATTAATCCACTGTCCTGATAAGCAGGGGGGTACATCAGTTTGCTTTATGAAGCTTTATTTATAAAAGGTCAAGGAATTAAGGGGTTAAGTGAAACCCCTTAATTTTGGTACGGGCAAGGTCATTCCTAATATCACAGACCTATAGGTATGTGATATCCACCAGTTTTGCAGGGGAAGTGTTAACTTTAATAATATGTATCATAATCTCCCTGTTCGTTTATTACTTTATAGCATTCCTCAGGTATTTCGCGCAAAAAGCGGGAAGGTTTTGCAATATTTGCATAGCCGCTACTGTCTTTAATATATCTTGGAACACAAAGGAAGAGGTGGTCTTTAGCTCTTGTTGAGGCAACATAGAAGAGTCTCCGCTCCTCTTCTTCCTCTTCCAGGCCTTTGATGTTCTGTGCGTTTGGAAAACGGCCTTCAACAAGACATATTATGAATACCACAGTCCACTCAAGGCCTTTGGCTTGATGTATTGTTGTAAGTTTGATTCTCTGGTCAACTTGATTCTCTGTTTCTTCTGTTTCGCTGCTTGTTATGAGTGCAAGATCACTTAAGAGATCAGTTAGATTTTCAAATTTCCAGGCAAATGAAATAAACTGTTCAATGTCTTCATTGCGTCCCATAGAATCTGCATATTTGGAACGCATAAAATCCATGTATCCATTTTCAAATGCGCATTTTATAAGGTTTGCAGGAGGAATTTCAATGCCCATTTCTGTAAGGCTTGAAAGGGTGTTTTGAAAGTTTACCCAGTGCGATTTTGCGGTCTTTGGGATTTTAGAAATTATTTCGCCTGCTGTGCATGCCTCAATGGGCTTGTCTGATTTTGAGATGTGTGAAAATATTTTTTGAGCTGTTTTGACGCCAATTCCGGGCATCATAAGCATAAGCCTTTTCCATGCAACTTCATCAAGAGGGTTAAGCAATATTTTTAAATAGGAGACGATATCCTTAATATGTGCCTGTTCAAAAAAACGTATTCCTGATCTAACTTCAAACTGAATATTTCTTCGTGTCAGTTCCATCTGGAGCTCCATGGAATGGTAATGAGCCCTGTAAAGAACTGCTATTTCATCAGCAGGTATACCGTTATATATGCATTCCTGAATCTGGTTTGCTACAAAAGTTGATTGCTGAAAAATATTTTGTGGAGCAATGAGGTGCGGGTGTAAGCCCTGTTCTTTAACGGGTTTAAGTGTTTTTTTAAACTGTCTTTCATTGAAGGTAATGACCTCATTCGCAAAGTCGAGAATCTGGGGGGAAGATCTGTAATTATATTCAAGCTTGCATATCTTTGTGTCAGGATATTTTTTTGGGAAATCCATTATATTTGAAAAATCAGCGCCTCTGAAAGAATATATGCTTTGTGAGTCGTCACCCACAACCATTATGTTTTTGTGTTTTGAGGCAAGTGTGTCAATAATGTCTGCCTGTAGCCTGTTTGTGTCCTGGTACTCATCAACAAGAATATACTGGAAACGGTCTGAGTAGTATTCATGAAGGTCCTGATCGTTTTCCATTAGGTAAAGCCAGAATATAAGGAGATCATCAAAGTCAAGGAGGTTCTGTTTTTTCTTTTTGCTTGAGTAAAGGTCTTTTGCCTTTTCGATCTCATCTACATAGTCAAGAAAGAATGGGTAGCGCTGTTCAAGGATGTCTTCCACAGAGATTCTTTTGTTTTTGGAAAGGCTTATGATATTTAGAAGAGCCGAGCCCTGCGGAATGACACCATCTTTTTTTTTGTGGCCAAGTTCCTGCAGGCATGTTTCAAGAAGATCCTGAGAATCTTTCTGGTCAAGGATTGTATAATTTGGTTCGAAGTTCAGACGGCTGATATGTGTTCTTAAAATTCTGTTTGCGATCGAATGAAACGTTCCCCCCCAAATTTTTCTGGTATCAGAAGGGACGATGTTTTCAACGCGGTTTACCATTTCTCCTGCAGCTTTGTTTGTAAATGTTAAAAGGAGTATTCTGTATGGGTCAATTCCTGATTCGATAAGATGCGCAACTCTGTAAGTAAGTGTTCTGGTCTTGCCGCTTCCTGCCCCAGCGATGACAAGTATTGGTCCCGGACCTGATTTGACTACTTCAAGCTGCTGAGGGTTTAAATCTTCATCAAATGTGATTTTTTTATTAATTTTCATTGTCTCAATAATAAAGGGATTATATCGTTGAATCCCTTTATGGAAATATATTTATATATAATATAAGGAAAACACTAAAAAATATGAGAAAAACCGATAAAAATATTGACCATATTAAGACCGCTGTTTTTAGAGTCAAGGCCTGCATTTGAAAAATGAAAACAACGCAATTCAAGATTTATTGAGTTTTTCTGGTTGAAAAAATATTGTATACCACCAGCTGCATTGGACGCAAAATCAAGACTAGTTCCAAAGCTATGCAGAACAAGATTTGTATATAATATCCCAAATCCTCCCTGTATATATGGACGCCACTTTTCTGATGGGAGAAGGAAGTTATAACGGGCAAGAAGATTAACCCCGGCGGAATACGTGTTCTGGTTTTTGTGTACGTAGCTGAATGCGCCCTCGACTATTCCTTCAATGTTTCCTCTAAGCCATCCTTTACCCATGGGGTCTGTCATTACTTTTCCAAAATATGGATATATGCTTGCAAACCTGAGATCAGATTTTGATTCCAGAGAGTATCCATACCCAAAATTGATCCCGCACTGTTTTGTCCCTTTTTTTACTAGCGGACCTGTTGTTTCTGCATAAAGTGTTGAAGAGTAAAACAGGATTAGTGTTATTAAAAAGATAATTTTAGCAATGGTTTTTGATTTTAATATTTTCACTGCGTCCCCCTCTTTCTTTTTAATATCTTTTTTAGTCTGAAAGTGCTTTTAGAAATTTTTCTGTATTATCAATGACTTCATCTATTTCAAGTACCGCTAAATTTTTTATTTTTAGCATGTTAGAGTTGATTTTTGCAATATCTTTTTCAGTGGTTATTAGTAAATCTGTCTTTTTTGAAATTTCCTTAAGTTTTTTATAATCAGAAATTTTGTAATGATGATGATCTGAAAATATTATTTTGTCTGTTAGCGTAAGTCCCATACTTTTTAGCATAGAAAGAAAACTTTCAGGATCACCTATACTGCAGAAACATGAGATGTTTTTGTTTCTGAGAAGTTCAGGGTGGACCTTATTGTTGTTTATGGTTTTTTTAAGGTTAACCGGTTTATAAAATGATTTAAAAATCGGGACGTTTTGGTTGTGAAGTCTGATTGAATTTTTAAGTTCTCTGCTATTTGAGTCTGAGTGGTCTATTTTTGTCAAAAGGATAATGTCAGCTCTTTTAAGAGATTTTAATGGTTCCCTTAGTATTCCTCTGGGAAGCAGGAACCTGTTGCCAAATGGGTTTTGTGAATTTATAAGGACCACATCTATATCTCTTTTTAATTTTAGATGCTGAAATCCATCATCAAGTATAATTATTTCGCAGTTAAATAAGTCGTAAGCTATTTTAGAGGCTGAAACCCGGTCTTTTCCCGCAAGGACAGGAATGCCGGGAAGTTTTTTAGCGAGCATGTAGGCTTCATCTCCAGCAGATTCTGAATCCATAAGAATTTTTTCTTTGTCGGATACAACCATTGGTGAATCTGTATTTGTGCCTCTGTAACCTCTGCAAACGACAGCAATCTTGAAACCTGATTCTTTAAAGTGCCTGGCTATCAGACAAACAGTGGGTGTTTTACCTGTGCCTCCAACAGTCAGATTTCCGATTGTTATTACTTTGCAGCCTGCTTGATAACTTCTTAATATTCCAAGTTTATACAGGGTTGAACGTATTGAAACAATAAAATAGAATATAAAAGAGACAATGGTAAGGGGCAGAAGGCACAGCCTTAAAAGCACTCCTGGATTTTGGATGTTTAATAGTTTTTCTGCTGATGAGCGAAGGTCCATAATGAAAAAGTTTATTACCACAGTTTTTCGGAGTTTTATTTTTTAGTTGGAGTCTAAGCTCTTTAAATTTGATGAAAAATTATATTATTAATGTAGGTTGATATGCATTTATCTTAAATATCAAACCTAAGATATTGTTTTACTTCACTATAATTTTTTGCTGATAGAATTTTTCAAAATCTTTTTTAGAATAAGCATACTCTTATTAACCGCTCCGCTGTTTTCTTTTATGACCTGAAAAGATGTCTCACCTATTTGATTGCATAATTCTTTATTATTGAGTAAAAGAAGAGATTGTTCGATAAACTCTTCCACATTATTTACTTGAATTGCGCCCTTTTTTTTCTGGAGAAGGTCAACCACTTCACGAAAGTTGCCCATATATTTTCCAAAAATAACAGGTTTGCTGAAAACTGCAGGTTCAAGAACATTATGTCCTCCCACAGGGACAAAGCTGCCACCTATAAAAACAATATCTGCAATGCTGTAGCTTTTTGCCAGTTCGCCTATTGTGTCAAGCAGTATGATATGATTCGGCTTTTCTTTTTGTGTTTTGGAAAACGCTGTTTTGCGTAGATATGGGATTTTTGAATATTTCAAAAGGTCTTCCACTTCATCGAAGCGTTCAGGATGTCTTGGTGCAAGAATTAAAACCAGGTTATTAATTTTCTTCTTTAATGCAGTAAAGACTTTGATTATTATCTCTTCTTCTCCGCGGTGTGTGCTTCCGGCTATGAAAATTTTCAGGTCGTCATTTATGTAAAGATTGTTTTGAACTTTTGTTTTTTCTTCAGTTGTAATTCCCGGGATCTGGAGATCGAATTTTATATTTCCTGTGACAACTACTTTTTTTGAAGAAGCGCCGACATGTATGATTCTATCAGCATCTGTTTTAGTCTGCATGCAGAAACAGTCAATATTGGAAAGGACTCTTTTGAAAAAGAAACTAAAGAAACTATAGCTTTTAAATGATTTTGATGAGATCCTTCCGCTTATTACCATGGAGGGTATGTTTTGAAGGTGAAGTTCTCTGGAAAAGTTTGGCCATAGTTCTGTTTCCAGAGTTACAAAAAGTAACGGGTTAATCTTTGAGATGACTTTTTTAACGATGAAATTATAGTCAAAAGGAAAATATATGACCTGCTCTATATCTTTAGTATTGTGTTGGGCCGTAAAATTACCTGTTTCAGTGACTGTAGAGAGTATTATTGGTATGTCAGGATAGATTTTTTTAATCATTTTTACAAGAGGTGTGGTTGCCATTACCTCTCCGACAGACACGGCGTGTATCCAGATAGGTCTTCTCTGCAGTTCTTTTAAAGAGGAGTTTTCTTTATAAAATCCGAATTTTTCCATAAACCCACAGCGGTATTTCTTTCGCAGCATAAGAACTATTAATACAAATGGAGAGAGTACCAGGGTTAATAAAATTAGAAGTGTATTGTAAAAAAAATACATTATGTGTCCGATAAACAGGTTTATATGAGAGGTTATGAAATAAACAGCTACTAATTAAATAATACCAATTGGGAAATATACTTTTCCCCCTATGATTGATTTTTCTCCTTCTGCGCATATATCGCATAAAGCTTTGAATATTCACCTTTTTGCTGAAACAATTTATCATGTGACCCCTGTTCTACTATCCTTCCATTTGAAAGAACAATAATCCGGTCAGCATTTCTTATTGTTGTAAGTCTATGGGCAATTATAAACGTGGTTTTCATTTTTATCAGCTTTTCAAGCGAGGATTGAATTTCTTTTTCAAGATTAGTATCAAGGGAAGAAGTCGCTTCGTCAAAAATTAGCAACGGAGCATCTTTTAAAATTGCTCTTGAAATTGCTATTCTCTGACGTTGCCCCCCTGAAAGTTTTACCCCGTGTTCTCCGATTACAGTATCATATTTGTCAGGCATCTCATCAATAAATTGATGAGCTCGGGCAGCACGGGCAGCCTCAATTATTTTATCCATGTTCTGTGTGTTGTCACCGTAGGCGATATTATTTTTAAGAGTATCATTAAAAAGGTAAGGATTTTGATTGACGATGGAAATTTGTGAGCGTAGTGATTTTAATGTTACATCCCGGATGTCAATGCCGTCAATCTGGATTGAGCCTGAATCAACATCGTAAAAACGCAGGATAAGGTTCACAAGAGTAGTTTTGCTGGAACCGGTCATCCCTACTATAGCGATTGTTTCATGAGGTTTCACATTAAGGTCAATGTTATGAAGGACCGGATCTTTATTATAAGAGAAGGTAACATTATTGAATGTTACAGCACTGTGTATACATTGGATAGATACAGAATCTGGTTTTTCTTTAACTTCTGGTTCTGTGTCAAATATTTCAAAAACTCTTTCTGCAGCTGCAAGTCCGGCTTGAATATCCTGGTAGGATTTGTTGATGCTTTTTGCAGGGCCATAGAGAATCAGCATAGCCGTTACAAAAGAAAAAAAGGTACCAGGCGTTGAGTGGCCATTTAATACATTCCATCCACCGTAAAAAATGACAGCTGCTGCGGTTAACCCTCCTACTAATTCCATGACAGGGCTTGACAGGGCCCTGAATTTAAGTTTTTTAAGGATTATTTTAAGTAGTTTAAGATTCTCAGCAGAAAAACGTTTTTTTTCGTATTCTTCCATGCCAAAAGCTTTTACAATTCTATTTCCCGAGATGGTTTCATGTAACAGAGTTGAAAGATAGCTTCTTTTTTCCTGGTGGCGGGAGGTGAATTTTCTGCTTTTCTTTCCGAAGATAAATATTGGGATGAGTGCCCATGGAAGTATAAGAAAAGTAATAAGAGATAATTTGTAGTCTTTTGTGACCATAACAAAAATTAGTCCTGATATAGTCATGCTTTCTCTTATGATGCCTATAATGCTTCTATTTATTGCAGCCTCAACAAGCTGAACATCTAAGGTGACTTTTGAGATTAATTTACCCGTGGGATTCATTTGGAAGTAAGAAAGGGAAAGTGTCTGTAGATGTTCATAAATTTTGTTTCTGATATCAGTTACAATTCTTTGACCTGTTGAGTTTAGGAGATAACTGTATGCATATTCAAAAATACCTCTGGTTGTGTATATTGATATTATTGCAACAGGTATGAGCTTAAGCATGCGTAGATCTTTATTTAAAAAGACATCATCCATGATTGGTTTTACTAGTGAAGCTGAAGCGGCTGCACATAGTGAAAGAGGTATGGCACATGCACATGCAAAAACTATTTTTAACAAATATGGTTTAATAAACGGATAGAGCCGTTTGTAAAGTATTAAGCTTTCTTTTAACATATTCTAAAATTGATGTTAACTATGGGTTAATTTAAATATTTATTTTGTTTAGAGATAGTTGATTATTTTATCATTTCATATGCCAGTAAGGCTACTTTTTTTGAGGCTCCTTTTCCACCAAGAGCTTTTTTTACAGCTGCAAGCTCGGTTTTTATTTTTTCAATACGGCGCGGGTCATTGAGTATAGCCGTTGCTTCCGCAGCTATTTTTTCAGGGGAGGCATCATTTTGTATGAGTTCAGGAGCAACTTTTTTGCCTGCTACAAGGTTTACAAGACCTATGAAGGGGACACGTATAAGCATTTTTCCTATAAAATAGGTCAGCAAAGAGACTTTGTATATAATTATCATTGGTTTTAGCATTACTGCAGTTTCAAGGGTTGCGGTACCGGATGCAACAATTGCCATGTCGCAAGATTCCAGTGTTTCATAAAAGCAGTCAGTAGTCATTCTTAAATTAACTTCTGCTTGTGTATGTATGGAGCGGATAAAGTCTCTTTCGATTCCGGGTGCCAGCGGTATAATAAATTGTGCAGATGGAAGCGTCTTTTTAATAATGCCGGCTGTTTTTAGCATGATTGGGAGAAGCTTTTTTATTTCTCCTTTTCTGCTGCCCGGAAGGAGACCTATTACAGGATTTCCGTTGTTTTGCTTTATGGCTATTATTTCTTTCGAGGTGTTTTGTGTGTTTACTTCTCTGTCCATGAGCGGGTGGCCTACAAAATGAACAGGTAGTCCTACTTTTTCATAAAATTTTGTTTCAAAAGGAAAAATTACAGCCATTTTGTCAACAATACGGGCGATTTTTTTTGCTCGCCCCCTTCGCCATGCCCAGATTTGCGGGCTGATATAATATAGAACCGGAATCTTTTTTTTATGGGCGATACTTGCAATTCGCAGATTAAAATCAGGATAGTCAATAAGAATAAGCAGGTCAGGGGGCGCTGTTTTGATCTGTTTTTTTATGGCTTGGAATGCTTTAAAGATATGTGATGCGCTCGCAAGAACTTCAATTATTCCAATTACCGAGAGATAGCGGGAATGATAAAGCAGTTCAGTCCCTGTCTTTTTTAGTTCATCACCGCCAATTCCGCAAACTGAAATTGACGGATGAAGTTTTTGTAGCTCTTTAATAACTTTGGCACCGTGGTGATCGCCGGATGTCTCGCCTGTTACTATTAGTATTTTTTTTAAACTGTGGTCCATATGATTTAAATTTTTGTATTATTTGATTATCGCAAGCGATACAAGATGGAATTTGATAGGCTGATGCAATAAGATTATAAGTGATCGGTAAAAACTATTTCGTTATTATAGTTTCAGGGTAGTTTTTTTTGTCTCGATTTGTTCAACAATCTCAAGCGCAACTTTAAGAGCATTTTTCCCTGCTTCGCCAGGAACTTCTGGAATACTGCGTGATTTTACAGCACTTAAGAACGATCGGATTTCTTCTTTTAATGAATCTCCCTGTTTGATATCTATCTGGTCATAGGTGATCTGAGGAGTGTCGTGGTCATCGGAATCTGTTTTACCATATATTTCAACCTGTTGAGCTGCATAGTCAATTGACAGGTATGCATCATGCTGAAATATTCTCATTTTTCGCATCTCTTTAGCAGAGATCCTGCTTGCGGTAATATTTGCAACACATCCTGATTCAAATTCGAGTCTAACGTTAGCAATGTCGTTTTTTTCGTTTGAGACTACCGGAACACCCACTGCATGAATTGATTTTACTGGTGAACCGACAATATTCAGGATTATATCGATGTCATGTATCATGATGTCAAGAATGACGTCTACATCTGTTCCTCTGTCCTTAAACGGCGCAAGACGGTGAGATTCAATAAAAAGGGGCTGTTTTATTATATTATCAAGCGCAAGTACCGCGGCATTAAAACGTTCAAGATGACCAACCTGCAGAATGCACTTATTTTTTTTAGCTGTTTCAATAAGTTCTTCTGCTTCCTCTAAAGTGGTTGTCATTGGTTTTTCAACCAGAACGTCTATATTGTTTAAAAGGAAGTCTTTTGCAATTTTATGGTGGAGTTCAGTAGGAACCACAATACTTACAGCATCAACCTTATCGAAAAGTTCTTCGTAGTTTTTAAATGCGGGGACATTCAGGCGATTTGATATTTCCTGCGCTGCTTCGTAATTAGTGTCGACTATACCCACAAGTTCTGATTCGATTAGCTCGGAATATTTGTCAGCGTGAAATTTTCCGAGATACCCTGTGCCTATAACCCCTGTCCTTACTGGTCTCATTCTCTTGTAATTCCCCTTTCAGAATTTTGTATAAAGTCTATCAAATGTGCAACTTCAGGTGAATTCAAACCTTCATCCGTAATTTTTTCAATTGCTTTCTGAATTGTCAGCCCAGACCGAAAAAGGATTTTGTATGCAGATTTTATTTCACGTATGGCCTCTGTTGAAAAGTTGTGACGTTTAAGTCCTGTCAGGTTTAGACCATGGAGCTTGGCTCTTTCGCCGACAACAATAGTATATGGAGGAACATCTTTTGAAACTCCGGTAAGTCCTCCTACCATTGCATATGAACCAATATGAGCATACTGGTGTACGCCAACCAGCCCTCCAAGGATTGCATTGTCTTCAATTATTATGTGGCCGCCCAGTGTTGCACTATTTGCCATAATTACGTTATCTCCTATCTGGCAGTCATGTGCGACATGAGAATACGCCATAAGGAAAATATTGTTTTTAAGTACGGTTTTACGGGCACCGCCTTCTGTTCCCCTGTTTATTGTTACATATTCCCTGAAAGTGTTGTTGTCGCCGATAATAAGCTCTGTGTCTTCCTCCTGAAACTTCAAATCCTGTGGTATGGCGCCCAGAGAACAGAACTGAAATATATGGCAATTTTCTCCGATGGTTGTGGGGCCTTCGATGACCACATGAGGAGCGATTCGGGTATTTTTGCCTATTTTTACGTTGTCTCCGATTACAGTGTATGGCCCGATTTCGACATTTTCTCCGATTTCGGTGTTTTTGCCTGTGATTACTGTTTGATGTATCATTTTTTGCTCCGTTATACTGATGGTATCGTAAATTCCTCTATGGTGCGACTGCGCTGTTGAATCTGTTGTAGCAGCGGAGTTATTCATTCTAGAGGGGTGTGTTTACATTTACCATCCTTTTAATTTTTTATGGATTAATTCTTTTAAGCTTATAAATTATTAGATTGATAATTTTTTCTTAATTTATTTACTTTAAAATCATGAAAGACTACATTGCGCAGAGAAGTTCAGCTTCTGCTGCAAGCTGTCCGTCTACAAAGGCGTTGCCTCTAAATTTCCAGATAGATCTTTTGAAGGCAATTGCCTCAAGTTCAAATCTGATCTGATCTCCGGGAACAACAGGTTTTCTAAATCTACACTTATCAATTCCAATAAAACGGACGTCTTTATTGTTTGCTTTAGCATCAGGAGATGACAAAAAGTGAAGAACTCCCCAGCTTTGTGCCATTGCCTCAACAATTAATACGCCCGGCATTATCGGTTCTCCCGGGAAATGTCCCTGGAAAAAAGGTTCATTTATAGTCACATTTTTAATTGTGATAATTTTTTTATTTTCTTCAAATTCAAGTACCCTGTCCAGCAGCAGGAATGGATATCTGTGAGGTATCAGTTCCATGATTTTTTTAATATCAACCATTATTCATTCCTTTGTTTGATTTTAGATTCTAAATCATTAATTCTTTTTTTGAGATCTTTTATTGTCTGATTCATCTCAGGCAGTTTCCGAAAGATCAAAGTTGATCTCAGCCAGTCACGGTGGTGCATGTGAGGCGCGCCTGATACTATCTGACCCGGAGGGACATCTACTGCAATACCGCCTCTGGCTCCAACGGTTACATCGTTTCCGATCTTGACATGTCCTGCCGTTGCTGACTGACCTGCCATGGTAACCCTGTCTCCGATATGGGTGCTTCCGGATATGCCCGTTTGGGCTACAATAACCGAATCTTCTCCGATAGTGCAGTTGTGTGCGACCTGGATTAGATTATCAAGTTTTGCTCCGCGTTTTATCCATGTTATCCCCATGGTGGCCCGGTCAATTGCTGTGCAGGCTCCGATCTCAACATCATCGTCTATCTGTACGATTCCAAGTTGAGGAATTTTGAATTTTTTAGCGCCGTCAGGAGCGAATCCGAAACCATCGCTTCCTATGATTGCGCCTGAATGAATAATTACGTTATTGCCGACAATACATTCCTCTCTGATGGTCACATTAGGGTGAAGGAAGGTATTGCTGCCGATTTTAATTTTTCTGCCCAAAAAGCAGTTAGGGTATATTGTTGTGTTGTCTCCGATTATGGATCCGTCGCCAATGAAAACGAATGGATATATGGTGACATTTTCTCCAAGTTTAACATCTTTACCAATGAACGCTCTCTCATCGATTATTCCAGCTTCTTCTCTCGGCGGATTTAGAAAGGTAATGGTTTTTGCGTATGCAAGGTAAGGGTTCTTAACCTTAAGCAGATTTTTTGATTCTGATGAAATGTCTGGTGAACAAACAATTGCGGAAGCATTTGTCGTTTCAATATATTTAATATATTTTGGGTTTGCAACAAAGGTTATATCCCCCTTTTTTGCGTCTTCAATTCCTGAGATGTTATTTATCAGGGTATCTTCATCACCGTCTATTGTGCCGTCGAGAATTTGAGCAATTTCTTTAAGCTTGAGTTCCATTCTAAATGCTTTATTCCATAAAACACAGGAGCCTGATTTTCAGTCCCTGTGTTTTTTAAGTGTTATTTATAAGGACAAAAGCTGTCCGGTTGTTTTTTAAATAAACAAATGATTTAAAACAGGTTCTGCTTATTTTTTGTTTTTATTATACTGTGCGTCATAGATAGCTATAATCTTCTCTGTCAGGTCAATAGTCTCGGATGCGAAAAGTATATTTCTTTCATTTTTCTCAAATATAACGGTATAATTGTTTTTCTTTCCATATTCCTGGATTGCAGGAATGAGGTCTTCAAGGATTTCATTTGTTAGTTCTGCTTCTTTTAGCTGAACTTCTGATTTTGAATCCTTTACCTGTCTCTCATAATCACGCTGTCTGCGGAGGAAGTCTTTTTCTTTTTCTCTTCTAACGCTGTCAGTCAGCATCATGCTTTGTTTCTGAAGAACTTCCCCGAGTTTTTCTATAGAAGCTTTTTCTTTTAAAATTGTATTTTCAATTTCTTTTATTTCTACTTGAAATTTAGCCATTGTGTCTTTGCCGGCAGCACTTTCAACCACAGCTTTTTGAATCGCAACATAACCTAATTTGTATTCTCCGGCAAAGCTCTTGTTTGATATTAATAGTACTGTGAGTAAAAATGCTGCTGTAAATAATTGTTTCTTCATTTTTTACCTTTCCGATTTAAAATTATATTTGCTGATATTTTTTAATAGTTTGTCTATGTGTCCTGTTATGACGTTTTGTCGGGCTTTTTATTGTGTGTTTTTAACTGTATTGAATTTGCAGGTCTTAAGTTTAAAGTTTTTCCTTTGCTGGCCCTTTTACTATTCTAAAGTAGAAGGAGTAGTAAATATTATATTCAGTGCTTTAAATTCTGTTTTAGAACATCTTTCCCATTGAAAATTCGAAGTTGCTGGCATCTTCATCATACTTGTCATCGGGTTGAAGGTTCAATCCCCAAACTATCCGTAATGGCCCGAAAGGTGAGTACCAGTTTATACCTACTCCGGCACAGGTTCTAAAGTCAGAGAGGAAGGAATCGTTTTTTTCATAGGCATTACCGGCATCAAAAAAGACAAGTCCTCGCACACCTGAACCGGGCATAATGGGAAATAGAAACTCGAAATTAAAAAAGATTTCTTTTTCTCCGCCAACAGCGTCATATTTGGGATCATCGCCTTCATATTCTATAGGACGGTTTGTTCTGACTTGTTGAGGCCCTACAGTACGGGATTCAAACCCGCGCAGGGAGTCCATGCCCCCCAGGAAAAACTTTTCAGAAATAGGAATATCCTCACCCGCTTCAAACAGCTGCCCGATTTCTCCTCTTACCATGAATGCTGTATTAAATGGGAGAGGAAAATATTTGGAAGCGCTTGCTATTAAACCGATAAATTTGCTGTCTCCACCGAGCCCGGCAAGCTCCATTGAAAATCTACAGTTGGAACCCATCCTGGGCGACCAGTGGTCATCCCTTGAGTCTCTTGTAATAGTTCCTGTAATACTGCTGGTAACAGTTCTGCCTTCCTGCTCTTGTATGTCCTGGGCAACATCATAATAGTCATCAACCTCAATCTCCGTTGATTCAAATCTGTAGGTCAGATGAAAACGGGTATAGTCAAATTTGTGGTCAAGGGGAAAACTTGCTCGCAGATTGAAACCCATACTGTCCCTCTCGAATTCGTAATATTCCCTGTTGATTTTAAACAGGTCAAATCCAACAGATGTACGGGTGCCCCTAAACCATGGTTCGGTAAAGGAAATATCAAACTGTGAAGAATCTCCTCCGATCTGTGTCATTAGCCTTAAACTCTGACCTTTCCCAAACAGGTTGTTTTGTGCTATCTGGAACATGCCTACTACGCTGTCAATAGAGCTGTATCCGGCACCCACACTGAAAGAGCCTGTGGGGCGTTCTGCAACTTCTATGTGAAGCTTTATCAAATTTCCTTTGCTTCCCGGTGAGGTGTTAATGTTTACCTTTTCAAAAAATCCAAGGTTGTTGATTTCCTGCTTGCTTCGTTTGATTTCTTCAGAGTTATAAACGGCCCCCTCTGTAAGACGCATTTCACGTCTTATGATTTTATCCCGCGTTCTGGTGTTGCCGGTGATTTTAATTTCTTCTATGTATATCTTTTCACCTTTGATAATTTTGAAAGACAGGTCAACGGTTTTTTCCTTATGATTAATGTTTGTAAGGGGTGTGATGTCAGAAAAAGCAAACCCCTGCTCAGCATATATTGCTCTTAATGCAATCAGATCATCATTTAATTTCTGACCGTTAAAGGTCTGTCCTGAAGCTGCTTTTATTTTTGATTCTAAAAGGATTTTATCGAAGATAAGGTCCCCGTCAAAAGCTATTGAGCCTATTGTAAATTTAGGACCCTCGGTTATGTTGAAATGGACCTGTATGCTTTTCTTTTTAAATTCAACAATTGGTTTTTTTACTTCAACCAGGAGAAATCCTTTGCTGTAGTAATATGCAATAATCCGCTCAAGGTCTTTTTCAAGGCCTGCTTCTTTATAAATGCCCTTTGTGGTGAAAAGGGACATGAAGCTTTTTTCTCTCGTTTCCATGACCTTGCTGATTTTTCTTCCGGAAATGGAGTCGTTCCCGGAGAAGGTGACTTTTTTAATTTTAATTATATTACCTTCTTGAATTGAATAATCAACACCGACCATGTCGTTTGACATCGATTTTACTTTATAAGATACATCTGCCTGAAAATAGCCCTTGTCAAGATAGAGTTTTTTAATCCGGGTTACATCACCTGTTGTTTTATTTAGGTCGAGTATTGTCCTGGGTTTTACTTCAAGAACTTCCTGAATGTCGTCAAGTTTTATTTTCTTGTTGCCGTGTATTTGAATGGCCTTGACCATGGGTTTTTCTTCAACATGAAAGGTTATCTTTTTCCCAGTTTCAGTGTCTTCGCTTGTTATTTGTATATCCTTAAAGTAGCCCATTTGGTAGATTCTTTTAAGATCTTCCTGTAGAATCTGCGGAGAGAATTCTTCGCCCGGTTTTGTTCTTATGGCAAAAAGTACAGCGTCTTGTTCAATAAATCTGTTCCCGGCAATAAGGACTTTGCTGATTATCTCTTTTTCTAGAATAATAAAGTTAATTTCACGTGCGATGTCCTGAAGTTTGCTGGTTATTTCCGCTGTGTTATCAGCGGTGGTGAAAAGTCTTTGAACCGGTTTTATTTTCTTGGCATCAATAAGTGAAATGTCAAGGCTTAGCGTTTTGCCGATTTTTGTTAGTTCGCCGAGAACAATGAAGTCAACTCCCAGTTTTTCTCCTAATAGAACAGCCTGTTCTCCGTCGACGGTTTTGAGTCCCATGTCCTGAATGGTTTTTGCAAGAAGCGGTTTGTCAACAGTTTTAATTTCACCTCTTTTTTCAAGGCGGGTTGAAAGCATATCAGGGATTGCCTGACTCAGGTATGATAGGTTTTCTTCGCTGTGAATAGAAAAAGGAAGAATCACAACATTTTGTTCTTGCTTAGCATTTAAAGCAGCACTGCTAACCAGAATTAATGAGATAATAAGTAATAATAGCCCTAGTTGCTTATAATGATTTTCTTTTTTCATAATCCTCTATTTGCGCCAATTTCTGTATAAGATAGTTAGATTTTAAATTTTAGTTTTTAGTTTTTCCGTCTACAAGGACTATTCTTCTCGACATTTTTAGTGCGAATTCTTCATTGTGTGTCACAATGATAAGTGTTGTTTTAAGTTCATTGTTCAGCTTTAAAAGAAGATCAAAAACCTCTCTGCCTGTCGGTGTATCTAAATTCCCTGTTGGTTCATCGGCAAGCACTATTTCAGGTTCCATTATTAGTGCTCGTGCTACAGCAACTCTCTGCTGCTCTCCCCCTGACATTTCACCAGGCTTATGGGTGATGCGGTTTTTCAGCCCCATTTTCTCAAGCAGTTGAAAACCCTTCTCTTCCATGGAAGATTTATTTTTCCCTGCGATAAGTGCTGGCATTATTGTATTTTCAAGCGCATTGAATTCCGGCAAAAGATGGTGAAACTGAAATATGAATCCCAGTTTATTGTTTCTAAACTCGGCCAGCTCTTTTTTGCTGTAGGAGAATAAATTCGTGTTTCTATACAAAACCATACCTGAAGAGGGTTTGTCAAGCGTTCCTATTATATTTAACAGGGTACTTTTCCCTGCTCCGGATGGACCGGTAATGGCGCATTTGTCTCCTTTATTAATATCGAGGCTGATGTTTTTTAGAACCTCGGTTTTTGAGCCTTTATTGGTAAAGGTTTTTGTGAGGTTATTAACCTTTAAAAGAGGTTCAATAGATTCTGAAATATTATTCATAGCGAAGAGCCTCGGCCGGTTCCAGGTTTGCGGCCTGTCTGGATGGATAAAGGGTTGCAATAAAGCTGATTAAGATGGCAATGAAAGCAACAAAGAATACATCCCAAGAGTTTATTTTTACAGTTAAATCAGGGATATAGTAAACATCTTTTGAAAGGGAAATAATGTGAAAATTGTTCTGAAGAAAGGCCAGGAAACAACCTCCGGCAAGGCCGATTACAGTTCCGGATACGCCTATTATGAGGCCCTGCAGCATAAATATCCTCATTATTGAGGATGATTTTGCTCCCATTGATTTAAGTATGGCTATTTCCCGATTTTTGTCATTTACCATCATGATAAGTGTGGCTACTATGCTGAAAGCAGCGACGATAATAATGAGTATCAGGATAATAAACATAGCTGTTTTTTCAAGCTTTAAGGCAGCATACAGGTTTTTATGCATTTCTTTCCAGTCTCTTACCTGATATTCCGGTCCAAGAAGATCTTTTATTTTCGCCACAACTTTTTCAGTGTCGTAGATGTCGTTTACTTTAAGCCAGATACCGCCGATTTCTTTGGGCATTTTTACAAATTTCTGTGCGTCAGGAAGAGAAATATAAGCCATCCCTGTGTCGTACTCATACATGCCTGATTCAAATATTCCGGCGACTATAAATTTTTTCCATCCGGGGATCATTCCTGTTGGTGAGATAAGCCCTGTTGGTGATATGGCCGTTACCGGACTGCCTGTTCCTATTCCAAGGATTTCTGAAAGTTCCTTGCCGATTATTATCCCGGGATTTTTTGTGCTGTTATCAAAAGAAATTGGGTTCAGGAGAAACGTTAAATCACCTTCAATGATGTATTTTTTTATGTCTATAACATCCGGGGCTGTTGGGATGTCTATGCCGTGAAGTATAACCGGTGATACTCTGGATCCTGATGACAGCATAACGGTACTGATAATAAAAGGTGTTGATGCGGAAACGTTTTGCAGTTTGTTTAAGTCTGCAATCTTGTTTTCATGATCTTTGATGCCGGAGAAATATTTATTAATTACAATATGAGCGTTTGTCCCAAGTATTTTTTCCCGCAAATCATCAGTGAACCCTGTCATCACACCCAGGACAAGTATAAGTGCCATAACGCCTATAGCTACGCCAGCGATTGAGATTAGCGTGATAAGAGAGATGAAAACTTGTTTTCTCTTTGCGCGAAGATATCTTAAAGCTATGAAAAGTTCATAGGAGAATTTGTTCAATTCTTCGGCCTTTCAGATCGAAAGAGGGGGAAAAGTATAACGTCTCTAATGGAAGGTGAGTCAGTTAAAAGCATTACCAGTCTGTCGATTCCTATGCCTTCTCCTGCAGCAGGAGGCATGCCGTGTTCAAGTGCTGTTAAGAAATCTTCATCAATTTGAAACGGCTCACCATCAATTTTTTCCTTTGTTTCAGCCTGTTTCATAAAGCGGTCTCTCTGGTCTGCCGGATCGTTAAGTTCAGAGAAGGCATTTGCAATTTCCCTTCCGGCAATAAAGAGCTCAAACCGGTCTGTTACGCTCGAGTCTTGTTCGTTTGTTCTAGCCAACGGAGAGACTTCTACCGGGTAGTGGGTTACGAAAGTGGGCTGAATCAGTTCTTTTTCCGCAGCTTCTTCAAAGATTTCGGTTACGATTTTACCGAGCGGCTCATGTCCTGTAATTTCAATGCCAAGTTTTTTGGCGTGTTCCCGTGTCTTTTCAAGGTCATCAAAATCTGAAATATCAATATCTGCATATTTTGCAGCAGCTTCTTTAAGAGTCATTCTTTGCCAGGGTGAACTAAAATTTAATTCCTGTTCCTGATAGATGATTTTTGAGGTGTCATGCAGTTCATTGCAGATATAGCAGAACATCTCTTCGGTCAGATCCATCAGGTCTTCATATGTTGCGTATGCATGATAGAACTCAACCATAGTAAATTCAGGGTTATGTTGAGTCGAGATCCCTTCATTTCTGAAGTTACGGTTAATTTCAAAAACTCTTTCTATCCCGCCAACAAGAAGTCTTTTCAAATAAAGCTCAGGAGCGATTCTCAAATACAGATCAGTATTTAAAGAGTTGTGATGGGTGATGAAGGGTTCTGCTGCTGCTCCGCCGGGGATGGGGTGCATCATGGGTGTTTCAACTTCCACAAAGTCACGTTTTAAAAGAAAATCTCGAATAAGGGTGATGATGCGGGCTCTGGCAAGAAATGTTTTTTTAACCTCTTGGTTTGAAATCAGGTCAAGATACCGCTGTCTGTACCTTGTTTCTATGTCCTGAAGCCCATGCCATTTTTCAGGCAGTGGACGAAGTGTTTTTGTCAAAAATGAGAAACTATCTGCAAGTATGGTGAGTTCGTTTGATTTTGTTAAGAAAACTCTTCCTTTAATACCTATGAAATCGCCGATATCTACCTTTTTAAATATATCGTAACTTTCTGCTCCAACCTTGTTCTTCTGGATATAGGCCTGAATCAGGCCTTTTCTGTCCTGTATGTGCAGAAAAGCTGCTTTTCCAAAGCTTCTTACAGAGATTACTCTTCCCGCAATTGAGAAGATATCTTCACAGGCTTCGATCTCTTCTTTTTCTTTACCTTTAAATAATTCTGTTACCTGCTGGGAGGTATGTAGAGCCTTAAAATCATTGGCATAAGGATTTATGCCGTTTTCTTTAAGTTCCGTGACTTTTTGTGTTCGTACCTGAAGGAAATCTTTTTTTTCATCCATAATATTGATTAATTTTTAATAGGTTAGAATGTTTGATTAATTATTTATCTTATGATATATTTTTCCTCTTAAACTTCTGGAAAATAGCTTAACTTTCCATTTAAGTCAAGGTAAAAGCATATCTAAGCTGAATCTGGATATAAATATCTCTAAAAATTTAAGCAAATTAAGTTTCATAACAATTCAAGGAATTTTTCAAATAGAAATAAGGTATGTGATTTATTAAAGAAAGGATATGATTATGGCTCAGGAAGAATTAAAAAAAACAATCGTTGAATTCGCAAAAACATATGAATACTCGAACTTGATAACTATAGATGGATCAGGTTTCCCAAAAGGCAGGATGATGGAGAACCTTCCTTTTGGAGAGGACCTTATATTGTGGTTCGCAACTGGCGCACAGTCAAATAAGGTTGCAGAGATTAAAAATAACTCAAAAGCAAGTGTTTTTCTATATAGGCCAGAAGATCATGGCAGTATTTCTGTTGCTGGAAACGCAGAAATCGTGATAGATGATGTTATCAGGAAAGAAAAATGGAAAGAAAAATGGAGTGCTTTCTGGAAAAAAGGTTTTTCTGATCCGGAATATACCCTGGTCAAGATAGTTCCTGAACAGATCGTTTATCTGGATTTTGCAAGTCACAATCAGGAAATCCTTGACCTCTAGGGATGTTGATCTATAGAAGGTCTTGGACACGATCTTTTCCTTTGGTTGATTTTATGAATAAAAAACAATATGTTGTGAGTCTGGAAGGTTTTTGGCTGATATGTTGCGATAATATATTTTATTATTGAAAAAGGTTTTGATGCGTGATACAATAAAAAATTTAATTGACAAAATTTTATTATCCCTATATACATAAACGCTTAACTTTTGTTTATACAAAGAGACTTGGAAATAAGGATTATTGATATACCAGAGGGTGGACAGCAGGTAGAAACTGAAATAGATATAGTTTCTGTTGAAAATCTTTTAGAGGGTGCAATTGAGGTCAGCAGAGTCTTAACCCCTTTGAGTTTGAAGTGCGATTTTGTTCGTACTGGAACAGAAATTATTCTAGATGGGACATACAGGGTTGATCTTGAGTTGAACTGTATAAAATGTCTGGATAATTTTACGTACGGACTGGATGAGGGCTTTCATTATATTTACAGGACTGTTTTTGAAAAGGCTGAACCCGAGGATCAGGAGCTGAAAAGCAATGACCTTGAGATATACTATTGCGATGGCGAGAACATAGATCTTAGTTCTATTGTCAGGGAGCAGATCTATCTTAATTTGCCGCAATATCCATACTGTAATGAAGATTGTCTCGGGTTGTGTGTATACTGTGGTGAAAATCTGAAAAAAGGACTCTGTAAGTGTCTTTCGGGTAAGACAAGAGCTAACTCACCGTTCTGTGTATTAGAAAAATTGAAAGATGATAAATAGATAGTTGCAAAATATATTACTTAAAAGTTTAAAAAGATAAATATCGTCAAACTAATTAATAAAACGTGAGAGAATACAATGGCAGTACCAAGAAAAAAAGTTTCCAAAAGCAGAAAAAACACACGGAGGGCCCATGACCGTTTGACAGCTCCGAACCTTGTTAACTGTGCACAGTGCAGTGAACCTAAAAAGCCTCATTGTATATGCCCCAAGTGTGGATATTATAATGGCAGAGAAATTATTTCAATTACAGCAGAATAGTTTTAGTTGAATAGAGCTCTGGGTTTTTAGTGTTGTCATTATAAAAATGATAAGGAAATATCGGACGCATGTATAAGGCGAGAATAATTGGAACGGGTTCACATGTACCTGAAAAAGTGCTTACCAATAAAGATTTGGAAGTCTTAGTAGATACAAGTGAAGAGTGGATACTTACCCGGACAGGTATTAAAGAACGACATATTGCTTCTAACGGAGAGGCAACTTCAGATTTTGCATATCAGGCATCGTTAAATGCAATGGAGATGGCGGGGATATCTCCTGAAGAAATAGATATGATTATTGTGGGGACAATAACCCCTGATATGAATACTCCTTCGGTAGCATGTATTCTGCAAAGCAGATTAAAGGCAAAAGGGGCAGTAGCTTTTGATATCTCGGCAGGGTGCACCAGTTTTCTATATGCTCTTTCGGTTGCTGATAGTTTTATGAAAGGCGGCAATGTAGAAAAAATTCTGATTGTTGGATCAGAGACTCTTTCTAAAATTACAAATTATGAAGACAGGGGTACATGCATCCTGTTTGGTGACGGTGCAGGTGCTGTGGTTCTTTCCAAAGAAAAAGGTGACAGGGGAATCCTTTCAACACATCTTTTTTCAGATGGTTCGTACGGAGAACTTCTTTATATGCCGGGAGGCGGATCGGCCAGGCCTGCTTCCAAAGAGACCCTTGAAAAAAGAGAACATTATCTCAGGATGGATGGTAACAAGGTCTTCAAGATAGCGGTTAAATCTCTTGAAGAAGCAGCTCTTATAGCCTTGTCACACAATGATTTAACAGGTGAATCGATTGATCTTCTTATCTCGCATCAGGCAAATTTAAGAATTATTGATGCAATAGGAAAAAGGCTGAATCTTCCTTCTGAAAAAATATTTATAAATATTGACAAATACGGAAATACATCTTCGGCCTCAGTGCCGATAGCAATAGATGAAGCTAACAGACAAAACAGAATTAAGGAAAATGATTTAATATTGCTGGATGCTTTCGGAGCTGGGTTCACTTGGGGTTCAGCAGTGCTTCGATGGTAAACAACAGAAAGGTGGGGAAATATGCTAGATTATAATTTGACAGAAACACAGGTGCAGATCGTTGAATTGGCACGTAAGGTTGCCAAAGATAAAATTCTTCCAGTTAGAGCGGAACTTGATGAGACGGGTGAATTTCCATGGGGACCTTTAAAGGTTTTGGCTGATGTGGGACTGTTCGGGGTTTATATTCCTGAAGAGTATGGTGGACTTGGATTTGGGAACCTTGAAAATTGTCTTGTGGTTGAAGAATTGAGTAAGGTATGTGTAGGCGTTTCAGTAAGTTTTGCTGCAAGCGGTTTGGGAACATATCCAATTCTTCTTTATGGTAGTGATGAACAGAAAAAAAAGTATCTGCCTGATATCGCAGCCGGGAAAAGGCTGGCTGCTTTTGGTATTACCGAATCAAGTGCAGGAAGTGACTCGGCCTCCATAAGAACCACAGCTAGAAAAGATGGAGATAAGTATGTCGTAAATGGTGTGAAGCAGTGGATCACCAATGCCGGTGAAGCAGAAATCTATAGTTTTATCGCAAAAACAGATCCTTCAAAGGGCCCTCGCGGTGCAAGCGCTTTTATCATTGAAAAGGGAAATGAAGGTTTTAGCTTCGGTGCAAAAGAGAACAAGCTGGGTATCCGTGCTTCAGCCACCCGTGAACTGATCTTTGAGGATTGTGAAATTCCTGCAGAGAATCTGATTGCCCGTGAAGGTATGGGATTTATTGTTACCATGAAGAATTTTGATCAGACCCGTACCGGTATTGCGGCACAGGCTGTGGGTCTTGCAGCAGGGGCCTTAAATGAAACGATTAAGTATGCCCATGAAAGAAGGACCTTTGGTAAATCAATTATTTCTCATCAGGCTGTTCAGCATATGCTTGCTAATATGGCAACAGAGATTGAAGCTGCCCGCGCATTGACATATCAGTCTGCCCGTTACTGTGATTCAGGTGCCAAAGATATGTCAAAATATTCATCAATGGCAAAACTGTTTTCCTCTGATGTATGTATGAAGGTTACCACAGATGCAGTGCAGATTTTTGGCGGATATGGTTATATGAAGGAATATCCTGTTGAAAAGATGATGCGTGATGCAAAAATTCTTCAGATATATGAAGGGACAAACCAGATTCAGAGAAATGTTATTGGTCAGTTCCTGATTAAAGAAGTCGCCGGAAGAAAATTGGTATAGTTATTTTTGGAAGAGAGTGCAGCACCATATGTAGTATGTGTAAAAAAAAGATTGCACAATTATTACAATTATTATAAAAAAAGGTGTTAATAATGGATTTGAAGGACAAAGTTGCAATTGTAACAGGGGCAGCGCAAGGCATTGGAAAAGTGATTGCTCTTAGCTTGGCTAAGTGCGGGGCTGACATAGCAGTATCTGATATAAATGAAGATAGTCTTAACTCGGCGGTAAAAGAGATAGAGGCTTTAGGACGTAAGTCTATCGCGATAAAGATGGATGTCTCCAGTCTGAAAGACTGTGAGGACATGGTTAAAAAAACAGTAGATGTTTTTGGTAAGGTTGATATTCTTATTAACAATGCCGGTATAACTAGAGATACAGTTCTTCTTCGGATGAAAGAGGAACAGTGGGATCAGGTGATACAGGTGAATTTGAAGGGAACATTTAATTGTACCAAGGCTGTGATACGCGGTATGTTTAAACAGAAATCCGGGAAAATAATAAATATTTCATCTGTTACCGGAGCCATGGGGAATGCTGGTCAGGCAAACTATTCTGCTTCCAAGGCTGCAGTCATGGGCTTTACAAAATCAATCGCCCGTGAATATGCTCATTGCGGGATTACGGTTAATGCGGTTGCCCCGGGTTTTATAAAAACCGCAATGACTGACGCGATACCGGAAAAAGACCGTGATGCAATGATCTCGATAATCCCGGCAAAAAGACTGGGCCTGCCTGAAGATGTGGCAGATACAGTCTGTTTTCTGGCAAGTGATATGTCAAATTACATTACAGGACAGGTTATACATATTAATGGCGGAATGTACATGTAGATTTGAAAATAACTGAGGCAATAAGACATAGAAATAATAGTTAGTTAATTAAGGAGGAAATGATAATGTCAGTAGAACAAAGAGTTAAAGATATAATTGTTGAGCAGCTTTCGGTCAGTGAGGAAGAAGTCGTTCCAGAAGCTTCTTTTGTGGATGATCTTGGAGCGGATTCATTGGATCTGGTCGAGCTTATTATGGTTATGGAAGAAAAATTTGAGCAGGAAATCCCTGATGAAGATGCAGAAAAGCTTCAGACAGTTAATGATGCTATTACTTATATTAAAGAACGCGTAACTGAATAATTACACGCATTACTTTTTATGAATGATTTTAAAATTGCTTTAATAAGGCAGATAAAAGCCTTCCTCTTTTGATGGTGGGCTTTTAATTTATAACTTAATAATCATTGGGAGCTTTTGGTTTGGAAAAAAGAAGAGTAGTTGTAACAGGTCTTGGCATTGTTTCTCCTCTGGGTATCGGACTGGAGGAAAACTGGGATGCTGTCAGTAACGGCAGATCAGGTATCGGCCCGATTACACGTTTTGATCCTAAAGATGTTAATGCAAAGATTGCAGGAGAGGTGAAAAATTTCAATCCTGAAGACTATATTGAGAAAAAAGAAATAAAGAAGATGGATACTTTTCTGCACTACTCTCTTGCTGCAGGGATAATGGCTGTTGAAGATTCCGGTCTTGTAATTAATGACGAAAATGCCGAAAGAGTAGGCGTTTTGGTCGGTTCAGGGCTTGGCGGCCTTGAGACCATTGAGAAATATCATTCGATAATGCTGGAAAAGGGGCCTAAAAAGATATCGCCTTTTTTCATACCCATGCTTATTGTTAATCTCGCTCCGGGTCATATTTCAATGCATTTCGGTTGTAAAGGTCCGAACACAAGTATTGTTACAGCCTGTGCAACAGGTAATCATTCAATTGGTGAAGCATTTAAGACGATTCAGCGCGGTGATGCGGATGCAATGATCGCCGGTGGTGTTGAATCCACGATTACTCCTCTGGCTGTAGGCGGTTTCTGTGCCATGAAAGCGCTATCCACCCGGAATGATGAGCCAGAAAGGGCCAGTCGTCCATTTGAAAAGGACAGAATAGGGTTTATTATGGCTGAAGGTGCGGGAATTGTTGTGCTTGAGGAAATGGGATCTGCAGTAAAAAGAGGCGCAAGGATTTATGGAGAACTAACGGGATTTGGCTGTAATGCTGATGCACATCATATTACTGCTCCATCACCGGGAGGCGAAGGTGCTGCCAGATGCATGAATCTGGCTTTAAAGGATTCCGGTATTAATCCTGAAGATATTGATTATGTGAATGCACATGGTACTTCCACATATATGAATGATCTGTGTGAGACCCAGGGAATGAAAAGTGTTTTTAAAGAGAATGCTAAGAAGCTGTGGGTCAGTTCCACAAAGTCAATGACAGGACATATGCTTGGTGCTGCGGGCGGAGTTGAGGCAGTATTTAGCCTTTTAACCATCAAAAACGGTGTTGTGCCGCCGACGATTAATTATGAAACGCCTGATCCTGAATGCGATCTTGATTATGTTCCGAATACAGCACGGGAAAAACAGGTGGGTAAAGTGATGAGCAATTCCTTCGGGTTTGGCGGAACAAACGCCACACTTATATTTCAAAAGTTTGAGGGGTAATTAAATTAATATGGGAATAAAAGTTGCCATAGGTTCTGATCATCGCGGTTTTGAAATCAAGAAAGCGCTGATTAGCCTTCTCGAATCTCTAGGAAATGAAGCACAGGATATGGGGCCATTTTCAGATGCTTCTGCCGACTATCCTGAATTTGCATCAAAGGTTGCTTCAGCAGTGGAAAATAACTCCTGTGATCGCGGGGTGCTGATCTGTGGTTCAGGAATCGGCATGTCTATTGTGGCCAATAAATTTAAAGGTGTCAGGGCCACTCTTTGTCATGATCTTCATACAGCAGAAATGTGCCGCAGGCATAATAATTCTAACCTTCTGGTTTTGGGTGAGGTCTTAGGGGCTGAGCTCTCTCTTGCCATGCTTAAGGTTTGGTTTTCTACACCTTTTGAGGGCGGCAGACATCAGGACAGGCTGGATCTTATTAGTGAAATAGAAAAGAAGAATTTCAAATAAAATAATCTGTTTTTTGTTTCTTCCTGAAAATAAAGGGAATTTTGTATTGCCCTTCCCGGTTGTCTATAACTATTCAATAATGTCATGTCAGATATAAATAAACGTCCGGAATGGAAAGAATACTTTATTGGTATTGCAAGGCTGGTCTCGCAAAGATCAACCTGTATCAGACGTAAAGTAGGTGCTGTAATTGTGCGTGATAAAAGAGTGCTTTCAACAGGATATAACGGAGCGCCTACAGGCCTTCCACACTGTTCGGAAACAGGATGTATTCGGGAAAAGATGGGTGTGCCGTCGGGTCAGCGTCACGAACTTTGCAGGGGCCTTCATGCAGAGCAGAATGCAATTATACAGGCTGCATATCATGGCATTAGTATTAAGGGAGCAATTCTTTTTTGTACGACATTGCCGTGCAGTATATGTTTTAAGATGATTATAAATTCAGGCATCAAAGAGGTTGTATATGAAGAGGGATATCCTGATGACTTAACTGAAGCGTTTTTGAAGGAATCGGATATCAAAATGACAAAATATTAGAGGGGGGAGCAATGAAATGTCCTTACTGTAACAACCTTGAGGATAAGGTTATTGATTCTCGTATCAGCAAAGATGGTGAGATTATACGCAGGCGTAGAGAGTGTCTTGGGTGTGCAAAGCGTTTTACAACACATGAAAAGATAGAAGATAAGCTTCCATTAATTGTTAAGAAAGATGGCCGAAGGGAACCCTATGGTCGTGAAAAGATGATGGAGGGAATGAAAAAGGCCTGTCAAAAGCGGCCAATAAGTATTGAAGCTATAGAGAAAATAGCGGATAAAATTGAACAGGATATTGTCTCACGCGGGGTGAAGGAGATTAAAGGCTCAGAACTTGGTGAAAAAGTTATGCTTGAGCTCCATGATCTTGATGATGTGGCATATGTCAGGTTTGCTTCTGTGTATCGGTCTTTTAAGGATATTAGTGATTTCATGGAAGAGGTGAAGACTCTGGTCAAAGATAAAGGTTGATGGCTTTTTAAAATTCTAAGTATTTTGAATTTAAAATGTTTTACTTTGTCATTTTGGCCGGTTTAGTAAATATAATGGTGTTTTAGATGGCAGCTGACTTAACAGAAGATTATTTTATGGGTGAAGCTTTAAAGCTTGCAAAAAAAGGCGCAGGCCGGGTTAGCCCTAACCCGATGGTGGGTGCAGTTGTTGTAAAAAATGGAAAAATAGTCGGAAAGGGTTATCACAGGTATTTCGGGGGTGCCCATGCAGAGATAAATGCGATTGAAAGTGCAGGCAAAGCAGTTAAGGGCGCTGATATCTATGTTACGCTGGAGCCGTGTTCACATTTTGGGAAGACGCCTCCATGTGTAGATGCGCTTATAAAAAGCGGTGTACGAAGAGTTTTTATTGGTATGGTGGATTCTAATCCTGTCGTGAGCGGTAAAGGGATTAGAAAACTTAAAAAAGCCGGTATTGTCGTAAAGACCGGGATTCTTGATATCAAATGCAGAAGACTTAATGAGTCTTTTGTTAAATATATTACAAAAAAAGAACCTTTTGTCATATTAAAGTCAGCAATAAGCCTCGATGGTAAGATCGCATCGCATACGGGTGACTCAAAATGGATAACATGTGAAGAGTCTAGAAGATTTGTTCACCGGTTGCGTTTTGAATCAGACGCTGTGATGGTCGGTGTTGGGACTGTTATCGCTGATGACCCGCTTTTAAATGTCAGGTTGTTTAAAAAAGCAAAAAAAGAACCGTTCAGGGTTATCGTTGACAGCGGTCTAAAAATACCTCTTGGCAGTAACGTTCTAAAACCTGGTTTTGCTGAGAAGACGGTTGTTGCTGTTTCAAAAGAAAAATCAGTTTTAAAAAAAGCCGGGGTGATTAAAAATATGGGGGCTCAGGTTATTTCTGTGCCTGCAAAGAATAAACGGATAGACCTTAAAGTATTAAGCAGAATTCTGGCAAAACAGGGGATTGCGAGTATACTTCTGGAAGGTGGATCCGAGGTCAATGCAGCAGCTCTGGAAGCTGGAATTGTTGATAGAGTAGTGCTTTTTTATTCTCCTAAGCTGATAGGCGGTAAAAAAGCTTTTGGTATGATCGGCGGACAGGGGAAATCGCTGATTTCCGAGGCAATAAAGATTGATGATTTAAATATCAGGCGGATTAGTACGGATTTCATTGTTGAGGGATATGTGGTATAATTATCAATTATTCTGGGATTCGGATTCTGCAGTTTTGAATACGCTTTAATTTGATAGATCTTAGATTTTTTAGATATTTAAAACTATATCTGTTTAGCAGGAGCAGTAAAGATGTTTACCGGATTGATTGAAGATATAGGTGAAATAAAAAAAATTACTCGTGCTGGGAGCGGAAAACAGTTTATCTTAAAGAGCCGTATCCCGACCTCTGAAATAAGCCTGGGAGACAGTATCGCTGTTGACGGAGTCTGTCTTACGGCAACAGAGTTTGTTGAGGGTGGGTTCAGTGTGGATGTTTCCCCGGAGAGTTTGAAACGAACCACGCTGGAAGCCAGAAGAGTGGGGCACCGGGTCAATCTTGAAAGAGCGCTTCGTCTTTCAGACCGGCTTGGCGGTCATTTGGTTTCAGGGCATGTTGACGGGGCCGCTGTTATTTCCTCAGTTGTAAAAAAAGAAGATTTTATAAAGATCGATTTTAAGGCTGAAGGAAATATACTGAAATATATTATAGAGAAGGGTTCGGTGACTATAGACGGTATAAGTCTCACGGTTAATGGTTGTTCGAAGAGTGGTTTTGATGTGATGATCATTCCCCATACTTTTTCCCATACTACACTTAATTTGAGAAAAAAGGGTGATAAGGTAAATATAGAAAATGACATAATAGGTAAATATGTTGAAAAGCTGATTGTTGGGGCAGAAGAAGGAAACGGCGCTGTAACAAAAGAGCTTTTAAGTAAATATAATTTTACGTAATTTTAATGACTAAAATATTAACACAATAAGAATGGAAAAAAAATGCCTATCGAACGAGTGCTAAAGGCCATCGACGAGATAAAAAAAGGAAAGATGGTTATCTTAAGTGATGATGAAGACAGGGAGAATGAAGGTGATCTTACCATGGCTGCTGAGCTGGTGACTCCGGAAGCAATAAACTTTATGGCAAAATACGGTCGAGGCCTTATTTGCCTTTCACTTACTGAAGAGAAATGCCGTGAACTGGACCTGCCCATGATGGTTCAGGATAACACCTCTTCTTATCAGACAGGTTTTACGGTTTCAATAGATGTGGTTAAAGGTGCGACTACCGGCATTTCAGCTGCTGACAGGGCCCTTACCATACTAACTGCGGTTAAAGATGGGGCAAAGCCTGAGGAGCTTGGAAGGCCAGGGCATATCTTTCCGTTAAGATCGTTGCCCGGGGGAGTGCTTCGCAGGACAGGCCAGACGGAAGGTTCTGTTGATCTGTGCCGTCTCGCAGGCCTAAAACCCGCAGGAATCATTTGTGAGATAATGAATGATGACGGTACCATGTCAAGAATGCCTGAATTAAAGAAATTTGGGAAAGAACACGATCTGCATATTGTTACTGTGGCAGATATTATCCAGTATTTGATATCAAAAGAATCATTGGTGAAAAGGATGGTCGAGACAAGTCTTCCATCTAAATTCGGCGGTGAATTTCAGATGATTGTTTATGAAAATGTTGTCGACACCCACCATCACATTGCCCTTGTTAAAGGTGAATGGGAAGAGGATGAAGAAGTTATGGTCCGAGTGCATTCTGAATGTCTTACCGGAGATTGCCTGGGCTCGATGCGTTGTGATTGTGGGGACCAGTTAGAGAGTTCAATGAAGATGATTGCAAGAGAAGGAAAGGGCGCAATTATTTATATGCGTCAGGAAGGACGCGGCATAGGTTTTTTAAATAAAATAAAAGCATATGCCCTTCAGGATAAAGGAAGAGATACAATCGAGGCAAATGAGGATCTTGGCTTTGAGGCTGATCTTAGAGATTACGGGGTTGGTGCCCAGATTATAAGGGATATCGGCATTAAAAGAATAAAGCTGCTGACAAATAATCCTAAAAAGATTGTGGGACTTGAAGGATACGGGCTTGAAATTTCTGGGCGCATTCCGGTTGAAATAGAGCCGATACCTGAGAACTTAAAGTATCTTTCCACCAAAAAGGAAAGAATGGGGCATATGCTAAATATTGTTGATAAAGAAAAAAAATCTTAATCAAAGAAGGGGCTGTTATGGTCAAGACATATGAAGGAAAGCTTGAAGCGAAAAAGTTTAAATTTGCAATAATTATAAGCAGGTTTAATGATTTTATTGTGAACAAGCTGCTTGGCGGTAGCATGGATGCGCTCATAAGACATGGGGCTGAAGAAAAAAATATTGAGGTCATAAAAGTGCCGGGTGCCTTTGAAATACCTCTGGTGGCAAAAAAACTTGCTAAATCAGGGAAATATGATGCAGTTATCTGTCTTGGTGCAGTGATTCGAGGAGATACGCCGCATTTTGAATATGTTGCCTCAGAGGTTACCAAAGGTATTGCTTCGGTTAGTCTTGATTTGGAAGTTCCTGTTTCTTTTGGGATACTGACTACTGAAAACATTGAACAGGCGATTGAAAGAGCAGGAACCAAGTCGGGCAATAAAGGCTGGGATGCTGCGGTATGTGCGATTGAAATGGTAAATGTGTTAAATCAGATTTAGTTAGTTTTTATTTCTCATAAAAATATTTGGCCCTGGATAAAGTCTTTTTATTCAGGGCCAATTTTTAGCTATTTTTTTTGTGAAAATTTTGTATTTACTTTAAGTATCAGTTGAAGATAAGCGGTAAGAAAGGAATTATTTTTGGGAACCAGAAGAAAATCCAGAGAAATAGCGATTCAAATACTTTACCAGTTTGAGATGAACCGCACGGATCTTGACGAGGGATTAAAACTCTTTTGGGCTGAGCACCCCAATTCAAAAGAGGTTTCAGGTTTTGCTGAATATTTGGTGAGAGGGGTTGATGATAATAAAGAGGAGATTGATAGTATTATTGTCAATGCTGCTTCAAACTGGTCTCTGAAACGTATAAGTCCTGTTGATCGGGGTATACTTCGTGAAGCGATTTTCGAATTTATTTTCTGCGGGGATATTCCTTACAAAGTTACTTTGAATGAAGCTATTGAAATGGGAAAAAAATTTAGTTCTGAAAAATCAGGATCTTTTGTCAATGGTATACTTGACAGTGTTGTTGAAAAAAAACCGGATCTTAAAAAAAAGGTCTAGTTTTATTTTATGGTTTAAAATGACTTTTTTATTTTCTTTTTTATCTTTTTAAATAAACTCTTATTTTTTATCTTTGCTTCATCCGACTGCCCTTCCGGCTGGGTGCGCCATCTAAAATTTGTCCACGGCCATTGGTCAGGATAAGCCTTTACACAGTTTTCTATGGCAGCTGTGAAGCCTGCTGTGATGTTTTTGATGTCATTTTCTGAATCGTCTGTTTTTTGCCATTTGATTTCTTCACCAATAATAATTTTTTGGGAGTCATCACTGTTTCTGACCATAAAAACAGGTATGATCCTAGCGCCGGTTCTAAGTGCGAGCCCAGCGGGTCCGGGTGCGGTTGAAGCTTTGCGGCCGAAAAAATTTACAAATACTCCCCCTCGTCTTTTGTTCTCATCTGCAATAAGACAAAGGATTCCGTTTTTTCTAAGTATTTTTAAAGCATTTTTGTAAAAGTGCTTTTCAGGTAGTGTTGGGATTGACGGAAGCTGTATGAGTTTCCTTAATTTACTATAAATAATTGATCCGGCCTTTGTTTTGAGATCACGAAAGACCGTTACGAAATTATAACCCAGCATGGAGAATTTTGTTCCGATTAGCGAGTAATTACCAATGTGCGCACTTACTGCGATTACGCCTTTCCCTGATTTTAGAGCAACGTCCAGATTTTCAATGCCTTCAACTGAAATATTTTTCAAGGCCCTTTTTTTGAATGGTCCTGCACAAAAGATGAACTCTGCGAAACCTTTGCCGAGATATTGAGAAATTTTTCTTGAGAGGACAACTTTTTCTTTTTTGGAGAGCTTATTACCATATGCAAGCCCAAGGTTGTGCAGGATTTTGCTTCTTCTGTATCTGGAAAAATAATATAAGAGATTCCCCGTAAAATTACCCAGGCTTAAAGTGTTTTTGAATCCAATTAAGTTTGTGATAAAAATCATCAGATATATTATTGACAGATAAACAAGGGTTACTGTTTTTTCAAGAAGCGTGCTGCTGTTAGAAACATTATTTTTTTTCAGCATTTATATTTTCCTGTAATATTTAAAAGCTTAAAGGGATATTCTTTATAAATTAGAGATTTTGTCAAGGCTAATCATATTAAAGACGGATAGCTTCAAACTGGTCATTGAAACGTATAAATCCAGTTGATCGGAGTATAATTCGTGAAGTGATTAAAATGGGGGAAAGTTCAGTTCTGAAAAATCCGGATCTATTGACAATGATATACTTGGTAGTGTTGTTGAATAGACTATTCCTAGAAAAAAGGTGTTGTTTTGCTTTATGATTTAAAATGACTTTCTTATTCCCCTTTTTATCATTTTAAATAGACCCTTATTGCTTATCCTCATTATAGCTCTCGCCTGCCCCTTCGGCTGAGTCCGCCATCTAAAATTCATCCACGGCCATTGATCAGGATAAGTCCGCACATAGTTTTCTATAGCCGCTGTGAAGCCTGCTGTGATGTTTTTGATGTTCTTTTCAGGATTGTCTGTATTTTCTAATTTGATTTCTTCACCAATAATAATTTTTTGGGAGTCATCACTGTTTCTGACCATAAAAACAGGTATGATCCTAGCGCCGGTTCTAAGTGCGAGCCCGGCGGGCCCGGGTGCGGTTGAAGCTTTGCGACCGAAGAAATTTACAAATATTCCCCCGTGCCTTTTATCCTCATCTGCGATAAGACACAGGATTCCGTTTCCTCTAAGTATTTTTAAAGCATTCTTGTAAAAGTGCTTTTCCGGTAGTGTTGGAATTGCCGGAAGTTGTATGAGTTCCCTTGATTTACTATAAATAATTGACCCGGCCTTTGTTTTGAGGTCACGAATAACCGTTACGAAAGTATAACCCATCATGGAGAGTTTGGTTCCGATCAGCGCGTAATTGCCAATGTGCGCACTCACTGCAATTACGCCTTTCCCTGATTTTAAAGCAGCGTCCAGATTTCCAATGCCTTCAACTGAAATATTTTTCAATACCCTTTTTTTTAATGGTCCTCCACAAAAGGCGAGCTCAGCGCAGTTTTTGCCAAGATTATGAGCAATTTTTTTTGAGAGGATGATCTTTTCTTTTTTGGAGAGCTTATTGCCATATGCAAGTCCAAGGTTGTACATGATTGAGTTTCGTCTGTATCTGGAAAAAGAATATAAGAGATTTCCCGTAAATTTACCCAGACTTAAAGTGTTTTTGAATCCAATTAAGCATGTGATAAATATTATCAGGTATATTACTGGCAGACAAGCAAGGGCTAGTGTTCTGTCGAAAAGCGTGCTGCTGTTAGAAGTATTATTTTTTTTTAACATTCATATTTTCCTGCAATATTTAAAAGCTTGAAGGGGTATTTTTTATAAATTAGAGATTTTGTCAAGGTTAATCATATTAGAACCAAGCCTCTTCAATTGATCATACTGAAATAAGTGTTTGAAAGATATATAAAATTAAGGTAAAATATATCATTTACCAAGATTGCTTTTAGTTGGTAATTAAAACTGTAAGATGTATTTTTGAATACTAACTTATATGGATAATAATAAGATTATAATTTTAAGATCAGGAGGTTAAGGGTTATGGCTATAATTAATTTTGGTGGGGTGAAGGAAGATGTTGTCATGAGAAAAGAGTTCTCCATGGCAAAAGCACGTAAGGTTTTAAAAAAAGAGACTATTGCTGTAATCGGTTATGGTGTTCAGGGGCCGGCACAGGCGCTTAACATGAAGGATAATGGTTTCAATGTTATTATAGGTCAGTCAAAAAAATTCAAAAAAGACTGGAACCGGGCAATAAAAGACGGTTTTAAACCGGGTAAAACACTATTTGAAATTGAGGAAGCTGTTGAGCGCGGAACAGTGATTGAAATGCTTGTTTCTGATGCAGGTCAGAAAGCGGTATGGCCCCAGATTAAAAAACATCTTAATCCGGGTAACTGTCTTTATTTCTCCCATGGTTTTTCTATTGTTTATAAGGATCAGACCAAGGTGATTCCGCCGAAAGATGTAGATGTTGTACTGGTTGCGCCCAAAGGTTCTGGAACATCTCTCCGCCGTAATTTTTTATCCGGTGCAGGTATAAATTCAAGTTTTGCAGTTGAGCAGGACGCAACCGGTAAAGCACAAGAACGCTGTATTGCACTTGGTATCGCAATCGGATCCGGTTACCTGTTTCCAACAACTTTTAAAAATGAAGTTTACAGTGACTTAACAGGAGAGCGCGGTGTTCTGATGGGAGCTTTGGGCGGCATTATGGAAGCTCAGTATGATGTACTCAGAAAAAACGGACACAGCCCCAGTGAAGCATTCAATGAAACAGTTGAGGAATTGACTCAAAGTCTTATCCGGCTTGTGGATGAGAATGGTATGGATTGGATGTATTTAAATTGTTCTGCGACTGCCCAGCGCGGTGCTCTTGACTGGAAACCAAAATTCAAAAAGGCAGTTGCACCGGTTTTTAAAGAGATTTATAGAAGAGTTAAATCTGGAGAGGAAACGAAAAGAGTTCTTTCTTCAACCGGAAAAGTCAACTACAAGGACCAGCTGACAAAAGAGCTTGATGCCATGGCCAATTCTGAGATGTGGCAGGCAGGAAAGGCAACCCGTTCGCTTCGTCCGAAAGAAGCTGCTAAGAAGACGACTAAAGCGACAAAAGGAATTGCCGGAAGAAAAACCAATTAAAACTTTTGGCTGATTAATGATTTCTAATACCGGCATGAAAATTGTTTCATGCCGGTATTTTATTAACAATAATTATTATTGTGAATGGAAGGCTTTGCTATGCTTAATATTTTTAAAGAGCTTCTTAAAAAGGGAGAGAGATCTTCTGACAGTGAGAAAGGGTCTTCACCGGAAAAAGAACTTCAGGTCGCCACTTGCGCTCTGCTTCTGGAAATGGCTCATGCGGATGATGAATTTGCTCATGAGGAGGAAATGCAGATTGAAGACCTGATGCGGAGTCATTTTGATCTTCCACAGGAGACTTTCAATGAAATTAAAGAGCTTTCAGATAAACAGCGTGCTGAAAGTATTGATCTCTGGCACTTTGCAAAGATAATTAAAGAGAATTATTCTGTGGCTGAAAAAGAAAAGGTTATTGAAATGATATGGGAGGTTGTGTATGCAGATAACAATCTTGATGATCATGAAGACTATCTTGTACACCAGCTTGCGCAGATTCTTAACCTTGAGCATAAACAGCTTATTGATGCAAAGGTCAAAGTCTTAAAACGGAAAAAATAAATTAATATTTCTAACGGGTGAAGAACATGGATGAGATCAGTGTAAAGACAGATTCCCATTCTCAGTTTATAGATATAACTTCAAAGGTGAGTGAGATACTTGCCAAAATAGGAATAAGTGATGGTATGTGTACTGTTTTTACTCCGCATACTACTGCGGGGATCACTATAAATGAGAATGCTGATCTGGATGTGCCCCGGGACATCATTAAAGAAATGGGGAAAATTGTACCTTTAGACGCGGGATATGCTCATATTGAAGGGAATTCTGCGGCACATATAAAATCCTCGCTTTTTGGGTGTTCTGAAACAGTTATTGTCAGAGATGGATCGCTTATGCTTGGAACCTGGCAGTCCATTTTCTTTTGTGAGTTTGACGGACCGAGAAACAGAAAGGTCTGGGTTCAAATAATTGGGGAATGAGGCGTTAAATTTATTTATACGCTCATGTTTGTTTTTAATAATGCTATCCATTAAATAATTTTTTTTATCATATCATGAAACTCATCGATTCACATGCTCACCTTGATCTATCAGAGTTTAAAAAAGACATGCCTGATGTTATTTGTCGTGCTAAAGAGGGCGGAATAGAAAATATCATAACCATAGGTATTGGTATTCAGGAATGTAGGTCGGCTATAAAAATAGCTGAAGAATATCCAGATGTTTATGCAGCGATTGGAATCCATCCTCACAATGCAAAATTGCTTGATTTGAAGACTCTTGATTTTCTGGAAGATAACGCAAAAAACAATAAAGTCGTTGCCCTTGGTGAAATGGGTCTTGATTTTTTCAGGAACCATTCTTCCCGAGAAGATCAGATAAGGGCCTTCCGTGCACAGCTTGATCTTGCAAAGGGCGTAAATCTTCCGGTTATCATTCATGACAGAGACGCCCATGAGGAGACGTTATCAATTCTTGAAGAAGAAAAAACGGGATTAGCCGGAGGCGTGATCCATTGTTTTTCAGGGGATCTTGAAATGGCCTTTAAATGTATTGATATGGGTTTTTATATTTCAATTCCAGGGACGGTTACTTTTAAGAATGCAAAAAAACAGCAGGAGGTGGTAAGAGAACTTCCGATTGAAAAACTCTTAATTGAAACGGACTGTCCGTTCCTTGCTCCTGTGCCGTACCGGGGGAAAAGAAACGAGCCTTTATATGTGACGCATGTTGCTGAGGCCATTGCCCGGATCAAAAATCTGTCCGTTGAAGAGGTTGCTAGAATTACTGTTTTAAACACAAAGGAGCTTTTTTCTCTTATTTGATAAACCGGTTGATTTATACATGTTTATCTTGATGCGCCTTCTAAAGTTTCAAATTATTGACAGAATGAATATAGTGTTACTGGTTGTAGTGGTTGCGAAATTAATGTTTCCAGCGATTTTAAATTCATTTTGGAATGTTTGATTGAGTCTTATTCGGACATAATAAACCAATGAAAAATTATTCTAGACCATTTCTATTGATAGTTGTCGTATTACTTTTTTTTACAGGCTGTGCTTCAAGTGGGCTGCAGGAAAAAGTAGAAAATGATCCGGCTTTAAAACCTATACAAATTGGTAAACTAATTTCTCAGGTTTACAAGGGGGTTCAGCGGCAGGCTAAGAATGAAGATTCTCTTTTGCCGCAGATGCCGCAATACCTGGATAAACTTCTTGCTGACAGACGACTTGTGATCGGTCTTGGGGTCGGAACTTTAGATTTGGCAGAAATGGTTGTTCCTTCAGAAGTCAGTGGTCTAATCTCGATGGCCGAGTATGTGATACAAGGTAAGAAAATTCTTGTTGAAGGCAGGCTTATCCTTAATAAGGATGATTTTCAAAAAGCATTAACAGAATGTGAAATAATATTTGTGTCAACACATGCACGTTTTGGAGTAGGGCCCGCCTTTTTTTATGATGGTAAGGCAAATCCTTACAGGATGCAAAGAACCAAGGGTTATGTGGTATCAATGTCTGAGGCAGAAGTTGACGGCTATCAGGGGACAGTTATAAGGACTTATGATGGTTTTCTGAAGCAAAAAAAATATTTTGATTTTGAACCGGACAGCAGGGATCTTGATAAAGCGGTTCCTTTTCCGGGTTACCAGATGATTGTTATGTCAACCTGTTCAAGTGAAAAACATTTTCTTGATGATATCGCATGGCTGAGAGCAAAATATTCAACAACTGCTATTTTTACAACCAAACCATGCGGTGTTGATCCCTTGTTTAGAACTTTTAAGAGAATGCTTTATGGTATTTTTATGGGGGATGAAATCAACAGAGTTGTTGAGGAGATGAACACAGAGTATATTTCGGTTGCCTGGGAATATATGCAGAAAAATATTCCTCCATGGTGCGTGATTGACGGAATGTATAAAATCGGTATTCATAATATCAATTAGAACAACTTATTTTTCACAGAAACTCTTTGTATGTAGAAATAAAAAAGAACATTGTGGGGGAGGGAGTAACTAATGTGATTACTGTTCTGGATTGAAAATAGTTTCTATTTTTTGTTGCAGGGTTGAAATGGAGAAAGGTTTTGTAATGTATGCATCAAGTCCTGCTTTTATTGCTTCTACTATTTTTTCTCTTTCTGCTTCAGCTGTTATAAAAATTATAGGAATATTTTTTAAATTATCATCTTTTTTGATATGATTCAAGAGTTCAAAACCGTTCATTAGAGGCATATCAATATCAGATATTATAAGATCATAATCTTTTTCTTTTAGTTTACCAATTGCTTCTTGACCTTCTTCGGCTTCATCTATTTCTGAATATCCCAGCTGTTCCAGGATGCTTCTTAGAGACATTCTGAGTGTGGCAAAATCATCTATAATGAGTATTTTAATGTTTTTGTCTGTCATGATAAAGTATTGTCCTCATGTCTGCCTAACAGTTTTTAAATACATACATTAATTAAGAATCAATTGCAATCAATCAATTTTCAGGTTTTAAACAGAAGTTTTTTTGGAGACACGGGGCTTTCGATTATAGAATGTCCGGGCCGATGTTTCATTAAAGTGGTGTTCTTATCTTTGATTTTGCATACATGTCATTGCTAATTTTGATTGTTTTTAAACTCGACAATATTATATAAATTTATTATATCTGTTAACTAAGATGATATGCTTCATTAATAATTAATTCTGTATTATTTTCCATTGACACTGATTTATCAGTATCTTATACTTAATTTTTTATTAATATGTTTAAAGGAGGTATTTATCCTCTTTTTGGTTGATAGAAATCCGATTTTTTAAACAGGATGCTGTAATGCCTCAAAATATTAAATCGCCGATTGATCCTCAGATATTGGAAGAACTAAAGGCAGGGGATCAGGTACTTATAACAGGTGTCCTCTATGTTGCCCGCGATGCAGCCCACAAAAGGCTAGTTGAGGCGGTTGACAGGGGAGAAACACTACCATTTGAGATTAAAGGGCAGACCGTATATTACATGGGGCCTTCTCCTGCAAAACCCGGAGGGGTCATTGGTGCGGCAGGTCCCACCACCAGCGGCAGAATGGATGTTTATGCGCCGCGTCTGATGGAGATCGGTTTAAAGGGAATGATCGGTAAAGGAGCCAGGACACAGCCTGTACTGGATGCGATAAAGAAGTATAAAGCTGTTTATTTTGCGGGACTTGGCGGTGCCGGAGCCCTTATCTCAAAATGTATCAAAAAAGCCGAAGTCATTGCGTATGATGATCTCGGTGCGGAGGCGCTTCGCAGGATTGAAGTTGTTGATTTTCCAGCAACAGTTATAAATGATATGCATGGCGGCAATTTGTATGAAGAGGGAAAGGCAAAATATGCTTTAAGTATAGACTGATTTATTTTAAACAATATGATTGTCCATTTGACTGTTATTCACATATATAAAAACAAACAATGTGAAGGAGATTTTAAATGTATAGGCCAGAAATAAAAGTACTAGACTGTACGATCAGAGATGGCGGTCTTATTAATAATTACCAGTTTACGGATGATTTTGTAAAAGCGGTTTACCGGGCTGTGTGTGATTCTGGTGTTGATATGATGGAATTTGGAAAAAAACTGGTTGAGAGCGAAACGTATAAAAGAAGCGAATATGGTTTGTGGAATTTTTGTGATGATGATGATATTAGACGCATTATGGACTCACATGAATGTGAAAAACCTCCGCTGATCGCAGTTATGTTTGATGTGGGCCGTGTTGATATTGATCAGCTTAACCCGTGTGACCAGAGCCCGGTGGATATGATCAGAACTGCATGTTATGTTCCGGATATTGATAAGGGAATCGATCTCTCTAAACGTTCCAAGGATCTGGGCTATCTGACGACTATCAATATTATGGCAGCTTCAGCAGCAATTGAAAATGATTTGATCGAAGCCCTGGGACAGGTAAATGAGACCCCGGAAGTAGATTATCTTTATCTTGTAGATAGCTATGGTGCTTTTTATTCTGAGCAGGTTAGCTATTATCTTGATATGTATAAAAAATATGCTCCGGATAAAGAGCTTGGTTTTCATGCGCATAATAACCAGCAGCTTGGTTTTTCAAATACACAGCAGGCGATCATTGAAGGGGTTAATCTTCTTGATGCGACCATTAATGGTATTGGAAGAGGCGCAGGTAACTGTAACCTCGAGCTGCTTCTCATGTTTTTGAAAAACCCAAAGTTTGATGTGAAACCGCTGTATAAGACGATTCAGGAAGACTTTGTGCCGCTTCGTAAAGAGATTGAATGGGGCTTTAATGATATCTATGGAATCAGCGGTTGCTTAAATCAGCATCCTAGAGAGGCTATGAAGCTTCGTGCAGATAAGGAAAACATGGATAAATGCTATGATTTCTTCCTTGAATGTGCCAGCCCAGCTGTTTAAAACGAATCTAATTTATTAAGATGCTAAAAGCCCGGAGGTATTTTTCTCCGGGCTTTTTTTGATAAAAAAATAGCTGTCAGTTGTTTTAAAATTTGCTAAATGATGCTTAAAAATATATATTTTTGAAAAGTATAAAAGCTAAAATAATTATGTCTCTATTTATGAATCGTAAAATAGAAGTTAGAAAAACCTATTTCAAAGACGGGACCTTAAAGTCTGCGTGCTACTATGTTGGTAGCATCCGAGAGGGTCTTTCTTCTTTTTATTATCGCTCGGGTTGTTTAAAGGAAGAGACCATTTACAAAAACGGGGTGCTTGACGGTATCAACAAGACTTATCATGAAAACGGCGAAACCTTTCAGGTGAAGACCTCTAAAAACGGCAGGATCGAAGGACGAGTCTGGGAATTTTATGAAAGTGGAAAACTCTGCTGGGAAGTTTACTATGAAGAGGGACTTGAACACGGGGTTTCAAAAAGATATGACGCATACGGCAGCTGCGTTGCCGAGATGCTTTATGATCGGGGAAAACTGAGCGGTATTGCCAGGTCTTACTATGGGGACGGTAAGTTATGGGCGGAACGTAGTTTTAAAAACGACATGTTAAATGGTCTTACAACGGTTTATGATGAAAAAGGCAGGTTATGGGCAAAACTCAGCTTTGAAGATGATATTTTAAGTGGGCTTTGTTTTGAATATTATAAAGATGAAAAATTGATGCAGCAGCGTAACTATAAAGACGATATGCTGGACGGGTTAAGTAAACTTTATTCAAAAACAGGCCGCTTAAATGCGGTGATCCAGTTTAGAAAAGGAAAAATTGAGTTTGAAAATCGGTATTCTTATTAATAAATACTAGCAGACTCTGGCCGATATTTTTTTATTTTCTATAAAAATAGTTTAACCTTTCTTTTCAAATAGCATATATATGCTACTTGAAGCATTAAAAGCCAGCAGAAGAAAGAAGTATCATCGGGAGGTCTTTCACTATGACGATAAAACGGACCAGTATGAATGCTCTCAGTGAAAGTTGCTTAAATGTGATTCTGCACGGGTCAAAATAAACGATGTTGTCTATCGCAGGTATAGGACAAACGCAGGACACTGATGATAGCCGTTTCTTCAGAGTTCAGAAATTACTCAAAATAAATGGCTGCGAAGATAGACACGGAACAGACACTAAAGATATATCTCCACAGAGCAGCAATAGTGGAGCCGGTCTTTGTCAATCCGTACACAGAAAAGATTAGACCGTTTAGGACGAGGTAAAATCAAAGTGAATATCCAGTAGAAGCTGTACTGTATGATCCATAATATAGAAAAAATAGTAAATTTTGGTCATGGGTTTGCAGCAGCATGAAGTTAAATTCGCCCTGTTTTATGGTATGACAGAGTCAGGGACATAAAACAGGGGAGTGTTCTCAGGCAGGAAGAATGGAAAATGGGTAAATAGAAAAATAAATCTTTGAATTGTAATAAACATCATGTAAACAAGGAGTAATCTATCATGCAAAAAGGTTTTTCGACAGTCTCATTAGTAATCTTAACTTTTTCAGCCAGCCCAATCGTTTTTCTTTAAAACTTTTCACTGAATACCCCCAGTGTATACACTTATACAACCTCTGGTATTTAACATATAGACATAGGATCTTTTTTTTGGTATATTAAATATAATATTAAGTATAATTTAACAAGGATTACATCTTTTCATAACAGATAAAATATTATTGTAATTTTATTTTTTTGGTAACAAAATCTTTTGGAGATACAATGTTTTCCTTGGTGATGAAGCGGACGAATGCTCTGTTTAACAATAAGACTGTGAGGACTTTTCTGCTTAAATTGCGCTACCCGATCTTTATAATTATAGGTATCCTGTTAACAACATGGATTAACCCTGATTTTTTTGTGGCAGGGTGTATGTTGTCTCTGACTGGTGCACTGATTCAGTTCTGGTGTTTCGGTTCTCTGAAAAAACATAAAATTCTTGCTGATAAAGGACTCTATATGCTGGTACGTAATCCTATGTATCTGGGGCGTTATTTTCTTCTGTGCGGGTTTCTGCTGCTTACAGGCAATGTATGGCTTATGTTGGTCTTTACGGTGGTGTATTATTTCTATATGGTGAACCGAGTAAAACGTGAGGAGTCGAACTTGTGTAAAGTGTTTGGCGAAGCATATAATGATTATTGCAGGGATGTAAAGCAGTTTGTACCTTCTTTTAAACGCTTTAACAGAAGATCGTTCTGGTACTTCAAGTGGAAAATATGCCTAGAGAACAACGGCCATTGGAACTTGGCCTCAGTACTTTTCATTTATGCGGTGCTTTATTTTTTTTATAGCGCATAATACAAGAGTAGTTTATTAAATATTGTAGCCGCAAGATTTAAACCATTCATAGATATCAGATTGGGAGACTGTATTAAGTGAATCAGCAATTGCCTGATACAATGTTTCTTTTGATTTAGCACAAGCTTTACGTAAATAGGTTTTTTTCTTAGACCACATTTTTTCAATTGGATTAAAATCAGGACTGTTAGACGGTAAAAACCAAACATAAGCTCCCGCCTGTTTGATAAGCTTGCGTGCATAACTGTTTTTATGACATTGCAGGTTATCCATGACCACAATATCACCTTCGTTAAGTTCTGGAACAAGCACCTCTTTGACATAGACACAAAACATCTCCGCATCCATTGCATTCTCAAACACAAATGGCGCCCGTGCTCCCTCTATGCCTATAGCAACAATCATGGTCGTAGTTTTCCAGTGACCATGGGGCACACGATCATAAATACGTCCACCATCAAAACCTCGGCCATAAAGCCTTGTCATTGTGGTTTTTGCTCCAGATTTATTAATAAAAATAAGTCTTGACGTATCTATGCTTACAGAACCTGTACGTTACATTTCACGGGCTATAATTATATCAGTTCGGTTCAGCAGCCTTGAGAGTTTTTTTTATAAGATGCTCCAATCTTACGTAATGCCTTAAAAATGGTTGTTATGCTACAGGACTTATTAAATGCCTGACGCAATTCTTCAAGAGTTATATCCGGTCGCTTTCTAACAGTTTCCTTTAACCATTTTAATTGAGCAGACTTTATCTCTGGTTATATTAAGCGCGGTATTGCTGTTCGGGTGGGTAATTAAAAGCATGGAGTGCTCTTTTTCCGCCGGTGACCACATAGGGAAAACAGAGCGAATAGGGTCCCAGATTTGTAGAGCCGTCTTCATTCAGGGTGCTGATGGGAACCACCGGCATGGGATAGAAACTGAAGGTCTGATGAAAATTGTCCAGTATGCGGATCTCTGTAAACTTCTCAGACATTTGATATTCTTTTTTTTAGGATGTTGTTAGGAATCTATTGTGTAGAATTGGTTATAAGTTTTAGTTACAGATACTTTCTTGCAAGTTTTGCAAAACCCTTTTTCGCGCCTTTTATAACACTGTCTTCAACACAGTATGAAATTCTAAAATAACCCGGGCAGCCGAATCCGCTTCCCGGCACCACCAGGATTTTTTCTTCCTGTAGTTCATTTACAAATTCTATATCATCAATAGGGGCTTTTGGAAAAAGGTAAAAAGCGCCTTCGGGTTTTGTGAATTTATATCCCAGATCAAAGAGCATGCCGCACAAGAGGTCTCTTTTCTGACGGTAAATGTCCATGTCTCCGGACAGTCCCTGGATATTCTTTACCACCCGCTGCATAATGGCCGGTGCATTTACAAAACCAAGCGTCCGGTTTGAAAAGATAAGTCCGTTTAACATTTCACTGAGCGGTTCAAGGGAGGGATTAACTGCGATAAATCCGAGTCTTTCACCCGGTATAGACAGGTCTTTTGAATAGGAGGTGACGATCATGCTGTTTGTATATGTCTGGAGAATGCTGGGGACTGAAATATTGTCATAAATTATTTTGCTGTAGGGTTCGTCAGAGATAAGATATATTTCTTTATTATATTCACTGGATTTTTGCTTTAGTAACAGGCCAAGTTCGTCAATAGCCTTTTTGTCATAGATCCGGCCTGTCGGGTTGTTGGGAGAGTTAATAAGAACAGCTTTGGTCTTTTCTGAGACAGCATTTTTTATTTCATTCAGATCAAGTGAAAAATCGTTTTTGGTGGGAACTGTTTTTAAAATTCCTCCGAAATTATCCACATAAAAACTATACTCAACAAAGAATGGAGCAGGCACGATCACCTCATCCTCCGGGTCCAGTATGGTCTTAAAAATTACATTCAGACCTCCGCCCGCACCGCAGGTCATGATGATGTGTTCCCCGAATATTTCCATGGCATGTTCTTCAGAAAGGTATTCTGCTACAGCGTCACGTGTTTCAGGATAACCTGCATTTGACATGTATCCATGGACACCTTTGGTTCGGTCTTTTGCCACGGTTTCCAGAACATCAAAGAATTTTTCAGGGGGGTCGATATATGGATTTCCGATGCTGAAATCGAAAACATTTTTTTCACCATGTTCTTTTTTAAGGATTGCGCCCTGTTCAAACATCTTTCGTATCCAGGATGCTTTTTCCATAAAAGTATGTACTTTTTTTGAAATGGCCATGAGGTTCCTTCTATTAACGATTTTCAGAGTTTTTTTTAGATGGTAAGATTTTGAGGTATTGAATGTTAAAGGTATTTATTCTAAAAAGTATATTTGGGACACGTTTCTGTGTCAATCAAAACCTTTACTTAGGGGAGGGAGTTACAGGTTTTTCAAGTGTTTTACTGGAAGTGGCATGTTACGTGCTTATTAAGTATGAAAGTCTAAAAGAGGGGGCATGCCGTGAGATATCATTTGTTGGGTGAGGCTGGTGTTCCGTTGTAACTATCTAAAATATCATGATAAAAAATATTTTTAGATATTTTTAATAAAATTAGAAAACGCTGAAACAGCGTTTTTGTTTAAGCAGTGCGTAATAATTATCAGTTAACCGTTGATATTTTGACATATTTGTTTAAAACCATAATATAGATATTTTGCATAATTACTTAATGAGGTAAATATGATGGATGAGAATACAAAAACAGTTGAGAACAAGGGTGTGCCTGAACCTGCTATAGAGGATAAATACACCGATGATGCGAGTATTGGGAATGCAAATGGTCCGATCGGGCTTGATATCGGCACAACCAGTATTATTGCAGCACAGCTTAATGGTAAAAGTATAAAGACAGCTCGTGAACTGAATGCTTTTTACCCTGTTCCGGATTCAAAGATTATTAAACGAACGCTGGTTAAGGATAATGTGAACTACTTTGATAAGGACGGGCACTTTTATATTATTGGTAATCCGGCTGAGAATTTCGCAACCCTTAATGGCTCAGATACAAGGCGTCCGGTTGCCAGCGGACTTTTAAATCCTGATGAGGATGAAGGTATTGAGGTGTTAAAGAAAATTATAAATTCGATGATCAAAAGGTCCCAGAAAAAAGATGAGGTGATCTGTTTTTGCGTGCCGGGAGAGCCGATTGATAATTCTGTCTCAACTGTTTTTCATGAGTCTGTGATTAAAATGCATCTTAAAAGCCTGGGCTATATGCCGATAGCCGTAAATGAGGGTCATGCGGTGGTTCTTTCTGAACTTGCTGGAAATAGCCTTACAGGGATTGGTATCAGCATCGGCGGCGGTATGTGTAATGTTTGTTTTTCTTATCTTTCCGTTCCGGTCATAACCTTTAGTATTCAAAAAGGCGGTGATTATATTGATACGATGGTGGGTAAAGCAGTGGGTGAATCTGCAACAAATATCAAGAGGATAAAAGAGGAAGACCTGGACCTGTTGATTGCGCCCAGAAATAAAGTTGAGACCGGTCTTCATATTTTTTATGATGATCTTTTCTCAACTCTGCTTCAGGCGATGCAGAAAGTTTTCGGTGCAACAGACAAGGTTCCGAAAATCTCAAGTGATCTTCCTCTGGTTTTAAGCGGTGGATCCATTATTCCAAGAGGTTGTAAAGAGAAATTTGAGGCTGCGTTGAAGGAAATCAGTCTTCCGATTAAAATATCCGATATTGTGGTGGCTGAAAAACCGCTTTATACAACTGCAAAAGGTTCTATGAAAATGGCCATGGAGGAGGGAAAGCTGTAGTCTGTTTCTTTTTGTTCTTATTCTACTTCTAAACCTTCTCTTTTGAATTTATTCAGCCTCAAGTTAAAGCTATTTTAGAATTCAAGTGAATAAGACAATTTCAAAAATAGCCTGAGTTATTTTTGAAGTGTCTTAAGACTGACTGGGCTGTTGTCTCTAAATATCTTAATAATATTTCCAAATCTTATTTTGAGTACCATAGTTGGCCCCTCTATTAGTATACCGTAGACCTTTCTGTCTTTGAATGTCTTAAAGTGCTCTAATCTTGATTTATATGCCCATGTGTTTGCCAAAATCCAAACAGAAGGTCAGTCTTTGCATGCTTCTGCCTTGAGGATCAGATAACCGCTGTAGATGATCATTGTTCCGCCGATCAAGAGCTTTAGGGTGAGTTCTTCTTTATAGAAAAGTATTCCGATTAATACAACGATAACCGCCTCAGAGTAAGCAAGAATACCGGCATGCTGGGCTTCAACATGCCGAATTCCCTTTAGATAAAGGGAGACTCCCAGGATGCTGATAACCAGGGCGTAAACAAGAAGCATTCCGGCCTGATGAATGTTTATTGAAAAATAGGTCTGGCTGATAAAAGGGGAAAGAACACATACGGTTAGTGCGCATTGATAAAAAAGAATGATAAGGGGATCCAGGCTGCTGACCAGTTTTTTGCTGATTAGAATAAGAATGCCGTAAAAAAATCCGGATAAAGATCCGTAAATAATACCTGTTAAATGCTGACTGTTTATGGCCAGACCGTTTGAAGCGATAAGAAAAAGCCCGATGCTGGCAATGACAAGTGAGATCACGGTTGTTTTTTCAAGTTTTTCCTTTAAGAAAAGCGGGGCAAGTATGGCCGTGAATATTGGTGCGGTATAATGAGTGAGAACAGAATTTGCAAGGGTTGTTATTTTGTAGGCTGTAAAATATGTGTAGGTGTTGCCGAGAATGCAGAAAGATGAGACAATCAGCAAAAATATATGTTTGCCTACAAAAAGATCTTTTAGTTTTTTAGAATATAAAAAATATGAAAATAGAATGGTTGAGGTGAAGAGCGTAGAGTAAAAGATAATTACAATCGGCTGAAGATTTATGTACCGGATAAAAGGGCCGATCATTGAAAATATGGCCATTGACAGGGTGATCAGAAACCCGCCGAAAAGATGTTTGTTCATATTACTTTATTCTCATACTTTTGGGGTAATGTGTTAACCTGGATAATAATTAATTTAAGATATATTAACAAGTTAAGCGGAAGAAAATATTTTAATCTTTATTGGGTTGCCATGCAAGTATAATGTGTTAAGTTTAAGATAACGGAGGAAACTTAGGCCCATTTTCTTTTTGATTTGGCAAAGCAGTAGATAGATTATTATTCTAAGATGTTTAAAAAATAAATTAAAGGAGAAGATTGTTTTGAGAATAGAAGAGATTAAGAATGAAAAACTGAAAGCTTGGGTCTCTGATATTGCTGACATGTGTCAGCCTGACAGAATAGAGGTGTGTGACGGTTCCCAGGAAGAATATGACCGTTTGAGCGCCATGATGGTTGAAAAAGGGACCTATATAAAACTGAATGATAATAAAAGGCCCGGCAGTTATTTGTGTATGTCTGATCCCGGTGATGTGGCGCGTGTTGAGGATAGGACATTTATCTGTTCTAAAAAAGAGATTGATGCGGGACCGACCAATAACTGGAAAGATCCTGCTGAAATGAAGGATCTTTTAACCGGATTTTTTACAGGATCCATGAAGGGAAGAACCCTGTATGTGATTCCTTTCTGCATGGGTCCTCTGGGCTCGGATATATCCCATACAGGGATAGAGATTACGGATTCTCCCTATGTTGTCTGCAATATGAGAATAATGACCCGTATGGGAAGAGCGGTGCTTGATGACCTGGGTGACAGGGACTTTATTCACTGTCTGCATTCAGTCGGTGCCCCTCTTTTGACGGGTCAAAAAGATGTTTCCTGGCCCTGTAATCCGGACAACAAGTATATTGTTCATTTTCCTGAGGAGAGGGCTATCTGGTCTTATGGTTCCGGTTATGGCGGAAACGCGCTTTTGGGTAAGAAATGTTTTGCGCTTCGGATTGCGTCCGTTATGGCAAGGGATCAGGGATGGCTCGCGGAACACATGCTGATTATGGGGATTACTTCTCCGGAGGGTGAAAAAAAATACATTGCAGCTGCTTTTCCAAGTGCCTGCGGAAAGACCAATCTTGCCATGCTGATTCCCAGCATGCCGGGATGGAAGGTTGAGTGTGTGGGCGATGATATTGCCTGGATGAAGTTCGGTGATGACGGCAGACTTTATGCGATTAACCCCGAAGCCGGTTTTTTTGGTGTTGCTCCGGGAACTTCCATGGCCTCAAATGAAAATGCAATGCATTCCCTTACCAAAAATTCAATTTTTACCAATGTCGCTTTGACTCCAGATGGAGATGTGTGGTGGGAGGAAATGACTTCGGATGAGCCGGAGGAGCTTACCAGCTGGATTAATGAAGCTTGGACGCCGGGCTGTGGTAAAAAAGCATCGCACCCGAATGCCCGTTTTACAGCGCCTTTGTCCCAGTGCCCGATTGTGGATCCTTCATGGGATGATCCCAGGGGGGTTCCGATTTCAGCCGTTCTTTTTGGTGGCAGACGTTCTTCTGTTGTTCCTCTGGTAAATGAGGCTTTTAACTGGCAGCACGGTGTTTTCCTAGGAGCAACCATGACCTCTGAAATGACTGCAGCAGCTGCGGGCAATGTAGGTCAGTTGCGGAGAGATCCCTTTGCCATGCTGCCCTTTTGCGGGTACAACATGGGTGATTATTTCACTCACTGGCTTGAGACCGGTAAAAAGGAAGGGGCGGATCTCCCCAGGATATTTTATGTGAACTGGTTTAGACAGGATGATATAGGGAAATTTTTGTGGCCCGGTTACGGTGAAAATAGCAGGGTCTTGAAGTGGATTTTTGAAAGAACCTGTGGACAGGGTCAGGCCGTTGAAACACCTATTGGTTACCTTCCTCCAAAGGATGTAATTGATGTAGCAGGACTTGGGATTACAGAGGCTGATATGGAGGAACTTTTAAGGGTTGATAAAGATCAGTGGAAAGCAGAACTGGAGGGGATAACAGAACATTTTAATCGTTTTGGTGATAGATTGCCGCCTGAGATGTGGGATGAACTGAAGGCTCTTGAAGAGCGGCTTGGATAATAATATCATATATAGTTGTGAACAAAAAAAGGTCGGCATTGCTATGTCGGCCTTTTCTGTTTGTAAATGTTTTTTTATTTAATTGTCAAGAACCTGTATTGTTGCGGCAGAGGCGCAGACCGGGTTTAATCCTGTTTCTCCCCTGGTTTTTAGCTTCGTATAACAACTCATCCGCCTTTTGGATAAGACTGTCTTTGTCCTGTCCTTTTTTGTATGATGCAACTCCCGCACTGGTTGTTATTTTGATTATTTTGTCGGCAAATTTAACTTCGAGATTTTCTGTTATTTTTCTTAAGCGTTCAGCCAGTTCAAGAGCTTTGGGCAGCTTTGTTTCAGGAAGAACAAGTACGAATTCTTCGCCGCCGTATCTGGCAAGGTAATCACTTTTTCTAATTGTTGCGCTTATGTTTTTTGAAAATGAGTGTAAAACCAAATCTCCTGCTTTGTGACCATAGGTGTCATTTATCTTTTTAAAATAGTCAATGTCAAACATGACCACGGAAATGTCAGTTCCATAACGTTCTGCTTTCGCAATATCGCGGTCAAGAGAACTGTTTAATGCTCTTCTGTTGTAGCAGTGGGTCAGCGGGTCAGCCAGCGCAGCATTCTCAAGTTTTTTTATGTTTAGAAAAGTGATCAGTGATGCGGCAATGATCTTACGTATCATACAGAAAAGGTCCTTGTGATATGAAAAAACTTTTCTTTTGGGAAGGATGTAGAGCATTGCCTTTGACTGCTTATCTAGAATTTTCAAAGGAATAATCTGAGATGTATTAATGCTTGATTTTTGTTTACCTGAGGTATGAAGCGGATTTTCAAAAGACCTTATGTTGCAGTATGTGCTTTCTGTCTGAAAGTCTTTTTTAATGCGTTCTATAACGGCCGTGTCATTTAGTTTTGGTTCCATCCAGACATCCACGCCGCCGTTATATTCTTTATCGTATATGGCAAAAGCAAAGAATTCACACTCAAACATATCGTTAAAACAGTTATATGCATTGTATGCAATGTTGTCTATATCCTGTGACTGGCTTATTTTGAGAATATACTGGTTTATGATCTGGTTGTCTATTCCCCTGCTTAACGTGTGCAGGAACTGAAAAGCTGTCCGTGTGTTATTTAGTAGTCTTTTAATGGCATCTTTCATTTTTGCTCCTTTTTTTTATTCTCTGTCTATATAAATATGCAAAAGAAATGCCATTTTAAATTGTAATGATATTACAGTAAGTTATGAGTTTGGGTCGGGTTTGAATGTAGGAATTTTAGTTCGGGTGGGTTGCTTTTTTGACGCTTTTTTGGGGGATGGTAATTGCTTCAAATAATATTTTTTGAGTTTCTTTAATTCGAACTGGATGCTGCTGCGGCAGGGTCAATATGGATCCCCGATTTTCATTGGTATTTTTTGAAGGGCAGCTTAAGGGGATATTTTTACAGCGTGGATAATTGCTGGAGTTATTATCTCAGGTAAGTGAGAAGTTAAAAAGGCAAGAGAGGCTGATATCAGGGATCTTTTATTCTGCAAAGGAAGCGACCCTTTTTTACAGGAGCTCGAAAATTCCATCAATCATTGCCTTAACGCTTTCTTCAACCTCTGTTATGCTTTTTGCCAGCATATATGCAGGAGCGGTAACGACTTTATTTTTTCTGTCAATGATGGCCTGGTTGACCGGACAGGCGATATGCTCCGCCCCCATTTTGTTAATGGCGCTTGCGGTGTCCGAATCATTTCCTATGGTTAATTTTACCTTTATTCCCCGTTTTCCAAATATTCTTGCTATTAGCGCCGGAGCTATGCAGAGAGCCCCCAAGGGTTTATTTTTATCGATTATTTCATTTATAAGTTTTTCTACTTCAGGGTTGACAGAGCATGCAGGTCCTTCATCCGCAAAGGAACAGAGATTTACAGCAGCGCCAAATCCGCCGGGCAGGATGAGCATATCGATATCTTCACTGTTTATGGCAGAGATGTCTTTAATGTCTCCCCTGGCTATTCTTGCTGATTCAGCCAGCATGTTTCTGGTGTCAGTTTTGATGATTTCATTTGAACTGTGATTGACTACACGTGTCTGGTTGTGATTTGGTGCCATACATATGATATCGAGATTATTTTTGTCAAGATGAAGTAGGGTCAGGACAGCTTCATGTATTTCGCTACCATCCATTACTCCTGAGCCGGAAAGAAGAATGCCTGCTTTCATTTTATTTCCCTTCTGATCGTATCGTATAGTTGTCTTTATAGCATTTTTAAAGGGTAGAATTCAATAGCTGATATATATTGTTCTTGACAACATTTTCTTTTGTGGGTTAAATGAAAAGGATTAATGACTTGGAACTGTACAATGGCTAAACAGTTGAAAGATGTAAGGGTTTAAGTGAAAAACAATATATCATTACTTGTTGTCTCATCTGTAACAGGAGAACAGCGAAGATATTCCATAAACAGGTATCTTGTTTATGGGGTGTTACTTGTACTTCTAATGTGTTTTTTTGTGGGTGGTTTTGGTCTTTATAAACATAGAGAAAATCTCGAATTGAAAAAAAAATATCTTCTGCTTGGCGCTGAAAAAACTCAGCTTGAAGTTGTTGTGAGAAATTTAAAGGGGATTGAAGATGAGCAGGCATCTGTGCGCAAACTTCTGGGCCTTGAAAATGTTAAAATAAATGAAGAGAGTGAGTGAATGACTCCTTTTTTCATTTTTGTCTTAAATAGTTTTTATTTAAAGGAGATTTTTTATGGGTGTTTTCAAAAAAGGTGCTGATGCGAACAGGCTGGATACGATTATTGGGCCCGGCACAATATGTGAAGGTTCTATAACCTCTAAGGAAAGTCTTTGTGTTGAAGGAACGGTCAGAGGTAAAATAATATGTGAAGGGAGTGTGGTTGTTGGAGAAAAGGGAAGGGTCGATGCAGATATTGCTGCAGATTTAGTAATATTAAACGGTATGGTAAATGGTCATATCGTTGCAAAGACAAAGCTTGAAATAACAACAAATGGTAAGCTTAAGGGCGATATAAAAACTGGAAGTCTTTTAATAGCAGAAGGTGTGCATTTTGAAGGAAAGTGTCAGATGATAACAGAAACGCATGCGGTTGAAATTCCCGCTATTCCTCTGGCTGAAAAAGATGAAATACAGCCCCGGTAATTATCTCTCCTTATAAATTTATTTTAGCTGCATTTAAGAGTAAATCTTTCAAATGGAAAACCCGCATAGTGCAGGCATGAAAATGTCCTACAGATGTGGGGGGTGATCCTCCTCACTGTTCATATCTTCAAACTTAAGTTAATTGGGAAATGTTTCTCAAAAGGATGTATCGGGTTTACTGCTCGCTCTGCCTGGTTAAATAAATTAAGTTTATCAAATATAATATAATACCGCTTTAATACAGCCAATTTTTTAACCTTCTTGACTTTTTTTTATTAATTCTATATAATTATATGTTACTAATGTGAAAATCATCTCACTTGGATGGTAGGCATTTTCTTTTTTTTGATGATAATAATAAAAGATTAATCAGTGGTTAATATGATGAACACGAAAATATTTAATAATACAGTCCTTATATTACTTTTTGCAGCAATAATCTTCAATACCGTTACTTCCTGTGTTTTAACTGTATGGATGAGCCAGGACAGGAAATCTTTAAAAAAGGTTGAATCAGATATCTGTGAGCTTAAGAATAAGCTTGAAGCAGAGATAAATTTACGTGAAAAACTGTATCCTGAGTTGAAAAAATCGATAAAGTTGCTGAAAAAATATAATCCGGCTCTTGATGATCTGACAACAGTTAGATATGCCTACAAAATATTTCAGTGCAGTGATGAATATGTGACTCCTGATATTTTAACAGCTCTGATTGTGGTGGAGTCAAGTGCTGATTCTGAAGCAGAGAGCTCAAAGGGCGCTCTTGGGCTTACCCAGGTAATGCCGAATATTTGGAAGTATGACAAGAAAACGCTTAAAAACCCATATAAAAATATTGAGGCCGGTTCTTTAATATTAAGTCATTATGTAAAAAAACATGGCCTTAAGGGAGGGCTTAGTGCATATAACAGTGGGAAAAAGTATGGGTCTCCAAAATATGCCAGTAAAGTGATAAGGCTTGCAGGGGTCTATTTCTAATAATTTTCAAAGAAATTCTGATTTATATCAGTACCCCCTGTTTTTCATGGTTTGACAGATACGTTAAGTAATTTAAACTCTCTGTTTAAGCTGGAACTCTCAAATAATTATTGTATAAATAGTATTTTGATGTTATAAATATTCGTTTATAGTCTATTGATTAAAAGATGGCTGGGCTGAATCTTAACAAACAGTCTGTCATTTGTCCAAATTACCGTATAATGAAAGGAGATTTTTTAAGATGATTTGCGAAACAACAAAAAAAGGAACCGAATGCTTTTTTATGAGCAAAAGCGGGTGCACTTATAATGGCGGAACATGCCTTGAAGTTGTTGAAAAGTGTGAAGGCTGTGATAAGATTATTGAAATAGAGGGTAAGAAATACTGCCTGCTTGCTCCACAGCCAGAGCTGAAATGGACTGTTGGAGATTGTAATCTTGCGACCCATATTAAAAGAGTGGTCAAGAAAGAACAGGTTATCAATGCTCTTAAAGCTTCAAAGAGAAAAGCTGCTGGAAAGTAAGAAGTTATTTATTAGGTTATTGTTTGAAAGTCCGGTCTGCATGCTGCAGTCCGGACTTTTTTTATTCTCTTTTTGACCCTGTTATTTATGCGTAGCTGTGAAGGCCTGATAACAGGTAGTTGACTCCAAGAAAGGTAAACAGCACACAGCAGAATCCTACTATGGAAATAATAGCTGCTTTTTTACCTCTCCAGTCCCGGGTTAATCGGGCGTGTATAAATGCGGCATAGATAAACCAGGTGATAAGTGACCATGTTTCTTTGGGGTCCCAGCTCCAGTATGTCCCCCAGGCATAATTGGCCCAGACTGCGCCTGTGATTATTCCTACCCCTAAAAGCAGAAAACCGATGGCTATGGTTTTATAGATGATCTCGTCAAGGATCTTTAGCAAGGGCAGAATTTCTTGTTTTGCATTTTTTATTTCAAAAGGTTTTTTCCCTAATTTTTTCCAATAAACGATAGTCCATATTAGTATAGTAAATTCTACTGCTCTTAAAATATTAGTTTTTCCCAGAAAGTCAGGAAATTTTATTTCTAGTATTTCAAGTAGTATAAGAAATATGAAAATAAACATTCTACTCCACCATTCAGGTTTTACCAAATAGAGAATGCTTGTAACGAAGGATACAGCAAAGGCTGAATATGCGATAAAGCATGTCATGACATGGTATGTCAGCCAGTTGCTTTGAAGAGCCGGAACTAGCGGCTGGATCTCATTTTCTATATTAGGAGAAAGGGACGCGTATGCCATGGAAATAGAAACAATGGGAAAGACCAGCGCTCCAAGCGTCTTGATCTTGTAACGGTACTCAATAATTAAATATAAGAGCACTGTGGTCCATGCCAGAGACACCAGGGATTCGTACATGTTTGAAAGTGGAATATGTCCGTAACCAATTTTGTATGATTCATACCACCGCAATCCCAGTCCGGCCGTGTTAAGCAGAAGGCCCAGGATTGCAACTGCAGATATGATCTTTGAGAATTTTTCATTTCTAAAGAAAAGATAGCTGAAATAGAGAGCCATGCATAAAAGATAAGCAAATGTTGTTATTCCTAAAAAAGTAGAGCTTAGCATTTCAAATTCCCCGTTTTTTTAAGTTTCTCAAAAAGATCATTGAATGTTTCAGAAAATGTCTCCCTGTTTTTAGTACAGGTACCGGCAACTACTGCTTGAACTGAATCTTCGTTTATTGTAAAAATCAGCCATATGCGGCGATGTGAAGAGAAAAAAGCCAGGTATATTCCGATTGTCATAACTAAACAGCCTATCCACACGGTTATGACTCCCGGATCTTTTGCCACCTGAAGGCCGGTATAATATGTCGGAAAAATATTTACAAAATGAACGTCATATATTCGATATTCTTTTTTATGAGCATTAGGGTGTTTTACAAAGGTCCATACCTGATAGGGGTCTATATTTTCACGAGAGAAGGTTAACAGGACTGCGGGGTTGTTTAGTTGGTCGGACTTGGAAAAATAGTGTCCCTTATCATCAATGCTGAAATCAGGAATCAGTCTCTCAACCGTAACCGTGTCTTTTGTACCTTTAAGTGTAAAAGTTTCTCCAATTGAAGCCCGGTACTGAACCTCACCTTTTTCTTTTAGCGGATGTATGCTCAGCAGTACATCAGAATTTGAATTGTTTCCCTGGCCGTAGCTTGACTGGTAAAAACGGATTCCCTTATAGAACAGAGGGTCATTTACTTCAATTGTTTTTGTAAAGATTTCTTTACCATTTTCCAGAACAGTGAGTGTGCTTTTATAGTCTTTAGGCATATTGTTGTCATAGTAGGTTAAATTGAACTTGTCACAGCGTAATTCAAAGGGGAGCTTTTCACTTTTGCGGGAGTCTCGAATCGTTACTTCGTTCTTTGTTTCTCCTTCAAAAATCGTTATGTATCCTTTGTATCCAAATGTTCCGATCAGAACCCCCATTATTATTATAAGGATGCCTGCATGGGTAAGATAGAATGCAAGCGGTGAGAACCGACCTTTTTCAGTAAATAAACTGAGCTTGTTGTTTTTTCTGGTTATTACGGGTTTATTAAGGAGTTTTTCAAGTACTTGACTAAAGGAGTGTTCTTTATCAGAAGATATGTCATCAAAGGTGAATTTTTTATAGCAGAGCAGTTCTTTTGCCCGTTCTTCACTAATTAAAGTATCTGACTTGGAAATAAGTTTTTTTGTTCTGGGGATCCTGTGCAGGGTGCAGGCCGTGAGATTCAGACTGAAAATACCCAAAATTGTGACAAACCACCAGGCATGGTACAGGTCAGTGCATCCTGTACTTTCTAACAGGTTGTATGTTGATTCACTGTAAAATTTTTGATAGGTCATTTTTTGTTCATTCTGCGGAACAACTGTTCCAATTATACAGACAGTAGATAGAATGATAAGAAGTGCGATGGTGAGTTTTATTGAGATAATCAGGGACCAAAGCTTATATATGAAACCATGTTTTGTTTGAGCTGTCATAGTGCTTTTCTATTAGAATGCTAGATTTGTTTTGTATTTATGGATTTGTAAATTTAACAAAAGTATACGCTCAATGCAACAAAATAGTAAAATACAAAATGGTAAGGAAATCTATTGACATAGAATTGAGGTTTAGGTTAGAATTAAATAATTAAGCATAGGTAAAATAAGTATTTAAGGAGATTAAATTGAGAACATTGTTATTATACGGAACACTGGCGCTACTACTTTTCGGACTTCCATTTATCGCATATACTGCTGAAGAATATGCCGGAGCAAAGAAGTGTAAGATGTGCCATATTAAAATTTATAAAAAATGGGTGACGACTAAACATGCAGGAGCGCTTGAATCCTTAAAACCCGGAGTAAAAGCTGAAGTTAAAAAGAAGGCAGGGCTTGATGTTCAAAAAGATTATACTGCTGAGGCAGCATGTATTTCCTGTCATACCACTGGAAATGATGTCATGCGTCCGGGTATACAGTGTGAAGCCTGTCATGCTCCAGGTAAAAAATATAGTAAGCCGACTATTATGAGCAGAGTGAAATGGAAGAAGGATCCGGATACACAGAGGAAACTCGCTCTGGCAGCCGGGCTGGTGGTCGCACCTTCTGAGGAAAAATGCAAAACCTGTCATAATGAAAAGAGTCCTACTTTTAAGGCTTTCGATTTTAAGATACGCTACGAAGAGATAAAACATAAAAAATAGATCTATTATGTTTTGAGATATTAAAGGCCTGCTTTTAAAGCAGGCCTTTTTTGTTTTTAGAACGAAATTTTTAATTTTTGAATTAATCAGAAACTTTGAATGCTGAGAATATAAATACTGTTCTTAATAACAAATAAGCTGAAAAGTTTGGATTTGATCTGAAAGATTTTGCGGTAGAACTTAGACATCATCTGACATCAATTAAAAAGACTGTTCAGTAAACCTGAAAATTAACAAGAAAAATTCATATTATCAGAACAACGTGAATAGATTTTTGCAGGATGTCAGTCAAGAGTCTGGCACCCATTAAAAGGTCAATGTCAATAGGAAACACCTCTCCCGTTACAAAAATCCTTATTTTGTTTGCATTACGCTCACCATGATGAACCTGCCGCTTTTGTTTTGCACCCGAAATTT
>Ga0307988_1000106_pt1 | contig 66672 bp, 66 predicted proteins | sample EllFjometagen183_FD_203166 | JGI IMG/M metagenome (GOLD analysis project Ga0307988, IMG submission 203166) | Marine microbial communities from Ellis Fjord, Antarctic Ocean - #183 | ecosystem: Environmental > Aquatic > Marine > Unclassified | place: Southern Ocean | collected 2014-10-08 | reverse complement strand
GAAAGGCAACCCATCCATGCGCCAGCTCATGAAAAATAATGGCATACATCAGTGGTATAGCGATGAGGATGAATGTGAGAGGGTTGTTGAGTAATAGATTTAGCAGGCCCATTTAGTGTCTCCTTATGATATTTTGCTTCACTCAGAAAGTAATAATAAGAGGTTTCCTTGGCCTGGCAAGACTAAATGTTATAATTTCATAAAAGCCTGATTTTGACCCGAAGAGGTCTATTTAAGATCATTTGAGAATTTATTTTCCAGGCTTTTTCAATTAGACAAGGCAGCATTAAACAATTTTGAAAATTTACGCCTAAAGTTTTTTTCGGCTTTGTTTCCAATTCTTACACAGACAAATCGTTTACTGGGAATGATCAAGACAATTCTCTCTAAATAACCCAATGCCCAGACCGCATCTCTTGGTACATCTGGATTTTTATTTTTAGTGTTCAACCACCAAAGAAATCCATAATTTGGATTTAGATCTTGGGATGGTTCCAGCGCTTCAAATAGAAACCTGGGTTTTTTAATTATTGCATGTCCATCCCATGTTCCATTAGCAAGGATCAATAATCCAAATTTTGCGAGATCTCTTGCCGATGTAGCAAAACCGATTTTGTTGGCGTCATAGGAATTTTTGATCCATTGTCGTGATACCCAGCGACTCTCATGCATCCCAGTGGGTCTGGTGAGCCAATCGGTTGTCAATCTTGATATACTCATTCCAGTCGCAGCTTCTAATAATGGAACCATTTTACTATATGCCCGAGTATTATATTTCCAAATAGATCCTGCAGGAGCCTGGAAACCAAGTGTTTTTGTAAGACCACTCGACATTGATAACAAATGTCTGACCGTAATTTCATTTTCTTGTGAAAGTGATGCTCGAGACCATCCTGTGCCAATATAATTTGATACAGAATGGTTAATATCTAATTTACCTTGCTCCCTTGCAACTCCAGCAATGAAAGAAATTATACTTTTCTGAACTGATGCCACATCTTCTATGGTTCTACCATCAGAAGTTATTTCAATAAAAAAGCCTTTGTAAGGTTTTCTTTTTTGCAGCTTAATATTCCAGTTTTGTTCTGTTAGAATCCGACCCTCATATAGAATAATGAGTCCTGTAGAATTCTGATTTTTAACATATTCAATAATCTTTTGCAGTTTTTGAGGGTTAATGCCAGCTCTTTCTGGTGATATTGTCTCCCAATTACTTTTAATAGTTGGAAAATATAACTCTGCGGAATCTGCTATTGAATGACCTAAGCTTACAAATAAAGCGATATTTAGTAGTAAAAGAGATATGGTTTTCATACAGGCTCCTAAATATAAATACAATTTTATTCTACCGGTTCCGCTTCCCCAGCCATGATTTAAATGATTTAGGGGAAAACCCCATCATTGCTGTAAGCACCTTGTAAAAACCACCTGGGATACAAAAGACCTTTCCTTTCATTACAGCCTGATAACCCTGTTCTGCAACATCATCAGCCGTGAGCCACATAAATTTAGGGAGCTTGTCAATGGATTCGCGAACACCCATGACATCATGGAATTCACTTCTTGTGAATCCGGGGCATAATGCAGTACAATTTATACCATGCCCTGATAACTCCATATGCAGTGCATCTGATATCCCTGCAACATATGACTTGATACCGCCATACAGATTGCCTGGCATCTGCGGACTGAAAGCTGCAACCGATGCAACGTTTATTATACGTCCGTATTTTTGTTTTTTCATTTCGCCGGCAAACAGATAACACATCTGAGTTACTGCGGTCATCATCACCTGGATCATATCCTGATGATCCTGCCAGGAGGTTTCTAAAAACTTTGTTTTCAAAGCATAACCTGCATTATTAACCAATGCGCTGACCATGATCTGATCGGCCTTTAGTGAATCATATACCTGTTGTGTGGATACAGGATCGGCCAGGTCGGAAACAAGAACTTTGGTTTGTATCTCAAATAATTTTTCCATTTGTGCTGCAATACTTTTTAATTTCTCCTCCCGGCGGGCTACAAGCACAAGATTGAACCCGTTTCTGGCAAATACAGTTGCAAATGCTTTGCCAATACCGGCTGATGCTCCAGTAATTAAAGCCCAGCGACCATTGGACTGTCCTTGAAATTCATTCATAATTCCCCTATCTCTCCTTAATATTTCAACTAACTTGAATAATAAAAATCTTTATGTACAGCATTCCAGTATTAAGTTTTGAGTTCAACAGGCAACTCGAATTTCAGATTGTTTTTTTCCAGAAACTCATTAAAACTCATAACTTTCTCTTTGCCATACTCCATATTCACAGCCTGGTATTCACAGTTATTAATGCACCCGAAACACAGGACACAGGTATCTGTTTTCACCGAAAATGTATCCAGATCAATGGAATTAGTCGGACATTTTTCAACACAGGTGCCGCATCCCACACATTTTTGTTCGATAATAAAATGATTATCCACAAACAGTTTGGTCCACCATGCAGGTCCGAAATAAGTGGAAAATTCTCTTAAGGTCAAGGTTTTCTTAAATACTGAGGCATTCCCTTTTTCAACCTCGGATTTGATAAACCCGGCATATTCACGGACATTTTTATAGGTGCCCTGGTCCGGCAATATGGTGTTCTGTTTTGTTTTTATGTCTTTGTCATCTGCTCTAAAAGAAAGTGAATAGGCGCTGATAGCCATAAAAGCCTTCAAACCCACCGGCACACCATTCTTTTGAACCAGGCCCTCCAGAACAGAGAATGCAGCATTGTGCTGGTTCCCTTCGGGCCCGCCGAAAGTGACATATGCAGCTACTGGAATTCCATTAAGATCAGGTAAGGATTGGATGAAATCTTTTACAAGATCCGGGATATCATAATAAAAAACAGGGGCTCCGATTACGATGAGATCAACATCGGCAATTTTTGTTTGATCGAAATCACGAAGGTCTCCGTAAATAACCGTGATTCCTTTTTTTTCAAAGGTCTTCGCAAGAACTATTCCACATTTTCGGGTATTACCGGTCTGGCTGTACCAAAGGACGGCGGCTTTCCGTATTGTTTTTGACTTCATTGGAACTTTTGCCTTTATTGTACTGATATTAACGCATGAAGATAATGCAGGCAATGTTGCTAATGCTGCTGCTGTTAAGCCGCTTTTCTTTAAAAATGTTCGTCTGTTTTCCATGGGGGTTTCACTTTTTATTGATGTTATCACATTGTATTTTAATCATTTATATAAAATCGATGTTTCCAAATAAGCGATATCACCTGTTTCCTTCTCTTGCAATCCTTTTCGAGACTACGTTTTATACTAGAATTTTTTTCATAAATAATTTTGAATTATTACCACAAAAGTTTTCAAGTTCACCAAAAACATGATACCCAAGCTTTTGATAAAACATAGGGTTTTGAAAACTATAGGTGTAAAGATAGATGCCAATGCAATTTTTTTGAATAGCAATTTCTTCAGTTTTAGCTAAAAGATCTTTACCCATTCCCTGTTGCCTTAATTTTTCGGCGACCCACAAGCTTGCAATGTAAAGCCAGCCTCCACCTATTTGACAGTGAATACCAGCAATAATTGAGTTAGAGTTCTCAAAAGATTTAATAATGACATTCTCATAAGAATAGTTGTCGATTTTACGGCAATTATGTTGAAGAAGCTTCTCCTCTAAGAATTCAATTTCATTTTCAGGAGGATGAAATTCAATAAGTGTTTTCATCTGTAGCCTTTTGGGGTATAGCGTCGCTCTTCAGCGGGCGCGGCTTTTTGTGCTTCGCTGCAAGAGCAAGGTTATGCATTTCTGATAGTGAGCAATAAAATCATATGAATCAACCCGGTTAAAGCCATTAGGTTTATGATGACCCTTGAAAATTGTTGTGTGAATTCGTATTTGTCGTGAGCTTTGAAAAAATGATGTAACCCAAGGTGAATTATTAAAAAACCATCAACGCTTATTTGAAACCAAAAATGAACATATTCAGAAGGATGACACAGGAACCATAGAATCATTATGAATAATGGGATATGGAGGACAACAAATAAGTGATATGAAAGGTTGTCTTTGAGATTAGATAAACCTGGAAAGATTCTCCATTCATGTCGTTTAACCGCATCAAGTTCATGCGTTAGCAAAAGGGATAGTCCTGTATAAAAAATTAGATCAATGGCCATAAAATTATACTTCCTTGCTCCTATTTAAAAATATGAGATTGTAGTAATGAATAGCAGTTGAGTCAAGCACCGCTGCCTTCCAGTTATTGTATCACTGAAATACTCCTGCTGTGGATCGTCACTCATGTTGTCGAGTGGGAGAACTGCAATGGACGGCTTTTCGGATATTAATAGTGGTGGTCATTCAGGAAATCCAGCTTTTTGCAAAGAATCAATAATGCGGTCTAAAGGATCTGGATTTTTTCATTCTTTTCAAGCTCATCTGCAACATGCTCAAGAGCAAGGGATTCCAATGTCTTCCTTGTAGGGCAACCGGTTTTTTCATCCCATCCCTGAAATCTGTAGAAACGAGTTTTAAAATCTTCAAATCTATCCTGATCAAAATGCCGCCCAGACGTCACCACATAATCCCATTTTCCATTTTTTATCCCGGGCATGTATTGAGGATATCCGCTGGATGTCTTGCCGGGATTGGTATAGATATAATCTGCAAACCGAACCATGTCCCGGTGCCTGCCCTGGAGGACCCAGATCGCATTATCCAGATTCCAGATTTTTTTGCCCAGATTGATCCCGTCCAGGAAGGTGAAGCCTTTACCGGTCACATCATTGAAGAATCTTTGTTCAGCAATACCCGTGGCGCCGGTTTTATTGGGGCCGTACAGGTTAAGAAAATCCGGCCATCGAAAATCACACAACTGGGCCGACTGCTTCCAGAACCGGGTATAATGCCGGTGCCAGGTCACCAGCTTTATTATATGCTCCGAATACATGTTTTCCGTACTGAAATCGAGCATTTTTTTATCCCCTTGAAAAGGTTCCATTTTATCTGTAATAACTTGAGCAATGTCTTCAGCAGGGGGTAATCGTTGACCGGATCGTTTAAAATACGTTGGAAATGCCCTTAATAAATCGAAGCAATGTTCATTGATATCCCGATCAGATAAAATGGTGCCATAGCCCCAGTCAAGCTGTGATCGTTCCAGTTTATGCATTGGCAGTCCCCAGTGAGGGAACTTGAGCAGCCCGGTTTTTAGATCAGAGTCTTCCCCTTGCAGGCGACCCCATTTTTCTGCAGCACGGACAAAACCCTCAGCAAGAATATCACCAAAAGGATGGGGGTTCCCTTTGCCGTCATTGCGATAAGAAATTGCTTTAACCAGTTGCTCAGCAAAAGACAGCTCCCCGTATTGATTGAAATCAAGAGGGCAGTCAATCGCTTTTTCTTTACCGATAAAGCCCAGGTCTCGAAGCTTTTTTAAGTAGAGTTCACCCACAAACATTTCTGCTGCATTTAAACCGTATCTGTTGAGCAGATCGGCAGCCTGTCGTTGAATTAAAAGCGTCTTGCCAAAAAGATAAAATAAAGAATTAAAACAGATGGCCTCGTTGCCAATACCATCCTCGTAGCGGCCCCGGCATCCGGCAGTGCATCCAACGCATGCCTGGGGTCTTTGACCTATCCTGGGTTTCCCACCCGAGTATAAGGTCATAGGAACCGGTGGGCTTTGGAACCCAAAGGTAAAGTCATTAATTTTCAAATTTTTCAGACTAAATGAATACTTCTTTTTCAACCATAACCTGGAAGTCATCAATCCTTTTGGATCTTTCACCTGAATGCTGCCGGTGCCGATGACGCTGATGGCCTTGAGGCCTTTTTTCCCGAATACTGCGCCAAAACCACCCTGACCCGCACCGTTGCCGGCATCATGAATCAGACATGCCATGCGGCTTAAATTCTCACCTGCAGGGCCAATGGCCAGGACCGCAGGCCGCTGTGTGGTCATATCACCTTTTTCATTGATTTTAATCCAGTCTCCGTACGCTCCTTCTCCGGAAACATCTTTCCAGATGGCCTTCTGACACTCCCATGTATCCGTTCCCCATAGATTTAAATCATCGCATTCCCTGATTTTTACGTCATCATTCCGAATATCAATCCATACCCTGCTGTCTGCCTGACCCTGGATTGCAATCCCGTCCCAGCCGGCATATTTGAGCATGGATGAAAACCGTCCGCCGAAATTACTCCGGGTAAACCAGCCAATGGGGAGTGATTGAACGCCAATCCCCTGAACTTCAGTTCTGGCAGCGCCAGAGGGAACCAGAGTTCCGCATAAAGGTGAACTCATAAGGGTAATGACATTTTCAGGATGAAATCCGTCAATGGTTTTGTCTTTAACCATATCAAAAAACAGGGCAGATCCCATCCCGTGGCCACCCACCCATTGTTCATATTTTTTAGTGGGGATGGTGGTAATGCTTCGAGTACTCAGATTAATGCTTAAAATATTGCCTGCATATCCGTTCATATATCATACCTCCGGTATATGGCTGCGTTAACTGTATCCATTATTTGTCTCAAGAGTTTCGATAGCCTAATTTTGCCCAGTTTTTGTCCCTGAGATTAACTTTATACCCTGAATTCCCTTCCTGGGCAGGTAGCTTTCCGGTAAAGGCAATGGCACCTACAGGGCAGACTTCCACGCAGGCCTGCAGGCCATCCGGCCCGCCGCCTTTTTCATCCCAGTGATGCGGGGTATTGGCGCAAAGATCGCATTTTAGACTCTTCAATTCATTATTAAAGGCACTATCTTCCATAACCGAAAGCCTGGCCGGAGTGAAGGGACAGGCCACAAAACAACTGCCGCAGCCAGTGCATTTTTCTTTGTCCACCATTCGCACATTCCCGAATTTTGCATTGGCAGTAAGGGCATCTTCAGGGCAGGCTTCCACACAGGCAGGTGCTTCACATTGCCTGCACTGCTCAATGGTCAGGTCATCCGGGAACTTTCCAAATGAATCCTGCAGAATCTGTATCCTGGAAAGAGAGATACTCTGTGTCCCTTCGTGAACAAGGGAACAGGCCAGCATACAGCTGATACATCCCTGGCATTTTTCAACATCAACCACAAGATATCCATCTGAGACCGCAATGCCTAACTCTTCTTCTTTTACCCCGCATCCGCTCAGCAGATAGCCGCTGCTTCCCATTGCAAAAACAATGGTGCCTGTGCATTTTAAAAATTTTCTTCGCGACAGCTCTTTTTTTTCTCGTACTTTGGGTTTCATTTTTTCTCTCCTATAGCCCTTACATTTTCGGCGGGGACGGGTTACAACCTTGAAGAATGTCATCCATAGATTAATTCCTTTGAAGCCTATCTCAAATATCTGCGGCTTGTCCGACAGCATGTTTTTGTCATAAGATGTCGCAAGTTCAAACTTTTAAAAGGTAGACCAACTGATTTGTTGCACCTTCAGCAGTAATAAGTTCTTTTTCTATCATGATCTTAAGATCACGTTGTAAACTGCGACGATTGACCTCTGGGCACAGCATCTCATAATCCTGGATGGTAAATCTGTCGTACTAGGAGGGTGTATTCAACCAGATTTTGTGTGGTATCAACACGGCTGCTAAGGATCTGATTCCCGGCAGAGTTCCATCCGGGAAGCAGGCTCAGGATCATCCATCTGTTTTAAAATCTGACCCAGTGCGGATCTTAAGGCTTCCTCGGGAACCGGATGATAAAATGGCATGGTCAGAGCCTTCGCCGCCGTCAGGCCGGCACCTACGGCCCAGGATAAAAGGTGGGCCATGTGTTCGCCGGCCGGTGCAATAAGTTCAGCCCCCAGAAGCCTGCCGTCTTTTTTATCCGCGTAGATACGGGCGATGCCCGCGGCCTTTCCCAGAATCATCCTGGCCCGTCCAAGTTTTTCCCATGAGGCTTTGCCCGTTACAAACGCAATCCCCTGGTCTTTCAGCTCCCTGTAAGAGAGCCCTGCGATGGCGATGTCAGGGGATGAAAAGGTGATAGCCAGTGGGGTGCGTTTTTTAAAGCAGGAGATGCTGTCGGCTGTGGCATTGTAACCGGCAATATTGCCATCATCTGCGGCTTCGTGGAGGATGGGCTTTTGTCCGTTGACATCTCCTGCCAGGAATATGGGCAGGCCCTTGATCTGAAGTGTGCCAGGATCAAAGAGAGGCATTCCCCTGGCATCCAGTTCGATCCCCAGATTTTCCAGACCAAGACCCTGGACCGCAGGGCGACGACCTGTGGCCAGCAATATCCGGTCAACAGTCCATTCTCCGCTTTCGCATCCGACAACAACTCCGTTTCCTGACTTGCGGCGGATCTCTGCAGTACCCAGCTTGATGTTCATCTCCTTTGAAAAATGCTCAAAGGCATATGTCTGAAGGTCAGGGTCGGTTAATCCGCCTGCGGTTTTGCGGCGACTGAAGGCGATGATTTCCACCCCCAGACGGTGCAGGGCCTGGCCCAGTTCGATACCAATGGGGCCCAGGCCAAAGACCGCCATTTTTTTGGGCAGTTCCTCTAGTTCGAAAAACTGGTCAGTGTCAATGATAAGGTCCTTGTAGGACTGCCATTTCTCCGGGATCAGTGGTTTTGAGCCTGTGGCGATGATGATGCGCCTGGCCCGGATCCTCTCGTCTCCCAGGTCCAGGGTATTGGGGTCGACAAACCTGGCACGTTTGCGGATCAGCTTGTCCATGAACGGCAACATTTCGTGGATGACGCCGCCGGCAAACTCGTCCCTGAGCATCCGCACCCGGGCCATAATCCGGGAATAGACCGGCCGGAGGGCATTTGCACCTGAAATACCGTATTCGTCAAAAAAAAGACGCTTGTGAAAATCGTTTGCCACGGCAATGAGCGCCTTTGACGGCATGCATCCCACCCGGGCACAGGTAGTGCCTAGGGGGCCATCGTCAATGATCACGTAGTTGTCGGTTTTCTGTACGACCTGTTCCTGGGCGGTCAGACCGGCAGTGCCTGCGCCGATAATAGCCACATCAACTTCTCTGGTCATAGGATTCTCCATTGCGGGTTTCAGTTGCACTTTTTAAAGATTATACAACATTTGTCCATTTAGGACACCCCCTAATTCAGGGCTACCGCATGTAAATATTCTGATTTTCCTCTCAGGACGTGTTTCCGTCCGGGCCAGTCATGCCCTGTTACACTAGCTGTATTCTTATTTTACCTGCACCTTCCAGCATCTTCCTTTTTTAAAGGTATTTATAATAATTTATCTATCAAAGCTTTTTAAAAATAATTTAAACCCTTTTTGTTCAATTGCCATTGCAGCCTTAAGAGTAGTGCTGTTTTTTGTTTCAATTAATTTTTTCATTGTTAGCATCATTTCATAATTGACGCTACAGATCTCTTCTGCAATTTCAACAGTCCTTTTAAGGAGTTTGTCGGCCGTTATAACTTCATTGACAAGACCACATGCTAAAGCTCTTTGTGCAGAAATTTTTTCACAAGTTGCGGAAAATTGTTTTGCAAGTCTTTGTCCCACTGCTTGTTGAAGCAACTGGGTCATTCCCCATCCAGGATGAATTCCCACTTTTGCATGTGTATCAGCAAAAATTGCAGTTTCAGAAGCAATTAAAAAATCACAGTTCAAGGCGATTTCAAATCCTCCGGTAATTGCATACCCATTTACGGCACCAATAATCGGTTTGTTACAAGATCCAAATATTTCAGACATATCTTTCCCATCTGAGCGTGGATCAAAAAGATTATCAGTTGAAAGACACTCAAGATCAATACCTGAACAAAATGAGTTGCCATTTCCTATAATAATGCCGACTTTAATCTCATCATTTCCGGCTATTTTTTCAATATTGTTATAAAGTCCTGTAAGAAGAGCCTGATTAATTGCATTTTTTCTATTCGGTCTATTAAGCGTTATGATAGCTACTGACCCTTTAATTTCAAAAAGTACCTCATCATTCATGAGTTTTCCTTTTAATTTAAAGATTATTGCATCAAGTCTGTTCTTGACTCTTACTCAAAACCATTTTTCTGTAACCCATATATTATCCATAATTTGTGCCATTTTCCATAGCGAATTCTCTTTTGAGTTATGCGGAGTCATATGCTCATTAGTCTGGTCAGACAGTCCGGAAAGGACGTTTCTCATGAAGTACAGCGAGTTCCCCCTTGAGGAAAAGTTTTTGGTAGAAACTCCGTCGCGGCTTGCCACTGGAGGTCTTTTCGAGACTTCGGGGCTTTACAAAAACTACTGATTGCGCCGACAGACCATGCCCTTTGGAAACTGCACCCTGGACAGTTCGTACGGCCGAGGACCAGAATTCATCTGAAGATGACTTCCCCATGCTCTCAGGCTGGGTTTCGACAGGAAGTTGACGTTCATCTACTTCAGCAATAATAATAAGCTCTTCGACACCGTTGATACGCTCCGAAACAGCCACACAGGATCCAGGACGGATTGGAGCACCGGATCGTTGTACTGTGAGTTCGATGTCGCTGGGGTAATGATTTCGACCGGCAATGATAATCAGGTCCTTCAAACGACCAGTCACGTAAATTTCATCATCCGCAACAAAGCCTAAATCCCCGGTGCGGAGAAAGGGACCCTCGTTTGTGTCGGCGAGATACCCTCCAAATGTGGATAGGGATTCCTCAGGCTTATCCCAGTAACCGTAAGGCACACTGGGGCCCTTCACCCAAAGCTCTCCAACATGGTTGGGATGGGATGCAGTGAGTGTGACAGGGTCTACTGTGATCACCTGGTGACCGGATCCTGGACCACCACAACTGATAACATTGCGCCCGCCTGGCTCATCATCACCTAAAACACATATGGTGTGCGTTTCCAAGTCGGCAGCACTCACCCTGAGCACCCTGGGAGGCTGGGATAAAGGCTTGAGTCCCGCAACAAAGAGTACGGACTCAGCCATGCCATATGTGGGCATGAATGTCTGGGGACGAAACCCGTACGATCCGAATTTTTTAATAAATGCTTCCATGGTCTGTTCAAGGACAGGCTCTCCACCATTTCCTGCTACTTTCCAATGGCTGAGATCCAGTCCCTCACACTCATCGGGTCTAATCCGTCTTGCCGAATACTCGTACCCGAAATTCGGGCATGCAGTATTTACAATCTTGTAGTGACTTATGGCACGCAGCCAGCGTAACGGCTTCAGGAGAAAATCCATGGGAGACATCAGTGTGGACTCGAAACCATAGTACACCGGACCCAAAATGTGTCCGACAAGACACAGGTCGTGATAGTGAGGCGCCCATACTATCGCGGGTTTTGTTGACTTCACACGTAGCATTTGCCCCATCACGCGGAGGTTCGAAACAGCGTTGGCGTGGCTGACAGAGACCCCTTTGGGGCGACCGGTGGAGCCTGAGGTGAACTGCAGGTAGGCAATCTGGTTCATCTCAACCTGCGGGCCGACCCAGTCGGTCGAAACCTTATCGGTCAACACCTTCAGGGAAACAGGCAGATCAGGTCCAGCCTTCTGTGCCATTACTGCCAGCTGCTGATTGGTCAAGACTGTTGAAGCACCGCAAACCCCGGCCGTACTTATGATTCTGCTGAATGGATTCTTGCTGTTGGGATTGGGGAGCGGAACAGGAACAGCCCGCACGCCTGCGAGGAGGCAGCCGAAAAATGCCTTTATAAAGTCAAGCCCCGGTGGAAAGGCGAGCAGAACGCTGGATCCAGACAGGCCTTGTTCAAACAGGTCTTCAGCCACACCTGCGCTCTGCTGATAGAGTTCAGAGAAGGTCCACTCTTTAATGGGTCCGTCCAAATCACCGTTGCCCATAAATCGAAAGGCCAGGTCCTCTGCGTCTGCAGTGGCCCGCTTCTTCAAAAAGTCCACAATTGTCATATTAATCAAAATAATCTCCCTGCTGTATTTTTATTATTGTAGCCAATCCTTATATCGATTTTATAAATTTGTCCAGTTCCTTGCTTTTTTCCATTTCCTTGTAGATTCCATCTATTAGTCCAATAATAGCAAAAGGAATGAAGATTATTTGAATCGGTATATAAAGGATAATTTGAAAAAGTTTAATTAAGAAACGTAATATTCCGGGAAGCTGTTTTTTTTTGCTTTTATCTGTCATAAGAGCCTCCTGCATTTGGATTAAAGGCCATTGCGTTAAGTACTTTGTTCTATTATTTCAGTTTCAGGGAAAGAGTTCTCCTGCTCAATTAACTCATGGAAGAATTTGATAGAACTAAATTGAAACGTTCTGATAATAATCCAATGTGAGATAGATCCCAATATGATACCTATCCCAAAGGGAATGAGCTTCAGGATCAAATTAAAAATAAACTTTTTTGCTAATGCTTTTTGTAATTTTTTAATAATTAATCTTACAGCCTTGTCTGACAGGTTTTTAACCATTTTTTTCCCAATTGGATTGCGAAAATCCATAACATTATCAATGTCTAAAGTGTAACCAAAGCATTTAAGGGTTACGCGTTTAAGTTTATCTGTGTCAGATATTCCATAGCAATATCCAATTGAAAAAATAAGATAAACTTGATTTTTGATCAATTGGGAAAAATCGAATAATGAAATTCCAATTTGAATCATGGATCCAACGCCAGGAATTGCACCGGGAATTGCCATTAATCCACCTTGAATTGCGCATTTTCTCTTTATTTTATTCGCCACTTTTTTTGCTAATTTGTCGTTATCCAATTTTGGATATTTGGTTTTTATATCATTAACAAACGCAAAAATTTCATCCGTATTTCCCGCAATCAGTTCAATAATTTTAAAAACAGTTTTTTCTATCATTTTTTACTTATAACCTTGAAAACAACCGGCTTGCGCTGTGTTTGCATTGTTAGACCTTTGGTTCCTGTTGTGTGGCACAGTGGATGCTTCCACCACCGCTGGCTATACCGTCAATGGCAATCTGCTCAATACGATGATTAGGAAATGCTTTTGCCAATTTAGCTTTAGCGGCATTATCAGCTTTTTTATCACCAAATTTCTGCATTATAATGGCCCCATTACATACATAGTATCCGACGTATCCTGCCGCAAAATTTTTTATTCCGTACTTCTTGCTGATACTCCATGGCGTATCAAGAATAACAAGATTTAAAGGATTCCCCTTGGCATCCATAGACGATTGAAGGATTTTTATATTTTCCCGGGTTATCTTATAATCATATGAATCTGTATCCGTATCCCGACTGGCAATCACTACACCGGGTTTGGCAAATCGGGCATAAAAATCAGTATGGCCATCCGTGATATCTTTACCCTTAATCCCCTTTAGCCAAATAATTTTATCGAGTCCGAGCAGTTTTTTTAATTCAGCTTCAATCTCTTGTTTGTCTCGACCTGGATTACGATTATCATTGATGATACAACTTTCTGTCATTATAGCAGTGCCTTGACCATCAACTTCAAAACAACCACCTTCTAAAATAAGACTTGAGCGAATGCTTTTTACTCCCGCTTTTTTAGCTACAAAGTCAGCAACCTTGGCATCATGTTCAAAGGTTTGATCTTCTCCCCAGCCATTAAAATTAAAATTGACAGCTGCTTTTTGCCCCTTTTCATTAATGATAAAAGCAGGACCTGTATCTCGCATCCACAGATCGTTCATATTGAACTCAATTAGCTCTATCGGGTAATTGTACGTACCGAGACTACCGAGCAGATTCACAGCAAAATCATAATCTTGTTTTCTTACCAGCATTGATACAGGTTCATATTTGGCAATTGATTTAGCAATGACTGCTAAGTTACGTTGGACTTCAGGCACCTGCCGCTCTTCCCAAATATCGTAGCTTGCAATAAATGACATCCAAGTACGCTTATGAGGCTCTCCTTCATCGGGCATATACCATTTGCCGAGGTTGATTCTATTCGTCGCCTCAACATGGTACGGTGACAATAAAACACCTCCTGCAAAAAAGATGCTTGATTGTATAAACTTTCTTCTTGTCAGCATAGTTTTCCTTTGAGGTTTGATGCGTTCCTTTGCATAAACCAAATCGTCGGCCCACCATCTGGCAAGTCCTCTTCGCCAATTATCTCAAAGCCATGTCGTTCATATAATGGATTATTATTTTCATTACTGGATTCCAAATACGCCGGCATACCTTGCTGATCGCAAGCACTTAGTCCTGCCTTGAGCAGTTTTGAGCCGATGCCCCGTCCTTGGTTTCCCGGACTGGCGCCGATGGAACGTAGATAAAAGAGCGATCTGTAAACTTTCGGTTGCCCGCACAGCCAGTTAACGACAGGGTCATTGATAAAGGCGCTGGCTAATATGCTGCATACCTTCTCAATATCAGTGTGGCCAGCGATACGGATATCGTGCTCGGATGATGGGATGGTGTTAATAGTGGTGTGATTCTTCAGATCTTTGTTCCTTTAACGCGAATTAATAAATAAATTGTAACTTCTTTCTCAAAACTTTGGACATAAGGCTCAGCTTCGTTCTCAATTGTTTAGTTTTAAGTGCCACACTTAATTCTTTAAGAGTTAACTTGAAAATAACCGGTTTTATGTCGGGTAAGGGGTTGGGGGCTTACCCTATTAGCTTACAAGTTATAGTAGAAACGGATAAACTACAGGAACAGAATATGAAACAATTAATAATAGGAAAACAGTATTTAAAAACACTACTATTGGAGATCGCTTCTGCCGTTTTTTCTTTTTGAAATATGCAAATTGCCATATCAAACGCCAAATCCAAAAAGCAGAAAATAAAATATTTAGCCCATTCGCAAGGCCAACGCTCATGCTTAATTCTTTGGCATAAAGGATTGAGATAATACCTATGAGAAAAAACAAAAGCAACAATGCCAAATGAATTGTATAAATTATCTTTGCATTTACAATTGTGATTTTTTCAAAATCAGTTTTCCAATTAAACATTTTATAGTATCTAGTGTGTAATATTGCTATTAATAATGTTAAAGTCCCACCAATATATATACTTATCAAAGGTATCATTGCATTTTCTCCATATTTTTAAAAGCTAACGCCTGCATCATCAGTGGCCCTAAGTGATGCTCAGTTTAAGACGGATCTGCCAAAAGCAGCAAATTACAAAGTTTTCCGGGCCACGTTGGCCATCAGGTGAATGTGTTTGTTATTTGGCCATTTTTCTCTGCAAATAGTATCCTGTTAAGGGAAAACTTATCCACGGTATAAATGAGAAAAACGTCAAATACCAATAATCAACTAAATAGTGATATGATTTATTCAGGTACAGAAAGATATAAATATAATCATAAACTAAAATAGGAATAGAAAAATAAAAAGCTACGAAAAAGCTACCATACAATGGTCTTTGCCTTGAAAATCGTTTAATCAGGCTTGGTCCAACGAGGAACATAACAGTTGCAGGTATAAGATCTATAATTATCAAGGATTGAACAATTGACCAGGTTTGATAATACTCTGACCATAAGCCACCCAAAAGGAAAAATGTCCATAAAGAAGTGACTAAATAGAATAAATCTAAGTGATTTCTAATTTTCGATTTTTGATGCATTTTTATTTTAGATTTTTTGACTTCCTTGTTTTATAGAAAATAACCATTGAACATCTGCGGCTTGTCCGCAGCAGGTTTCTTGTTTGAATTGAATATGGTTTTTCTCGATCTTAACATGCTTCCATATTTTTCTCATCAGGTGACCAGTGATCTTTCTTTAAATCTAAAATGTTTTCCAGTTGTGTGTCTGTTCATAGATGCTTATCAAAAAAAGCGGTTACATCCTTAAAGTAATCACCAAGTTTAAAAAACAGGGTGTGCCCATCTTTTTGATAGGGTGGATAGATAATAAGGTGTGCTTCCTTATCTTTTTTTTTAAATGCTTTATGTAGTTTTTTGGTACCTTTAAGGGTGTTCATTTCCATAGTGGTCCTGGAACCGGTATCATTTTGGGCTACCAGCAGTAAAACAGGAATATTTACGTTTGACACCAATTTGCCTTTTAATGCTTTGCCGTTTCTCCCCATGGCTGGACCCATAATAACAGCAGCCTTGTAATCGTTCTGTCTTGAAATGGCCTTATAAGCCAGAAGAGCACCTCTGGAAAATCCCATGATTCCAATTCTATTCTGATCCACATAATCAAGGGTTTTAATATATGCAGCCGCTGCCATGATATCATCCATATGTCCCTTAAGAGATTTTGTGGGGCGGCGGATAGGAGAAAAACCTACGAAACCTTTATCCGCCAATGCGTCACAGGTCTCTTCAGGTGCTCCGCCAACGATATTTCCCAGGCCGCCATGGTGATAAATTACTGCTGGGAAAGGGCCGTTTCCAACAGGTTTGCAAATCGTGGCTTTTAGTTTAAACTCTTCTTGAGAATAAATAACAGTCTGACAATCTGCAATCTGTGCAGCAAGTAAAAAGACACCTAAAAACAACAGAAAATTTCTCATAATTAATCTCCTTACAAGTTTACGGGTTGTCCGTAACATTTTTTTTGTTTTACTAATTTTCAAAAACCTTTTGTTAACGTTCTTAATAAAGAGGCACTTGAAATTTTAATAATAAAGCGTATACTGATTGTAATGACATCATCAATACAAAATCTTTTGATAAGGAGGGAATCATGGCAAAAACAGCAGTAATTCAAACCCGTGTAGATCCGGTGATAAAGCAACACGCACAAACTATATTAAAAAAACTGAATATCTCAATGTCCGAAGCGATCTCAATGTACCTTTCACAAATAACTCTTCATAATGGGATACCTTTTGAATTAAAAATCCCGAATGATATTACAGCGAAAACTCTTATGGATGCTGACAATGGCAATGGCCTTCATGCTGTTGATTCTGTTGATGATCTGTTTCAGGAACTTGATAATTGATCCTTCATTACACAACCCAATTCAAAAAAGATTATAAAAGAATTAAGAAACAGAACAAGGATCTGTCAAAATTAAGGGTTGTTATCGAAAAATTGGTTGGCCAGCAAACATTGGAATCCAAATATAAAGACCATCAATTAACAGGCGATTGGAAAGGTCACCGTGATTGTCATATTGAACCAGATTGGCTTCTTATTTATCAACTAACTTGTAATGCTTTAATGTTAGAAAGAACTGGCTCCCATTCAGAGCTTTTTAAAAAATGATTTAAAATCAAGCCTCCTGAATTTTTTCTATAAACATCTCAATGGGATACTTGTATTTTATAGAACTCATAATAGTTCTATTTAAGCGATGATTTAATTCAAAAATATCAGTTCTTTCCAGCCCGCCTTCTGCTTCGATGTGATATTCAAGTTGAAATTTCAGCTCATTCATTGAACCGAGAACACTTCGGTTATTTGTTCTTTTGTATTTTATATCTTCACATTTTAACAAAATTTTTTCGATTTGTTTTTGGGGAATTTTTTCATGAAGCAGATTTTTAAATAATTGCTGGCCAAACATAAAATGAAAGGATTGGAAATCAGGTTTTTTAAGACCTGGGATGAACATTGTGAATAATGTTATATCATTTGTAACCAATACACATTTTCGTCTCTCAATATAGAATGTATTAGCATGCCAACTCCAAAATGAATCGATTATAGCATTCTCTTTGCCTGGGTTTTGCTTTAGTTCCGTTAATAATTTTTTGGTGCAGCACATTATCATATTCTTAATCTTTCACCTCCTATAAATTAGGTGATGAACTTCCAACATCACCGGTGAAATCCGGTGCATGTTGATTGTTGAATCTTTCAGCAAAGGTCAAATAAAAACCTGACCCCATTTTTTCTTTTCGTGTGTCAGGTCATGAACTATCTAAATCACCGGCTCGCCCGGTGTAATTGGATTGTTAGGTTTTACTGGATTGTTGATATTATCTCTTTGAAGCCTCATTTTGGTATCAAAATGAGGCCATTAAGGTTTGTTTTCGAGAGTTCGCTATTTTACTGCAATAAGTTCAACAGTGAAAATCAATGTAGAATATGGTTCAATCGTTCCCCCACTGCCAGTTGGACCATATGCAAGCTCAGATGGAATATACAGTTCATATTTGGAACCCTCAGCCATAAGCTGAAGTGCTTCTGTCCAGCCTTTGATTACACCATTCAGAGGGAAGCTTGTTGTTTGTCCACGTTTGTATGAACTGTCAAAGATTTTACCTTCAAGTGTCTTACCTTCATAATGTGTTTCAACTGTATCTGTAACAGTGGGTTTTTTTCCGCTTCCTTCAGTGATCACTTTATACTGAAGTCCGCTTTCAGTAACTTTAACCCCTTCTTTTTTACTATTTTCTTTAAGAAATTCCGTTCCAGCTTCAATATTTTTTTTCCCTGAATCCATCTGCTCTGCCTGCTTTTTGTCCTCCATTGCTCTTTGAAAGTTTTGCATAATGTGCTGCATTTCACTAACAGGCATTTGGGATTCTTTCCCATTAAATGCCTCAACAAATGAATCCATAAAAATTTTAGGATCTATTTCAAAGCCCTGTCTTCTAAAATCAACTCCTACACTTTGTCCAAGAATATAACTGACCTTATCTAAATCAACTTTCATTTTAATTCCTTAAATATTATATAATTTGATAAAAATTCGAATAATATACACAAAAAGGAACCTGATTGCATTAATAAAAAAACAGGCTCTTGTGATTCATTGAGTTGATAGCCAGGCAAAGCGCAGATAAAACAAGGCTATAGGTATTGTCGCACTTGAATCCTTTTTGTTAAATTCTCAATGTTTAGAGCACTGGCTTGTCCATATAATCGGATAATTTGCCAGCCCGCCTGCGCATGTCCAGGTGAACGGCAAAGTAACCGGGCGCGCCGGGGACTAGGCGAACCCCAGAATATCACGCAACCGCGTAGGATCTCTCGCTCCGGTTCACTGATTTGTTGGGCATTTCAATGGTTTTGAAAATCTGGCTGAAAAGAATGAAAACCAGTTCGTTTCAATCTTCCTCTGTCATGTTCTTTACTCAGTTATAGAGGTCTCGCTGTTCCCACACACATGTCAACTTATAATTTGACGTACGTCCCGGAACCCACTTGTTAAAAACAAATTTGATTTTTCTGTTCCGGTAAACTTTTATTATCTTGGACTATCATCAAATATTTGTAATATTAATTTTTTCATTTTAAGGATTGATTCTTGATTAACAATATTTTCATTAAAGCATATTGAAAAATGGAGTTCATTGTTGATTGTTAGAATGCCGATATATTTCTCCATTGCGTTAGAATGATACATTGGACCGAATAATGTTTTTATTTTAAGCTTCTCTAAATTATCAGCTATTTCTATTAGTCCTAAGTTTGCAATAGTAAATGTTGAATTTAATTTATACATTCCCGCTTTTTTTATCAATTTTTTAGCCAGCTTATCCTCTCTCTGACCGAAAAAAGTTAGCATCATTACATCCAAAAATTTTGGAGTAAACAGACCGATCAGTTGACTTTTAAAAAGATCTTTTTCAAAAAGTCGCTTAATCTTTTTATGGAATATTTGTGCGTTTTCCCAGAAAGTTTTTTTCTCGCTGTATTCCAGATTGGGCTTCACATTCGAAACAAAAAAACCCATACTTTCACCGGGTTGATTTTTAAGATGAGTTCTTAGATTATCGGTAACTATAACTTTGCTTGAATAGTCTTTTTGCCCAAACAGTTGTTTTTCTGCATATAAGAAGGCAGTAACCAGTCCTGTATTAACTGAAACATTATTTTGTTTGCATTGCGAAACAATATTTGCTGTTTCTTCCTTTGAGAATTTAAAAGGGACAATTTGAGGCTTATATCCCTTCCAAAAATCAGTATGCAATTTCTGACATAATTGATTTGAAAAACTAATGGACTTCTTACTCCACTTTTTATTGATTAAGCTAATGAAAAATCTATAAATTGGATTGCCCAGCCTTTGCGGAATATTTTTGGGTTCAAGAAAAACAGGCGCTTTTTGTTCTATCTTAATGTTCTTTCCAGATAAAATTTTCATAATATCTTTAAAAAGATACATAAGAGACATTCCATCGCAAATAGTATGATGACAGTTTATTATTAGGGTTGTTTCTGTTTGGTTTAGTAGGGTAAATCTAATTAAGGGGCCTTTTTCAAAATCAAAACGATGTTTAAATTCATTTATGAGTATCTCGTTTATGTTTTTGGATTTGGGTGTATTAACTTCAGGTAATAATTTTTTATCAATTACATACCAGACGTTGTTTTCCTTGTCAGTTTTAATATGACAATTCAAAAGTTTGTGTTTATCAGATAAAAAAAGAACCGCTTTTTCTAACGCGTCTTTGGAAACAGTAGTTTCAAATACACCATACAGCACTACATTCGCGTTTGGTATTCTTAGTGACATCCTTGGGGCGCCTTTGATTTCTTTTTTAAACATAGTCTTGAACCTCTTATGATTACAACAAATTATTGTCATATAAAAAGTTTTCGATACGGAGTGGAGAAAACACAATATTGTCTTCCTCACATAACATGGTCTTCAGCGGTCGCGGTTTTTTGCGATCAGTTGCAAGAGCATCGTTGGAAAGCATTTTTGAATTTTTGCACTTTCTTTAAAAATTTGAGTTTTCTTTACATCCATAGTTTTGCAAACTGTCTGCTAACCGAAGGGTGAGGTTCTCAATTGTAGGTCCAGAATTCAATTTGCATATCAAAATCATGATAAAAAAGGCTAAAATCATCGTTTCCATAATGCTTGATGGCTGTATCGGTATCAAGCACCACAACATAGTTGTCAATAAATTCAGTCAAGACGGATTATTGCGAGGGACAGGTGCCCAGGCAGGCAGCAATATCTTTTTCAGGCGTGCTGATTGGTTGAATGTTAAATGAATCAACCAACACTTGTTGAACATTGGGTGTCAGAAAGGCCGGCATTGAGGGTCCCAGTCGGATATTTTTGAATCCCAGATGGAAAAGTGTTAAGAGAATGGCCACGGCCTTTTGCTCGTACCAGGATAGAATCAGGGACAGCGGCAGATCACTGACGTCCTTTCCAAACGCTTTTGATAATGCCGATGCAATAACAACCGCTGAGTAGGCATCATTGCACTGCCCTACATCAATCAGTCTTGGAACACCGTCTATGGCACCCAGGTCCCGGTCAAAAAAACGAAATTTTCCGCAGGCCAGGGTTAGAATCACCGTATCATCAGGTGCCTGATCAACAAAATCGCTATAGTAGTTCCGGCCTGGCTTGGCACCGTCACAACCACCCACAAGAAAAAAGTGCCTGATGGATCCAGATTTCACATAACTTATCAGGGTGTCGATTACACTTCCCATTGGATGTTCCTGGAGAACCGTATTCCGGGCATATCCCACCCATGTTGTACCGGTCTGCCTTTCAGAGGTGAACCCGGGAGCCTTGAGGGCCTGTTCGATCACGGGAGTGAAATCGTTGTTCTCAACGTGGCAGACATCGGGCCAGGCTACCAGACCAGTAGTAAAAACATTATCTTTGTAAGATTGGGCAGGTTTCTGGATACAATTGGTGGTAAAAAGAACCGGGCCTGGAAAGTCCGGCAGTTCCTTTCTCTGGTTTTGCCATGCTGTACCAAAGTGACCGACCAGGTGGGTGTATTTTTTAAGTTCAGGATACCCATGGGCCGGTAGCATCTCACCATGGGTATAGATATGTATATCTTTGCCCAGTGTTTGTTTTAAAAGGGTTTCAAGATCTTTAAGATCATGGCCCGTCACCAGTATAGCCTTGCCCGGTCGGTAGCCTATATTTACAAGTGTGGGTTCAGGGTGGCCAAAGTTCCCTGTGTTTCCGGCATCCAGCAGTTCCATAGCTTTTAAGTTCGTTTTTCCGGTATCCAGGGTCAGGCTCTTGTCTGTAATTTTGGTCAGTATTTCCTGGACAGATGCGTATACTGTATCATCCTCCTGCCCAAGTATGGCTGCATGATCTGCATAGGCGGCAACACCGCGGATCCCATACAAGGCGGTTTCCTGCAGGCTTTGCACATCTTTATCTCTTTCCCGATCTATGGGCAGACCCACTTCTTCCCCTTGTTTTACCAGACCAGCCATATCTTTCGCCGGAGAAAACAACACGGCCGGGTCATCAAAATGAATACTACCACAGGTGTCTGCAAGCTTGGAGTTGAGGTTTTCCCGTTTTCCCACAGTCTGGTTGATCATGTCCTGCAAACGAATCGGGTCGAAATTTACATTGGTCAGAGTCGAAAAGATTGCCTTTGAAATAAACCGGTTTATGGCCGGGTCATTTATTCCAGACGTACGAGCCGCCATGGTAACCTGACAAAGACCTCGGATGGCATAGGTTAAAAGATCCTGTAATGAGGCAGTTTCATGATTTTTACCACAGACACCGGCCTTGATGCACCCGCTATCCTGAAGAGTTTGTTCACATTGGTTGCAAAACATGTTTTCCTTCTCCTTACAAAAAGTGTTGGGCGGAAACTGTTGTTTCCGGGTCAGTGGAGAGACTTAATTGCTTGATTATACGATTGAATACAAATGAGAATATAGCCTTAATCAAAATTTTTATATATAGGAAGATGGTTATACCGTGTTCACCATACAATTTTTTGCATTGCTCTATCAGTGATTTTTTCTGTCATCTTAAATAAAGATTCTCTTGAGCTATTCTAAAATGAATAAATTTATAATGAGATTCCATTGATACAATCCTTATCTTTACCAACGCTGCTCTTCACCAGTGGGAACGAAGCGATAGCGGAATTTCCATCTGTGTGCAAGAGCATTGTTGAATAATAATTCAAAGTTGACTTAACTCTGCCTCCACTTTTTTGGGGAAATGCAGTTTGCTTTACCTTAAAATCATCACATACCGGCTGACAACACCAAGGATTTTTTTTCCCTGCATGGCTGATACAACACCTGCATTAAATCGTTCTGAAGATAAAGGCGCCTGGATGATATGGCTCAGGCCAGCCGTGCTTTTGAGCCACTTGCGGAACAGTAAAACCTTTTGATAACCCGGAGGTCACACGTAAATCGCTATTCAGCGGATTTGCCAACTCTGGCATTTTCGCTGAATGGTCAGATAAAGTTCTTTGGGGGATGTCCAGTCTCTTTGCAACCCTGTCTTGTGGAATACCAAGCTGGTTTAAACGAAAGATTTTAAGATCAAGTTCCAGAAGAGTTGTGGCCCTTAAATCAGCAATATATAAGTCAACTGCCTGTCTTGATCTGCCAATGGCCTTGCCGATTTCAGCGGATGTTAACCTGGGGTTTGATTGAAAAGCACGCCGGGCCGTATTTCTTGTTTCAACTTCCGTAAGCTGCTTTGGGCCGATAGCCAGTTTTGTAGCATAGAGCAGGGGGTCAATTCCATCTAAGGTTTTAACAATTGCAGGAATCCGGGTTTGCCCGGTCTTCTTAAAAGCACTCCATCGATGCGCCCCATCCAATATCCGGTATTTGCTCTTTTCCTTGGCAGTACTACTGGATTCAGATAGTTCCGGTTTCTCAAAAACCTGAACAAGGATGGGGTCAAATTCAAAACCATCCCTCAGGTTTTCCACAAAGATACCGATACGTTTATGATCCAGATTTTCTCTTGGATAGATGGATTCATCAAGTACGATATCTGATATTGGAATTTTGATCACTTTATCTTTCATGGGTGTTACAGCAGCCGAAGCCTTATCCGTTCTGGGCCGATCTCATTGCTCGGCTCGATAGAGTGCGCTCCAGTCGAGCGAAGCAAGAAAGTCATCTTGAAACGATGGCTAAATGGTTTCTTCAATGGTACGAATTGCTTTGTGAAGAGAGTTTTCTGGATGAATGGATTGCGCTATTTGTTTGGCTTTTTGTTGAATATCGGGATTTGATACACCTGATAATTTTAGATGAAGATATCCTGTTTGTATGGCTGATTGAATAACATCTTTTGGGATACTGGCGATTTGTGGATCACTTGCGACGATTGTTTTTGTTCCAAAAATATGTTGCCAGGCATCGTTGAGCAATGGTAATCCCATCTTTTTTCGATGTTGATTTACTATAAAGGTGCTGTTAAATTTATCACCAAATTTAGCCAACTTCCATGTCAGAGCGTTACACCATTTGGGAAGGGTTTGAGTTTTTATTGTAACAAATGGGTGATTAGAAGAAGGAAATAATTGGGGTGTAAAAGCCACATATCTATATTTTATTTTTAGAGATTCTGAAACAGAGGATAAGGCAAACATGAGAGAAGAACCAATGACAAGATTGGCATTTTCAATAAGTTGAGGCAGTTTTTCAAACTGTGTATGGATCTCATTTCTGACATAATTAACAAAAGCCAACCCGGTTGAAATACTGATGGGATTCTCGATTGTATCTAAAAAGGCTGTGACATCACGACCAAGGCCTGTGTATGGACAACCCAAATCTTCCGCCCATTGTTTTTTTTCTGGAGGCCCAACAAGCCTTACATTATGACCGGCATTTATCAATCCCAGGGATAATGCAATCATGGGTTGAACATCTCCTCTGGAACCTGAGGTGGCAAGCACAATTTTCATGTAATATTTCCAATCGGTTTATTAACATCCCAAATAAGCGGTTATCCGTCTTCATTTGGATTGTTGGAAATTCCAATTCTTGCTTGAGCATTTCGCTATTGGGACATCATCCATTCAAGGTACTCAACAACAGATCCAGCTAAATAAAATGGAAGGTTCAACAGGACAAACTTCTTCCCATCCAGAGTCTTGATCTCATTAATCTCTAATTTTCCGGAATAGATCCTTACGGCATATCCGTGAGGCGCTCGGTCTATGAACTGGTGAAGAGACCGTAGACGGCCCGTAGCGGCGGATTTGACTTCAACAGGGATGATCATGTTTTCATATTGAACAAGAAAGTCAACTTCAGCGGTGGATTGTTTTTTTTCCCTGTTCCAGAATTGCAGTTTAAATAGAGGGGATGTTTCAACAGCCAAAAGCTCCTGTCCGACGATATGCTCTGCTATCTTGCCCTGGTAAACAGAATTTATGTCATTGGTACCAAACAGATCTTTTTGAAATCCGGTAAAATAGTTCAACATACCTGTGTCAAGAACCTGAAGCCTTGGAGATTTTTTTGTATTCGGCTGCAACGGCGGTTTTACAGAGGATGAAGGATATAAAAGATAAATCAGCATGGCCTTTTCCAATATTTTTAAGGCTTCACCCATTTCCCTGGATTTATAGTTGGAATTGCCAAAACCCTGGAATTTAATCCTGTTTCCTGCTTCATAAAATGCATTTGAAACAGCATGGCGAATAACATTGGCCATTGAATAATTCCGTGCATATTTTTCAACATCATCAAGATAAGAAACGATTAAATTGTCAAATACACTATTCAGTGCGATGATGTCTTTCTGTTCCGCATATTTCTGGATAACATCCGGCATGCCCCCAATAATTGAATAGGTGTGGAATAATTTCATCAATTTGTCGTGAGTAAAATCAGGAGCAGGGATTTCATTATTTATTATGTCCAGGCTGGCTTCTTGATTCAAAGCGCCCAAAAATTCTTTGAAATTCAAGGGTTTCATCACAAGATACTCCACTCTGCCGACTGGAAAGCTGATATGTGTATCAATAAGTGTCTCTAAAAGGGAACCGGCAGCAACAATATACAGATCCGGAAAGGCTTCATAAAAAAATCGGAGATAAGAAACTGCTGATGGGCAGGATTGAATTTCATCTATGAATATGAGAATTTTGCCTTCACGTTTCACCTGATCTTTATGAAAGAAGATTGCCTGAATCAAATCTTCAATGGGATAGTCCCGTTCAAAAATATTTCGCTCGTCCTTGAGCTCAAGGTTCAGGTAAAGATATTGATCGAATAGTTTCGAAAAAAGGTGAATAGCGGTGGTTTTGCCCACCTGTCTTGCACCTCTTAGAATCAAAGGTTTCCGATCCTTTTTTTGGGCCCAGACTGACAGTTTTTTTAAGATATCCCTTTTGAACATGGTGTCCTCATCTACCTATAAAACATAAAGTCATGGATATATTCTTATTTTTTTGTAATAAAGTCAATAATAGATTTTAGCTTTTTTGTAGCATAGTCAAGTATTTTGTTTGCGGGCGCAGCCGCCGAGAACTAACTTGGAACATCTGCGGCTCGCCCACAGCATGTTCGTTGTTGGGATATATTTGATCAAGGGTCAAACGGAGACTTGACCCGGTATCCTGAAATAAATAGGCGACCCCATTTTGCGAATCTATATTTTCTCCGTGTTGATTCTATTTGCGTTTTATCGTATGAATTCTAAACACTGAATTCAAACATAGGATATTTTGACATGACGGACAAACATAATGACAATTTTGCAAAACTTCCGGAAGACAATAAGGAAAAAGCCGTTGATGTAAGAAAGGAAAAACAGCCATTCATCATCATTGCAGTTCTTATTGTAATAGGCCTTGTTTTTATATCTAAAACCAATATTTTCAATTCGGAACCCAGAATAAATGCCACTGGAACAATTATATCCCCTTTGAATAAAGCCACGGTGGGAACAGAATTTATCATTGTGGGTGAAACCAATAGTGTGAATGCCATTCAATATGTCTGGCTGGCTTTTGATAATCCCGAATTTCGGACCTGCTTTCCAAGAGTGCGGGTTACGGGAAATGACAAATTTCGGGCCACTATCATCGAGAAACGGTTGAAAGACGACTTAAGATTGTCCTTGTATGTTCTGAATGAAGCCGAGCATGAAAAGTGGATCGAGTGGCAGAATACACAAAATTCTCAAGGTGTAAAGATGCCAACGGGAACTAAACATCTTGATCATGCGAATATTGTTTTAAAATGAGAATTTTATAATGCAGTATTCGAACCACAGCCTTAAAGGGCTGGCGGATACACCCCAAAGAGGGTTTTCCTTAATCATTTTTTTGACTATTTTTGAATTTTTATATTAATGGAAGGTCTGCCTGGTTTTTGAGATTTGAATTTCCAATACAACTTAAAGCCTTTTTTGTGTCAACGTATTACCGTTTCCGGCTGAACAACCATCAATACATTTTCCCAACCACTCCATAACCGGGATAAAATGACCCAGAAAAAACGGTCTCTTTTACGGATTTTAAGACGGCGAACCGATTGTTTCATTACAGCAAGTTGCTGGCGAAGGGCAAGGTTCTCAATTGCAAGCCGGGAATTCAATTTGAATATCAAAATCATGATTAAAAATGTGGAAATAATAGTATCCATAATGCTTGAGGGCTCTATCAGGCACTACCAAAATTGTCAATGATTTCAGCCAAGACGAGTTTTTGCGAAGGACAACCGGTAGTTACGTCAAAGGTTGAAAAACGCTAATCAGACCGTGTAATTAATGTATCATCTTGAAAATACAAATCGTATTTATGAGCTTCTTTTATCTCTCCGATTTTATCAGGAGGTTCAAACCGAGGGATGTGAAAATCAAACCTTAAATTAGAAGGGACCGAAACATGACGGCTCCAAGTTCTGTCTGTTTTACGTGAATATCTGCGTAGTTTTGCTATGTACTCATTCCACTCTTGCAAGATTTGTTCATTATTTTGAGATCCATTTTTTAGTATTCCCCGTTCATATCGTCTATGTGGACTCTCCCTTTCACTTTGTTTAATTCCACTTTTCCATTGGTCCGATTTATTGTTTATTTTCCATTCATTTTGTTGTTCATACTCTCTTAAATGCTTTAAATATTTATCCTGATATTCAGAATCTGACAGTTCGTTCTTTACAGATTTCCAATAAGTATAGGTCCATTTATAATAAACCTTTTCTTTATGGTCATCAAATAGAGCCTCTTTAACGAGCCTTTTTTTACTGGGGTTTCCAAACGCAAGATAAACTTGAAGTTTTGTAAAACCAGGTCGAATCTCTCCTAATTTGATTCGCTTTTGATCTTCTTCTGAATAAGATTTGAATTCATTCTCAAAATGATCTATTCTTGTTGGTATTGGTTTTTTTGGAGCTGCGTAACACCCCAAAAAGGTTGAAGCGAAGATCAGGCAGAAGATACACATTACCGGGCAAAGGTTGAATTTGTAATTCATTAGCAAAGTTTCCTGTAGGCGGTTTCATTATTTCCACAAACTTAAGTATAAGTAGTTGATGATACATTTTTGAAAGTTAGTAAAATATATATTATCTTTTGGAAAAAAGGAAATGATTAATTTTTAGTTGTATATTGGCCGACGATATTTCCGTTGCTAATTTCAAAAATGAGATTTTTTTCATAAGTCGACTGATATCCCTCATGGATATATTGAAGCTGTACTCCTGTCTTTCTAACTCCCTATATAATATGATGTTAATCAGCATCCAAAAATGATCCCCTTCCAGGGGTAACCCGAAGCCTGGCCCTCAGGGCCAGGATATTTATTGAATTCTGAATATTCCATTTGAGCAGACTTGACAGCCCATTCTCTGCGAGCCCTCTGTGTTCGATGTAATGCACTGAGATAGACTCCCAAATACGTTAGAACGCACCACTTAAAAAGCCGAGTATTGCTGGTAATATTTTGTCCCAATCCATGATTTACACCAAGAATTTGTAACGACCTGCATCACCAGTGCGCACGGTGCTTGCAGAAACCGAACCAGCCTCTTCGCGTCTGGTGGATGCTTTTGTTAGATTTATCGAAAATCATAGCAACAAATAATCCTGCAGGTTTGTTTTTCCGTAAATAATCGTGGCGCTACTATCCTTGATTTGTTTAGCTACTCTGGCCATCAACACTTTCACACCGGGTGTTTTTTCTGGATCTGTTTGAGGCAATAAACGAACAGTTAGGCTTGTATTTTTTTGTGATAACTGGATAAAGAAACTCTGGTTTTTAGAGTTTTCAATAGCCAAAGATTCGATCAAAACTATGGTTCCTTTGGCATTGATATACTTCTCGCGAAGTTTGAGAATGCCGGTGTCAATTTTTAAGGATAGTGGTTCTATCATTTGAAAAAGCTCTGGTGTTAATTTGGCTTGTTCAAGCACAACATGCGGCATAACTTTTCTCCTTGGTATAATTTATTTTCTGAATTAATTCGCGAAATCTAATGTTTAGCTCACTGGCTTGTCCATGTGCAGTGGCTTGTTCAACGGCCCGGGGAGTGGGGTGGTAAATTCACCTTGACTGCTGCTGAAGTTTTTCTTCGCCTTGTCCGCCATAATTCCGTTATGCGGCTGTTGAAGTAAAGCTTCAGCAGTAGCATATAATTAGATGGTTTTCCAGCCCGCCCACGCGTGTCCTGGTGAACGTGTAAATCACCGGTTCGCCCGGTGTATTTTGCTTGTTTGAATTAAGTAAGATGTCCTTTTGAGCTACCTTCTTTTGTTTTTTGTCTTTTCATCAGAAATTTAACCCGGGTTTCCGGATCATGAAACCGTTTGAAATAATGGGTCAGCGTCGTAATACTGAATATCGTATTGACCGCTGGAATCCGGATCAACATCCAGAATATCCAGTAGGATAAAAAAAGAGCTGGTATATAGTAAAGCGCTTCAATCAAAAGCATGAGCCAGTAGTTTTTAATCCCCAAAAAACTCCCTATGGCATTGGTCAACCCTGTTGTTACATTTACGAACAAAGGGACAGCCATGATAAAAGTTTGCAGGAGTGCCAAGGAATGTCCGGCCTCAACCGCCTTTTTCCTGCAATACCCCATGCATCGCATGCAGTTTTCGCAGTGATAGGTCCAGAACGGGCGCTTCTTGCCAAAGAAGCTTTTCATTTCAATGGCATGGTTTGGGCAGATTTTTGCACACATCCCACAGGACACACAGTTGTTGTTGGCAAACATGATTTTAGCCATGCCAGTTTTAGCGTAAATCAGATAGAGAATCGGAAATATCGGAATCAACCAGAATAAAAGGCTTGCCAATATACCTTCATACAGGTTGTTCAGGGTAAACAGCAACCGCCTGCCCATCATCACACGAGACAGGAAAAACTCAATTTTCCTTTTGCTTTTTTTACAAATACCGTTCACGGCAGCAGGCGTAAGGCTGGGATGAAAATTGTTAAAGTTTGATGCCATGTCCAGACTGAAAAATCCCCGGATATCATACCCCTTGAACAAGAGGACCAATGCGGCAAAGAAGTTTGCAAAACCGGCTGCGCCCGGTATCTTTAAAGGTCCAATCCATAAGGCGCCACGGGTGGCAATGCTCAGAACCTTTGCTTTCTTTTGCCGGGGCATTCTGAACAAAAATTTAATCATGGACCAAGGCGGCATGAATCCGTGCGTGGGAAACAATACAGCGGTCAGTTGACGATCGGGATGTTTAAAATCTTCCTGCCAGTCAGCATCTTCGATAAATTTAAGATGGGTTTTAATTCCATTTTTTTCAAAAAGGTCTTCTATCCACAGCGCCGCCCGAAAGGTATTGCCAGTACCGCTTAGAACATAGAGCAATGAGGTGTTGAATGATTTCATTTCAGTAGTTCTTGTAACGCCATTTATTTTTGTTCGATTCGTTTTTTGCGAATATTCACGGTACATGTAACCTCACCGCATACTACTTCGTTTGAATTTTCTAATTTCACTATATACTCGCGGTCGATTTTACCATTCTTTTCTACTAAAGCTTTTATTTGATCAATTTCCATTTGAGTAAGCTCAAATTTGGCAAACAGCGTACTTTTGCCTGGTTTTAAAAACTTAATGATAGACAATCGATCAACGCAGGCATACTCCTTGCCGAGATTCTTCATAAGCATTACAAGGTAAATACCATGTACAGCACTGTACATATTGCCACCACACATGGTTCCTAATGGATTTTTCGTTTTTAATTTTAGCGGCAATTTGAGCTTAACCGTACGCATGTCTGCACTGACATGTGTAATCCACGCCCCTGTTGCTCTGAATACAGGCGTAACGTTTACAGCGTATCTTATGAGCTTGGATTTAAGACTTTCAGCTACACTCACCTTATCTTTTCCCTTTTTGTGGTAAATGATTGTCTCATTGAGTATCTAACTTTGAACATCACAGGTGAAATCCGGTGCATGTTGATTGTTGCAATTAATTCCCTTAAAAGGCCCATTTCATGACTCACTTCAATTGAAACCAGTGCACCCCTTTATGCTTTTTGAAGTTTAAATTTAAAACCAAATTAATAGATTTCATATTCTCTTTTTCAATATAGACAAAAGGTATTTTTTCTTTTTGTCTTATTTTATCGATTAATAATAATGTGATATTATAACCATATTTTTTTCTTCTACATTCTGGAAGAACATGTAAAAATCCCATACCTCCGTCATCTTGTGTCATTCCCCATGCGACTAATTGATCCTTTTCATATAGCCCAACGCTACTACCTTTAGTAATCCTATCTTTTATATAGTCTATTGAAAGAGCCTCTTTATATTCAGAATTATCATAAAGCGTCTCTGCATCAACCAAGGAGAGAGGAATCGCTTTAAATTCAGATTTTTGTATCACAATATTATCCGGCAGATAAAATTGAGCCATTGATAAATCCCAGATTAATTCTTTATTTTCGAGTAAAACTGGCAGCATCCAATCTTCTATTGCAGCGAAATTCTTATCCTTTTTATGTAATCTGCTTTTCAAAGATCTTAGTTCATCTTCGTTAGAACTACTAATATAAATCCATATCCGATCACTTATCCCCCTTAGCAATATTGATTTTCCTCTGGTTTCAATATCTAAAACAGAATTGTTTTCAATAAAATTAAGTATATTGATATTTTTTAATTCATCTTCTCTCAGCTGCTCAATAATTTTGTTATACTTTTTCATATTCGTTTTTTTATTAAGAATTTACCTTTAACGCTGCTAATCAGCCGCGTGGTTTTTTGCGTCGGAAGTATTAGACTTGTTAGAAAGCCTTATAATATTCCCAACTTCTATCCAGGAACTTCAACATGTATCCCTGTAAAATTATAAATAATATCAATTAATTCCTTCTGTATCGGTGGTTGGGTCCAAACTAACACTCCAATTGTTCCAGCAAAGAGAGCGATCGCGCATCCCAATACTTGATAATATTCTAAATATTGCTTATCCAAATCTCTTTCGCTCTTATACGCGTCAAGATACTTCCGGGTTTCGATATTTGAATCAAATGCTGGAATTAGATGTTTAGTTGCCGCGTTAAAAACAACCAACGTAGAAGCCACATCCATTACTGGATCACTAATCTGGCAGCAGCTCCAATCCAAAATAGCGGATACAACCCCATCTTTGGCTAACAGGTTTCCTGGATGAAAATCTCCATGACAAATAGAAGGGAAATCACACTCAGATGGTCTGTTTTCCATTAGCCACCTAACAACATTTTCTAACCATGGTAAATGTTCACATTCTTCGAGTAGCCAATCAAGTTTTCCTTCAATACTGTGCTGTCGCCCTCCGAAGCCCTCAGCGATCAAATCCTCATTTATACGGATCGAGTTCGCGTTGTGAAGAGCGGCATGTGTTTTACCGAGCACAATGTTAGTATCTGGACCAAAAACCATTGGTAAAATGTCTCCAGGCATATAATCCATTATCAAAATTTGACTTCCCAAATAGTCGTTATTTATACAGGTAAAATGAACGTATGGCACAGGAAATCCTTGATCAACGAGGGAGTTGTGAACAATCTTCTCCTGAATTGAGTGGTTCGGTTCATGTTCTTTTCTAAATTTTCTAAGGATTAAAGGTTTTGAGAGTGATGGATGGTCACCATTCAATTTGAAATGGAAAATAGTTGTTTCATTACCACCTTCAAGTTGTACGGGAGAGGATTCATAGCCTATTTTCATTTCACCAAGCTCATCTTTGAAAAAGGATAGAATGCTATCAGAAACTTGGCTTAGATTTTTCATTGAGATGTCCATTTTTAATTTTCAGATGTACTATTATTTGTTTTTTTTCTCTTTTCTAACACCCCAAATCACCGGCTCGCCCGGTGCATTTGGCTTGTTGTAATCCATTGGACTCGAGTTCTATTTTATTCCAATAAATCCGGGTGTTGGTTTAAATATTCCCAAGCCCATGGCTGAATATTATATGGAAAATTGGTGTAATAGCTGCTTAAACTTGAGGCTCTATAAATTATTTTTTCTGTTTCAAGACCTAATACAACGTCTATCTGAGGCGCGCGCGGTAGCGCGTTGCCTCCGGCAACTTGTTCGCCCAATCGGTTCTCACTTTTGCCAGCCTCGCTTAGGTTAATTGATGTTTGACGGACTTTACGTAGGTTCTCCAAAGTCTTTCCTCATCCTACTAAATTCATTGCGCCCATGTTTCCTTTCAATTGTCGAACGTCGATCCATTACCCTACGTCGAGCCAACTATAGAGTTTGGCATCCTCAAGTACGCCTGATAATTTGTCGATGACTTCAACATATAGCTTCGCCTTTCAATCACAAAGCCGTCCAAATTGTGCTCTATCGTATAGGCCGAGAGATCAGCTATGTTGTTTATGAATCCCCTTCCTTTGAAATTCAGGGAGGTATTACACAAGACACCGTAACCGGTGCGTGCCTTGAATGCCATAAGCAGCTCATATAAATGGCTGTTATTCACAGGGGACACAGTTTGAATGCGAGCCGTCCCATTGACATGTGTCACCGCAGCTAGCGCATCCGTAGAAACGAGCTGCGTGTAAAGCATAAATGGGCTCGGGTGATTGCAACCAAACCATCTTACAGCATCTTCTTCGAGGCAGACTGGCGCAATCGGACGAAACTGTTCGCGCTGTTTAATCTCATTCAGCCGCACCATAGTGCTATCCTGGAATGGCGAAGCAAGAATCGAACGATTTCCCAACGCGCGTGGTCCGATTTCGTATTTTCCATTTACCCATCCGATGATCAGATTGCTATCCAGCATGTCGGCAATAATTGCGTAGTTCGTTTCGTACTCATCAAATAAAGATGCGTCGAATGCGTCATTGGCTATAAACTCAAGACCAGAGTAGACATTCCAATCTATCTTAGCGTTCCCTGTAAAATGGAACTGCGCGTCAATCGCCGTGCCGATCGCCGAGCCTGAATCGTTGGCAACAGGTGGCACGAATACCTCGGAAAAGAGATTGGTCTCCTTCCACTTCGTGTTCCAGTCACAATTTAGTCCGCAGCCCCCAGTGATCAGCAACGGTATACCTCTCTTCATGTTCGACTTGGCAAATTGATAAAAACGATCGAATATTCTATTGCTGACAATACCTGCAAAATTACGAAATTCCGGATCATCCAGCCCTACGTTGTAGTGTCTGCAATGCCTTAATACCTCACACTCCTTCGGCTTTAGATGCAGGCAATCCTGCATGAGAAACGCGATTATTTTCTCCTCTTCATCCGAAGGCTTGCTTCTCTTCGAAAATGAAGCCAAAGCCATGAGTTTTCCCGCGTCAGAAAATCGGGAGAATTCTGCAACACTTTTATCAAAGCTTGGGTCAGCCAAGCCGTAGAGCAGGGCATAACGATGTCCAGGTTCAGGCATGACATCGGCGAGCTTTGTCATGTTCAACTCGGAATCGATTTTGTAGAATGATCCGATCACTCCTTCCCAAAGTAATGCATAGCACGGGGTGCCCATGGGCAAATTTGACATGCCAAAGGCACAGAGAAGATGGGAACGTTCGTGGGATGATGAGAAGTATTCAACAGTCTTCCCCAATAGGCGTTTTTGACTAACTATAATGTCGCTGTTACTGACGCCATGGTATCCAGCAAGAAAGTGCTGCTTAGACAGATGCGTGTCGCTAGGCCACCAGCCACCTCTACAAAGCACGTCGGGAACTCCTTTGAGTTCACCGAGAACGTTGAACACATCCGGAACAGACAGTGGTGAGTGTCTATAACGGGAGTGTTTCTCAGCCTCAATCGATACTACTAAATGTCCGTCCTCAAGATAAGCGAATGCGCCATCGTGGCCCGGATTGAATGATAGAATTTTCATTGTGCTAGCTGCCTCGAGTTAAAATTATCCAGCCTAACTTGACCGGCGAGATCATCAGGCCCGGGCGAGGAAATAACGGAATTCGCCTCCAGAGCGATCGATCCTACTATTGTGGTTGCTGGGAACCGTCGGTTGTTGATTCGCCCGGCAAGTTTGGTAGAACGAGATAGCCAACTGTTGACATGGAGCGTCATTGGAAGGTGCGGGATTAGTGTCGGATCCCAGATCACGCGCCTATGGACCAGATTATCGTCAACTAACCAGCGGATCTCGCACGGGCTCCATTCAATTGCGAAGCGGTGGCTTGCCTTGGATGCGTCAAACCCGAGTTCAATATAGCTTGGAGCACCTCTATAGCCATAGTCAAAGTTTGCTCCTTCACCACCTGGGTTGTAGAAGACATTGACCAAGAGGCGGTCTGGTCGATTCCCCGCAATCTCGATATCTATTTCCTGTCGTGGTGAGTTACGGTGGAGAAAGAATCCGGTGACCACCCCGGGCACATTTGATGCTTGGATGGTCGCTTCGAATTTTCCGAAAAAGTATTGGTCCCGACTGCATAACGAAGCGGCGGTATAGTCTCGAACGCCTATGGACTCCCTTTTAACTGAAAGCGCAGCCCCGATTCCAGAACTGAACTCGACGTTCGAGGGGCGAAACATCGCCAAATTGTCCGTGAAAGTGTCGCTTCTTAGAAGCCAGCGTCTCGTGTCGAGACATTCCAAACAGTCAGTGATTCTAACGAACGTTCCAGTGTCCGTCTGCCCATCCTCTGTCGGGACAGAGCTAATACCTTGCCACCACTTACGGGGCTCAACGACCCATGGCGACTTATCACGCCTAGGACTTTTGCATTTTAGGACTTGGTCCGCTTCAATTGTTCCGTCAAGAATTGGTCTTTGACCTAGGTCCTTTAGCGTAGGGTAGGAGCAGGTGGGCGGCGCACATCTGAGGTGTTCGCAAACGACTTGCCATCTATTCGGTTCCTCTGAATGAAGCACAGCGATGTCGGCACCATTGCGGTCGTCCTCAACACTGAGGAAAGTGCAATCTGCTGTGATGCCCTTGGCTGCGGTAAGAATAAACTTTGCCTTCGGGTAGCGACTCCGGAGTTCCCTGACGCTTGCATTCAAAGATCCTATGTTTACATATGCGTTAAAAACCCGATTGCCTCTTCCCTCAAGAAGCCGTTCAAGTTCAGGAGCTGGTAATGCCTGGAGATCACTGCAGCATCTGTATCCTATCATGGACAAAGCCATTGCAAGCGATGAATGGCCGGAGCCTTCAGGCCCAAAAGCAAACACTGGTTGTTCAGCTGGGTGGATGTTAAATAGGGATGCTCCTTCACTAGTGATCGCGCCAATTGTAGTGAGAGTGGGAAGTATTGAATATGAGTTGGTAGATCTAACGTCGCGTCGTTGGCTAATAAGAGACCGTTTAGTCGCGCGTACATCCAGCACTTCGAACTGGTGATTTATCCAGAGGTCAATGGGGCCACGACAAGGAAGTAGGCGAAGGAGTTTCTCAGCACCCTCGCGGGAAAGAACATATCCGGACAGATGCCAGAGCCCTCGCACTGGGCGGAATACGTTACTTGAAAGAAAGGTTTTTGGCGCACCGTGCTTCACTTCGAAATACGACACATAAAGAACGTCGAATCTGCCCTTCTTATCATATTCGGCCACGACTTCGTCCCACGCCTGGTCCAGATATCTTGCAAACCCGGAATGAAACCATACGTCGTCTTCAAGGATAAGTACGTACTCATGATTACTCGCCGCAACCTGCCTCCAAACGTTGATGTGTGATCGAGCGACTGCAATCTCAGCTCGACTCATTCGAATCGGAGTATTTAGTTCGAGACGCGTGGGAAGAACTAACGGTTGCGGTTCTACAAAAAGCTGATCTCCAAGCGTATAAAATGGGTCAATGTCGGCATCCTTGGGTGGCTCCTGCGAGAATTCATTCGCATCGATGGCGACATGTCTCTCAGTCAGGCTCAAGAGTTCGGCTCCCGACGAGTCCAATATGTGCCTGAGCTCTTGCTCCATCTTGGACCAGCGGTTCGGTTCACGATCGAGGTTGATGACATAGATCTTCTCAATCCCAGGGCCTTTCTCCGCAACTTGGACACCGAATGTTTGACACTTCCGCCTCGGCAGGAGCCTCCGAAGAGTCAGCCAGAATCGGAAAACGTGACAAACAGCTGATAGTGGAGGTCGCGCTAAGTTCATCGCTCCTCTGCGCGCCGTGAGGTTCGATACGCTTGCTGATTCGAAAGCCTCCAGTTTCTTTTATCACTCCGGTAACTGAGTGGCCACTTACTGGTGGAAGTCTTCTCCCAATCGTGCACAACGAGCAGCGCTTCCTCCGGGCAGTTTTCATCAGCGACCATTTCGAATATAGATCTGGTGAGGATGCCGGGGCCAGTGGTTGCCTGGACTTCGGGCAACTCGCCTTTTGATTCTTGCTCAAGGGCTGCCGTAGCGTTCAGCAGTGCACGCTCTATAATAGGATGATTGCGAACCGCGATCAAAGGGGTGGTGTTGAAGTAGAAAATCCAGCTCAATTCGTTTGCCCCGGGATTGACAAAAACTGAGGGCGGAACCATCTGAGCTGTCGCAATGTCGTAGCAGAACGGTTGAAGCTTCAACCGCCCATCTGTGAAGAGGTGATCAATTGTCGTTCCATGATAGACGTCGTCAGCGTCAATATAGAAGCCCCCCTCTACGAAGATGTAGGAGTAACGGAAGTAGTCCGACTTCATTGAAGGGTGATAGCACTTGTCAAATGCGCTCTCATATCGGGAGCCCAAGTGGATCCGGATAAATTCCCTTGCAGAGCTCTCGTCGAAAACCTGAAGCTCGAATCCGGATTGCTCGAGTTTTTTCCAGGACTCCATGCACTCCCTAACGTCCCGGGGCAATCGGTCAAGATCATCCCAGAACTGCACTATGCGTCTTGGAGGTGTGGATAGGTGCGCTGCGGGCTCTCGTACTAGTTCATTGGAGCGTTGTACCAACTCCCGGACGAAATTGGAGCGAGCACGGTCGTCCTTTCCTAGGGGATCTGCTTCACTGGATTCGTGCACATTCATGTGGTCGTTCATTGTATGGGTGGCCTCCACAAGCGTTTGAAATAACCTGCTAAAAAAGCGCAGCTTTTCTAGTCAGAGTTAATTGATTTGTGTACGCCCGGCATGGGCGTGAACTTATGGGGTGTAAGTCCCCTATACGTGAATCCTGTTGATGCATATAGCATTAGCAGAAGTATTAGCCGAAAACAAGGGCGGAACTGTGAGGGACCGTCCAAAGGAAGTTGGAGCGCAAAACTATGAGCCGACGAACAGAAACAGCATATAAGGCCTGGTCTCCGGGTAAGCCAGCACAACATGTCGAAGCCCAGGATTCAGGAGACAGGGTAAATGCTGCGGTTGTGTAGTAACAGTTCACGTTCTTATCCGGGGAGATCTGCTTTGCATGCATTGAACCTCTTTTGCAACAACTCCCGGCTCGGACCATACCGGGGAACCAAGGTCCAGGCATCACCGGCTGTTGCCGACGGTGATGAGACACGAACAATAGGCATCATCTGTAAAAGAGTTTTTCATTGCGCCTTTCAAGGTAACTTGTCTGGTGACAGGGCAGAAGTCAGCAGACGTCATAGTAGCCAAATACCGGGAGTAATGCCCGGACAAGGTGAAGGACTGAACATCAAAAACGAAAAGGAGGTATTCATGAGCTTTGTGCGTACAGTGAATCCGAATGGAGGAGTAATGTATAGGCGCATGGTGGAAAACTGTTCTTCAATTAATTTGCCCGGCTATGGCTTGGCTCTCTTGATTAAATGCCCTGTGCGGACCCGCATGCAGAGTGTTGTGGGGGCTGGGGGAGAAAAACCCCCGGCTACCCGATTATGTGCTTAGCCATATTCCTTACTGATGATTTCTTTCGCAGCTGAAAGAGCTGCCCCTGGGCTGTCGAATGTTTGCTGTATAAAATAGAAAAATGCAACCTCAAATTCAGCCAACTCAATGAAAATGAAATTGTTGGTAGAATGGAAAAAGTGAAAATCAGGATTTATTGTTGAAAAGACCACTAATGAATTAATCCTTGCTGATTTAGACTTGACGCTAAGCGTTTTCAATGAACCTCTCAAGTTTGAAAAAACTTTGAATGGACTTGTGTCTATTGGCCCTTGAAACATCGCGATAGGCATTTTCCCGATATATGGACTATATTCAGAACCCTTTACCTTGTTTAGCTTTCTACGAAGATCAAGCACTTGAAATTTATACTCTAAGGTTTCAAGCCAAAGGATAATTAACTCAGTTGTTTCTTTAGTGAAACTGTTACTCTTGATATCGACTCTATCCAATTCACGTTTAAGGTGTCTTTCTAATAGGCCCAAAATATGAGAGTTACAATGTTTGCATGCAGGCAACGTGGTTTTATTGTAAGCCTGTGATGAACCGTTAGTATTGATTATAAACGTTCTTTTTGTGCAACGACCATAAACCCACTGAGGAATGACATGCTCACGTGTTAGCTCTTCTGTTGAACCGCAGAAAATACACAAAATAGCTTGATGATCCTCAATCAGAATATCAACAATTTTCTTCTGGTTAGTTCGTATCTTTTTGCGAAGTGCAATAAGTCTTGAATTTACACTCATAGAAGATGGAAAGTCCTTAAGCATAATGCGGCGTTCAGCCGCCATGAACAGGTAATTGAGCAGATCTGGATATCATTCATGATATCCACTACTTGACAGGAGTATCAATGTCAAATATATAAAAATTAACTGGATAACCTTACAATTTTAATAATATTAAAGTTGGATATCATGTTAAAATTACCAGAAGCACTTTTGAAAAAATATGATTTACTTTTGATCAAAAATGATATTTATTCCCGTGAGTATGGCTATTATAAAAAATGGCTTCAGTATTATCTGGACTTTTGATGGAGGGGAGGGCAAAGCTCTGCTCTTTCGCTTACATTCCTGCGAATAGAAAAAAACACTGAGGGGAAAAATGAACATCTATTTTATATAAAGGGCTTATAATAAAAGCAATAGGTAAAAACCCCTATTGTTTGAAATATTTTTAAGGTTTTTTTTGAAACTATTGCTTTGAAAAATAAATATTTGTATCCTTCCGAAGGGCAGGGCTTTAAATAAACTATATCAGGGGTGAAGATGGATTCAGACAGAGATCAAGTTATCAAATTATATGCAGACCATGTTTATCCGGGGAAAGTTGAGTTTTATGAAAAATACGATATCGTCCTTGTCCCTGAAAAGAGGGGAGGGTGTCAAATTTGTGATGCCAATGGGAAAACATTTTATAATTGCCATAGTAATGGCGGGGTTTTTAATCTGGGTCACAGGAACAAAGAAGTTATAAAAGCTGTAACCCTTGCAATGCAAACCTATGATATCGGTAACCATCATTTAATCAGCAAACCAAAGGCGCTGCTTGGTAAAATGATAGCCGATACAATGCCTGAAGGCTTAAACCAGGTGGTTTATGGTGTGAGCGGAGGAGAAGCCATTGATCTTGCCATCAAGCTTGCAAGGGGGGTTACGGGTAAAGAAGAAATTATTTCTGTAAAAGGCGGCTATCATGGTCATACCGGTTTTGCCCTTGCAACGGGAGATAAAAAATTTAAAGAGAAATTCAAACCTGTTCCAACCGGGTTTAAGCAGGTCAGGTTTAACTATCTTGAAGAATTGGAAAAAGCTGTCTGTTCCAACACTGCTGTTGTAATCCTTGAAACAATTCCTGCAACCCTGGGGGTTGTTGCTCCGAATGAAGGTTATTTAAAATCGGTTAAAGAAATCTGTGAGAAAAACCTGTGTCTTCTTATCCTTGATGAAGTCCAGACAGGTTTTGGAAGAACAGGAAAATTCTGGGGTTTTGAAAACTATGATGTAACGCCTGATATTGTTGTTATGGGCAAAGGAATGAGTGGCGGAATATATCCTATTAGTGCCACTGTTTACGATGAGAAATATAAAGATTTTTTTAAAGAAGATCCCTTTGTTCATATTTCTACCTTTGGGGGCAGTGAAATAGGCTGCTTTGCTGCAATGAAAGTTATTGAAATATCGCAAGAAAAGCAATTTTTAGATAATGTCTTGTCTCTGGGAGATTTTTTCTGGCAGAGACTTGAAGCCCTTGGGGTAAAATATCCAAATCTTGGTTTGAAGCTTCGGGGCAGGGGTCTTATGATGGGGCTTGAGTTCAAAGATGAGATCACTGCATTGTTTTTAATAAAAATATTATTTGATAATGGCATTTATGTTGTTTATGCGGGTAATGATCAAAGGGTCATTCAATTTTTACCGGTTTTAAATATTTCGAAAACAGAGGCTGAAGATATTTTAAAAATAATTGAAAACTCTTTTAAAACAATGTCACAAGGATAAGGTGTAAGGACAAAATGGATATTGATATTGAATTATTAAAAAGGTTTGAACAAGAGTTAATTCCCCATGATCTGTCCCGATCTTCCATACCGGCACAAATAATCGGGTTTGGTGAAATCTCGGCTATTTTTAAAATAGGGAAAGACGATTCAATTATCTACAAGAGAATCCCGATTTTTCCTGATTTTAAAACTGCCGAGTCCTATAAACAGATGTATTTTGAATATTGTTCTTTGATTAAACAAGCCGGGATAAACCTGCCTGAAGATGATGCTGTTATTATCCAGGCGCCAGGCCATCCCGTTGTTATTTATTTTGTTCAGCACCGTTTTGACAGTCAATTTTTTTGCCATAACCTTATTAATACGTTGAATGAAGTTGAGACAATTGAAATGCTGGAGCAGATTATGTCGGCTTTGAACCGTATCTGGGACTTTAATAAAGAACAGATGCCGGCTATAGAAATAGCAATTGACTGTCAGCTTTCCAACTGGGTTTGGGTGGAGCAGAACGGAGAAAAAAAATTATATCTGGTTGATACTTCAACGCCATTTTTACGCAAAAATTCAATTGAACAACTGGAAGTTGAATTATTATTGAAAAGCGTTCCCGTGTATATCCGCTGGCTTGTACGAATGCTTGATCTTGATGATGTTATCGGCAGATATTATGATCATAAAAAGGTTGTTACAGACCTTGTTGCCAATCTTTATAAGGAACAAAGACCTGATTTGATCCCTGTCTTTTTAGAAGTTGTTAATAAATATCTGGACCCGGAACTTTTTCAAAAAGAAGTTGATAAGTATTACAAGGAAGATAAAATGATCTGGACTCTTTTTTCTGCTTTGAGAAAAGCTGAGCGATTTCTCACTGTCAATCTTTTGAGAAAACGATATGAATTTATTTTGCCGGGTGCAATTAAGAGATAGGGTGCAATTAAGAGGAGAATCTGATGTGTGATACCTTTGTGGCAATCCCAGGTGCGACCAAAGACGGGTCAGTGATATTTGGCAAGAATTCAGATCGTGAACCAAATGAAGCACAATGCCTTGAATATCACCCTGCTGCGAAATATTCTAAAAACCTGAAATTGAAGTGTACACATTTAAGTATTCCCCAGGTCCAGAATACTTATGGTGTTCTTCTCTGCCGTCCTTTCTGGATGTGGGGGGCGGAAATGGGGGCAAATGAAAAAGGGCTCGTGATTGGCAATGAAGCTGTTTTTACAAAAATGCCCATTAAAAAAACCAATACCCTGACAGGGATGGATCTGTTGCGTCTGGCCCTTGAAAGAGCTTCAACTGCTCAACAGGGAATGGAAGTGATTATCAAGCTTTTATCTGATTTTGGGCAGGGGGGCAGTTGCGGTTATGAAGACAAAAATCTATTTTATCACAACTCTTATATTCTGGCGGACAAAACTGAGGCCTGGGTCCTTGAAACAAGCGGGCCGTTCTGGGCAGCTCTAAAAGTTAAAGATGTATATTCCATCAGCAATGGGCTGACAATTGGAGAAGAATTTGACAAAAGCCATCCAGGACTGATTGAAAATGCCAGGCAAAAAGGGTGGCTTAAAAAGGGGCAAACCTTTAATTTTGCCAAATGTTATTCTGATTGGATGTTTACAACTTTTTCCGCTTGTGGATTTCGCAGAAATACTTCATATGATTTGCTGGAAAGTCAAATTGGGAAAATAGATGTTTTATCCGCCTTTAAAATTTTGAGAAATCACAAACATAAAAATTATAATCCCGGGTCTCATCTTTTAATGGATTCACTTTGTGTTCATGCGGGTAACGGCTTAACAAGAAATTCGGGTACAACCGGATCTTTTGTGGCCAATCTTGCTAAAGAGAGGGACAATACCTTCTGGGCAACGGGTACTGTCGGGCCCTGCACAGGAATCTTTAAACCCATATGGATTAACAGAGAAGTCCTGCCGGAATCCGGACTTGTTCCAACGAGGGTTTATAATCCTGAAACGCTTTGGTGGCAGCACGAAAAACTGCATCGCAGTGTTTTAAAAGATTATTCAAATATATCCTTATATCAGGAAAAAAGGGATCAATTGGAAACATCTTTTCTGGAAAAAGCATATAATTCTGAAAAAAATGACAGAATGGAAATAACCAGACAGGCTTTTGCAACATCTCGTGTTGCAACAGAAAACTGGACAAGTCTTATAGAATCCCATCCCAAAAAGATATCTTTAAATCCTGTGTTTAACCTTTATTGGAAAAAGCAGAATAAAAAAGTCCTATTGGATGCCGGCTAAAAAATACCGGGATCTATAATACCAGGTTTTAAAAATATCCGGTTCAAAAACGTTTAATGCTCGTGATTGTCGTCATATTCTTTTTCGATAATCAAGGCTGGTTTCAACAACATGGTCACAACAAACATACCCAGTCCAAGGATACCGAGGGTGATCAGCAGTTCTATATTGCTGGGTGCATAGCTTGTAACTTCCCCCATGGGAGAAGGAATCAAGCCCGGTACAATAAGACCGATACCTTTTTCAATCCAGATTCCCACAATAAGGAGGATCAGTGCAGGGAACAAAATGATCTGTCTTTCTCTAAAGGGGTTGAAAGCAAGGATCATGGTGCCTATAAAATTGATGGATATGGCAGTCCAGATCCAGGGTACAAGGGAATCATGCCCCTGAAGTCCGAAAAAAAGGTATGTGGCTGACTGGCTGTGATGGGTAGGAAAATAAAATTCCTTGAAAATTTCTGAAAACAACATCAAAAGGTTTATAACTGCAGCAGATACAATAATGATCCTGAGCTTATTAAAAATTTTGTTCTCAATCTTAAAATTTGTTGTTGAGTTCACCACATGAAGAACCAGTGATATGATAGCCGGTCCTGCAGCAAAAGCTGATGCCAGAAATCTTGGCCCCATTAGCGGATTGTTCCAGAAAGGTCTTGCAGGAAGCCCCTGGTACAAAAATGCAGTAACCATGTGGATGGCAATAGCCCAACCAATGGAGAGAACAATAAAAGGTTTATAGAATTTGCCGACCGGTTCCCGGCCCTTGTAATGACAATAGAGAATATAGGCGGGGACCAGGGCATTTAGTGCAAGATATCCATTAAGTACAATAATATCCCAGGCCAGTAATGAAGAGGGGAAATTCAACTGACCTATTCCCGGAGTCAGGTGCCAGAACTGCAGGGGTCTTCCCAGATCAACAAAAACAAAGGTCATGCACATGACAAGGGCTCCGACAGCAACACCCTCACCGATTATTGCCACCTTGTAAAGGTCTTTGTCCTTGAATATATAGGATGGCAAAATCAACATTACTGCGGCAGCCGCAACGCCCACAAGAAATGTGAAGTTTGAAATATAAAACCCCCATGACACGATATTAGACATATTTGTGGCAGACAAGCCTAATTTAAACTGAACAACATAACCGTATATGCCGGCCATCATAAGACATACCAGGATACACAAGTAAATCTGATAGCTGATAGGGCCGGACAGGTTCCATAAAAGGCAATCCTTGATAAATGAAAATATGCCTTTTGAAGCCGTGTTTTTTTTCATATTGATATCCTTGGCATGGTTAATCGATAAAATACCAGAACTTGGGTTCAGTACCCAAATCTTCTTTTAGCCTGTAAACTTTTTTGTTTTCCAGCACAAACCTGATTTCACTATCCGGGTCCAGCAAATTGCCAAATACCCTGGCCCCGGTGGGACAGGCCTCTGCACAGGCTGTCAACTTTCCTTTGCGGGTTCTTTGTATACAAAAAGTACACTTTTCCATCATACCCTTAACCCTTTTGCGGTTACCCAGATAATGCTGGTTTTTAGTGATTTCATCTTTTGGCACCTCGGGCTCGTTCCAGTTAAATCTGCGTCCCATATAGGGGCAGGCTGCCATGCAATACCTGCAACCAATGCACCAGTCATAATCCACCACCACAATTCCGTCGTCTTCCTTCCAGGTGGCTTTGGTGGGACATGCCTTTACACAGGGAGGGTTCTCACAATGGAAACATTGAACCCCCATATAAAAATGGCCGTCCTGTGGAACCATGTGGAAGAATTTGCTGTCTCCCTGGTCCGGGGTCATCTGGCCGGGTTCCATTTCGAAAATCTGTATATACTGGGTATTGGATTTACGATCCAGATTGTTTTCCTTTACACAGGCCTGGATACATTCCATATATCCTTCACAACGGGTGACATTGAAAGCATATCCAAAAAGGACATTTTCACCTGGCTTTGTTGTATCAATGTTTACAGTGATATCCTGCTTGATCTTGGCAAGCTTTTCCAATCTTGTAACAGTTTCTTGTCTTTCAACCGGGGTCATCACGCGATAATATTTTTTAAAATATTCCTGAAACTCCAGGGCATAGGCTTCGGAACTGCCCAAAAGGCCTTTGCCTTCGCAACCGACAGTTACTGCCGCACTTCCGGCTATGGCTGCTGATGCTGCTCCCTTGAGAAAGGTTCTGCGGTTCATTTTCTTTTTTTTATCCGAATCCATTAGGTCATCCTATTTATTTAAGCGGAACAGAATATGTTTTGGGCCATCTTTTTTTAAACAAAGGAGAATGTGGGTTATGGCATGAGGTACAATTTTTAACCACTCTTTCTCCGGCCCAGTAAGTTATTCGTTTTCCATGGGCTCCACCGATCCAGTCTTTTTTCTGCCTGAAATGGCATTGGCCGCACATATCATAGACATGGTCCATATCAATTTTGCTTCCTTTGCTTGTCACAAGAAAATCTCGATCGTTTTCATAGTGGCAGGTATTGCAGGAAAGGGGGCCTTCCTTATCCCCGTGATCTATTTTAATGTCGTCATGGGAAATTTTGCTGGCATTATTAATGGAAATAGCCTTGTTATTGTGGCAGGAGGTACACTGGAATCGCTGAATTTTACTTTTCCGTGCTTCTGTAAAAAAACTTCCTCCCTGGTAATCCATTGTCGCTTTAACAATGTCTTTGGGCAAAGGAATAATTGCTTTTACCTGTGTTGCCTTATCAAGTTTGGCAGTCACTTTTTTAACTTTTAAAGTCATCGTCATATCACTTGAAAAAGCAGCCGAAGAACTAAAAAGAATGGCAAGCCCAGAAAGAGCACAAAATGAAAGAACATAAAATGGAATAATATAAAAAAGGCTTTCTTTAAATTTAGGGTTTTTCATACCACCTCTTCTGTATTCATCATTTAAGATTTCCAGTAGGATTTCTGGTAAAAAGCGTTTTGGTTTCTTCCGGCATATGGCATTGTCTGCAATTTCCTCTCATGGGATGTTCCACCCGGATTGGAACCACAGTTCCAGGACCCACATGGCATGCTATGCAGTTTTCTCTCATTTGAAGAGCGTGCACAATGGGTGGTGGTGCTCCGGGAAGTTCCGACAGTCCTAATTTTGGCGTTTGAACACTTACCCAGTCAATTTCCTTGAAAAGAGTTTGTGTGACTATATTCATATGACATTGTCCACAATAGGTGTGCTGGGGATGGGGGGTAACAGGAGTGAACCTATTCATACTCTGCACGAATCCGCCTCGTTTGTGGCAGGAAAGGCAAGCTTGCTCAACGCCTTTTTCAACCACCTGGTCATGGGGAACAAAAGGGGGAGACCCGGGATACTGACGTAAAGAATAATAATAATTTAAGGTCCGAGATGTTGATGATCCCTCCATATAGGAAGGAGTTGTCCCATTATAGGTTCCAAAAAGCTGTTTGGCGTTATGGTCAAAATCAGAAACAGGTGCACGATTCACCTTTGCAATGGCATCTGCCGTATTGGCGTGAAAGGCCTGAAAGATAACGAGTGGCAAAGCAATTACACCCATTAGAACAAACAATAAAAACAATTTGCCAATCTTAAGTTTTTGTTTAGGTTTTGGCTTATGGTCTGGTTTATAATCTGGATTCCCCATTAGACTTTCTCCAGTTTTACCGCACATTTTTTGTAATCCGGTTGTTTGGATATGGGGCAAAAAGCATCTAGTGTAACCTCATTGATAAGATAACTTTCATCAAAGAACGGAACAAACACCATCCCTTTTGGGGGATTTCCACGACCGTTGATGCTGGCTTTCATGACAAGTGAGCCTCTTCTGGAGGATATTTTAACCTTGCTGTCGTTGACTACTCCCATATCTTTGGCATCTTCCGGGTTTATTTCCACATAGGATTCCGGAACCGCTTTATGAAGAATGGGAATTCTTCGGGTCATGGAACCGGTATGCCAATGTTCCAGAACCCGGCCTGTGTTAAGCCAGAACGGATATTCTCTGTCCGGTGATTCAGCAGCTGGCTCATAGGGGCGCAGCCATATCCAGGCCCTGTGGTCAGGTTTGCCGTAAAAATCAAAGGAGTCACCTTTGCAGGCAGGATCGTATTTGCCATTATACCGCCAACGGGTCTCTTTTCCTTCTACATAAGGCCACTGGACACCGGAACGTTCCTTTAAAACTTTATAGGGCGCCATACGGTGTTTCGGGGTGTCATGGAATTTTATGTATTCATTCCAGATATCTTCAATATAGGTTTCCTGGCTCCAGGGGAATTGTTTTTCAAAACCCATACGCCTTGCCACCTGTATGAGCTGCCAGGTATTGCACATGGCTTCACCTGGTTTTGGCACTAACTGGTCATTATGCTGGGTTCGTCTTTCTGAATTTCCGAAAAAACCTTCTCTTTCCACCCACAAAGCAGATGGTAAAATAACATCAGCAACATCAGAAGTAGGCGTGGGATAAATTTCCGATACAACAATAAAGCGGCCGTCTTTTTTGGCACCGTCGCGATACCGTCTAAGATTGGGCATGGTAACCATGGGATTTGTGACCTGAATCCACATAAAATTGATATCTCCCCGGTCAAGTGCCCGGAACATTTCAACTGTATGATAGGTGGGTTTAGGATCGATATTACTTTCCGGGACTCCCCAGATTTCGGCCGCCATTTTCCTGGCGCCTTCTTTCATTACAACTCCATGGGGAAGTTTGTGGGTAAGTGTCCCGACTTCTCTTACCGTACCGCAGGCACTTGGCTGGCCTGTAAGAGAGAAGGGGCTGTTGCCCGGGCTGGAAATCTTGCCCGTTAACAGATGAATATTATAAACAAGATTGTTAATCCAGGTACCTCTTGTGTGCTGGTTCATGCCCATGGTCCAGAAAGAGGTTACTCGTTTATCAGGATCTCCGTAAAGGGCGGCAAGGTATTTGATATCTTCGGCAGACACTCCGGAAATTTTTTCTGCTATTTCAGGCGTATAATCTTCAAGAAAAGTCTTAAATGCTTCAAAATCAACATTTTCCTGTTTATCCTTGAATTTAAAATGATCTTCAGTACCATAACCAATATTGGTTTTGCCTTTATGAAAAGAGACATGCTTTGTTACAAAATCCTGGTTTACCCAGTTGTTTTTTATAATCTCGTGACAGATGGCATTGGCAATGGCAAGATCAGACTGGGGATTGAAAAGGATGGATTTGTCTGCGGCCTGACTTGACCGGGTGGAACGGGTTGTCAAATCTATAATCTTGACATTTGTCTTTGATTTTCTATTGGCCAGCATCCTGGAAAACAGCACTGGATGCATTTCCGCCATATTGTTTCCCCAGGTGATAAAGACATCTGCATTGTCAATGTCTTCATAGCATCCCATGGGTTCATCAAGTCCAAAAGAAGTCAGGCAGCCTGTTACGGCACTGGCCATGCAGAGCCTTGCATTGGCCTCAACATTATTGGTACCGATACATCCTTTAAAGAATTTTGAGGCAGCATAGCCGTCCGGGATGGACCATTGTCCTGATCCATATATAGAGACGGAATCTTTGCCTTTTTCTTGAATGGATGCCTTCATCTGTTTGGCCACAAGGTCCAGGGCTTCTTCAATCGGTGTTGGAACCAGTTTTCCATTTTTTCTGACATAGGCTGTTTTAAAACGGTCTTTACCATATAGAACCTGTACTGAATGATATCCCTTTACGCAGCATAGACCTTTATTTACGGAACAATTAGGATCACCCTTAACAGCAACTGCTTTTTCTCCTGAAACACCCACAAGAAGTCCACATCCGGTCCCGCAGAAACGACAGGGGGTTTTACTCCATTTAATGGAACCGGCGGGAAGATCATTTTGTTTCCAGTTTGCAAAACTGATCCCTGGAAACATGGTTGCCGCAGCTACAGCGGCACTATTCAAGGCCATGGATCGAATAAAATCTCTTCTTGTAATCGTCATATACTGCTCCTTTTGATTTATAGGGGTTCAGTGAAAACCGCCAATTTTAAATCTCAGGTTTATTTTGAAGCAAATTTTAACGCTGGATTTAAAAAAGTCTTAAGGTTTCAACCAAACCCTTACTTAATTTTTAATCTGTATGTCCAAATATCATGCTCAATGACTGCAGGGAGTCAAGTTCTTTAATGGTATTCATGAGGTCTTTATTGGTTTCTTCATCAGGAGTATCCGTCAACAAGATAAGGATATCCTGATTGTCGGATGGTTTTACTTCACAATATTTCATCGAGGAAAGATCTTTGATGAGCTGATCCTTTTTGCTGGTTTCAGGGTAGGCCAGAAAACTGAATATGGGCATGCAAGCTCCTTTATTTGCCGTCTTTTTCCAAAACCTCGTTTGCCCAGTTCAACGCTGCAATCATATTTGGAAATCCCGTGGTGGATAAAGCCAGGAGAATGGCATGGCAGATTGCTTCCTTGGTGGCTCCTGTTTCGAGAGCTTTGCGGGTATGGGACATGACAGCACCTCTTGAGTTGCTTCCCACGGCAATGCCCAATTTGATAAGATTTTGGGTGTTTTCATCTAAAGGACCGGATTCCCTGACCTTGATTCCCAGTTCTTTATACAGATTAAAAATTTCGGGAAACTCTGAAGCAAACTCTTTATACTTTGTTGGAAGGTACATGAATACTCCTTTCTTGAACGGTTTTTTTTAATGAACCAGGCATTAAGATACACTATTTCAGATGGAAAAAAAACATAAAATTATTTTAAGGGTGGGTTGGGTTTAGAAAATTACCAGGTGAGGAATTAAGAAAAATGTGATAAAAGTTTACATTTATCATTAGTTTTAGGATATTTTACCATGTTGTTAATTTTTCCACCAGTTGCCAAGCCGTGTGAGCCTCCTGCAGGAGTGGCACTTTTGTCTTCTGCTTTAAAGGAGCAGGGCATATCGTGTAATATCTTTGATGCCAATATTGAAGGGCTTTTATATCTGATCAATTCTGATATTGTCCCAGTGGATTCCTGGTCTGAAAGGGCATTAAAAAACAGGAAAAAAATACTTTTTGATTTAAAAAGTCCCGCCCTGTATGAAAATATGGATCGCTATCATCAAAGGGTCTATGATCTGAACAAGCTTTTGTCCATCAGTGTGGATACTAAAAGATTCAGAATAACATTAAGCGATTATTCTGATAACCGGTTGTCTTCCGTCAGCAGTACTGATTTGTTGAAAAGTGCAAAGTTTTATAAAGAGAATCCCTTTTACCCTTTTTTTGAAGACAAGTTAAGAGTTCCGGTTGAAAATACAGACTCAAAATTTATAGGCATTTCTCTTTGCTATTTGAACCAGGCCCTTGTCAGCTTTGCCCTTGCCGGATGGATAAAGGATAATTTTAAAGATAAAAAAATTGTAATGGGCGGCGGGCTTATATCATCATGGATGAGCAGACCCGATTATAATAATCCCTTTAAGGGCCTGGTTGATGCTACCATTGGAGGGGAGGGGGAAATTCCCTTGCTGGAACTTTTTGGTGTAAAAAATGTTGGCAAGAAACATTATGTTCCGGATTATGATTTTGTAAAAGACGATCTATATCTTTCACCTGGAAAAGTTCTTCCTTTCAGGGCGTCCATCGGGTGCTACTGGAGCAAGTGCAATTTTTGCCCGGAAAAAGCAGAAATACGTCCCTATAGTTCAAACAGGGCATCAAAGGTATTGGCGGATTTACAGCTAATTGACCAGACTTATTCTCCAGATTATATCCATTTGATCGATAATGCAGTTACTCCGGCTTTTTTAAAAGCCTTATCAAAAAACACCTTTGGATTTAAGTGGTATGGGTTTGTTAGATTTGAAAAAGAGTTTTTAGACCCGGATTTTTGCCATAACTTGAAACGATCAGGCTGTGAAATGTTAAAACTGGGTCTTGAATCAGGAGATCAGAATGTGCTGGACAATATGAACAAGGGAACTAACCTTGGTTATGTATCAACCATATTAAAGAATCTGCACAAGGCAGGTATCTTAACCTTTGTCTATCTTCTTTTTGGAACCAGTTATGAAAATGAGCACAGTGCCTTTGAGACCCTTGGGTTTATCAAGGCCCATGAAGAATATATTGATTATTTAAACCTGGCCGTATTCAATCTTCCCAAATTCAGTGATGATGCCAAAGACCTTGATACCCAGGAATTTTATCATGGCGATCTTTCATTGTATTTAAATTTCAAGCATCCTCTGGGGTGGGATAGAAGACAGGTCAAACAATTTATCGATAAAATATTTAAAAAACAGGTGTCAGTTGGGTCGGGGATTCGAAAAAATCCTGCCTTTTTTTCATCAAACCATGCAGCTTTTTTTAACATTCAAGGGAAATGAATCATGATTGCTCACATTTTATCAACGGGTGATGAAGTTCTTTTAGGAGATATTGTTGATACAAATTCTGCTTTTCTTTGCAGTTCTTTAAAAGATATGGGGGTTGAAGTTCAAAAGATCACAGCAGTCCGGGATGATGTTGAACTTATTTGCTCCAACATTTGTGAGATATCTTTAAATGCAGATATCTGTCTTGTAACAGGTGGGCTGGGGCCGACCCAGGATGATGTAACAGCCCTTGCCTGCAGCAGGGCAGCAGGCCATGCGCTTGGTATTAACCAGAAGGCACTTGAGTCCATGAAAGCTTATTTCGCAAAAAGAGGATTTGCCTTGACCAAAGATAATGAAAAACAGGCCATGATGCCGGCAGGTTCACAAATGATTGTCAATCAAAATGGAACGGCGCCCGGGTTTTATTTAAAAATCAAGAACTGCCTGTTTTTCTTTATGCCCGGGGTACCCTCTGAAATGAGGATCATGTTTGAAAAGCAGATAAAACAGATATTGGTGAGGCAATTCAAGCTTAATGATGAGCTTTTGATTGAACGGCTTACCGTGTTTGGTCTGCCCGAATCAAGGGTTGGTGCATTGTTAAAAGAGTTTGAAAAAAAGTTTGTCCGTATGCGGATGGGTTTTCGGGCCAATTTTCCTGTGATTGAAGTTAAAATAATTTGTGCAGATTCTGAGAAAGACAATAAAAAGGCAAGATCTGATATTGAAAAGGCCAGACCTGATATTAAAAAGGCCAAACAATGGACGATTGAGCAGCTTGAAAATAAGGTTGTATCCAAAAAAGGATTATCCATTGCACAGGAAATAGGGCACCTGTTGACCAAAGAAAAGAAAACCCTTGCCATTGCAGAGTCCTGTACTGGGGGGCTTATTTCAAACATGGTGACAGATGTAGCAGGAAGTTCTGATTATTTTTTGTTTTCAGGTATTACCTATTCCAATGATGCAAAAATGAACATCTTAAATGTGAAAAGAGAAACCATTGTTGAATGGGGTGCCGTTCATGAAAAGACTGCCCTGGAAATGGCCCAGGGTGCAAGGCTGAAAGGTTGTGCCGACTTTGCTGTTTCAACAACAGGCATTGCCGGGCCGGGGGGAGGAACAAAAGAAAAACCCGTGGGCATGGTATGCATCGGCCTTGCCGGACCCGGTGTTTCAATGGCCAAAACATATAATTTTTCATTTGGTGACAGGGGCAGGAACAAAAAGATATTTGCCATGATGGCTTTGGAACTTTTAAGACGTCATCTGGTCTCTTCTTTTGAAACAACTTAAAAACCAGGTCACGGATTCAGTCTCAAACTGGAGCTGATCTTTTTTTGATGACATCTGGTGATCCCCTTTTTTGTGGACGATCAATTGTTTGGGCTCTTTTGCCAAAGAATAGATATCCAGGGCATTGGAAACGGGCACGACTTCGTCAGCATCCCCGTGGAAGATCATCACATTGAACAACCGGTGCGTTTTGTCCTGAAGATCAAAGACAAGGTTGTTTTTAAAAAAGCTCAAGGGCAGGGCAGGCCGATCCCCATTGGCCTCTATAGGAATATTTTCAATGGTCAGGCTCTTTACAGGGGCTGAACAGATCACTGCACCGCAAAGGTTGATATCCATTTTCAAAAGTGATTCCCAGGCATTTATACAGGTAGCGCCTCCCATGCTGGATCCGAAAACAGCAAGATTATGGCTGGTTTTTTTAAGCGATAAAATGTGCTGTACTGCATTTATGAAATCCCGGGTTCGTTTTTCAAGTGAAGTGTCTTTAATAAATTCACCCTGGCTTTGCCCGCAACCCCTGTGATCAAATCTGAAAAAGGCAATATTGTTTTGTACAAGAATCTTTGACAGCACCTTTTGCTTTGCCGATTCTTTTGACCCTTCAAGACCGTGGGAGCCCACAACAAGGGGGGGATTTTCTATCCCCGGCAGGTTCAGAACCCCTTTAAGCATGAATCCCTGGGATATAAATTTTATGTCATGGCAGCTTTTTTTCATATCTTGTCTTTATGCCATTAAACATTTATAATATCAAGTTTTGAAAATCCAGATTAACCTATATTTATAAAGAAATAGTTATCATGACAATTAAGAAAAGAAAAACATATGAACTGGAAATCATAGATCTTGCCTTTGGTGGTAAAGGGTTAGCAAAGCCTGATGGTTTTCCTATTTTTATTGACCGCTGTGTTCCAGGTGACCTGGTATTAGTAAAAATTACCAAAAAGAAAAAGTCCTGGGCAGAGGGAAAGATGATAAAAATTATAACCCCATCCCCCTTAAGAAACCAGGGAAAATGTCAATACAACAATTTTTGCGGGGGATGTAAATGGCAGCAGATAGACTATGATCTGCAGCTAACGTATAAAAAAAGACATGTGATAGAATCCATTGAACATATTGGTGGCCTGAAAGATATCCAGGTAAATGATGTTATCCCCTCTGATAATATTTATGAATACCGTAATAAAATGGAATTTTCCTGTTCCTCAAAAAGATGGCTTTTGCCCTGGGAGCTTGAAGATGAAGAGATTAAAAAGGATTTTGGTATTGGACTTCATGTGCCCGGAACCTTTGACAAGGTCATAGATATTAAACAATGTCACATCATGCCGGCCCTGGGCAATGATATATTGGACGATGTCAGACAATTTATTAAAACATCAGGTCTTGACGGCTATCACTTAAGGAGTCATGAGGGATTCTGGCGATTTTTAATGCTTCGACATTCAGTGGCCTTTGATACATGGATGGTTAATATTATAACCAAGACAAAAAACATGGATGTGGTTCAAAATCTTGCAGATCTGCTGGCACAAAAATATCCACAGGTCAAATCCATATTGAACAGTATAACGGACTCAAAATCAGGCGTTGCCTTTGACAAGGAAGAAATTGTTCTTTTTGGAGAAGATTACATAAAAGAAAAACTGGGAAAATTTGAATTTAAAATATCAGCTAATTCATTTTTCCAAACCAATACCAGATCCTGTGAAAAATTATATTCAAAGGTATCGGAATATGCAGCATTAAAGGGTGATGAAGTTGTAATAGACCTTTATTCAGGAACAGGTACCATTCCCATATGGCTGTCAGACCAGGCAAAAATGGTGTATGGCATCGAGATTGTGAAAAGTGCTGTTATAGATGCAAAGAAAAATGCCCAATTGAATGGAATTGAAAACTGTGAGTTTCTTGAAGGGGATATCAAGGATGTGCTTCCACGTTTAAAACAAAAACCTGATGTGATGATTATAGATCCGCCAAGGGTGGGAATGCATAAGGATGTAGTGGGACAAGTGCTTTCCATCAGCCCCCAAAAAATAGTTTATGTCTCCTGTAATCCCGCAACCCTTGCTCGTGACCTTGAAATGCTTGCACCAAAATATGAGGTAAAACAAATTCAACCCATAGATATGTTTCCCCATACCTATCATATTGAATCTGTTGCATTACTTTTAAAAAAATAAGAGGAAAAAAACGGGGTCAGGCTTGCAGAAAAATGGGGTCAGGCTTGCATAGTTGCGTTATTGAAAAAATAACGCAACTATGCAAGCCTGACCCCAATCTGATTATTTGGGGTCGGAGAACAAGCAGCTTAAAACAATCATGCCATCTTCTTTTTCTGATTTGATCATAAAAGGAAGCTTGTGAAATAGTTTTATCATTCCCTTATTCTCAGGAGAAGTATAAGCTATGAGACCTTTAACTCCATTGTCACTGGCAGCAATTGCAAGTTTTTTCTGAAGAATTTTTGCGATTCCCATGCCCTGGTATTCCTTTGAGACAGAAAATGCAATTTCAGCAATATTGTTGATGGAATTTCTAAAATACTCACCAACTGCTATAATTTTTTCAAAGCCAAGTTCTCCAATAGTGGCAACAAAAGTCAGATCATTGATATAGTCAATTGCAAAAGTTGTATCAATCTGGTCATGAAGAAAACTCTTTTTTTCATGGAAAAATCTTGAGATAATATCTCCACGATTCATTGTATAATAGTGTTCCTGGACCCCTCTTTCATCAATGGGTTTGACAGGCCGAAACTTGATGGGAATGCTTTTGATAATAATCGTTTCTTCATGTTTTAATGGATAAACTCCTTTAATGGCCTGTTTAAATTTTCTGTCTATATCAATTAAGTCAAGCTCCTTGGCTTTAGAAAAGAGTTCGTCCCTGAAATCCGGGTGGGCAATACTTATAAGGGCCATGGCCCTTTCCTGGAGGGTTTTGCCAAAAAGATTAACCACACCATATTCTGTTGCAACAAATTGAACATCTCCTCTTGGAACAACCACTGCAATATCATATAAATTGGGAACGATTCGGCTTTTTCTGCCTTGATCAGAAGTTGATGTCATCATGAGTATGGATTTTCCGCCCTTTGACATGGCAGCGCCCCTTGTAAAATCAAGTAGCCCGTTAATACCCGTATAATTATTATAGGGGAGAGCATCTGCGGCAACCTGTCCTGTCAGATCTATGGCCATGGCAGTATTTAAAGAGACCATGGCGTTATGCCTGGCAATAATGGAAGGGTTATTGACATAATCTGAGGGATGAAATTCAATGGAAGGGTTGTCATTAATAAATTCATAGAGAAGGTTTGATCCGACGGCACTTCCGGCCACAAGCTTTCCATTATTAAACCCTTTTTTCTTGTTGGTGATAACCCCCATGGAAAAAAGACTCATCATCCCGTCTGATAAATATTGAGAATGGATACCCAGATCATTTTTTTCAGACAGGCAGGTCATTCCGGCTTCATTGGTAACTGCAAGACTTATTTGCAGGGTAGAGCCATCATCAATCAGTTGTGATATATGCCTGGCAATGGTATTGGCAGTTTCAAGATCAGGTAGGGGTTGTATCGTTAAAAGTTCTTCTTCGTGTTCAACAATAAAATCCACATCATTGACATGGATAAAACTTCTGCCCAACACCCTGGGCATATTCGGGTTTGTCTGGCAGATTACAATATCTGCAGATTCACAGGCAGCAAGTGTGATATCCACTGATACACCAAGGCTCATCCAGCCAAAGTCGTCGGGTGGGGAAGCCTGGATCAGGGCGGCGTTTATGGGCATCATTCTTGATTTGAACAAATGGGGAATCTGGGAAAGGTTAATGGGGGTGGTAAATCTTTTGTTTTGATGGATTTTTTTTGAAGATGCTGAACCCAGATAAAAGGATCGGATATTAAACTGCTGGGAATGAGATCGGTTGGCAACCAGTGTTAAAGGGCCGCTTTCAATGCATAATAATCTGACAATTTCAAGATCTGTAAATCGTACAGAGATCTTGGATAATTCATTAACAAGATGCTGGGGTTCTCCACAGGAAGAGCCTATAAATACTCTCTGGCCGGGGTGGATATGCTTAAGGGCATGTTCAGCCGTGGTTTGTTTTTCGACGTAATTGTCAGCCCAATAATTTGATTTTGGCATATGAGGACTCCCCAATATTTTTTAAATCCATTTAAATGATCCCGGATTGGAATATTTTCAGGTTTTCGATCAAGCATTTTGTATGGAATTATTAGAGTATTAAAGCATAAAATTAAAAATATTTCAAATTTATTTCTTACTTCCCCTTGCGATTTCAAAGTCTTTCTAGTATTTATATGAGTATCAGTTTATGAATCAAATTCAAAAAATAATGAGGATAATATGGGTATATATGAACGGAAAAAAAGGGAAAAGGAAAATAGAAGAAAAGAAATTATTAAAGCCGCTCGAAAAGTATTTTCCAATAAGGGGTTTAATGCAGCTACCATGGAAGAAATTGCCCTGCAGGCGGAATTAAGTCCCGGGACTCTTTATTTATATTTTAAAAACAAAGAAGAATTGCATACATTTCTTTCCATTGAAATATTAAAATATCTTGCAGATGAAATTCAAAAAGTCCTTAGCCAGGATCTTTCTGTGGAAAACAAGATAGAAAGATTTCAGGATGTATTTATTGATGTTTATGATTATGATTCAAATATTTTAATAAATTTGTTCCATCTTCAATCCGGAGAGACACTTAAGAATCTTTCAGAAGAAGTTTTAAAACAGATTAAAAAATACTCTGCTCTGGCCCATGGAGCAATAATTGATGTTGTAAAACAAGGGATCGATGAGGGTATTTTTATAGATGAACATCCAGTGGCACTTGCAGATGTGCTCTGGGCATCCTATGCAGGTATTGTCCTGTGGGTTGATTCCAAACGACTTTTAAATGATGAAAAAGATTTTGTCAAACCAACTTTGAAAACAGCATTTAAGGTCATCAGAAAAGGGCTGAAGAAAGAATAAATCATATGGATTATTGGTGTTGGCAATATTGGATCATATGCCGGCACCAATATCCCTCAAAATAGTGCTCATTAATTGTTTTCCATGGGGTCAAACACTGATTTTTTAACCAAATCCGGAAAGTCCCGGCTCAATTCATCCAGCTTTGAAATGGCTTCGGGGGGACCTATGAATACCACATGGTTTAAAAGTTGAGTGATATCCTTTTTAGGGGTATAAACCTCAATATTTCGCTGGCCCATTACCAGGTTGAAAAGAAATATAGTATCATCCTGGGTCAAAAATCCCTTTGCCCGCACCAATTTTTTTGGCAATACCGGCAGGATTTTTTTAAAAGAATCAATATTGTTTGCGTCCCAGGAATAAATGGCCGATAACAGGCGATCCGGTGGGGTGGCGTCTGGATCAGGATTTTCAAGGATATTGTCAATGGCTTCTTCAAGCTGGGCAGGAGAAATAGGTATTGGATCTGATGCGTCCAGGCTACCGGCATTATTTATTTCTTGTTTATTTATAACTGGAATAAACCTTTCAAGGGGAACATCTGCATAGGTGGTTTCAAAAAATTCCGGGGACGGGTGATGTTCTTTTATAATATTTTTTACTTTTGAAATTGTCTGGGGCGTAGCAAGGTCCATTTTATTAATTATAAACAATGTTGAGGATGCAATCTGTTTTTCCACTGAAACAAATGTGTTATATGCATCTTCAAAGCAGTCTGCATCGATGATGCATATTTGTTCCGACAGCTTAAATCTGTTCTGAAAAATGGAGAGATTCAGGTCCTTTTTCAAATCAGAAGGGTTTGCAACACCTGTGGATTCGACTATGAGGACATCCGGCCTGATAGATTGGGCGATTTCGTTTAAGGATCTTATGAAGTCTGTTTTCACGCACACGCAGAATATGGACCCTTTGCTGATTTCAAGGATATCAAAGTCATCTCCTTCAATCAGGGAGCCATCCAGGCCGATTTCTCCGAATTCATTCATCAGGATCATCAACTTCAGATCACCAGGGAATGTTTGAATAATACGATTTAGAAAAGTTGTTTTACCGCTGCCAAGAAATCCCGTGATTAAAGTTACATGTGTAGTTTCACCCATGCTTTGTCACTCCTTATGAACCAAAATCCTACGCAATTTTTGTTCAATTTATTATGTTTTCAATCCTAATTTTTATTTTTTGGAATCCAATATTTCAATGAGTGCCTGTTCCGTCATTACTCGTCCCGTTGAAATTAACTCACCTTCGATCACCAGACCCGGTGTGGTGAATACGCCCATTTTCATAAAATAGTCAATGTCATTGACTTTTTCCAGCTTTGCAGTCTTGTTCAATTGGGTTTTTTCCAACGCCTTGGTCACATTTTCATACAAGGTATCGCAATTTTTACAGCCTGAACCCAGGACTTGAATCTTCATCGTATATTTCCTTTATTTCTGCATGGTTTGGATTTTTTATTTGAAATCTTTTTAATATTTCTTCTTGAAGGACTTCCTGACCTGGAATAATAGATGAATACACTATTTCGTCATCCAAGGCGATACTGGGCAGGGATTTTGCCCGTATTTCCTTAAACCGTTTTACCCCTTCCAAGGTTCTCATATCCCATTTGGATACGGTTATCATATTTTGATAATTTTGCGGTAAAACCTTTACCGATTCAGCCATATAGACACAGGCGATTCACTGCCGAAAATCAGTCAGCAGCACATCAACATTAACTTTGTACATAAATCTTTACCCTTTTTGTTTGTGAATAATAGTATTTAAAAATTTCACCAATTCTTCTTTTCCCGGTATTGTCTTAAAAGCGAGCTCGCCATTGATAATAATGGAAGGCACAGGTACAAGTTTTTTGTTATGCCTTATAATTTTTTTGTATTGGTTTGCACCCTCTAAAGTTTTGGTAATCACTTTTTTATAAATTACAGCATCACCTAATTCTTTAACAGCCTCTTTGACCACCCGGGTCATATAAACGCAGGGCACTCAATGCTCACCCTCATGGATAATTTTCAAAATAACAGGGGTCTTTTCAGGATGCATTGGGTAATTTTTCTTTTTTATCCAGCATCTCCTTTATGGCATCTTCAAGTTCAAACCTGGGGGGGATGGCATCGAAAAAAAGTTCTTCGTCAATAAATAATGATGGTATGGGCGCGATTCTTTTATGTTTGTAAACGCCTTCCTCTCCGAACAGGGAAACGGAAAGTTCAAGAAATCGTTCTTTTCCTGAACTTTTTAAGTCCACCCTTTGGTATTCTACCCGACCATTGTATTGAGGCAAAATTTCGCGGACAGCTTCGTCCATGTAAAAACAGGGAAGGCAGGAATCAGCCTTATACATGACTTCAATAAGAATTTTTTTTAAATTTTCCATAATGGCTCAATCGGTTTCCCAGATTTTATGATACCATCCCCCGGTGTTGAGAACCGGGGGATGGTCATTAATGTGACAGCCTTTTTATATTGTGCTTGACCGCAAACCCGTGTTTGGATGAAAAGTTGCTCATATGCAAGGCGCAAGAAATTTTGAAACCGGAGTGTACTGTAGTACATGAGGATTTCAAAATTTTGCAGCAACGAAGCAAATGAGTGAGTTTTTGTTCAAACACTATATTAGCTATCATTCCTGGTATTTAATCCTGCACCGGCTTTAGCAAGATTTTCTGCTACTTTATCGAACTCAAATCCCTTATCCCGGGCAGCCCTTAATTTGTCTGCCAGTTCAGGAGATTTTGCTCTTGCCGCCATTTCATCTATCAATTCTTCATATTGCGGAATGATGCTTGGAAATACTACATCTCCCTCAATACAGATTGATGGCAGAACTTTTCCTTTTAATTCCATGAATTTACCAATACCCGTCTTGTTCTTGATAGACCATTCTTTGTATTCAATGATATCCTGAACTTCCTGGGGCATTGCCGCCATTGATTCCATCATGTATCCACACGCCGCGCATTGGACACTGTCAAGGGTCAAAACATCAACGGTGATTTTATTTTCAGCCATTTGTCACCCTCCTATGATTATTTGGTTTCAGGATACCTGGGATAATATTCTTCAAACCAGGCTTTCGTTTCGTATGCCTGCATCATATGTTCCTCCGGAACATCGTAGGGCAGATCTCAGCCAGGGGCGAAAGTGTATCCATGCGACCCTCCGGCAGCAAGGCTGACAATGGCATCCTCCCTTGGGGAAAGCAATCCCAGACTCAGGGCAAGAGTCAGCTTCAAGTTACCGCCAAATCCCACTCCGGCTTTGATGGCTTTATCTCTGATAAAGTTCATGTTCAATTGTTCATCAACTGCAAATCCGTGGGTGCCGAGTTTACAGACTTCATCAATTACCTTGGTACAGTCGCCGCAAATAAAGAAAGAGGATGTTATCCCTGCATCATGGATGGCTTTAATGGCTGGCTGGCAGTTGGGGCCCACAAATTCACGAAATGTAGTGTCCCTTATCTGGGATGCAACCGGATCAATAAGGGCAATAATATCGCATCCCATTTCCGCATAAAATCCTACTGCTGCGGCACAAACTTTTCCAGCATATTCAAGGACCTTGTGTGCAAATTCCGGATGTTTATAAACGTCTGTAAAGATACGGACGCCTGCAAGATGAGAGGCCAGAGTTAAAGGTCCGCAGACCCCACCAATCATGGCGCAGTCAAGCTCATCCAGTTTGGGTTTTGCGATTTTGGCGGCTTCAAATATCTTGGGCCATCTTCCAGAATCTTTAGTAGGAATTGTAAGACCTGCTTCTTCAGGGGTCTTTTCTGAACAGGGATGACTGGATACTGAAGGGACGTTGTCTTCCCACCATTTTAAATCGCAGCCAACGGAATTGGCTTCCACTGACAGATCAAATAACAGGGGGATACCGTCAGCTTTGTATTTTTCAGCTGTATAAACCAATCCTTTTGCTAAAATTTCTGGATCATTAAGATATACATCAGCTTTTTCATCGATTAGAAATGCGCAGTGAACGCCTGCATAGGGAACCCACGGGGCAGATTCGGTCCATTTTCCCCTGTAGGCATCGATTAACATCTGTTTTGCCATTCTTGTTGCCTCCTCTTTGTTCTAATTAAAAGTTGACTGAGATGTGTTTTGGTATGATTGCTGCTTTCTGCCTCCTCATAGTTTCAGGTTAAAAGTTGATTGTTAGCAATTTTCTAATACTTCAAAATACTATACGAGATTAGTCTATACCGTATTAGTCTATACAGTAATAGTCTATACTAAATTGATAGAGATTGGAAATTAAATTATTTAAAAAAATACTTTAAATTGAAAAAAAAGATGATTCTGGGGAAAAGATGATTCTGGAAAAAAGAAATTTAAAAAACAAATTGATGGAAAAATGTTAAGGACTTAATCCAATAAAATAATGGAATAATATTTAAATGTTTCGTGTAACTCCAGGGCCACTTTGGTAGCAATTCCAAGATTTTTCAATGTACCTACAAGGTCGATGTAAAAAGATTCAACTGTGGGTCTTTTTTCCATGGGGAACCTGCAGGCATCTGGATAAGCACATTGTTTGCAAAGGGAACAGGCCCCGCTGACAAGACCTATGGCTTTATCATATCCTTTAAGGAACAGCATTCTTTCTAAACTCACAGTGCCTTTCCAGTATTTGACCTGGTCTGTCCTGTTCCGATTGCTGTCTTTATAAAAATCATTGCGGTTCTGGTTTCCCACGAGCAAAAGGGCAGTGGAATATTCACTAAAAATGGTTTTAACTTCAGCTATATCCGGGGTAGCCGGTGGGCAGGACCAGTTGGCCTTATATTGGGAACATCCGTACCGGCATTTCAGATTTACCCATTGAGCCACTACAATATTGTTAACTCTAAAGGGCAGTATGGTTTCAACACCGTATTGTTTGCCTTTTTCATGCAGAAGGTCAAGGGTTTGTCCGGGTAGTCCAATATTAGATCGAAAGGATACAGGTTCTATGGGTTCAGATTTTGACAGACAGACAATTTTTTCACTCATTTTTTTTATCTTTCGAAATAGGGGTGTCTTGTGACAAAGTCAGGTATTTTTCTATGGCCGTTGTAAGATCATCCGGATGGGGTACGTTTGTAAAGGCGACATCTCCATTTATCAGGATCGTTGGTACGGATAACATTTTACCTGCTTTTTTACACAGGCTTAAAAAGCGCATGGCATTTTTTATGTCACCTCGCCTGACAGTGGTCTGGATGTCAATTTGATCTCCGAAATTTTCGGCAACCATGTCAACCGTGCTGATGGCATAATCATACATAACGCAATGAACCCGCTCACAAATGATCTCAACTAAAACAGGCGCTTTGCCCGTGGCATGTCGCGGCTGGACAGGATCAAAAGCTTCTGTTTTTAATGATTGAGTTTTATTTTTTGTCTTTTTCATTATTTTAGGTTTTTTTTAAAAAGTTGTCAGCCGGCATCTTTAATACAAATGGGCATAATTTTCCCCTTTTGCATAAAAGATGCGGCTGATTTAGGGCGTTTAAAACCTTTAGCTTTTCACCTCAGGTTTTACAGGACCTTTAGGGCCCTGGTTCAGCACATGATCCGGTACCACACCTTCAAGATGTGGAAATTTATCTGTCATGTGCGGCATTTGCATGGCTTCCATAAAGTCTTTTTCAAATGTGGGTTCAACAGTGAGCTCAAGATATTGAACGTTTCTGGCACACCAATTGGCTTCATCTCTTTTTTTCTTGTTTAAGAGAGCTGCCCTGCAACCGTCACCGGCGGCGTTTCCTACCCCGTGGATATTTTCGATTTCACAATCAGGGAAAAGACCCATAACCAGGGCTTTTTCTCTATCAACATGGGTACCAAAAGCACCGGCAATTTTTACAGTGTCAACCTTTTCAATGCCCATACGTTTCATCATAAGCTTGCAGCCGGCATATAGTGCGCCCTTTGCAAGTTGAATCTGCCTGACGTCTTTCTGGGTGATCACAATATCTTTGCCAATGGAAGAATCCTCTTTATACGCCAGAATAAATTCAGGCTGACCCGTATCTGCATTTTTTCTAAAGCGAGGGTTATCTTTTAAGAATTTTTTGTTGAAAACCCCTGTTTTAGTAATAACGCTTGCGCGGTAAAGCTCAGCTAAGACATCCAGGATACCGGAACCGCATATTCCTTTGACCTTCATTTCTTCAGGTTTAGAAAATTTGCGGGATTTATCATGACCGATAACCCTATAATCAACATCCTGGGTGTCCGGATCAATTTCAATACGTTCAATGGCTCCGGGAGCTGCACGCATGCCAAAGGCAAGCTGGGCACCTTCCATGGCAGGCCCTGTTGCACAGGATGATGAATACAGTTTATGCCGGTTACCCAGAATTAATTCGCCATTGGTTCCAATATCGATTATCAGCTGGATCTCATCTGATTTGTATGGTTCTTCAGCCAGGAGCACACCAACATTGTCGCCACCCACAAAGCCTGCTTCATTGGGCATGGCAAAAATGTAGGACGAGGCATTAATATCAATGCCAAGGTCTCTTGCCTTAATATCCAGGCTGTGGTGGATAACCGGAGGGAAGGGGGCAAGACCAACAGGTTCAGGGTCAAGACCAAGCAGGATATGATGCATGGCTGTATTGAAACCAATTGTGACATCCTCTATATCTTCTTTGTTTATCCTGAGATATTCAACACCTTCCTCAATGATTTCCTTGTATTCAACAGGTCCTTCTTCACCCTTCTTTTTCTTGATTTTTTTCTTTTTGGGGTGGGTGAGTGTAATTGCTTTGTCAATCAGGGAATTGATCCCTTCAATGATATCATCGCTCATCCTTTTAAGACCACCGGGTGTTGTCATGTGGAATGTGATACGGGCCATGACATCTTCACCATACTTACACTGGGGATTCATCATGGAAGAGGTTCCGATAACTTCCATAGTCGTCAGATCGCACAGATACCCGGCACAGGTTGTGGTTCCAACGTCAATGGCGATTCCATAGGTATGAGTGACTTTGCCCGGCTGGATGCGGATAACTTCCTTATCGTTCCAGACACTGACTGTAACCGTCCAGTTTTTTGCCCGGAGCGCGCCTGGAAGTGTTCTTAAGGTCATAATATCAATGGTCAGGTCTGTCAGGCCGTATTCCCTTGCAAGGCCATTGGTCATGCGTTCCCAGTCACCTGTTTTATCCTCAAAATCCGGTTTTTTAAGCTCTATGGTATACAGTTTAATAGTTGGATTAAAATCAATGTGTATGTCCCTGGCAGCCTTGGAAACCACCTGTTTGCCGGCACGGGATTCTTCCGGTACAAATACCAGGATATCATCCTCAATTTTGGCCACGCATCCAAGCCTGAATCCTTTTTCCCGGTTTTCAGGGTTAATGAATTTTGCTTCAACCTCCTCCTGCCAGGGTGTCACGTGATCCATGGAAGACTGGATATTATATTTTTCGAAATGACCATCTTCAATACGGACAATACATTTTCCACAGACTTTTGTTTCGCCACAAAGAGCTTCGATATCACAACCCAAAAGCCTTGAGGCTTCTATGATGTTGCACCCTTTTGGAACTTCACCGCGCCGGCCGGAGGGCTGAAATATTACATTTACAGTTTCTTGTGCCATTTAATTTTAGCTCCTTTAATTACTTGATATCGCCTTTCTGAAATTCTCTCAACCGGCCAATCATTTTAATTCCTTCGGATACGGCATTACCAGCTGACTCGGCATACCCGTCCGCGCCAAAAAGATTGGCAACATCACGTGTTACAGGAGCTCCACCAAGCATAATCAGGCACTCGGGATTTTTTTCTTTTACCATGGCAATAACTTTTTTCATTCCCATCATGGTTGTGGTCATCATGGCAGACATGGCAAGAACGTCTGAGTTTACATCCAGCTGTTTTTCAACAAAACTTTCCAAAGGTACATCCCGGCCAAGATCATGAACATCCCATCCTGCAACATCAAACATCATCTTAACAAGGTTTTTACCGATATCATGAACATCTCCCTGGATGGAGCCTATGACAACTGAGGCCTTAGGAGAATCGTCGTCAAGTGTGATATGGGGGCGAAGGATATCAAGCCCTTTATAGAGCGCATCTGCACACATTAATACTTCAGGAACAAAATATTCATTGGTATCAAATAAAACACCCACTTCTTCCATTCCTGCGGCTAATCCGTCCATTACTGCGATCATGGGGTCAACACCCTCATCCAAAGCACGCTGGGCAGCTTCTGCACAATCATCTTCTTCATATTCAACTACGGCTTCTTTTAATGCTGCTAAAATTTCTTCTTGATTGGACATGTTTTTGTCTCCTTATAATTTAGATTCTGCCTACGGCTGGTGATGCTTTCTTACCATATTCCTTGACTGTCTTAACATATGTTTCCATGTTTTCTTTTCTAATATCAGGCCAGATATCACATCCAGGCCAGACAGCATCCAGGCCGTTATCAATGC